>Ga0315338_1004629_pt1 | contig 10631 bp, 9 predicted proteins | sample ASW8metaG_FD_204518 | JGI IMG/M metagenome (GOLD analysis project Ga0315338, IMG submission 204518) | Ammonia-oxidizing marine archaeal communities from Monterey Bay, California, United States - ASW #8 | ecosystem: Environmental > Aquatic > Marine > Coastal | place: USA: California | collected...
GATGCCGGTGGTGACCCCGCAGCCGATATAGCAAACCTTGTCGAACGGCGCGTCTTCGCGGATCTTCGCCACTGCAATTTCTGGCAGGACCGTATAATTTGCGAAGGTCGATGTGCCCATATAATGATAAAGCGGGGAGCCGTTGAGCGAAAATCGGCTGGTGCCATCAGGCATCAGGCCCTTGCCCTGGGTGTCACGGATGGCGGTGCAGAGGTTGGTTTTGCCCGACAGGCAGGATTTGCACTGGCGGCATTCCGGAATATAGAGCGGAATGACGTGATCGCCAACCGCGATGCTTTTGACACCGTTGCCCACCTCGACCACCACGCCGGCGCCTTCATGGCCCAGGATGGAGGGGAACAGACCTTCCGGATCGTCGCCCGACAGGGTGAACGCGTCGGTGTGGCAGACCCCCGTCGCCTTGATTTCAACCAGAACTTCGTCTTCGCCCGGCCCATCGAGCTGAACGGTCTCGATTTCTAACGGCTTGCCTGGTTCATGCGCGACGGCGGCCCGAACATCCATGAAACTGCCTCCTCATTCATAATCAAATTCCAAAGTCCATGTTTTCAAGCACGAGCTAAAGACGCAAGGGGCAGTGGCAATAATTATGTAGTTGAGGGCTATCGTGCGCCGCTGACGGCCAGCCTTTATCACGGACAATGTTATTTGTATAATTTACCGTATTCAGCGCCGTCCGGATCGCGCGCCCGAGCTGCTTGAGCAATTCGAAGTCCTTTTTCACATCGTAGCTGCCGGATCCTCTGATTTCGTCCACGATGCAACACAGGCCTGGCAGAGTTCCCATATGTGATCGAAACCCTGATTGCTCGCACCGCGGTCCATATCTACGATCATGTTGGCGAGACGGTCTAAATTGGCCTCCATGAGAGCGGTGCCACGCGGGGCGGATTGATCCGCCATCAGACCGGCAAGGACCATGATGTCTTCCGCCTGGCGATCGATATTGCGTGCACTGAGATCGCCAACCGGGATTTTATTTTCTGATCGAACCGGTTGGGCGCCCAAACGCCCGCAACATTTCCTGCAGAGGATTTGGCACGTCGAAAAGCGAAATATTCGAGGTCTCACGCTCCAGTTGCCCGCGATTGGGTACAACGTAGTCGGAGGTGGCGGCAAAGGGCGCGCGAATTTTGGCCAGCGCTCTAATCCGAACGAGATTTGTTGTGGCGACTGAGGCGCGCTGACAAGGTGATCGACACCGCAATCGATGACCCTGGTGTTATCCTTGACAGTTGCGGGCCAGGTAACGCCGATAATGCCTGAAAACACTTTAAGTTAGTTAAAACTCTGTACACAGGGGGTTAACGCAAAGCCCCGTAAAGCACTGAACAAGCGATAATCGCCCCGATAATTCCCGCTATATCGGCGGTTAGCGCGGCCGCGAGGGCATGACGAACCCGCCTGATCTGAACCGCCCCGAAATAGACCGCAAGAACGTAAAATGTGGTTTCGGTCGAGCCCTGCAGAGTACTGACCAGATATCCCGTGTAACTGTCGGGCCCGATAGTGGGGTCCTGGATTATCGAGGCCAGAATGCCGTAGGCTCCGGATCCGGAAAGGGGGCGGAGCAGGGCCATGGGTAACGCTTCTCCCGGTAGACCAAGCTGGGATGTCACCGGGCCTACCCAGCCGACAAACAAACCAAGTGCACCGCTTGCCCGTAACATGCCCACCGCCACCAGAATGGCGACCAGATAGGGGATAATTCGTATGGCTACCTGGAAGCCGTCACGTGCGCCCTCGACAAAGACTTCATAGATGGCAACGCGGCGCGCCATGCCAAATGACAAGAAGCCAAGCATCAAACCGGGAATAATCCACGGCGCGACAGATTTGCCATAAATTACGGTCAGCGGGATAAGAGCGGCGACCGTGCCAAGGGCAGCAACCGATACCCAGCCTGGATAGCCGGTGCCGCTGATGTCGGCGACGGAGGGCGGGTCATCGACGGTCTCCCTCTTCTCAGCTTCAGCCCGTGCGGTTGCGGCATCTGGCTCGGATGGCAGCGGTGAAAAGCGCTGATAGAGCTTTACCGCAAGAATGGCGACCGAGGTCGACAGGATGGTTGCGAACAGAGTGGTCGGCAAAATGCCCGCCGGATCCTGCGAGCCCGCCGCTGCCCTGAGCGCGATGACGCCGGTCGGCAACAGCGTCACGCTTGATGTATTTATGGCCAGAAACAGCACCATTGCATTGGTGGCGGTGCCTTTGCTCGGATTGAGCTTGTCGAGCTCCTGCATGGCGCGGATACCAAACGGTGTCGCCGCATTGCCAAGCCCAAGCGCATTTGCCGACATGTTCATGATCATCGCGCCCATGGCGGGATGATCGGCCGGAACGTCGGGAAACAGCCTGACCATCAAGGGCCGGACCAGCCGCGCGATAATAGTCAGCAGGCCGCCCGCCTCGGCAATTTTCATCAGTCCCAGAAACAGGGCCATCACGCCGATCAACCCAATCGCAAGGGTTACTGAATCCGTCGCGGTCTCAATCATGCCCACCCCTAGCTGTTGCATGGGGGCGACTGCGGTCGGCGATGTGGCCACCCAAGTCAGCTGACGCACGGCGGTCACGCCAAACGCAATGGCGACTAGAGCGAAGAAAACGATATTCATGAGGCCCGGTGCGGCGAAATAGGCCGGGAAGTGATGGATTTCGCGGTAAACAACATGAGAAGAGCGGCCAGGATAAAAAGGACGCCCGACGACAGGAATACCCAGTTTGGATGCTGCATGTCGAGGAACCAGCCATACAGGACCGGCGTTATGGCGGCGCCGGTATCGAGACCGCCATAGACGAACCCGAATACCCGGCCACTGGCGCCATCCGGCGTCGCCGATCGCACCACCATATCCCGGCTTGGCAGCGCGATGCCAAACAGAAAACCGGCAATCCCAAAGATACAGTAGAGCAGGACACCAGTGGTGCTAATCCCGTAAAGACCGAGTATGGCCAACCCGACACAGCCAATGGCGGCGGAACTGGCGATATCCTGATGGTTCTGAATTTTGTCGGCCAGATAGCCCCCGGCGATGATCCCGGTCGGTGTACCGATCAGAAGGGCCGTGACGGCGGCGCCGGCGGCGACGACCGACAGGCCGCGATCCAGGATAAGGGCAGAGGGGGTAAAGTTTTGAATGCCGATCATCGCCATGGCCAGGAGGACGAAGAACAGAAATAATCCGAGAATAGTGGGCTTCAGGAGGATGGAAATCCCGGCCTTGATACTTTCGGGCTTCTTGATCGGCTTTTGTGCTAGACTGCCCTGAAAGAATTTCGGGCCGAGAATAATAAGAAGAGCGGTGACGCATACCCCCACTAGACCAGCGACAAGCAGCGCCTCCCGCCAACCGATCCGGTCACCGAGAAAGGCCATGACGAACGGCGCAAGGGCAAACCCGCCATGGGCGCTGAAACTGTGGACACTGTACGCCCTTCCGATCAGTTTGGGATCGACGGCGCTGTTCATCAGACTGTAGTCGGCAGGATGAAAGACGCTGTTTCCGGCACCCGCCAGAAACATGAGAACCAACATGATTTGATAGTTGGGCGCAAGCGAGTAGGCGGTGACCGTGACAGAAAGAACACCGAGCCCGCCGATCAGCACCGGGCGGGCGCCGATCCGGTCAATCAGAAAGCCGGCGGGGGTTTGAAAAGCGGCGGAAGCAATAAAAAAAGTTGTAATAAGAAGGCCGAGCTCGGTGAAACTTATACCCAAATCCCGGCCGATGAGAAGAAACAGCGGTGCCAGGGCGAGCTGGTAAAAATGGCTGAAAAAATGCGCCACCCCGACCGCACCCATGACCTGAATGTCGCGACGATGTGCCGCTATTATGCTAGTCATGTGGCCGCGGGGACGATCGATCGTCGGGTGGCAGCCTTGGCGAACAGAATGCTGAAAACGCCGATCATCATAAAGGTGCCAACCAGAATGAAATTCCAGAAGGGCAAATTCTGGCTCAGCATATAGCCAAACAGGAAGGTCGAGATGGCCGAGCCAACATCCATGCCTGAATAGGTGAAACCGAAGACCTTGCCCGCCGATCCGGAAGGCGCGATGGAGCGAACCACCATGTCCCGCAACGGCCCGGCGATGCCATAGAGCATACCATAACAAATGAAAATAGGGATCAGCACGTGAACAGAATTCAGATGGAATAACGGTACCGTCATCATGATTGCGACGGCGAGGGTTACCACCACGGCCGTCATGAGATCATGCCGCGGATATCTGTCTGCCAGGACGCCACCCATCAGAATACCCAGCATGGAGCCCGACAGCTGCAACGAAATGATTAGGCTGGCCTTGTCCGCCGGCAAGTCGAACAGTGCGATCAGCGTGCTGACGCCAAAGGTCATCAGCCCGATGGAGCCCATGGCCATGAAGGCGAAAAACGTGAAGGCGAGAACCGCCGATGGTTGAAACAACACGCCCAGATTGTTGATGAAGGATTGCTGTTTTATACCCTTGTCCACCACACTATCGCGCAAATTCGACCTCATCGCCAACATGATCGCGGCGACGATCAATCCGGCACCACCGATGTACAGCATGGCATCGCGCCAGCCGATCAGGCTGCCCAGCCAATACATGCAAAACGGAGTAGCCGCATAACCCACATAGCCGCCGAAGCCATGGATACTCAGGCCGCGGCCGATGCGCTTTTCGCTGACGCTGCCATTGAGAATGCTGAAATCCGCCGGGTGAAACACGCTGTTGCCGAGGCCCGCCAGAAACGCCAGGCCAATCATCGCCCCATAGGAATGAGTGAAGGCGAACAGCGCCGACGCGCCGGTGATCAAAAACATGCCGGTGATCAGAATCGGTCTGGCACCGACCCGGTCGACCAGGAAACCCGCCGGCGCCTGACACAGGGCCGAGGTGATGAAGAAGACAGACGCCAGCATGCCGAGCTCGGCATAGCTGATGCCCTCCACCTCGTGAATGATGGGAAAAAGCGCCGGCAGCGACAGGTGATACACATGACTGAGAAGATGCGCGACACCTATCAGGCTGATCACCTTTACATCGCGTCTGGTGGCTGCCACCGCAGCGTCCATTCGTAAAGTCCTTTCCGGGTCAGAGCTTCGCCCGATTGGTTCTACCCAGAAAGTTCCCCCTATCCATTTCGGCAACCTTGGCAGAAGGCTCTAAAGCCTTCGTACCCTCTCCCGCGCGGGCTTGAGATGCAACGCGGATCAAGGGAAGGCGCCCGCGACACGCTTATGTCGTGGGAAGGATGAGGAGCCTGCTGCATATAACTAAACGGGATGTGCTCTAGAAGTAGGGTGGCGTGAATGTATTGGCTTATATCACGCGGCGACTTGGTCGGTCAGCAAGAATTGCAGCCTCCGAATTACTATTTCGCCCGCTCCATGAACCGGTTCATGCCCACATCCGTGTCCCACACGCGGCGGTGCGCTTCCAACATGTAGGGCAGTGCGCTAGCGCGGGATTTCACGATATCCTCGTGATCGGCGATGAAGCTTTTCATGTAGAAGGCGACCTCGTCCCGCAGTGCGGCCTCGTCGATGGTAGTGACCTTGCGGTCCCTGACAACTATTTTGCCATCGATGATCACGTTGTCGATCGCTCGGCCAGTTTCGGTATAGACTAACTGGCGGCAGGCGCTGTTGAACGGGAGATACGCCGTGTCGTTGAGATCGAGCAGCATCATGTCCGCCTTGTACCCGGGCTTCAGCGCTCCGATAGTTTTATCCAGACAGGCGCTGCGGGCGCTGCCTTCGGTTGCAAAGCGCACCGCATCATGGGTGATTTGCGGCCCCAATTCCGGTTCGCTGATGGCGGATATCTGACAATAGGTCTTCATGGACTGGAACATGTTCTGCACATCGCTGCCCGAACAATTGTCACAGCCAAGTGCAATGCGAACCCCGGATTCGCGCAGATCCACGGTTGGCGCGATACCACTTTTTAACTTGAAATTACTGTTATGGTTGAGCACCACCCCGGCATTGGAATCTGCCATGCGCTCCATCTCATCGCGGGTTATCCAAACGCTATGGGCGATGTTAAAACGGTGATTGAGCATGCCCGCTTTCGCCACATAGCCGATGAACGAGCCGCCGTAATCGCCATATTGCTCGCGCGCCATCAGCGCCTGGGCGCGGGTTTCATACATGTGGGTGTAGATACCCAGATCGTGGCGTTCTGCCAGATCGGCGCAGCCGGCCAGCAAATCCAGCGAGCAGCGTTGCGGCGCGAAGGGGGCCACCGCCCAATGGACCGTACCGCCCGCGGGACGGCGTTTCATCTGGTCTTCCAGAATTTTCAGTTGGTCTTTCGCTGTGCCGGCCTTGGTTCCCATCATTTCCTGCACGTCAGGCGGCAGCATGTCGCGGTCGCGGATCATGCCGATGGCGGGGACGTCGAACACCATGGGGGAAAACACCACGCGCTCACCGATCTCCTCATATGCATCGAGCACCACATCGATATAATCTTCCTGAAGGGGAATCAGCCCCAGCATGTCCTGTACCGTAGTGACGCCGCAGCGCAGCGATTCAACTGCGCCAACAAGCGTGCGCAGGCGGACCTCTTCCTTGCTACGGTTGCCTTGCAGCGGCAGAGTGTAAAGCAGCCACATCTCGAGCGTCATTTCCTCGAACAGCCCGCGGCAAAGGGTGTCATGGGAGTGATAATGCGCATTCATCATCCCCGGGACAACAAGATGATTGGTGGCATCCAGCACTTCGGCGCCGGTCGTTTGTTCGGGGGTCAAATCGGCGCCTATGGCGATAATGTACGAATTCTCGATCAAGATATCGGCGATCGCCGGTTTGTGGACATCGCCGTCATGGTCGTAAACTTGACCGCCGCGGACCAGAAGTTTTGTCTTTTCCGTACTCATCGTAGTCTGTCCCCTCTCTGATTTATGGTGACAAGTGTTACAAGCAAGTCCCCGTCTTGTCACGGGGTGGGCTTGCCGGCCGTCCTCCTTTTTCGCCATCCTCGCATCAAATGCAAGAATGACGACATGGGGAGGGGGTGCGGCACTGCAATGATCGCAGTAGGCTGATTGACAGCAAAACAGGAGGTAGCCATGAAAGTTTTTCTTGTCCACCACGCCGACGCGTTGAGCAAGGAAGAGGATCCGGAACGGCATCTCAGCGAACTGGGCCGCGCGCAAGCGGATCGGATCGGGGAACGCCTGAAGGAGATCGGTGCCATGCCCGTCCGCATTCTGCACAGCGACAGGCAGTGGACGACGGAGACCGCCGAACGGGTCGCCGCAGTTCTCAGTGCCTCGGACAAGACGGAGGTGGCCAATTTTCCCTGTAACACCGGCGATCCAATCGAGCCCTTCATCAACGATATCAAGAACTGCCCGGGCGATATAATGATGGCCGGTCATTTCCAATTCCTGCTCCACACGGCGTCGCGGTTGCTGTGCGGCGATGAGGAGATTCAAATTATCGAATTTAAGCCTGGCAACGGCACCACATTTTGTCTGGAAGGCGAGGGCGACAACTGGGTGGTGGTCTATGGATGGCGGCCGGAACACCCGCCGGGGTAAGGATAAGGGGTAGTCTCTGGTTTGCATCCCATATTCGTCATTAGCGGGCTTGCCCCGGTAATGACTAGAAAAAAGTTTCAGCCTGGAAATTTAGTCTTGAAACTCAACCGCCTCAATTCTCGTAATACTTAGCCGGGTCGACCAGTTCGTTTTCGGCCAGGCCCCGCACCGCCGCCTGCGCCATATCGATGCGGGTTTCTTCGGAACTGGCGCCGATATGGGGCGTCGCCAGGAAGTTGGGCAGGTTGAGGAGGCGGTCGCATTCGGCGGGCTCGATGCCGAACACATCGAAGCAGGCCGTGGGCAGCGCGCCCGATTCCAGCCGGTCGGCCAACGCGGCTTCATCGACGATCTCACCACGGCAGGTATTTATTAGCACGCAATCGGGCCGAAGCCGTTCCAGTACTTCACGCGAATAAAGTCCGCGCGTGGTCCGTATTTTGGGCAAATGCAGGGTGAGAACTTCGCTGCGCTCCAGCAGTTCATCGAAGGACACAGGTGTCACATCGTTTGCCCGATAGAAATCCGCGTAATCCTTCACGTCGCAGGCGATGATCGTGCAACCGAACGGCTTGAGCAACCGCACTACTTCCTTGCCGATATTGCCGCAGCCGTGGATGCCGATTGTGCGTCCGGTGAGCAAACGTCCATTGCGGTTCATGGGACGCTCCCCCGCGCGCATGGACTGGTTCAGCGGCGTAATCCAGCGTAGCGCATTGATCATGAAGCTCAGCGTCAGCTCGGCGACCGACAGCTTGTTGACGCCAAAACTATAGCCGAACCGCGTGCCGTGGCGCTGCATGGCATCGAAATCGAAGGTTTCGCAACCGGCCAAATTTTGAGATGATCTTCAGCTCAGGCAGGGCGTCCAGAACCCGGTCGGTGACAGGTTCAAACCCAATGATGGCCGCGTCGCACCCCTTGAGGTGATAGATCAAAATATCTTCGTCCTTGATCCGTGGGCCGTCCCACATCCTCGCCGCTGGATAGGCATCGAGCAGGATCCGGCGCATTACCGGGTGGGCACAGAGCGTACTGGACGAAACCCCGAGCTGCCTGATCATATTGCCTCCTGCTATTCCACTAGAGTGATAGCCAGTTAGATTTACTCAAAAAATTCCCTCACCCACTTCGGATAACCTTGGCAAGAGCCCCGGTAAGCCTTCGTACTTTCTCCCTCTCGCGGGCGAGGGAAGGGTGAGAGGCCCGCTGCTTACAATTAAACGGCAAATGCCCTAATACCCCAGGGTCGGGTCGACCATGCCGGGCACCTTGCGCCCCGCGCGGACCCGCTTGATGATGTTGGCAATCGTCGGTGCGGCGGTTTGCGGCAGGGTAAGGGCGGCGATATGGGGGGTCACCGTGACATTGGGATGATGCCAGAAGGGATTGTCCTTGCCGAGGGGTTCCTCGCGAAAGACATCGAGCGTCGCCCCGGCGATGTGACCGTTGTTCAGTGCGTCGAGTAAATCCTCCTCCATCAGATGCTCGCCGCGCCCGACATTGATCAAATAGGATCCGGCGGGCAGGGCAGCCAGGGTCACCTTGTTGAGGATGCCTTGAGTCTCCGGCGTGAGCGGTAGCAGACAAATCAGAATATGGCTTTGGCTTAGGAAGGGCTTCAGTGATTCATCGCCATAAAAACAACCGACGTTCAATATTTCCTTCTTGCTGCGGCTCCAGCCGATAACGTCGAATCCAAGTCGGTTCAGCGCCTCGGCGCAGGCAAGGCCTATTTCCCCCAACCCCAATATGCCAATCCGCCGTTCGGACGGTACAGATTGCGATCGCTCGATCCACAGTGCCTTGTTCTGCTGTTGCGCGTAATCCGGCATGCGGCGGTGGTAGCGCAGCACGTTATAGAGGACATATTCGATCATGCCGGTCTTGAGACCCGAATCGATCAGGCGGACCACAGACACATTCGGCGGCCGGTCGACCTGGTCGAGAATGTGATCGACACCGGCGCCGAGCGACATCATCGCCTTCAGATTGGGAAACTGCTTCATCTCCCTGGCATAGGGTCCCCAGATCACCGCGAACTCGACCTCGTCCGCGTCTCCGTGATCGGGCCAGACATGTATCTCCAGCCCGGGTAATTCCTTGCCAAGCGCCGCGATCCAGGGAGCGGGGGGAACGTCCTGACAGGCGAATACCAAAGACACTATCGTAACCTCAACAACAAATATTCCATTTAATCGGCGGGGGCGCTGACAGGCGGCCCGCTGCCGGTTAGATTGCCTTAACCGCCAAGGGTGCGGCAAGTTGATCGCAGCGTCAATATAGCCTTGTCGCGCAAGATGTAAGCCGAAGGAGAATGTTCGTGAAAGTTGGAATTGCGGGGCTGGGGACGATCGGCCTGGTCGTCGCCCGCGCCATCGATAAGGGCATCGAGGATATGGAGCTGGTCGGCGTCACGGTGCGCGATCCCGACAAGGCACGGTCCAGAATGACCGGTTTCAAACATCCCGCGGCAATCATGGACGCGCGCAAATTGGCCGATGCCTCTGACATTATCGTTGAATGCGTCCCTAAGGAGGCCTTTCGCGACATCGCCGAACCGGCTCTTAGGGCCGGCCGGCTGTTCATTACGGTCAGCGGCGCCGGCATCCTGGCCAATCCCGATATTGTCGATCTGGCCAAAGTCCATAAGGCCAGGATCGTTCTGGCCACCGGTGCGCTGCTGGGACTCGATGCGGTGCGCGCGGCGGCGGAAGGCGTCGTCCATGAAGTCCGCATGGTCACCCGCAAACCGCCTAACGCCCTGAAAGGCGCGCCTCATCTGGTGGCGAATAACATCAGCGTCGATGGGCTGAACGAGCAAAAGAAAGTGTTCGAAGGCACCGCGCGCGAAGGAGCCGAGGGATTTCCCGCCAATGTCAATGTGGCCGCTGCCCTTGGGTTGGCCGGCATCGGCGCAGATGAGACCAGGCTAGAGATTTGGGCGGACCCGGCCCTGACCCGCAACACCCACACCATCCGCGTCGATGCCGACAGCGCGCGGTTCGAGATGACTATCGAAAACGTCCAGTCGGAAGAAAATCCGGGGACCGGCAAGATCACCGCGCT
>Ga0315338_1004633_pt1 | contig 10630 bp, 7 predicted proteins | sample ASW8metaG_FD_204518 | JGI IMG/M metagenome (GOLD analysis project Ga0315338, IMG submission 204518) | Ammonia-oxidizing marine archaeal communities from Monterey Bay, California, United States - ASW #8 | ecosystem: Environmental > Aquatic > Marine > Coastal | place: USA: California | collected...
AGGCCGTCCGGTCTGGGAGCAAGCACATTCACCTTTGAGAGAAGACTATCTCCTTCGACAGGAATCGAAGCGCGTTCCCATTGAGGCGAAGATGCCGACGGGTCGAGCGTCCAGAGATGAGAGTCGTAGCAGATCCAGGCTTGTTTCGCGGGGTCGAGGAGGAGCGACGTCCCGTAGTAGATGGACGAGTCTTCGAGCACCGATTCCTGAATGAAGGACTGCCCCTTTCCCGTTTCTGGGTCAAATCGGCAGACCGTGAGGGACTCATCCGAGTCCGGCGAACCTACGAACCACAACGAGCCGTCGTCCGCAAACTCGAACCTTTCGACTTGAGGTGGGGGGCTGGTCGAGTCCGCGAGCTCGAAGGCAAAACTGTCGAATTCCCCTGTCTCGGGCTCGTAGCGTTCGATTCCACGGAGATGGCCCACCCAAATCGAGCCTTCATCGTCCTCGGCCAAACCGAGGACGAAGTCGCCCTCGAGCTTGCCCTCCTGCCCGGGATCAGCGAGATGAACGATGTATTTGTCGCCGTCATACCGATTGAGGCCGACTTGCGTGCCGAGCCAGACGAAGCCGCTCTGGTCCTGGAGCAACGTATAGCAAACGCTGTGGGAGAGTCCCTGTCGCGAGTCAAGCCGCTCGAAAACGAGGCCCGCCGTCGGTTCGGGAGCGCGTCTTTGGGATGATGTCGATTCCTCCGCTCGGGCCTGGGAAGAGGCGAGTGAGGCTACGATCGCGGACATAACTAATCCCAAGGCCATGAGAGGCATAAAGATAGAGCGTCTAAGCTCATACCCTTTCAGGGCGGTCCGTCGAAGACTCCGGTCCGTGGTTGTGCGAGAGTGCTGCGCCATCTCGGTGGATATCGACATGGGAGCGGTCTTTCTCTCGTGATTCCTAGCTTCCTTAAAAGGAAGACGGCTACCCGACGCCTCAATTCTGGGGCAATTTGCGCAGGAGGGATGACCGGTCGGATCCGGTCATGGGAACGTTCTAAAATTGGACTGCGCTACATGGAGATCATTGGATGTTTTTAAGTGTCCAATTTTCGTCCATTCTCTTGGTCCAGGCGCGAGTGCGTCGAGGGCACAGATCCAGAATGGAGGGCGATGAATCATGGCAGAGACGTTTTCGATCACTTCCCAAAACCGGGTCCGCCGGGCCGCGAAACGCGCCTCCTACGACAGAGAGGCCGTCTTTCGGATACTCGATGCGGGACTCGTCGCGCACGTTGGAATAGTCGAGGGCGGTCGGCCTTTTGTCCTTCCGATGTTCTATGCGCGACTGGGGGAGGAAGTCCTGCTGCACTGTTCGTCGAAGAGCCGAATCCTCGATTCCCTCATTGGTGGGCAGGATGTCTGCATCACGGTCACCTTACTCGACGGATTGGTTCTGGCCCGATCGGCCTTTCATCACTCCATGAACTACCGATCGGTCGTGGCCTTCGGAAGCGGGCGTCTTATCGAATCGTCTGAGGAGAAGGCCAAGGCTGCCGAGGCCATCACAGAAAAAGTGATGAAGGGGCGGTGGGAGGACACGCGGCATCCAAGCGAGCTGGAATACCGGGCGACCGCACTCGTTGCTCTGAAGGTCGAATCCGCCTCGGCCAAGGTGCGAAGCGGCGGCCCCATCGACGACGAAGAGGACATGGGAGGACCGCACTGGGCGGGTGTCGTACCTATAGTCTCGCGGCCGGAAGAGCCGGAGGCGGATACAGCTCTCGACTCTTCGATCGACCTACCCGCGTACGTTGACGAACACATCGCCCGCTCTCGGGGATCCCGCTGAATCGGAGGAGCCGAGACGTCTTCTCACCGGGGTCTCTTTCCGGGCAAAGCGACGGGGCTCAACTCAGCAGCGAATAGTCGATCAGGAGCTGACCGTCGTCGCGCCACCGAATCCAACCGGTAGGCAAGCTCGCCTCATTCGCATCCACTCCTTCGACTTTAGCCCAGCTCCCCTGGATCGCCAGGACCCGCAGCTCGAGGCTCTCGGTCGAACCGGTTTGGGGAAACTCTTCTCCAGGCCCAGAGCGGAGTGGGTTGCTATTCGGGTCGAGTGTTTCAACGCTATAGACCTCGAGGAGAAACTCTGTCCATGTTTGAAACTGGACCGCCTCTCGACTCATCCACGAGGGTTCGCGACACGATAGCCTCTACCGCCACCATAAGAAAAACCACTCCGGTCAGGATGAGAGAAGGTGTGGAGAATCGCGGGAAAATCATGGCGAGTCGGCGCATGCGGTAACCATAACAATCGAAGCCGGATCAAGATTGGGGTTTATGTCTTTCGTCCTGATATGAAAACATAGCGGCATGCTCGTTCGAATCGACTCCTCTTTGCAAGCTGCCCGAGAGGCTGCCGACCTCCGACCCGGTTCGGTGTCTCCGATCGATGAAGCATCCTTCCGTCGAACTGGCCCGCACAGGCATTTGGCCGTCCTGAATGACGGGCACGAGCTGGAGGCGACGGCCTCGATCTGGATAGGGCGCGACGCCGACGGGGAGGAAACGGACTCAGGAATCGTTGGCCACTTCGCGGCGGGCGATGCTGACTCGGGGGCAATCGTACTGGAAGCCGCTTGCAGCGATCTCCGCGCTCTCGGCAGTCGACGCGTCATCGGTCCGATGGATGGATCGACCTGGCACACGTACCGCTTCATTGCCGAGTGCGGAGAGGAACCCCCCTTTTTTCTCGAAATGAACCATCCGGCGGCGTGGCCCGAAATGTGGAAGGCTGCGGGATTCGGAACTCTCGCTCAGTACACCTCAGCGCTCAATCCTGATCTCGGGGCCATCGATCCGAAAACAGCTGGGCGTCTGGCCAACCTCACCGCAAACGGTGTCACTCTCCGCCCACTTGACCCGGGTCACTTTGAACTCGAGCTCGAGGGGCTCTACGAACTGTCTTTGGCTGCTTTCTCGAAGAACTATCTCTACAGTCCGATCGATCGACAGAGCTTTCTCGACTTGTACCTTCCGATCGCAGAATTCGTTGTTCCTGAGCTCGTACAGATCGCCGAACTGAGGGGTGAACGAGTTGGATACGTCTTTGCCATCCCAGATCTTCTCGAGGCGAAGCGCGATGGCAGGGCTCAAACGATCATCGTTAAGACGGTTGCCGTTCATCCCAGCGTTGCGGGAGGCGGATTAGGATCGGTTTTGGTCGACCTTTGTCAGAGAGAGGGGGCACAGCTCGGGTTCTCGCGTGCTATTCACGCCTTCATGCACGAGACGAACCGATCCCGTGCCATCTCCGCCAAGTTCGGGCAGACAATCCGTCGTTACAATCTGTACGTGCGGGATCTGGAATGAATCTCTGCGAGGTTCTCCTGGAGCAGGCGGCCGATCGTCCGGGCTCGGCCGCGATCATCGAACCGCGGGGCGATGGTCGTTCCTCGACGGTCACCTTTGCCGAACTCGACACCCGTTCCGCTCGGGGAGCGGCCCTCCTGCGTCAATACGGTCTGACCGAGGGGGCTCGGGTCGTTGTCCTTGAACCACTCTCGATAAAACTCTATGTGATCCTCCTCGCGCTTTTTCGAGCAGGGTTGGTTGCCACTCTGATCGACCCCGCAGCCGGACGCGGACATGTCGATTCGTGCCTCGACCGCGCGCGCCCCGTTGGTTTCGTAGGATCGACGAAGGCGAGCTGGCTCCGGTTGGTCACGCGGCGATTGCGACGGATTCAGCCTGCGTTCTGTACCGGAGGGTTTGTCCCGGGTACGAAGCCGTGGGGCGCGTTGGAGGACCTCGAGCCCCTTCGCGAGCTTGCTCCGGTCGGGCCGAAGGATCCTGCTCTCCTCACTTTCACGAGCGGGAGCACCGGCGCACCCAAGGCGACGGTTCGAAGCCACGGCTTTCTTCTCGCGCAGCATGCAGCGTTGTCCCGCGCGATTGACCTGCAAGCCGACGAGGTCGATCTGGCGACGCTTCCAGTCTTCGTTCTCGCCAACCTCGCTTCGGGAGTCACGACCCTGCTTCCGGATTGTGATCTGCGCAAACCCGGTGCCATAGATCCCAAGCCGGTTCTCGCACAACTTCGTCGGCATTCTCCGGGGCGAACCGGTGGATCGCCTGCCTTCTACGAGCGACTTCTTGAAGGGAATCGGGAAGACGTTCCAGACACGCGGGCCGAACCTTCTCCACTCACTCGCCTCACGAAGCTCTTCACCGGAGGTGCCCCGGTGTTTCCTGATTTGCTAGGACGATTGCAGGAGCAGATTCCGAACGGTCGGATCATCGCTGTCTACGGCTCGACCGAGGCGGAGCCGATTGCTCATGTCGAGTGGAGCGAGTTTGCTCCGGAAGACCTCGAACGAATGGCGACGGGAGGTGGGCTACTGGCCGGTCTTCCCGTCCCGGAAATCGAGCTGAGGATTCTGCCGAACGAAGCGGGGCGTCCGATCGGGCCGTTCACGACCGCAGAGTTCGAGAATCTCGCTCTGCCCATGGCGGAACCCGGAGAAATCGTGGTTTCGGGAAAGCATGTTATCGAGAGCTATCTCGACGGAATCGGAGATGAGGAAACGAAATTCTCGGTCCAGGATCAGAGTTGGCACCGGACCGGTGATGCGGGCTATCTCGATGGAGGGGGTCGCATCTGGCTTCTGGGTCGCGCGAGCGCTGTCCTCGATGACGAAAAGGGAACGCTCTTTCCTTTCTCCGTGGAGTGCGCGGCGAGCCAGTTCCCCGAGATTCGCCGAAGTGCACTGGCTGCGCATGACGGAAGGCGGATTCTCGTCCTCGAAGTAGGGAGATCTGAGCGCGACGGGGGAACATCGTCGGTTCTGGAGGGTAGAGTCCGAGAGTCGCTGGCCTGGGCGTGCCTGGACCGTGTCGTTGTCGTACCGCAGGTTCCGGTCGATCGGAGGCACAATGCTAAGATCGACTACGTGGCCCTTCGAGAACTGGTCGAGAAGCTTTAGCCACGGCTTTCTAAGCATTACCGTGACGAAGCCGATCTGACGTTTGCCACGATCACCGGTTGCGGTCGTCGCCCGCCGTGCCTATCGTTTTCGCAATCCGCAACCGATGGGGAGACGTACCCGTGCCGACCCAACTTTCCAGGATTCGAAAATACCTCGACGCGCTTTTCGCCGATCGCGAACCAGAGGCTCTGGAGCAGCTGATGCTGCCGAGCGAGGACGAAGTCTCTCCTCGCCTCGTTGGGGGCACAAAAGTCTCATCCGAGCTCGTCAAACGGCGCTGGAGTCTTCTTCGACGGACGGCCCGGACCAGCAGGCAGGAAGAGCGAACCGACGAGATCGCAGATGAACTTCTTGATGCGCGGACTCGCGGTCGTCTCGACACTTATTCGGGCAACATAGAGAACTTTGTCGGAACCGTGGAACTGCCCATCGGAATCGCCGGACCTCTGCGAGTTCGCGGTTTGTTCGCTCACGGTGATTTCTACGTTCCGCTGGCCACGACCGAAGCGGCTCTCGTTTCATCCTACTCCCGTGGTGCGCAAGCGATCTCGGCGGCCGGTGGATGCACTGCCCTCGTCGTCAGTGAGGGCGTTTCCCGCGCCCCCGCCTTTGCCTTCGTGAACCTGATCGACGCGGGGAAGTTCGTTGTCTGGCTCAGTGAGCACCTCGATGAGCTCGCTGAAGCGGCGGAGAGCACGACCCGGTACGGAAAACTGGTGGATGCCGGAGTTCACCTCGAGGGCAATCACGTCTACCTGCTCCTCGAGTTCACGACAGGGGAAGCGGCCGGTCAGAACATGGTTACTATCGCGGCCGAAGCAGTCTGCCAGTACATCCTCGGACAATGCCCGATCCAGCCCGATCACTGGTTTGTCGAAGCGAACCTGTCTGGGGACAAGAAAGCGTCCCATCTTTCGTTCCAACATGTGCGCGGGAAGAAAGTCACGGCCGAAGTCGTCCTGCCGAAAGAGATTCTCCAGCGACGACTTCGCTGCACGGCCAAAGAGATGCAGCAGTACTACCGAATGTCTTCGATCGGCGGAGTGATGTCCGGAAACATTGGCGTGCAGGGACATTACGCAAATGGCCTGGCCGCGGCTTACATCGCCTGTGGCCAGGATGCTGCTTGTGTGGCGGAGTCAGCCGTCGGGATCACCCGATTCGAACCAGCGCCGGATGGGGCACTCTATGCTGCGGTCACTCTCCCCAACGTGATCGTTGGGACGGTCGGTGGAGGGACCGGATTACCCAGTCAGAGGGCCTGTCTCGACCTGCTCCAACTCGAGGGGCCGAGTCGAGCCAACGCTTTCGCCGAGATCGTGACCAGCCTCGTCCTGGCCGGCGAGCTCTCGATTATTGCCGCGTTGGCGTCGGGCGACTTTGTCAGTGCACACGAGAGCTTGGCTCGGAAGCGCCACCGGGGCGACTAAGCCGGTCTGAAGGCCTGACGTTACGGATCGACTCGACAAAGGAGTTGCCATTAATCGTTGGTGGGTCTATCAAAGCGAGCGCTTCCCACTTGCCGCTCACGCGCCCCTCGTTCTCGCGTTCAGCACGAGTGCGGTTTGCTTTTCGTGGATGTTGCACGGTTCTGCGACTCAGGCACACCCGCACCTGGGTTCGTACCTGGTCGCCTTCTCCTCATCGCTGATTTTCTTTCTCCAGCTCCGCATCGCTGATGAATTCAAGGACTTCGATGAAGATCTGCGATACCGCCCTTATCGGCCAGTACCTCGAGGTCTGATTCGCCTCCGTGAACTCGGCGGCGTTTTTGCGATAGGTGCGCTCGTCCAACTGGCGTTGGCACTCTGGTTGGAGCCGCGCCTCCTCGGTTTGCTTTTCATAACCTGGCTCTATCTGGCCGGAATGTCGAAGGAGTTCTTCGTCGGAGAGTGGCTGAAAGGCCGCCACCTCCTCTATATGGTCAGCCACATGGCAATCATGCCGTTGATCGACCTCTACGCGACGAGCTCGGAATGGATGGTCAGTCGGGGGGACGCACCGTCGGGACTCCTTTGGTTTCTGCTCGCCAGCCTCTTCAACGGAATGGTCATAGAGATTGGTCGCAAAATCCGCAGCCCCGAGGACGAGGAAGAGGGTGTCGCGACCTACTCGGTGGTGTGGGGGCGGGAACGGGCGGTCGGCGCCTGGTGGCTGGTTCTCGGATTGACGCTGACTTGCGCACTCTTGGCCGCCAGCCGGATTTCGTTCGTTTGGCAACTTTCGAGTGCTCTTGGATTCATGCTTGTCGTCGCAATAGGGGCCGGAACTCTCTTTCTGCGGAACCACTCACCTGGTCGCGGGAAGATCTTCGAGACCGTCTCTGCGATTTGGACTCTGGTGCTCTACCTTGGCCTGGGACTGGTACCCTTCTTTCTGAAGAGAGGTGTCGAGCTATGAAACGAGAGCGACGTTTCTGATGGAGACGGAGAGGCAACAGCGCTTTGTTCTCGGCCCCGATGATTCTGTTGATCTGAATCAAATGGGGGGGAAGGCAGGGGCGCTTGCCGCCTTGGCTGCGGCGGACTTACCAATTCCGGCCTGGTTTGTGGTAACACCCGCGGCTTTCGATGCGAGTGTCAGTGCCGAACAACGAGCAACCCTGGCCATTGCCAGAACCCCGAAGGAGATTGATGACGCACTCGGCGAACTGAGGTTCGAGGCGACGCTCTGGGAGGAAATCCAGACTGGGTTGGGTCGGTGGAGTACGAATTCGTCGGAAGCGTCTTCTCTGCTCGTGGCGGTTCGCTCGTCGGGTGTCGACGAGGACGGCAAGGATCACACCTTTGCCGGGCAGTTCGACAGCTTCTTGTTTGTGGAGCCCAATGATGTTCCAGCACGCATTGTCGATGTGTGGAACTCCGGTTGGGGCGAGAGGGTCCTGGCCTATCGGCGCGAAAACGACCTTGGAGGCCCTGCCGCACCCGCGGTCCTGATCCAGCGAATGGTCGACGCGGAAGTTTCTGGAGTCGCCTTCTCGGCCGATCCCATCAGCGGTCAGCGATCCGTTGTCGTTGTGTCCGCTGTCTACGGATTAGGGACGGCCCTGGTCGGAGGAGATGCTGATGCGGACACCTATCGTGTGGATCGTAGCGGAAAAGTCCTCGCTCGAGACATTGCCGTCAAGTCGAACGCAGACCGTCGCGACCGTGTACAGATTGGCGGCGTTTCCTCACGTGCCATCCCCGCGGCCCAGGCTGTGAAACCGGCCTTGACGGATCTGCAGATTCTGGCCGTCGCCGATCTCGCGCGACGTGCCGCCGCCCACTTTGGGCGACCGCAGGATATCGAATGGGCCATCGAAGATGGTCGACTCTATCTCCTTCAGTCGCGTCCGATCACGGCATTAAGCCGACTACCCGATCGTGATGGCGTTCTCCGAATCTGGGATAACTCGAACATCGTCGAGAGCTACAGTGGGATTACGACGCCGCTCACGTTTTCCTTCGCTTTAGGTGCCTACGAAGGTGTCTATCGGGAGTTCTGCCGGATACTCGGTGTGTCAGAAGAGAAGATTGAGGCGAATGACGACATCTTCCGTCACATGCTGGGTCTCGTTCATGGACGGGTCTACTACAATCTTCTCAATTGGTATCGTGTCCTTGCCCTCCTGCCAGGGTTCACCGCCAACCGCGAGTTTATGGAAAACATGATGGGCGTGCGTGAAGGACTGCCCGCGGAAATCTCCAACGAGTTGGCGAGTGCGAGTGGCTCAGACAAATTGCGTGATCGACTGAATCTGACCAAGGCGACGATCCGTTTGGTCGGAAGCCAATTCAGTCTCCCGGCCAAGATCGATGCCTTTTATCTACGTTTGGACGAAGCCCTCGCTGAGCCGAAACCGGCACTGGATCTGCGGCGCCTCGATGAACTGGCCCGTGACTACCGAACTCTCCAGGACAAACTCCTTACTCGTTGGGACGCGCCTCTCATAAATGATTTTTTTGCGATGATCTTCTTTGGCATCCTCGGCAAGTTGACGCAAAAGTGGTGCAAGGATGAGAACGGGACTCTACAGAATGATCTCGTCTCAGCTCAGGGAGGGATGATCAGCGCGGAGCCAGCCCGCCGCATTCTGGAGATGGCCCGACTCGCGGTCGCGTGTTCGGAGGTCAAAGGTAAATCCGCTTCCCGCGCCCCCGATGAGGACCACCGTAGCTCCCTCGTCGACGTATTGCGGAACGAACCGGTGCAGAAAGCCCGGGTCGCGATTCGCTCCGTGCCTTCCTTGGATAGCCTCTATTCGGAATACCTTGCGCGTTTCGGGGATCGTTGTCTTGACGAACTGAAGTTAGAATCGACGACGCTCGTGGATGATCCGACTCCGTTGCTCCGAGCGGTTGGGAATACGGCGGCACGCTTGATGCGAGAACCAGAAGGGCAAGCACCCCTCGATGTCGATTCGGCCCCGAGGCAGGCTGAGGACAGAGTGAGAAAGGCGCTCGGCCGGCGACCGTTTCGTCGGTTGCTGTTCTCCTGGGTGCTTCGGAACGCGCGGAATCGGGTTCGCGATCGCGAAAACCTCCGTTTCGAGCGGACGCGACTCTTTGGGCGGGTCCGGCGCATTTTTCTCGAGATGGGACGACGGCTGCACGCGGACGGCGTTCTCGATGAACCTCGCGATGTTTTCTATTTGGAGGTCGAAGAGCTACTCGGCTACATCGATGGTTTGTCGACCTGTGACGATCTTCGTGGTCTCGCGGGGATTCGGCGAGCGAGGTTCGGTGAGTACGCCACGATGTCCAAGCCGAGCGACCGCTTTGAGACCCGCGGTGCCGTCTTCGTGGGCAATAGCTTTCAATCGGAGCCCACCGTCGAGTCTTCGGAAGCCGACGGAGATACGCTTCGCGGCCTCGGTTGCTGCCCCGGCGTCGTTCGCGGACCCGTCCGGGTTATTCGGGATCCGCGCGGGGCCGAGCTGAAGGACGGCGAGATTCTCGTTGCGGAGCGGACAGATCCGGGTTGGATTCTGCTCTTTCCCGCCGCGGCAGCCATCCTCGTCGAGCGCGGCAGTCTCCTCTCGCACTCCGCCATCGTGGCTCGGGAGATGGGAATCCCTGCCATTGTTTCGATACCCGGGGTGACCGATCGACTCCGCGACGGTCAGTGGGTGGAAATGGACGGATCTTCCGGCCTCGTTCGTTTGGATGTGACGAGTCCGAAGGACGGGGACGTCGAATGAGGTCTCCATCTTCCTCCCGGCCGGGCACAGAAGCTGAAGCGCGGGCCGACTTCTCGATTCTCCGCTACGCGCAGTGCTGGGAGGACGCCGATGTTCTGCTCGAAGCGCTCGATGTTCGCCCAGATCACATTTGTCTCTCCATTGCGTCGGCTGGTGACAACGCTCTCTCACTTCTCTCGCGAGGGCCCGCCCGAGTCATTGCCGTCGACCTCAATCCGGCTCAGCTCGCCTGTGTCGAGCTTCGGGTCGCGGCCTACCGAACGCTCAGTCATCCGGAGCTTCTTCGCCTGATTGGGTCCCAGCCCGGGGACGATCGCCAGAGCCTTTACGCAAAGTGCCGGAGCCTGCTCTCGGAAGACGCTCAGAGATTCTGGGATGCTCACTCCCTCGAAGTCGCCGCCGGCATCGGGAGCGCGGGTAAATTCGAGAACTACTTTCGCTTGTTTCGGCGACGCGTCCTGCCCTTGGTCCACTCCCGCTCAACTGTCGATCGCCTCCTCCAGCCAAGGTCGCGGGTA
>Ga0315338_1004634_pt1 | contig 10628 bp, 10 predicted proteins | sample ASW8metaG_FD_204518 | JGI IMG/M metagenome (GOLD analysis project Ga0315338, IMG submission 204518) | Ammonia-oxidizing marine archaeal communities from Monterey Bay, California, United States - ASW #8 | ecosystem: Environmental > Aquatic > Marine > Coastal | place: USA: California | collected...
TACCGCCGGCAAAGCCGGTGAAGATGCAGACCGATCCCGACTGTGTGGCCAAGCACACGGAGCCGCACATGTCTGAGAAATACGTCGTCGACGCTGACAAGAACGTGAAGTTCGCCTTCGTGTACCTCAAGACCGGCCTTGAGGAGCAGACGTTCGAAACCCCCACGAGACCCGGGAAACTGGATCAGGTCGGTTGCGCTTACGCCCCGAGGGTGATGGGCCTGATGGTGGGACAGCCCCTGATGATCCTCAACAGCGACCGCATCATGCACAACGTGAACATGACGCCCAAGGTCAACGAGGGGTTCAACAAGGCCATGCCTGCAAAAATCAGAAAACTACCCGTGCGTGGCACCCATTTTTCGCAGCCCGAGGTCATGATCCGCTTCAAGTGCGACGTACATCCCTGGATGTCGGCGTATGTCGGCGTCCTGCCGCATCCCTTCTTCGCCGTGAGTGCAGCCGACGGCAGCTTCACCATTGAGGACGTGCCTCCCGGGAAATACACCATCGAGGCGTGGCACGAGTTCTTCGCGGGACAGGTTCAGGAGATCGAGGTGGCGGATGGCGCGCTGACGGTGAACTTCGGCCTCAAGCCGCCCAGTAGGAAATAGTGAGGCGGTGGCACCGATAGGCTGAGCGCCTGCTCACGACTGCAGCTGCACGTCGACTAGAGCAGGAATTCCGCTGGAGGCCGCTCCCAGTCACGGCTCATGTAGTCCTGCATCAGCAGGGCGAGAAAAATGAGCACCATGAAGAACCCGGCGGCCGCAAACACCCACATGAGCGGGGTATTGTAGCGGACATGCATGAAGAACAAGACGACGAGCGTCGCCTTGAGCAGGGCGATTCCAAGAGCCAGGGGTGTATTCAGGACACCCAACTCGACGAAAGCAGCCAGAACCGTGACGATCGTGAGGAAGAACAGGGACCCCACGATCGTCACATACATTTTTACCGGAACTACATGGTTAGCCACGGATCCCGTCCGATCAGGTACAGCAGAGGAAACAGGAAAATCCAAACAATATCGACGAAGTGCCAGTAGAGGCCGAAGTTCTCGATAGGGGAGAAGTATTCACTAGTATAGGTGCCCCGACGGATCTTCGGAATCAGCCAGACCATGAGTCCCAGCCCGATGATCATGTGCAGGGCGTGCATACCGGTCATGGCGAAGTAGAAGGAAAAGAAGATCTTCAACTGGCCCGAGCCGTCAAAAGAAAATCCTGGCAGGAGTCCATGGTGATACTTGTCAGCATACTCAAAGGCTTTGATGACCAGGAAGGTCGTACCCAGAACCATGGTGGCCAGAATCCACCGTAGGAGCGGGTTCTTCGCTCCTTGCTGGGCGGCTCGAACTGCCATGGCCATGGTAAAGCTGCTGGCGATGAGGACTGCCGTGTTGAGCGCACCCAGCTCAAGCGGGAGGTAGTTGCTGCCCTCGATGAAGGCACCCAGGTACTTGAAGCGGTAGACGGTGTATCCGGCGAAGAGTCCGCCGAAGAACATGATCTCCTGGGCGATGAACGCCCACATACCCATGTTGGCGGCTTCGTACTGCTGCTGCAGATCCTCGAATTGGTGATTCAGGGTTACTGAGGCGTTCGAGCTCATCGTCTATACCTCTGCCCGTTCCGCTTCTTCAGGGATCGGATCCCCCTCGGCGGCGGTGCCGCTACCAACGCGGGTAACATCCCCCTCCTCGTACGCGTAGGCTTCCTTCGTTACTATCGGTATTACATCGAAGTTGTGCGGACCGGGGGGAGACGCTATCTCCCACTCCAGCCCAACGGCTCGCCAAGGGTTGGGGCTAGCCTTGCGCCCGGTGAACAGGGAGAGAAAGAGGTAGGCAAAAAGGATCAAATACCCGGCGGCCAGTATGCTGGCTCCAGCCGTGGACATGACGTTGAGGATCTGAAATTCCTCCGGGTATACGTGGTATCGTCGGGGCATTCCCAGATACCCGAGAATGAACTGGGGGAAGAAAGTGAGGTTGAATCCGAAGAAGATGAGAAGGGCACTGGCCTTGGACCATCCTTCGTGATACATGCGGCCGGTCATCTTCGGCCACCAGAAGTGGATTCCAGAGAGGTACGCCATCACCATGCCTCCCACCATCACAAAGTGAAAGTGAGCGACCACGAAGTAAGTGTCGTGGAGATGGATGTCCACGGCGATGGTGGACAGAAACAGGCCGGTCAAGCCCCCAAGGAGGAACAGGCCGATGAATCCCAGGGCGTAATACATGGGGGTCTCCAGAGAGATCGACCCCCTGTACAGGGTAGCGGTCCAGTTGAAAATCTTCACCGCAGTTGGCACGCCGACAAGAAAGGAGATGAAAGAGAATACCATGCCGGCGTACAGAGACTGGCCGGTTGTGAACATGTGGTGGCCCCATACCAGAAATCCGAGGAGCGCAATAGCCAGGCTGGAAAAGGCGACAAAGGTGTAACCGAAGATGCGCTTGCGGGAAAAACAGGCGATCACCTCGCTGATCACGCCGAAACCGGGCACGATCATGATGTACACCGCCGGGTGTGAGTAGAACCAGAACATGTGCTGGAACAGGATCGGGTCACCACCGAGGGCGGGATCGAAGATGCCGATTCCGAGCAAGTTCTCCAATGCCACGAGCAGGAGCGTGATCGCTACGACCGGCGTGCCCAGGATCATGATGACGCTGGTGGCGTACTGCGCCCAGATGAAGAGCGGCAACCGGAACCAGGTCATCCCCGGAGCGCGCATCTTGTGGATGGTGGTCAGGAAGTTTACGCCGGTGAGAATGGAAGAGAAGCCGTTGATGAAGACGCCGGAGAGGGCCAGCGCCACGTAATAGCTGGAGTAGGTGCTGCTGTAAGGGGTATAGAAGGTCCATCCCGTGTCGACACCACCCATGACGATGGCGACCGTGGCTAGGGTGCCGCCCACCATGAAGCAGTACCAGCTCAGGAGGTTAAGCTTGGGAAACGCCACATCCCGAGCGCCGATCTGGAGCGGTAAGAGGAAGTTTCCCAGTACTGCCGGCACGGAGGGAATGAGGAAGAAGAAGATCATCGCCACGCCGTGCATGGTAAACAGCTTGTTGTACGTGTCTGATTCGAATACATCGCCCTGAGGAGTCAGCAGTTCCAGGCGGATGAGAGTCGCAAAAAGTCCTCCCACCATGAAAAAGACGGTCGTCATAACCAGATAGAGTATGCCGACGCGCTTGTGATCGAGGGTCAGAAGCCAGGACTTGATGCCGTAGCTGGCGCTCAGGTAGCTCACGTCCCCGCTGCTGGTATGACTGACTGTTGTGTTTGTTGTCATCTGTGTCTTCAACCGCCCTACTCGGAATCACTCAAAGATTGGATGTAGCTGATAATCTGCATGACCGTCTCCTCGCTGACCTGCCCCTGAAAGGTGGGCATGATCGGCTGATATCCACCGACGATCTGGCTGCGGGGATCCAGGATCGAGGTCCGCAGATAATTTTCGTCAGCGAGCACTGTTTCTCCGGTAGTGATCTGCCTTGGTGTCCCGAAGAGACCTACCAGATTCGGACCCCTCCCTTGGTCGCTCTCCTTGTGACACGTCGCACAGCCTAGTTGCTGAAACTGACGTGCTCCCGCTTCCACCATGGTTTCGCCGCCCGCCACTCCGCCGCTCAGCCAATCCTGAAACTCTTCCTGCTTCATGACGACGATGCGCCCGATCATACCGGAATGCTGCGTGCCGCAGTATTCAGCGCAGAAGAGGTAATATTCTCCCACCTCGGTGGCCTCGAACCACATGGTGTTATATCGCCCGGGGACAACATCTTTCTTGATTCGGAAAGCAGGAATAAAAAAGGAGTGAATCACGTCCTCTGAGGCCAACGTGAGGCGCACAGGCTGGTTTACCGGGACGTGCAACTCATTGATCTCGCGTTTGCCCTGAGAGTGCTGGATTTTCCACATCCATTGCTTGCCCACGGCGTAGATGTCAATCGCATTGGCAGGGGCACGGTACATTCTGAATGCGAGTCCCGCACCGAGGGAAAAGACCACAAGGGAGAGAATGAGAGGAATGATACTCCAGGCCAACTCCAGCGGGAGGGAGCCTTCGATAGGTTTCGGGCGCTCGTCCTCGGATCGCCGCCGGTATTTGACCGAAAACAGGATGATGAAAAACACCACTCCTACCGCGAAAAACACACTCAGGCAGACCAGTAGTAAAAAGAGGCCATCCACCTTTGCTGCAAAGGTGGACGCCTGCTCGGGAAACAGTGGGAAGTAGTCGGACATTTTCAGTTAGCTGATTTCACGATTCGTTCATCATCATCTCGAAGAAACACGTATGCCGGATACCTTACGCAGGGGGACCGACGGTCCCGTGCGGTTTCTCGCGGCGCTCCCGGCGCAGCATGAGGACAATGAAACCCACCATCGTCACCACCGTCAGTCCGCCAGCGACGCGCAAGGAGTTCATAATTACCAGACCGTAATTCCCGGTTGACGGGTCGTACTGATAGCACAACAAAAGCAACTGGTCCACTGCAGAGCCGATCTTGTTCTGCGATGCCTCGATCAGTCCAAGACGCACATCCTTGGGAGCGTAATCGATCCCATAGAAATAGCGGGCGAGCTTTCCCTCCGGGGTCAGTACCATGATGCCGCTGGCGTGGAGATACAGACCGGTTTCCGGGTCGTATTGATAGCGGAATCCCACGGCCTGTGCCAGGCGTTTGATCTGATCCTCCGACCCGGTGAGAAAATGCCACCCGCGATCAGCGCTGGCCCGGCTGTACCGCTTCACGTACTCCGCCTTCTTCGCCGCAGCCAGACTAGGCGTCTCACCGGGGTCAATGCTGACGGTGATAACGTCGAACTCTTTTCCCACATCGAAGGAGAGCACCCGCAAACTCCGGGTCAGTCCGTTGAGGATCTGGGTGCACAGCATGGGGCACTCGTAGTAAACCAAGGTCAGCAGAGCCGGCCTCTCACCCAGGAAGTCTCCTATGGCGACGGTGCGGCCCTTCTCGTCGGTGAACGATAGGTCGAGAGGTATTTGCGCGTTCAGGTTCTGATCCAGACCGATCTTGTCCGGCCACTGCGGGTTGAGGGGTTGGGCGTCGGCTCCACAAGTTAGGATGGCGACGGCGGCGACGGCACTGACGGCGGCCGCACCACGTGCACGCAGGAGACCGAAGCGGGCGGAGTCCACGCTCATGGCTCGACCTTCGTGCTGTCCGTCTTTTGCGGCAGGAGACCCTGTTTCACCGAGATTGTAATGGCTCGATTTATGGGAATGCGCACAATTCCCTGCTCTCGGTCTACCCAGTCGTAGGTAGCCAACACGTGGTCCTCGGTGGCCTTCATGTCGATCTTCTGCTGCGAGGGGTCCAGCTGCAGACGGGCCCCTGAGATCGGTTGCCTGGTCTGGGCCAGGGCGTGTGGTTCTTGATCGAACAGCAGAGGTTCAAGATAGCTGAACACTCTGAAAAGAACGACGATCCCGACGAAGATACATACCAGAGAAACCGCCAGAACGATGCCCACCTTTCCCAGCATGCTGGCCGATGCGTCCGACCGCTCGTATCCACGAGCTTCGTTGCCGCTCTTAGATGTGATCGGATCAGCCATGCGCTTGCTCGCCCTCGGCGGCTAAAGCTGAGAAATCGAAGCGTGGATCGTTCAGGGCCACCAGGGATCGCTTGCTCAGCTGCCCGTAAAAGACGAACAACCACAGGCCGCCTATGGCGATGGGCAGCACGAGATCCAACCAGTGGATGGTGAATCCCGTTTTGTTAAAAGCGGGGGCGGTGATCCAGAAAAGATCCAGCAGCCGCATGAACATCAGGCCTGTTGCAATGGAGACCAGAATGGGGATTCGCGCCTTGAGTCGGCTGGACACGAGCAGCACCATAGGCACGCCAAAGTGAAAGGCCACCAATAGATACCCCACGTTTTGCCAGCCGTCCTTGAGACGGGTGTAGTACCAGGTGATTTCCTCGGGAAGGTTGCCGGACCAGATGATGAGAAACTGGGAGAAGGCAGTGTAGGCCCAAAGCATGACAAACCCGAGCATGAAAGTACCCAGATCCCTCAAACGTTCGTTGGTCAGCAGCGCACTCAAGGGCTTGTATCGCGATAGATGTACGGCCACGAGGGCCATGAAGGCCCACGTCATCAGGAGCTGTCCGATGATGAAAATTGCTGCGTAGATAGTGGAAAACCAGTGCGGTTCCAGCGACATGATCCAGTCGATGGCGGCGAAAGTGGTAACGAGGACAAAGACGACGACTCCCGGCCCGCTCAGGTTCTGCATTCTCCGCGTGGGGGAAGTCTCCGTCGTGGAGTCCTGCTCAGCCGTCCACCTGTTGAGGAGAGCAGCCAGGCCGCCCCATAGCAGAAAGTAGATGATGTAACGGATCACGAAGAATGTCGGATTCAGAAACACGGCCTTTTTCTGCAAGATCTCGTCGGCGGCCACTACATCTTCGTGACTCCACTCGTAGAGCTCATGGATGCCCAGCAACACCGGAATGCCCAGCACGAACATGAGCAGCAAGGTCCGCGTACCGCCCTCCAGGAGGCGGCGAAGAGCGAATCCCCACCTTCCCCCCGCCAGGTGATGAATCATGAGGAGCAGGAGACAACCCAGGGACAGGCTGACCCAGTAGATGAAAGCCAGCAGGTACGATCGGAAAAACTGCTGGTGGTCGAGAAACAACCCCATGATCGAGAAGGCGGCTGCCACCAGACCGCAGACGAGGGCCTTCATCCTAAAGGAGTCGAATTGTGGCTTGAGAGCTTCCGACTGTCGAATGATCTCCTCGTTCATGGTAACTGCCTCTGATCCTCAGGGGGCAGCTGGTCGAACTGGGCGTCCTGGCTGAACTGGAGGGCGCGCACGTACGCGGCGATAGCCCAACGGTCTCTGACGGGGACTCTGGCGGCGGAGCTGTACATGGCACCGAAGCCATTGGTCATGACGTCGAAGAAGTAACCGATAGGGACCTCTCTAAGACGGTCGATGTGATATGAGGGAGGCTGTTTGAGCCCGCGTTTCACGATCATTCCGTTACCCGTACCCGTGCGGTCATGGCAGGGTGAGCAGAATATGTCGTAGCGCTGCCTGCCCCGGACGAGGAGTTCCTCTGTGAGCTCTAGGGGCAGGGTGGTTGCCAACTCGCCGTTCACCATACCCTCGTACAGATGTGAGTCAAGGCGGAGCTGACCCCGGGCAATCGTTCCCTCCACGGGTCGGCGGGCAGAGAGCCCGTCCTCGAAAATATCAGAGGCCTCGAAGCTCTCATACTTCGGTTGGTCGTACATAGCCTGCCGGAGCTCGCAGCCCCCCAGGAGCAGTGCCCCTGCCAGAGCGAGTGCTGTGCTGGCTGCTCGAGGGCGCCATGTCGGCATCTTACCAGTCAACGGTCGATACCTCTACCGGATTGAAGCCCCGGAGGAAAGAGCTGGTGCGATCAGCATCAAAAAGGGCATCTCTGGATTCGATGCAGAGGAAGAAGCGGTCCTGACTGGCGCGCTCGAAGCCTTCCACATTAAAGACCGGGTGGTAGGGCATGGGCAGTCCGTTGCCGATCCACAGGGCCAGGAAGGTGCCCAAGGCAGCAAATAGGATGGTCACCTCGAAGGCGACGGGGATGAACATGGGACCGCTGTGCAGCGGCCTTCCTCCGATATTAAACGGGGAGTTGATGACGTGAACCCAGTACTGCAGTGCGTATCCGCTGATCGCACCCACCGTACCGCAGATGAAAGTGAGGATAGGCAGATTGGTTCTTGGAAATCCGACGGCAGCGGCCAGCCCGTGGATGGGCAGAGGGCTGTAGGCGTCGATGCTTCGATACCCTTCCGAGTAGGTGTGCCTGGCGGCCGCCAGGAGTTCCTCGGGCGTTTCGAACTCGGCCATGAGGCCGTAAGTGTCAGATCCACTCTGGTTCATGATCATCGGAGCCAGTTGCCAGGCCCGCTACTTTGCCTTTTTCCCGAAGGGGAGAAGGGTTCGGATTTCGTGCATGGCGATCAGTGGCATAGCTCGCACGAAGAGAAAGAAGGCGACGAGGAAGAAGCCTATGGTTCCCAGGTAGAGCGCCCAATCCCAGAAGGTGGGGTAGAACATGTCCCAGGAAGAGGGCATGAAGTCTCTGTGGAGACTGGTAATCACGATGATAAATCGCTCCAGCCACATGCCCACACTGATGACGACAGAGATGAAGAAGAGCCATGTCGTGTTCTGTCGCACCTTTTTGGACCACAGAGCCTGCGGGATGACGATATTGCAGATCAGGAGGGCCCAGTAGAAGCCTCCATACGGACCGAACATCCGATTTTGCATCAGGAACGATTCGTAGAGGCTGGCGCTGTACCAGGCTATCAACTGTTCCATGAAGTAGCCGTACCCGACGATGAGCCCGGCGGTGAGCATCACCTTGCCCATGTTTTCCAGATGCCGTACGGTGATGAAATCCTGCAATCCGTACAGGCTCCTCAAAGGAATCATCAGAATGAGCACCATGGCAAATCCGGCATAGATGGCGCCAGCTACGAAGTAGGGAGGAAATATCGTCGTGTGCCACCCTGGTATGATGGAGACCGCGAAGTCAAAGCTGATGACGCTATGCACGGACAGGACCAGCGGTGTGGCAAGTCCGGCCAACATGAGGGACGCCATTTCGTAGCGCTCCCAGTGTACGGCCGATCCTCGCCAGCCCATGGCCAGCATTCCGTACACGGCTCTGGCGATCCGATTCTTGGCCCGATCACGGAAGCTAGCAATATCGGGAACCATCCCAGTGAACCAGAAGACGAGGGATACGGTCAGGTAAGTACTGACCGCAAAGACATCCCAGATCAGGGGCGATCGGAATTGGGGCCATACATCCATAGAGTTCGGGTAGGGAAACAGCCAGTATAGGGCCAGCCAGGGGCGCCCCGTATGGAGTATGGGAAACATGCCGGCGCACAGGACGGCGAAGATCGTCATGGCTTCGGCCGAGCGGTTGATGGACGTGCGCCACTGCTGACGAAAGAGCAGAAGGATGGCGGAAATCAGCGTGCCTGCGTGGCCGATTCCTATCCACCAGACGAAGTGGACAATTGCGAAACCCCAGCCGATGGGGACATTCAGACCCCAGATGCCGACTCCCTGGAACAGCAGATAGCCAATGGCCACCTGCAGGAGTCCCAACCCCATCAGGCCCACGAAGACGACGACGAACCACTGTATCGGTGTGTGCGGAGTCAGGACGATGGAACTGATTTTTTCCGTTATCGTCGTGTGCGACGTCTGCCCCGCGCCCAACTCGTGGGGAGGTGACGTATACTGCTGTCCCGTCGTCCTTGCCGGCTGTGACATGGTACCCTTTACCAGCCCGTTGAAAAACGTTGATTGAAGGAAGAAGCCCAAGCCACGGTGTATGCGAACCGACGTCGCCTCCGAAGTTCGCATGGCCAGCGGTTGCAGAAACGCTGGGCCGAACTCGTCGAACGGTCTTTCGCCCACGTGTATGACACCGGCGTTTTGCAACGCCTGCACTTGTGCGGTCGAGGCAACATCCTCAACCGCCTGCTGATCCCTGTCGGCGCCTTCAATCCGAGCCTCCTCATGAGACAATTGCTCGGAGCGGGCACGCCGAGGGGCTTCGCGGTCTTGGTCAGGACACTCGAATCCATCGTTGCGGCCTTCGAGACCGGTGTATGTGCCATCATCACCCTATGGCGTCCCTCGAACATACTGTCGACGCCGAACGCGTCCATCATCTCGATCCGCAGAATAGCATTCATCCCCCCGTCAATCCGTCGTAGATCAACGGGCTGCCAGGGCTTATCCCTTGATCTCGGGGTTGGGGTTGCTGACCCTGGCGAGGTAGGTCGTGCGCGGTCTCGTATTCAGATCGGCGAGGATGCTGTAATTCAGGGACGAGTCCTTCCACTTTGACACACGACTATTCTCATCCAGGATGTTCCCGAAGACGATAGCCTCGCTAGGACAGGCCTGCTGGCAGGCGGTCTGAATTTCTCCATCCTGTATGGGGCTGCCATTTTTCTTGGCGACGATGCGGGCGGCGTTTATGCGCTGGGTGCAGTAAGTGCATTTCTCCATGACCCCTCGAGACCGAACGGTGACGTCGGGGTTGCGCTGGAGCTTGAGACTGGGAGTGTCCCGATCCGCGTACTGGAGGTAATTGAAACGCCTCACCTTGTAGGGGCAATTGTTGGAGCAATAGCGGGTTCCGACGCACCGATTGTACACCATGTCGTTCAGGCCCTCTTCGCTGTGCAAAGTGGCCCCCACCGGACAGACCAGCTCACAAGGGGCGTTCTCGCATTGCTGACAGGGAACAGGCTGGTGGAGAATCTCGGGATCGTCAAGATCACCCGCGTAGTACCTGTCAATGCGTATCCACGACATCTCTCGGCCGTTGAGGACCTGCTCTTTGCCGACGATGGGAATGTTATTCTCCGCCTGGCAGGCGACCGTGCAGGCATTGCAGCCGATACAGGCGCTGAGATCAATCGCCATGCCCCAGGAGTTGCCTGTGGTCGACTGAAATTCGTCATTGTTGAATAGCGTTAGAGAAGCGGGGGAAACATGGACCTCGTGCTGAGCGAAATCGGGATGTTGCTGGTAGTGCTCTAAAT
>Ga0315338_1004635_pt1 | contig 10627 bp, 8 predicted proteins | sample ASW8metaG_FD_204518 | JGI IMG/M metagenome (GOLD analysis project Ga0315338, IMG submission 204518) | Ammonia-oxidizing marine archaeal communities from Monterey Bay, California, United States - ASW #8 | ecosystem: Environmental > Aquatic > Marine > Coastal | place: USA: California | collected...
CCTAAAACATTTGTCTTCATCGGGAGCGTAAAAAAAAATTTGTGAAGGTATGGTCAAAAATTAGCAGTCTATTATATTCCTGACTATTTCATACCAAATTGTTCGTAAATACTTTGTTTAATTAACAAAATTAATTGCCATCTGATGCTTACGCGAAGGCATGTTATTAAAGCTCAGTCTTGCCAATAGATAAAGGCCATATACAAAGTGTCAAAGAAACGACCAACGGGTAATCACCGTTCACCTAAAAAAAGCCGAGGAAATACACGTAATTTAAATACACGTGTGCAAACGGCAAAAGGTCGCAAGATCTCTTCCACAAGGTGGCTGAACCGACAGCTTAATGATCCTTACGTCGACGCTGCTAAACGCGATGGCTATCGGTCAAGAGCAGCTTACAAACTATTACAGTTGGACGAACGATTCCGGATTTTGAAACCGGGCATGAAGGTTGTCGATCTTGGAGCAGCGCCAGGCGGATGGAGCCAGGTGGTTTCTAGGGGAATTAGATCTGATCAAATTGGCTCTTCCGCAAAATTAATTGCTGTCGACGTTATAGAAATGGATCCACTTCCCGGCACTAAATTCTTTCTTCAAGACTTTTTGTCGGATGGAGCAACATTAACCATAAAAAAAGCCCTGGAAGGAGGAGCGGACGCTATATTAAGCGACATCGCCCCACCGCTAACCGGTCATCGCCAGACAGATCATCTGAGAATAATTGCTGCAGCGGAAGGTGCCTATCAATTTTCTAGGGGGCTTTTGCATAACGGTGGATGTTTTGTAGCAAAGGTTTTCCAAGGCGGCACTGAAAAAAGGTTACTAAACGAATTAAAAAACAAGTTTGAATCTGTAAAACATGCCAAACCCGCTGCCAGTCGATCCGAATCGTCTGAAATGTACGTTGTAGCGCAAGGCTACTACGGCGCGGATGGTAACCATTAAATTATTGATGATTACAAGGCGTCTTCGGCTAATAAATTAATTGTAACTTACTCACTGCTTGGCAACCAGAAAATCTCCTTTATGATGACACGCCAATTCTGCAATGGGACTGGCATGAAAATTCTCGAGGGGCTAACGTTTGATGACGTTCTTTTAGAACCAGCCGCATCGAGTGTCTTGCCTACCGAAACCGATACCTCAACCTATCTTACGAAACATATACAACTGGGTATACCTCTACTCTCAGCTGCTATGGATACTGTAACGGAAAGTCGACTCGCAATATCTATGGCACAGGCAGGAGGCATTGGTGTCATCCACAAAAACCTCTCTATAGAAGAGCAAAGAAATGAAGTAAGAAAAGTGAAAAAATTTGAGTCTGGAATGGTTATTAATCCAGTCACAGTTGACCCGGATATGACACTTTCGAATGTTCTTGGGCTCATGGATAAAAGCGGGTTTTCAGGGTTTCCAGTGGTGGAAAAGGATGGCGGCAAACTTCTAGGAATTTTGACTAACCGAGATGTTCGGTTTGCGTCGAAAATGGATCAGCCCGTAAAGGAGTTGATGACAGCAAACGATGAAGAGCGATCATTGGTCACCGTAAGCGAAAATGTAGATCCAGATGAAGCAAAGCGACTCTTGCACAAGCATAGAATAGAGAAGCTCGTGGTTGTCGACGGTGATTACAAATGTGCAGGTCTTATCACTGTTAAGGATATGGAAAAGGCGCAAGCCTACCCCGACGCTTGCAAAGATGAGAAAGGACGCTTACGCGTCGCAGCTGCGACCGGCGTAGGGGATAGTGGCCGAGAACGTGCTGAAGGGCTTCTTGATGCCGAAGTCGATGTGATAGTTGTTGATACCGCCCATGGTCATTCAGAAGGCGTGCTTAGTGCTGTTGAGCAAATTAAAAAACTAAGTAATTACACACAGGTACTAGCGGGCAACATTGCAACTGCTGAAGGGGCGAAAGCTCTAATTGATGCGGGTGCTGATGCAATAAAAATAGGTATTGGACCGGGCACCATTTGTACTACACGTATGGTTGCTGGTGTCGGAATGCCTCAGTTCACCGCAATTCTTGAAACTGCTGAGGTTGCACAAAAAGCACAAATTCCAATTATTGCAGATGGAGGCATCAAGTATTCCGGTGATATAGCAAAAGCAATAGCCGGGGGTGCAAACTGCGTAATGATCGGCTCCATTTTCGCAGGAACCGAAGAGAGCCCCGGAGAAGTTTTTCTTTATCAAGGTCGCTCCTACAAGTCCTACCGAGGAATGGGCTCGTTGGGGGCAATGGCTCGAGGCTCGGCCGACCGGTATTTTCAAGAAGAAGTATCGGAAAGCCTCAAACTGGTCCCGGAAGGTGTGGAAGGCCGCGTTCCTTATAAAGGACCTGTAGCCAACGTTATCCACCAACTGGTGGGGGGCTTACGGTCATCCATGGGATACACAGGTAACGCTAATATTTCGCAAATGCAGAATAATTGCAAAGTCAGAAAAATCACGGGTTCTGGGCTCCGCGAAAGCCACGTCCATGACATACAAATAACCCGTGAAGCACCAAACTACCGGCTCGAAGGCTGAAAATTACGAGGCATTTTTCTGATGACGCCGAGTGCCCGCATTTCCGCAATAATAGACTTATTAGAACAAATCGAACAGCCCGGCACGCATGCCAATAAAACAATCTCCAAGTACTTTAGAAACCGACGGTATATCGGTTCAAAGGACCGGCGTGCAATTTCCGACAGTATTTTTAATATTCTTCGACATCATGCACGCCTTTTATGGTGGACAAATGATGGAATAGCGCGTCTTAGAACAATTGCCTCATTAGTACTTCTTGATAGAAAGTCACAACAAGAAGTTATAGACCTATTTAATGGTGACGGTTACGCCCCTCCGGGCTTAACTCCTTCAGAGCTAAAGCTACTAAAATCCTGCATGGGCAGGTCAGTCGATGATCCATCCATGCCACGGTGGTTGTCAAGTGAGGTTCCCGAATGGCTTTTAAACGAAATGCAAACAAACTGGCCACTTGATCTTATTGAAGAGACCAATGCCTTGAACCAACCGGCACCTATAGATATTAGGGTTAATACTTTAAAAGCCTCCCGCGATAACGCGCTAAAGCTCCTCAGCAACGACGGAATAAAAGCAAAACCAACACCATTTTCTCCCATTGGGTTAAGAATACATGGGAGAGTGAATCTGCAAATCACGACAGCTTTTAAAGGAGGGTTTATAGAGTTACAAGATGAGGGTTCACAATTAATTTCTTTTCTAGTTGACGCTAAGATGGGTCAAATAACCATTGATTTCTGCGCCGGTGGAGGCGGAAAGACACTCGCTCTTGCAGCGTTAATGAATGATGGAGGGCCATTAATCGCATGCGACGTCAATTCTTTTAGACTTAACAAAATGCACAAAAGACTGAAGCGCGCCGGGGTGATCAACGTCACCCCAAATCTACTTACCGGATTAAGCGATCCCTGGATAGAAGAAACCGAGGCCTCTGCTCACAGGGTCTTACTAGACATACCTTGCTCTGGAAGCGGTTCGTGGAGACGTTCTCCAGCTAATAAATGGCAATTAACACGGGAAAAGCTTAAAAAGAATATAGAACGACAAACAAAAATTATTGATACAGCATCAAGGCTTGTGAAACCGGGAGGTCGCCTAATTTACTCCACTTGCTCTGTATTGCGGGGAGAAAATGAGGAACAAATTGAGCGTTTTTTGGAAGAGAACCAGAATTTTGATATATTCCCAATCCCCCAACTTTGGAACTCTGTTTTAGACGGTAATTGTCCTACTACAGGTCCATATTTAAACCTTACACCAGCGAGACATTATACTGATGGGTTCTTTTGTGCAGTGCTCGAGAGAATGTCATGATAAAAGTGCGTCTCGCCAAAGAAACAGATTTCCAAGATATTGCTCAGGTATATATAGAAACCTGGCGAGACAGCTACGCTGGCACATTGCCGGACCGCGTTTTGATTGACATGAAAAAAGAAAGGTTGGTGGTTTCCTTCTCTCAAACTCTCCAACATCATTCAGAGATACTGGTGGTTGCCGAAGACATTAAACAAGGGATTGTTGGAATGGGAAGCGCCGGCAGAAACCGGGATCGACGCAGCAAATACCTTGGCGAAGTTTATACTCTTTACGTGCATCCCAGTCACCAGAATAAAGGCGTTGGGAAGACGCTCCTTTCGCATCTCTTTAGTGAATTGACCAAATTTAATATTGATTCATCAATAATCTGGGTTCTTGCAAACAATCCTTCCCGTTTTTTTTATGAAGTCATGGGTGGTAAAATAACAGGGGTAAGAGAAGGGACACTTTGGGGTGCAGCACTTAAAGAGATCTCTTACGGTTGGATCAATTTGTGTGAGACCATTTGTAATCAAACATGGCAACTGCATCAAAGAAGAGACGACTAATCCTGCATGTTCTTGGATTTTGCCTTCTTAGCGACCTTTCTCAAAGAGGAGGGATTTTCCGGTATCTTGCCCCACCCCTTTCGCAATTTATTTTAAATTACGGGAAACGGAAGAATGAGAACAAGGCTAAATACAGAAAGAGTAACACACTACATAGATTCCTGTTTTACTTTTCTTAATTCATCGACTCGGCTATGAGTCCGTTATCATGACAGACCGTATTCTCATCATTGATTTTGGTTCCCAAGTTACACAATTAATAGCGAGGCGCGTGAGGGAATCAGGTGTTTATTCGGAGATACACCCCTTTAATAAGGTTTCATCAAAAAGCATAAAAGATTTTAAACCCAACGGCGTCATCCTATCCGGGGGTCCTGCATCGGTCACAGAAATGGATACACCCCGTGCACCAGATGAACTCTTTAACATGGGGCTACCGGTGTTGGGAATTTGTTACGGCCAACAAACCATGATTGAACGATTGGGTGGCAAGGTAGAAACAAATAAAATAAAGGAATTTGGCAATTCAACTGTGGCAATAACTGGCGATTGCAATCTCCTGAATGCTACCTGGAGAAAAGGATCACAACAGCAGGTATGGATGAGCCACGGAGACCGGGTAACATCCCTTCCAAGTGGCTTCCAAATAGTCGGTAAAAGTGACGCTGCTCCATACGCGATTGTGGCAGATGATGATCGAAAATTCTACGGTGTTCAATTTCATCCTGAAGTCGTGCATACGCCATATGGAGCAGAGTTAATACGGACATTCACGCACGCTATCTCCGGCTGCAGTGGAAATTGGACGATGGCTGCATTCAAAGACCAGAAAATTTCAAGGTTACGAGAGGAGGTAGGAAAAAGCAAAGTCATCTGTGGTTTATCAGGTGGGGTAGACTCCTCTGTCGTCGCCGTGCTCCTCCATGAGGCTATTGGTGATCAATTAACGTGTGTTTTTGTGGATACAGGATTGATGCGCTTAGGTGAACCGGAGCAAGTAGTCGAATTATTTCGGGATCATTATAAAATTCCGCTTATCCATAATAATGCGTCAGAATATTTTTTAGAGAAACTAGATGGCATTAGTGACCCTGAACAAAAGCGAAAGATTATCGGTAACGCCTTTATCAAAATATTTGAAAAAGAGGCCGAAGTATTAGGCGGAGCCGACTATTTGGCTCAGGGAACACTATACCCTGATGTAATTGAAAGCGTTTCATTTGATGGTGGACCGAGTGTCACGATCAAATCCCATCACAATGTAGGTGGCCTACCTGAAGTTATGAATGTGAAGTTATTAGAGCCTCTTAGAGAACTGTTTAAAGATGAGGTCCGAGAATTGGGTAGAGAGCTTGGTCTGCCAGAACACTTCGTAGGGAGGCACCCCTTTCCAGGACCCGGGCTCGCCATTCGCATCCCAGGCGAGATCACTTCTGAAAAATTGAATACCCTGCGTGAAGTGGACGCCATATATCTGGAAGAAATTGGAGATGCCGGACTATATGATGAAATCTGGCAGGCTTTTGCAATTTTATTACCGGTGCAAACCGTAGGTGTCATGGGTGATAGGCGAACATATGACTATGTCTGTGCGCTCCGTGCAGTCACTTCAACAGACGGTATGACAGCAGATTTTTTTCCCTTCGATATGAAATTTTTAGGTAGAACTGCCAATCGAATTATAAATGAGGTACGCGGAATTAACCGGGTTGTATATGATATAACCTCTAAGCCACCTGGTACCATCGAGTGGGAATAGATAATAACAACTAAATAGTTGGCGGCGTTGGAACTGATCATAGGCACGAGCCAAAGTGTCGTGGCAATGGCGCGCAAACTCACCACGCCCAAGGTCAAGACGCGTACCGTAATCGTGCCAAAGGAGAAGGTGATAAAGGCGGAACCGCGGCAACGGTCGGTGCCAAAGAAGGACCTTGAACCGCGATCGCTCGAACCCATCAAACCCACACCACCGCTGCCAAATCAACGTGATGGCAAAGAGTGAATACTAAAACGGTTCAAAAACGTACGACTCTTAGCAGTAGACCATTTTAACTACGAGAATGTCTGACTGGCATAGCTAGGTGGGTCTTAAATTGTCTATTCCGTAATTTTCTGTTATTTTCTCATTTAAATTATATTTGGTTCTGCAAATGACTGATGACATTCTGACGATTAAAGAGCTTGCTGATTATTTTAAGCTCAACGAGAAAACTACTTATCGTCTTGTATCAAAGGGTGATATTCCTGGTTTTAAGATTGGGGGGTCTTGGCGGTTTGAAAGAACTGAAATTGAAAATTGGATAGAGAGACAGTCAGAAAAACAGACCAGGTTAGGAAATAAGAGCGCGTGAACGCAGTAGAGATAGAGGAAGCCATATCGGCGTTAGCAGAGCAGCCGTTTGATCAAGCGGGATTCCCCTTTGCCTTTTTAGATGCGTTTGGCAACAAGAAGGCAACTATCGATAAGCTTAAAAAAGGTGATGCTAACAAATCCGACATTGAACGTGGGGTGCTCCAGCGCAACAACATTCACATAGCTGTTTGCTCGAGGGGTGAAGTCTCTCAAACGCTCAATAAATTGAGGGAGAGTCCTGCAACAGCCAAACACAAAGCCAAGTTTTTATTGGTGACTGACGGGTATGAACTCGAGGCTGAAGACCTAAACTCGGGCGATACCATAGCGTGCGAATATATAGACTTTCCCAATAAGTTCGCTTTCTTCTTGCCGCTTGCTGGGATCACGGCAATCAAGAAGATCAAAGAAAACTCTTTCGATATCCGTGCGACAAGCCGTCTTAACAGGCTCTACGTCGAGTTGCTCAAAGACAATAACGACTGGGCAACGGCTGAACGTCGTTCAGACATGAACCGCTTCATGGCGCGTTTAATCTTCTGCTTCTTCGCTGAGGACACGGATATTTTTCGCGGCGAAGACCTCTTCACCGAAACAGTAAACAAGATGAGTGAGAGTACTTCATCGAACACGCACGAGGTGATAGGCGAGCTGTTTCGTTCGATGGATACACCCATAAAAGAAAGGTCCTCAGCGGGCATCCGCAGTTGGGCAGATGCGTTTCCTTACGTAAACGGCGGACTGTTCGCTGGAAGCACTGACGTGCCAACATTTAGTCGTATAGCGCGTTCTTATTTGCTTCATATTGGCACATTGGATTGGCGACAGATTAATCCCGATATTTTCGGCTCGATGATTCAAGCCGTTGCTGATGATGAAGAGCGTGGCGCACTGGGCATGCACTACACTAGCGTGCCCAATATCCTCAAAGTTCTAAATCCATTATTTTTAGATGATCTTCATGAACAATTAGCCGCTGCTGGTGATAGCCCGCAAAAACTTCTGAATCTACGAAAACGGTTAGCCAAGATTAGGGTATTTGATCCTGCGTGTGGATCTGGAAACTTTCTTGTTATTGCCTACAAAGAAATGCGGGCGATCGAAGCAGATATAAATAAACGCCGAAGTGAGGCCGATAATCGTTCTGTAATTCCACTGACTAATTTTCGTGGCATCGAACTGAGAGACTTTTCCGCTGAAGTCGCTCGTCTTGCATTGATCATTGCTGAGTACCAATGCGATTTTCTCTATCGTGGACAAAAAGAGGCATTAGCTGAGTTTTTACCACTCGATTCACAAAGTTGGATTACCTGTGGAAATGCTCTTCGACTTGACTGGCTAAGTATTTGCCCACCTACTGGAAAAACTGCAAAGATTCAGGGGAGTGACTTATTTTCAGCACCTTTTGCTCATCCCGAAATTGATTTTCAAAATGAAGGTGGGGAGACATTTATATGCGGTAATCCACCGTACTATGGAGGTAAATTACAATCGAATGAACAGAAGGATGACCTTGAAACGGCGTTTAAAAATACTCCGATAAATTGGAAGTCACTAGACTACGTCACAGGCTGGTTTATCAAAACAGCTCAATTCATAAACGCCACTTCGGCTAGCGGCGCGCTCGTAAGCACGAACTCTGTCTGCCAAGGGCAACAAATTCCTATTCTGTGGCCAGAGTTGTTTAGACTTGGGGTCAAAATCAGTTTCGCACACGAATCATTCAGATGGTCAAACCTTGCATCAAAGAATGCCGTGGTAATGGTTATAATCGTTGGATTATGTGACAGAAGTGCACAGATAGTTCCCAAACTTTACTCCATCGATGAAAACGCTGAAACCAGTATTCGCGAGGTATCAAATATTAATCCATATCTCGTTTCGGCTCCCAATGTAATTATCGAACCAAGCAAGGTTCCGAAGAACGGACTACCTGACATGCTATTTGGAAACATGCCGCGTGATGCGGGCCATCTTTTGTTGTCAACCAATGAGAGGCAAGAATTGGTCACTATTGAGCCCTCTGCAGCTAAGTTCATTAAACGCTTCAGCGGCTCAGAGGACTTCATTCATGACAAGCAACGTTATTGTTTTTGGATACTGGAATCACAAAAAAAACAAGCCAGCGAACTTGAATCTGTAAATGCTCGGCTTAACGCCGTGCGCGCTGCACGGCAGCGAATGAAAGCAGCTTCTACACAGAAATTTGCAGACCGACCACATAGATTTGTTCAGATACAAGGTGTTGCAAAAACGCACTCCATAATTGTGCCGCGACACACTTCAGAGAACCGTGCCTATTTGCCCGTTGGTCTACTAAATAAGGACTACGTAATCGCTGATAGCGCTCTCGCGATATATGACTCACCTTTGTGGTGTTTATCGGTAATAGCGTCTCGACTGCACTTGGTTTGGATAGCTACCGTATGCGGCAAAATTAAGACTGATTTTCGTTACTCAAATACTATTGGATGGAACGCTTTTCCAGTACCTCAATTTACTGAAAAAAACAGACAGGACCTAGTGGTAACTGGCGAACAAATTTTACTAGCGCGAGAGAGGCATTTCCCTTTCACGATTGCTGAGCTCTATGAAGCTGGAGCGGTACCCAGCGATCTTAAGCTGGCTCACGAAATGAACGACGAGGTTTTAGAACGCATCTACATAGGCCGTCGCTTCAAAAACGACACTGAACGCCTGGAAAAACTATTTGAACTCTACACCAAAATGACAAAAGGCGATGACCTCGCCAATAACAAAAAGAGGGCATCGTAAAATGACACGACCAAAACCCATTCCATCCATCTCCGTAAACTATGCTCAAAACGGCAGTTCAAAAAAATCCAACGAACTTGGTATGCGTGTGATGCAGGAGCGTGCTTATGAGAAACGCGGTGAACAATATCTTTTGATCAAGTCCCCACCGGCATCTGGAAAAAGCCGAGCCTTGATGTTCATTGCGCTTGATAAACTCAACAATCAGGACATTAAAAAAGCCATTATCACCGTGCCCGAAAAATCAATTGGTGCAAGTTTTGGTGATGAGCCGCTTACGAATTTCGGCTTTTATTGGGACTGGCACGTCAAGCCAAAATGGAACCTCTGTAATTCACCGGGTGACGACGGTGGCAAAGCCGCATCGGTGAAGGCATTTTTGGATAGTGCGGATGATGTGCTCGTTTGCCCACACGCCACTTTCAGAAATGCACTAGAGCGCTTTGGTATAGAGGGTTTTGACGATTGCCTGATTGCTGTGGATGAGTTTCATCATGTCAGCGCCAATCCAGATAACAAACTTGGCAATCATGTGGGTGAATTGATTGGCCGCGGCAAAACACACATTGTCGCCATGACGGGGTCGTACTTTCGCGGAGACGCCGAAGCGGTGCTCGCGCCAGATGATGAAGCCAAATTTGAGACCGTCACTTACACGTATTACGAACAGCTAAACGGATATGATTATCTTAAGACACTCGATATTGGATACTATTTTTACACTGGCCCTTATTCGGACAGCATCCTAGATGTCCTCAATCCAAATGAAAAAACAATCCTTCATATTCCAAATGTCAACGCGAAGGAATCTTTGGGTGACAAGTATAAAGAAACCGAACATATCCTCGACGAGCTGGGGACCTATAAGCACGCTGATCCTATTACAGGGTTTCAAATTATTGAGACCAATGATGGCCGTCTTCTAAAAATTGCTGACCTTGTTGATGACTCAAATCCTGCACAGCGTGAAAAGGTGCAGGCAGCACTTAGAACCCGCGAAGCAAATGAAAACCGCGATTATGTAGATATCATTATTGCTTTAGGAATGGCTAAAGAAGGCTTTGATTGGATTTGGTGCGAACATGCGCTGACTGTT
>Ga0315338_1004636_pt1 | contig 10626 bp, 12 predicted proteins | sample ASW8metaG_FD_204518 | JGI IMG/M metagenome (GOLD analysis project Ga0315338, IMG submission 204518) | Ammonia-oxidizing marine archaeal communities from Monterey Bay, California, United States - ASW #8 | ecosystem: Environmental > Aquatic > Marine > Coastal | place: USA: California | collected...
GACCCGGGCGCGGATCTGTTCCATGATCCGGAAGTTGCTGTTGAGCTGTTTCTGGATCAGCTCTTCCGGTGCGATCGGCTTGGCGTGTTGCTTGCGCTTCTTGAAATCCTTCACCTTGCCGGACAGGAAATCGTCATTGCCCTGCAACGCGGTGCGGCCCGAGGAAATCGTGGCGAGCCGCTCGCGGCGGGCCAGCGCCCAGCCGGGCTCCTTCTTCCATGCCTCGATCTCTTCCGGCGTCGTCTCGCGCTGGTCGCGCACATCGATTGAGGACGGTGTACGCTGGAAGACGTAGAGTTCCTTCACCACCTTGGCGATTTCCGGGACGACCTGCACCGACGTGGCGCCGGTGCCGATGATGCCGACCCGCTTGCCTTCCAGGTCGACATTGTAGTCCCAGCGCGAGGTGTGGAAGGATTCACCTTGATAGGTCTCCATGCCATCGATCCGCGCAAGGCGCGGGGTGGTCAGGATGCCGTTGGCGAGGACGACGCAGCGCGCCTTCATCGCGTCGCCGCGGTCCGTGTGGACGGTCCAGCGGGCGGTTTCTTCGTCCCAGACAGTTTGGTCGACCGTCGTATGGAAAAGGCACTTGTCGTAAAAGCCGAACTTCTCCGCCATGGCTTGGCTGTATTCGAGGATTTCGAAGCCGGAGGCGAATTTCATCGTCGGGAAATAGCCCATCTCCTCCAGCAGCGGCAGGTAGCTGTAGGATTCGACGTCGCAGGCAATGCCAGGATAGCGATTCCAATACCAGGTGCCGCCAACATCGCCGCCCTTCTCGCAGAAGCGAACATCGGTGAACCCGGCCGCGCGCAGCTTGTACCACAACAGCATGGCGCCGAAGCCGCCCCCGACGACGAGGATATCGCATTCGTCGTCGAGCGCGTCGCGTTCGACCGGTGCCTCGGAATAGACGTCTTCAAGATAGCGGCTGAATTCGCCTTCCATATCCATGTAGTCGGCGGCGCCGCGGCGGGCTTCCTTGAACTCGCGGTATGTCGCCTGTTCCGCGGCGTTGAACGCGGCGCCTGGCGGTGGCGGTGGCAAGGTCGTCAGCGCCGCGTCGTCGATGGTGGAATAGCCCTTGCCGGAGATTTTCTCGGTCGCCTTGGCGGCGCGGGTCCGGAATATCTTCTGGCCGGTCTTGGGGTCGATGCTGATCGCTGCGGTCATGTTTTACGTCTCTACCGTCGTTTCACTTTGATCTGCCGCCCGAGATTCTGCGGCGCCGGCAGGTGCCTGTGCGCGTCGTACACAGCCCTGATGCGCGCATAAATCTCCGACGGGAATGGCGTAACCTTACGAACCGACATATCAATATGCAACGTGATGGCCTCCGCCTCGGCCGCCAGATAGCCTTTCTCGGCGTGATACATCTCCAGCCAGTAGTGCATTCGCTTCTCGTCGCAGTGGAGAACCTGCTGGCGGAACCGCAGCGGATCGCCCTCCAGAACCTCCTGCACATAGTGGATATGGAAGTCGCCGGTGAAGGTACCGTTACCTGTGCGGTCCCGGTAGTCTTGATCGATCCCGACATGGCGCATCAGCGCACCCGACGCCTCGTCGAAGGCGAGGACGTAATAGGCCATATTCATATGCCCGTTATGATCGATCCATTCGGGCCGAACCGTTTCAGTGTATTGATCGTAAGGCGCAGGTAGATCGACGGTATCGGGCATGTGGGGGGCTCTTATAGGCGCGCGGGATTGGGAAATTGGCGACGATACTTGGTCGTCGGTTCGGTTCGGCGGTACATTCGTACTGCTTGGCAGCTATCGGGTAAACAATATCCGACCCTTTCCTAGAGGAGGCATCATGACGCCGGCTCATGAAAAATTCATCGCAGCGCAAAGCAAATTGAACGAGGCACCGCTGGAAATCGAATTGGCGGCCACAGCCCTGCTGATCATCGACATGCAGGAGTATTTCGTGAATCCCCAATCGCCGTTTTCACGGATGATGGAACGGAGAGCACCGGGCCTAACCGAGTATTTTCAGAAGCGGTCCAAGGCCATGGTCGTTCCCAATACTCAGCGGCTTTTGCACGCCTTTCGGGATGCCGGTCAGCGCGTGATCTACACGACGGTTGCTTCCGAGGCGCAGGATGGCAGCGACTGGTCGCGCCCGTTCAAACGCATGAATGCCGAAGCGCGGGAACAGATCGGTGAACATTCCATGCCCGCCAAGACGGACCCCTGGGCGCGCATCGTCGACGAGCTGGACCCGGTGGCGGACGAGGTGGTGATAAACAAAACGACTTACGGGGCGTTCAGCTCCACCGGACTGGATGCGACCCTGCGAAACATGGGGATAGAAACCATCGTCCTGGTCGGTGTCGTGACCAACCGCTGCGTTGAAACGACCATGCGCGGTGCGGCGGACAGGGGCTATCGGGTCATTCTCGTCGACGACGCCACGGCGGCCTTTTCCCAGGAACTGCAGGATGCCGCGACCTTGTCGCTGACGGGAGCCTATGGGTTCATTCGTCAAACCGATGAGACGCTTAATCTGTTGGCGCCGTAACCAAATTCGGCGGCGGCCCGCTACAGATCGATTTCCAGCCAGAGCGGCTGATGATCCGAGCCCTGCGCGTCCGCGTCGACCTGGACCTTCCGGAGTCGGTCCGCTAGGTCGGGGCTGATGAAAGCGAAATCGATCCGCCGGTTGCCGGTGGCCTCGAATTTTGTGTGACCGGCATCCTCGCCGCCGCCAGCGCTGATCCAGGCGTCGAGATAGCCGTCCATTTCCGTGATGCGGCCGTATTTAGGGTCGTTTGGCCCGACCATGGCGGCGTAGGCTTCTTCGTCGGGGCTCATATTGAAGTCGCCGAGCAAGATGGACTCGCGCGGCCAGGCAGGCGAACCATCCCCCTCGCGCCAGTTTTCATGCCGGTTCGACAGCACGCCGCCGTCGCGGCCCGCCTCGGTTTGAAGCTCGCGAATTCGTTCGACCTGTCCGAGCCGTTCCGGCATGGCCGCGTGGGCGAGATGGATGGAGGCGATCCGGACGTTGCCGCCGGGGCAGGCGATGACGCCGTCCAGCATCGTCCGCTGAATACTCAGTTGGGTCTGCAGGTACATTTTCGGCAACAGGTGATTTTTTGACGCCAGGATGGGCGAGCGCGATAGCAACAAGTTACCGAACTGCCGTCGCCGGTTCTCCAGGCGTCCCACGCCGCCGCGCGTGCTGGCGTCCAGATCGACGCCGGGCCCGTACACCCAGTGGTGATCCGGCAGGCGGCTCGTAATTTCCTCGACTTGGTCGGTCATCCCGGACCGCGACCAATACCGGTCGACTTCCTGCATCGCGATGATTTCGGCGTCCGCGACTTCGCCGACGATGCGGTCGATATCGACGCGGCCGTCCTTCCCTGTGCCGTATTGAATATTATAGGAGACTAGGCGCATGATCGTTCTTCCTTACACCCGCGAAATACGCGGCGAGATTGGTGACTATCAGAGTGCCGTGCTTGGCGATGCGGGGCAATCTTCCTATCATTCGCTGCTGTGTAAGTTGAACAGGAATAGGCGGAACGCCCGATGTCCAGACCCCGGTTGACCTCAATGACCGTCGAAACCCTGACGCCGGAACAGCGCGCGGTGTATGACGCAATCAACAGCCCGCCGCGGGCCAGCATGGGATTCAACGGCCCCTATGCCGCCTATATCAAGGCGCCGGGTGTCGGCGGACCGGCGCAGGCGCTGGGCGCCGTGGTGCGTTTCAACATGGAATGTCCGGAGAAATTCCAGAAGATCGCGAGTTGCGTCGTGGGCCAATACCATCAGGCCAAGTTCGAGTTCGCGGCGCAAATTCCTTTTGCGCGCAAGGCAGGTCTGTCGGAGGCGGTGATCGAAGCCCTGCGCAAGGGCGAGGTGCCGGATTTCGGTGATGCAGAGGAACGCACGGTCTACGATTTTTGCTGTCAGCTCGTGCAGACCCGCCGCGTCAACGACGATACTTACGACCGCGCGCGCGGCGTGTTGGGCGAAACGCAACTGGTCGAGCTGGTGGCTACTGTCGCCTACTACACCACGGTGTGTATCACACTGAACGCCTTCGACGTGGCGCTGCCCGAGGTGATGGAAGACCCGTTCCCCTAGACGCAGGATCGGGCTCGCTCGGAGTTCGTTTGTCGGATTACAGTTCTGGTGCGAATGCGGGGTCACGGGACCAGCCAACATGCGAATTGCTTTTGGGCCGATAATGTTAGCCGGGATGATTCTGTGGGCAACGGACGCCAATGCGCACGGGTCCCAGCACCGGCGTGAGATGGGGATCGCGTGCAAGGCCGTGGTGGCGGGCGAGGCCGAGGTAGTGACGCTCGCGACACGAAGCGGGGCGGGCTACGTCGTGCCGCTGGAAGGCATCCTAATGAAGCCCGAAGGGGCGCCGCCGTTTCCGGCCATCGTCATGTTGCATGGCGGAAAGGGCCTGCGGGCGCCGTATTGTTATGGCGATCTCCAGGAAACCTTCGCCGGATGGGGCGATCTATCGCTTCTAATCGACAGCTTCAGCGCCGCCGATACGAAGCTTGGAAGGGGGCACAACCCGACGGTCGCCGATCGGGCGCGGGACGCCCAAAGTGCTGCCCATTTTCTCGCCACGCGCGATGACGTTAACGCGACACGCATCGGTCTCATGGGCTGGTCCCTCGGCGGAGCCGCGGCAATCATGTCTGTTTCCGGGGGAGGGCCGTCACCTGAGGAATCCGCTGGACCGATTGCGGCGACCATCGCGCTCGTCCCCATTTGCGGCGACGTCGTCAAGGGACTGGCGTCGCCCCTGCTCGTCCTCGTTGGCGGCGCCGACCGTCTTCTGTCGCCCCAAGCATGCAAGGCGATGCGTATCGAAGGCGATAATCCGCCGCCCTTCGAAATAAGCGTTTACCCGGGCGCCGGTCACATCTTTTTTTCCACCGCGTCGCGGGCATACAACGCCGGTGCCGCCAGGGCCGCCAACGCGCGGATGAAAATCTTCCTGTCCAAGCATCTGAGCCCGCGATAGCGTGCTTTTCTCACGCATTTACGGTAATAGGCGATAAAGGGCGCGCCATGTCCCCTTTATCCAAATTGCGAACAAACTTGGTCTCTTCAGGCAGGCTGCTTCAGCCGCTCCACGGTGGTGCCGGCGCCGCCGTCGGTGACATCAAGGTCGGCGTTCAGGACGACGCCCGGACAATGGATGCCGAGCGGCCGGCCGTCATCGTTCAGGCCCTGCTGTTCTTCATAGGATGCCGGCAGCGCCGGTCCGCCGGCGCAGGCGAGCCAGAGCCGCAGCAGGTGGCGCTTTTCCTCGGGCGCCTCCCAATCTTCGTAGTCGGTGCGGCTGTGCAGGATGCTGTGATTGCAGACGAACTGCATGTCGCCGGGACCGAATGCCATGTCCAGGTGGAATTCCGGGCCGTCGGCCAGCGCGTCGAGCGTATCGAACGCCTCCCGCTGTTCGTCGCTGATGCGAGGCACATCGTCGAACCGCTGCGCTTTGCGGATGGCGCTGCGGACATAGTGCGTCAACAACCGGCCCTCGTGCGGATTGAAGACCGGCATCGGAAACCAGGGTCCCCGGTTCTCCGGAATTTCGCCGCGGCGGTCGCGGTAGGTCGGCTGCATCAGCACCCGGGCCAGGTCGGGCCGGCGCTCGGCCATCGCGTTGTACAGCGCGACGGAGGAGACGAGGCTCGACAAGCCGCCGGACTTCGACGTCTTGACCGAAAGCAAACCCACGATATCGCTGGAATCGCAATGGAACGGCAGACGGACGTTAGTCTGGTAGCCGCGCGCGCTGGGCACGTCGTATTCGAATCCCAAGTCGCGGACGTGGCCGAGCGCATGCCCTTTCGCGTTCTGCGAGACCGCGGCGCCGAGATACGCCCCCACCGCCCAGAACGCCCGTGCCGCCTGTTCCATCGAATAGCGTTCGATCGGAAAGCCCCGGATCAGCATAAAGCCCTGATCGTGCAACAAAGTTTCTCGCATCTTCGCCAGCCTGAGACCGAGATGCGGCATCGGCGCATCCGCCTTGACGATCTCGACGATCTCCTTTTGCTCGAGCGCGGCCACGGCCCGGTCCAGATCGTCGATGTCGTCCGGCGTGAGCGTCATGACCCACTTCTCCGGGGTCCGTTCCATTTCCGGACCCGTCCAGGCGCCATCGAAACGCGGCAGATCGTCGGGCATGCGTATTCTCCTCGGTTCGTTGCCGGCCATTATCTATTTCCGGCTCCCAGCCGGTAACCCGCCATGTTGCCGTAACTGCAAATGGTTCGTTGAACTCAAACTGGTGTTCTCCGGCGTCACGCTTCGGGGTACGCGCCAAGCAATACCTTGCCCATGTAGTCGCGCGCATCGATCGGCGAATAGGGCTGCATGAAGGGGCCCGCGCGCACGTCCCTGTACAGCCGGGACAGCGGGTTGCGCGCCATGAAGCCGCCGCCCCCGCTGAGGTCCATGGCCTGGCTCACGATGTCGATGGCGTTCCGGTTCACGACCCATTTGGCGCTTTGGTAGTCCTTCATCAGCTCGTGGCCCTGTTCGTAGGTTGCTGTCGTACCGCCCTTGGTCGCCGCCATGAAATCGTCGAGCTGCAATCCGTGCCGGGACAGGATACTTTGCGCGCTCGCCAGCAAAATCTCCATTTCCGCCAGCGCGTGGGGCACGCCGGACCGCGACGCGGCGTCCCCGGCTTTCGACTGTCCTTCGAGCGCGTATTGGAACGCCGTCTCCGCGATGCCCAGGAACGCACCGACCAGCGGCACGTTCGCCAGGGTTCGGTTGACCAGGACCGGCGTGCTCCACTGTCCCCAGGGACCGATCTTGCGCAACGCATCGTGCGGCACATCGCAGTCTTCGAATCTTAAGGATTGGCTGCCTGACGCGCGCATGCCGAGTGCGTCCCAATCGCCTAGCTGCAGCACCCCATTGGAATTCATCGGCAACAGGACGTTGGCGATATGGTCGCCGTCGGCATCGCGCATCCGCACATTGGTCGCAACATGGGTCGCCAGCGGCGACATGGTGACGAAGTTCTTCGTGCCGTTAAGCCGCCAGCCGTCGTCCGTCCGGACCGCCTCGGTCAACGGATGCAGATTGTCCGTGCCTCGCTCCGTGGTCGTGGAGCAGATCAGCATCTCGCGCCTCGCCACCGCCTCTAGGATCGCCTTGGCCCGAACGTGCGGGGCCGTGCCGGGCTCGCTGTTGCGATATAGTGCGGCCAGGCCGCGGGTTGCCGACAGATGCATGCTGATCGCGATTGCCGCCGACCCGTCGCCCTTGGCCAAGGTTGCTATGGTCAACGTCCAGTCATGAATTGAGCGCAGGCCGAGACCGCCAAGCTCCTCCGGCACGAAGGCCGCGGCGACGCCCGAGCTATGCATGTCCGCGTAGTTTTCCTGGCAAATCTCGTTCGCCCGGTCCGCTGCATCGGCGCGGGCGTGAAAGGGTTCGATAAGGTCGGTGGCCGCGGCGATGACGCGTTCGCCGGCCGGGGTCGCGGGGACAATGGAGTAGCTCATGGCGGGATGGTTCTTCTTTGTAATTCTCGTGCCGTTTTGCGGCATCGTGCCTTGGATATCAATGCGGCGAATTGGTCGTGAATGCTCCGGGACGCTGGAACTGACACTATATTCGCGTTCAGCCATCGAAAACAGTTCGGAGCTGGCACTATGGTCAAGATTGCCGAACGCTTAGTGATTTATCGTCGCCTCATTCGCCACTTTCAACAGCACTTCCGCGTGGCACGGGCCGTCTAGCGGGCACCAGCAAACCAAGTCCTTGCCCTTGAGAGGCGCCAGCAGATCCGGGTTCTCGGCGAGGTGGCCCGGTAGCCAATGGCGGTACAAGGCGACGGCATGGCCGCGGTCGCGGACTTCGATTTTTTCGCCGCTTACCGGATCGGTGGCCGTCTTGCCGGCCGCGAACGAATTGCCCCAGCGGGTCGGGCGGCCGACATAGACGGCGTCCGCAGGCATGTGCCAACCCTTTTGCCGGCTGCGTTGCAGGCGTTGCGGCATCAGGTCGGGACGTTCATGACCTTGCCTAACCCTTTGGGCATCGGCAGCGCGGCATGCGCGTCGCGGACCTGTTCGATCCACGCGACGATCTCCGGCGTCATCGGCGCGACCCGGCGCACCGACATGTCGATATGCAGGATCATGTATTCCGAGGTTGCCGCCAGATAGCCCTCGGTCGCGTGGAACATCTCCAGCCAGTAATGCACCCGCTTTGAATCGCAGGCGATGACCCGGCCGGTCATGCGTATCGGGTCGCCTTCCTTGAGTTCCTGCAGATAGGCGATGTGGATGTCGCCGGCGAAGGTGCCGTTTTCGGTCTTCTCGCGGTATTCCGGCGACAGGCCGAGGAAGGCGTCCAGCGTCTCCGACGCTTCGTCGAAGGCCAGCAGGTAATAGGCCACGTTCATGTGGCCGTTGAAGTCGATCCATTCCGGCTTGACGGTCGCCGGCGGCAGTTCAAGGGGCGTGGGGATTTCGGTCATCGGGGGGAACTCGTTCCTCTGGTGCGGGCGGGGGCGGACCCTAGCAATCCGCAGCGGTGCCGGAAAGGGCGTGCGGCATTGCGCAAATCCGGCTCGCCTGCCTAATATTCGCCATCACAACGAAACGATAATGTCCGCATAAGGAGACAACCCGTGGCCGACGATATCAAGATGCCCGTGGAGGGATCGCATATCATGATGTTCGCCCGTTCGGTAGGCGATGAAAACCCGATCTATCACGATGAGGAATACGCCAAGACGACGGAAGTCGGCCATGTCATCGCGCCGCCGACCTTTCCGCGCTCCGTGGCCCAGTTCGATCCCGACTATTTCCTGCGCTGGCGTCCGAGCCAGGAATGGTTCGGCTCGGGCAAGAACCCGACCAGCGTCACCGAGAAGCCGAAGAGCAGCGGCGGCCTGCATGCCGAGCAACATTTCGAGTATCACCGACAGCTGAAGCCGGGCGACCAGCTGACCGTCACCAACGTGCCGGGCAAGACCTGGGAGAAGGAAAGCAAGCGCGCCGGCAAGTTGATGTTCACCGAGACGATCCAGGAATATCGTGATCAGAACGGCGAGTTGGTCATCACCTCGCGCGGCGTCGGTGTGAAGACCGAACGTCCGGTCGACCAGAGCTGAGAAAGGACAGAACAATGGCATTAAGCGCTAGTAACTTGAACGCCGGCGATACCCACGAGGAAGTCGTTGTCGACGATCTGACCCGCACCCAACTCGTTATGTATTCGGGTGCGTCGGGCGACTACAACCCGCTGCATACCGACGATCTGTACTGCAAGGAAGCCGCCGGCTATCCCGGCGTTTTCGCGCATGGCATGTTGTCCATGGGGCTGACCGGCAAGATGCTGACCAATTATGTCGGCGACGGCCGCTTGAAGAAGTACGGCGTCCGCTTCACCAACCAGGTATGGCCGGGCGATTCCCTGACCGCTAAAGCGACGGTCGTCGAAGTCCGCGACGAAGGCGGCGAGAAGGTCGTCGATTTGGTCCTGGAGACGATCAACCAGGACGGCAAGACGGTTGTCACCGGCTCTGCCACCGCACGCGTCGATCCTTAAGCGGCAGGCGTAACATGAGTCTGGTCCGGATCGAACGGGCCGGCGCTGTGCGTACCGTCACGCTGGCCCGGCCCGAAAAGCGCAACGCGATCAACCCGGAGATGATGGCGGCGATCCGCGAGGCCTTCGAGGCCGAACCGGATGCCGACGAGCGCGTTACCGTGTTGCGCTCCGAAGGATCGGTGTTCTGCTCCGGCCTGCAGCTCAGCAGCGGCGGCGTCGATCCGCAAGAGGCGATGAATATCGAGGCCATGTTTACGGCGGTGCAGCACTACCCGCTGCCCGTCGTGGCCGTCGTTCAAGGCGCCGCCATCGCCGGCGGCTGCGAACTGGCGCTGCATTGCGACTTCATTGTCGCCATGGAGACGGCGCGGTTCTCGATGCCGCTGCCAAAGCTCGGCGTCACGACCACGTGGTTCCTGACCAAGAAGATCATGGAAACCGCGGGGCCGTTCGTCGCGCGCGAGTTCCTGCTGCTGGGCGACCCGTTTCCCGCGTCACGGCTGCACGAATTCGGCGTCGTCGCCCGGACCGCCGCCAAGGACGGTCTGGATAATGCGGCAAATGCGCTGATCGAACGGCTGGCTGCCAACGCGCCGCTGGCCATGCGTTCGATGAAGGCGATCATGAACAAACAGGCGGCTTTCCTGTTCGATATCGACCGTGGCGATACGCAGAAGATGGTCGAAGCGGTCTATGCCAGCGCCGATGCGCTAGAGGGCGTGAAGGCGATGGTCGAAAAGCGAACGCCGACTTTTACGGGGAAATAAGTTGTCTGTCGGCGCGAAGTTAATGCGGTTGCCACCGAACTAGGGCCGATGGAATTGTCTGGACGCCGAAGCTACGCGTCAGCCATGCGTCGGTTATCCCCTCACCCGGCCCGACCGGGAAGATGGGAATTAATGGAGCGCTAGACATGAACCCTCTCCTTGGGGAGCTACGGGATTCACACAAGAGCCTGATCGTGTGCCAAGAGATAGCCTTGGAGCATTGTTGCGAGTTGCTTCCAGCCTGTTGCCATTGTTTTAGGGCCGGGAGGTTTGTAGTAGCAGTTCCA
>Ga0315338_1004637_pt1 | contig 10625 bp, 7 predicted proteins | sample ASW8metaG_FD_204518 | JGI IMG/M metagenome (GOLD analysis project Ga0315338, IMG submission 204518) | Ammonia-oxidizing marine archaeal communities from Monterey Bay, California, United States - ASW #8 | ecosystem: Environmental > Aquatic > Marine > Coastal | place: USA: California | collected...
ATAACCTCGAGGTCGTCAGTTCGAATCTGGCCCCGCCATTTGATGCAAAACTTGCTGCAGCCTTGTTTAAGGCTACCTGCCAACGCTGGTAGTACGGCTTGTTTCTTGTTGCCAAAGGTGTAACTATCCCGGTACCACGGGAGACTACCGCATGCCTGTCTTAAAATACGCCCACCCGCCTACCGACTTCATAAAGTTTCCGGTCAGGCGGTTGTTACTTATCAGGGCAAACGTCCATACCTAGGTGTTCACGGATCTCAGCCTAGCCGCTGAGCTTACGAGTAGATCGTAGAGCAATGGCGTCTTGATCGACTTCACAAGCAGGAACTGAGGGAGTGGGGATGGTAATTAGTGCAGCTTATCCAGGAGCCTGGGAAATTACCTGGCAAAGTCAGGTGGCAGTCAGGAATGGACTTCGAAAGACAACTGAGATACTGGGCTATCTATTGAAATAAACGTTAATGTTGATGAATTCTACCGTAGTCAATCTAAGGAAATTTCTTGCCACAAAATCATTATTCATTTTGCAGTAACGTAGGTGCGAAGAAATGCAAAAGACCAAGAAAAATTAAGAGGTCTCGCAAAAATCTATGACGAAGTTATATGTGGAATACAATGCGAGACAGCCGAGCTTTAATGTCAGGGGTAATATACCCCCATAACCTCAAGGTCGTCGATAAAGGGCGATCGTCGGTAACCCCAATACCACAAAATTTTTCCGCCTTTCAGGCCATAGGACTGAGCAACCATGGTTGCAAGATATGGGAAACCCCGGATCAACGGAGGCTGAGACTTACGAACGCGAGGTAGGCCAAAATAGTGGTTGCAGGAGGAAAGGTCCGTGCGTAGGTAACACCCAGCTCGCGGCCAAGGAGCTAGAAAATCTTGCATCGAAGAGATAGAACCCCAGGGATTGGGGACTGCCGCCAGGGAAATGGGAAAAATTTCGACCCGCTAGACTCGCGCACGCGCGCATATTATTACAATGTTGTAGCGTTCAAAGCCTGGAGCAAGTTCTGGCAACTCCAAATGGGAAAACCTGGTTCAATGCAGTCTTCTTGTTACGAGCAAAGGAGTAAATTCCATGGATCCATCAAGCGGTGCCACCCAAACTAAAGTCGATTTTTCGCCAACGCGTATGGTGACCACGCTCGTGGGAGTCATCTTAGTCGCCGCGATCGCATATTGGTACGGAGCCAATAGCGTTGAGTTGCCGATCCCCAATGAAGGTCGAGTGCTGAAGAATTTCGGCTTAAACACGGATGCCCGGAATCACCTTGACAAGCGATACACAGACCGCGATGGCGATCTGGTGGCCGATGCTCCCGGCGAACCAGCCGATTGGATCGATCCGGATACTCTGATGTTTTCCTACGGGTCCGAGCAACAGGCCTATCATCATACCGAGTCGGTTTGGGCCGAGCTGGTTGATTACCTCGTGGAGCAGACTGGTAAGCCGGTCGAATTCGTCGCGATTGGGACACCACAAGAACAGATTTCGGCCCTGGCCGAGGGGAAATTACATATTGCCGGCTCGAATCCCGGCAATGTCCCGTTGCTAGTAAACATGTGCGGCTTTGTGCCCGTCTGCACGGTCAGTAAGGATGGCAAGATGCAAGCTGTCTACCGTATGCAAATCATCGTGCCGACAGAGAGCACTGCCAACATTCCGGAGGATCTGAGCGGACGGATGTTGACCTTAACTGATCCAAGTTCCAACTCAGGTTGGAAGGCCCCGCTGGTTATCCTGATGAACGAGTTTGGATTCGAACCGATGCGAGATTACGTCACCAACTACTCCGGATCACATATTGCCTCGATCAAAGGAGTTGCGAAGGGGGAATATGACGCGGCCGCAGTGGCCGACACCGAAGTGGCTCTGGCGATCGAGAGGGGCGACATCGCAGAGGATCAGGTGAAAGTGATCTACAGTTCCAAACCGTTCCCGTATGACTGCATCGGCCATCTGCATAACCTTCGCCCTGAGTTGGCGAATAAGGTGTGGAAAGCTCTGCTGTCATTTGACTGGTCCGGCACCAGCCTGGAAGCCGAATTCAAATCACTCTGCTTCTACGGATACGTCGAGATGTCCTACAAGGACATGATGGCAACTGTGTGAGAAATCGACGATGCAACCGGGAATAAACATTCGCTGGAAACCGCTTTCCGTGTGGTTCCCGATCGTTAGTCTGTACGGCGCTGCTAATGGTCGAAGCTGCAGTACGTTTTGTAGTAACGCTGCACTATCCGACGAGTTGTAGTCCGATACCAGGGCTACTCTGCGAAATAGTCGAAAAGCGATTGTCCCGCCCGCAGACACATTGGTGCGTTTACGCTTTTCCCTAAGTCACCTTTACACCCGTCGTCAGGACAATAAATTTATGAATTATTAGCTTCCTTGTTTGCGCCTGAAGAAATGCAAAAGCGTGCTGATCATCAATAAAAGCTAAGGTGACTCGCAAGTGCGCAAACAGGGAACTAACATGCACTTTTCACCGGCAATACATTGATTCCTGCTTACGCCTTTCGCTGCTTCATTACATCGAGGTCGTCAGAAACCGTTATTTCTTTTTCTTGGCTGTTACTGCCTCACGTTCCGATTCGGTTTTATAAACAGGCAAGTATCGGTAGTAGACCTCCAGTGTCATCGAGGCCAGTGCTGTGCAGTATAGGCGTCCACCGTTCCTGTTGTGATGTTTACCTAGATCGAAAGACCAGCTGCCTTTTTCGTGCCCTTCTTTCGATTGGCTCATCACCAGCATGCTGCGCATTTTCTCATTCCATTTTCTCCAAAGCTCGCCCTTGCCGCTGGTGAATTGAAAGAGAACTTGGGATGCGTAGTAATTGTAATACATGTCTCCCTCGGAAGGACCTTGTTTGGCCAGACGTAGCACGCCCCGCTTTAGGACCTCGTTGTCATGCTGCCAGCCCAGGTACATCCGACATAACAGGCCGATTGCCGAAGTCCCCTTGCCTCCGCCTGGCTTCTTTTCTTTGAGCTGTCCTGTTTTTTTGTCTAGCACCATTCCCGGGAGCCTTACCCGCATGCCGCGTGGGTCGTTCACCTCGACTGTATAGATGTATTCTTGTCCCCCGGATTTTTGTGCTGTGTCTAAAAAATACCTTGCCCCTTGGACTGTTTGCGGCGGAACCGACAGTGATGCCATGTAACCGCTCTTAAGTGCCATGACTTGCCAACCCATGACCGATGTGTCTCCCGGTTGTCGCGGAGAGTAGCGCCACCCGCCTCCTTGAGGGTCTTGTGCATAGGAGATGAAGTTGATTGCAAGCTGCGCAGGCCCGCGTAAACTTGATTCACCGGTCATGGCGTAAGCTTCACAGATCGCCATCGAAGCGATACCGTGGGAATACATATTGCCGCCGGATTCATGGAACGAGCCAACATTCTTCTTGACTTGCATAAGGTTTACCAGCGCTCGAGTCCCTCGATCAATAACTTCTCGGTAAGGCCCTTCAACATTATGAGTTTGCCCCGCTCCTAGAAAAGTTAGCAACGCTAAACCGGTGGCCGCTCGGACTGCCTTTGTCGATTTGCCGGGGCCCGAGCAACGTCCTTGGCACGCCCCTCTTTGATGATCAAAATTCCATGTGCCGTCGGGATACTGATGACGAGCCAACCAGTTGAGTGACTCTGTTACCGCGATTTCACTGGCTTTATTGCCTCCATTGCGTCTTATCATGCTGCTACGTGCAGCGGAACCGCGACCCTCCAAGCCTTCCCCCCCCATGCCTACATCCGCAGAGTAGTCGGTTAACAATGAGACATCGCTGTCCATATCCGCCAGCTCCAGCGATCCGGCAGCTAACTCGAGATCCTCTTCAACTAGCAGAGAGGTCAGATTATCCATATCCATATCCATTTCGCTCAAAGCGTCGATACTCAGTGTTTCGCCAAGGTCTTCAACCTCTTCGAGTTCAACATTGAGGAGCGGAATCTCTTCAGGTTCTTCGATCACGGACTCGGCAGGAGAGAAGTCGAGCAAAGAATCTATCGGACGGCTCAAGAGCGGCAACGACCAATAACTCATCAATAGTACCGTCAAGCTGTGCAGCATCAGACTAACGAGCCAGCTCTCCGAGATAACTCGGAACCTTTTCCGTAACCAAATCGGTGCTCTAAATCCAGGCTTGCTAGTGGCCTCAGCCCGACTTTCTCGCTCTGGCGGTTTAGCCCCGCGACGCGATTTGGCAGAAACGGCCTTCGAAAGTTCTTGCTCGGAAGAATCGTTCATGCAGGCATTCTCTCATAGAATCGCATTCCAGTAAATAATGATACACAGGACACAACAGTATGTTCCTCTAATCGAATCTAATCGATCACGTTGACGGGTTTGGCTGGCGGAGTCTTGGTCGTCTTCGGCGGCGCAGTTGGCTTGGGCTGTGGTTTAGGAGGTGGTCCGAAGCGGATTGCCCCGCCAAGGTTGGTTGCATATTGCCAGTCTGCCGCCTGGGGTTCCCACCCAGCCAACAATCCGACGCGGCTGATAATCCGGCGTGCCATGACATACACGTCGAAGCTGTCGGAACAGACGTTCAGCCGTATGTAATACGACGACGCATCGACCGCCTTGAGCTGCTTTCGGAAGCGAGAGCTAGATCGATTGATCGAGCGCTCCGTTTCGCCGGCGTCTGCAAGCGGATGAAAAATCAATCGAGGCGAGCTTCCCGATGCAATCAATTCAGTCCGAAAGTAACGGTCCGTGGGGGGACGCTTATTGAACAAACGAAGAAATTCTTTAGGATCCTTGAGGTAATAAACCTTTTGGCTTTCGTTCACCGGCAGATGGAGTTCAAGCCGTGCAGACTGAATTACCTTTAAGCCAAGCTCCCGCCCCTCTATTTGGAATTGCTCTGTGTTCAAAGGATACAATTTGTCGTGACTGCAAATGAGCAGAATTGGCTTAGCGTTAGCTGGAGCTGGCCTGGGGTTGGGCAAATTGACTTCGATGGGAGGCAATTCCTGGCGAGGACGCGTTTCGTCTAGAATTGCTTTCAAGCGGGCTTCTTCCTCTTGAACTGCGAGGATTTCCTTCCGCAGCTTGTCTAGCAGCGCTTTGTTTTCCTGGATCTCCAACGCAAGTTTTTTATTTTCTGCGGCTTGCACTTGCTTGGTTTGCAGTTTGGCGGTCAGTTGGTCAAGTTCTTTTTGTCGTTCTGAAAGCTGTCTAACGAGGTCTTCAAGCCTTTGCGTAATTTGCCCCTCGTCAACTTGCTGCAAGTCTTGAACCATAGCATCGAGACTGTCACGCTGCCTATCTGCTACAACCAACTCTTCCTCTGTCTGCTGTAGCGTGGCAGGATCTACGGCCATGGTCTTGCCTATACGCTGGACTGCTTCTCCCACGCCCAACTGTGTGACGACCAATACGATGATTAAGATGCCCACAACATTCATGAGGGTATCAAGCAGAGAATCCATGCTTTCATCGTCTTCGACGTATGTGCGTCTCATTGCTGTGATAACCAGATTACAAGAAAAGGAGGGGAAGAACTATCTGCGGTAACTACTTTTCCTCCCTGAAATAACTGAGGTCGATTCTGCCTGCGCCGACGACGGGCAATTTACCATGGCGTACGTCCCGATCCATTACCAGTTTGCGAACACTGCGGTAGGTAGCAAGACCCTCGTCACGGACCAGAAAAACCACGGTTTGATTCTCAGAAGACGAGGTTTGCTTAAAGAGTTCGGCAAAAACAGCGTCTGTCGCCATATCGTTTTGTCGGATACGTAGAGGCGGCTCGATGGAATGGAGAACAACTGACCCCGCAGCGCATTCGACAAAGACAGGATCAAACCCCTTGCCGCTGCCACTGGGTAGGATTGTTACTGCAGACTCTTTGGGTGGCTTTTTGCGGTCTTCCAGGTCATTTTCTAATTGAGCGACAAGTTCCTGCAAATGCTCCAGCTCCTTTTGCACTTGTACGACATCTTGCCGCTGAGCTACGACGTCACTTTGCGAGAACTCGTCGATCTCGACCTGCTGGTCGTTTTGCTGTCGGATCTGTTCAAGTTGAATTTGCAGTTGTTCGAGTTGCTTGCGATTGCTTGTTATTTCCTTTTGCTTTTCACTTGCGTTACCGGCTCCTGCTGAAACCTGTTGTTGAAGTGCTTCGATTTCCTGCGAGCGAACATCAAGCTGCTTGCGTAGTTTTTCATACTGCTCGGCTCTGGCAACGATAGAGTTGTCCATCTGAGCCAACGCCATCGATGCGATCAGCAGCGTGAGTACGCCAATGATGCTGGCCAGGATGCTCATGAAGGGGAACAGTGACACATCATCAGAAAGTTGGCGTCTCCGTCTAGCCATGGTCAATCACTCCCATTATTGCGGCTGAACCAACGCCGCTTGGGTTTTTCAACCTGTTGTACCAACACTTGCTGCTCACCTAACCGTTCCAACACGTCGCTCAAGCTGGACAGCCCTTTTTCTAGACCGGTGTAATGCGTCTGAAAAGCACTGCTACTAACTTGGACAGATTCGATCATATCATTTTGACCCGCCAGTGCTTGTTGCCCCAATTCAGATAACGAATCCTGAAACTGGGCGACGAGCCGACTAAGTTCAACTTGGTGGGCTTTCATAAGCGACTCAATCTCTTGACGGAAGAGGTTTGCATCGCCAGGGCCTTCGTGCTGATCAGATTTTTCTCCACCGTCCTTGAGCCTCCCGAGCAGGTTTTCATTACAGTAATCGTCGACCCAAGTAACTAGATCTTCTTCTGTTTTTTGCAGCGCTGAGGCGGGTATTTTTACAAACAGACTCATCACCAGTGCCAACAGCGTCGTATCGAAGGCGGTTCCAAGGCCCGCAAACACAGAGTTGAGCGAGTCTTTCACCACCGAGATGTCGCTGGCCTCCTCAAGACTGCCACCCAAGCTCGAAACGGCTGCGCTCACGCCAATTACCGTACCGATAAACCCCATGATAGGGAGTGCCCAGATAAATACTTTCACGATTGAATAACTGGATGCGACCGTGTTGGCATCAATGGCTGATTGCGATTCCAACATCGATGCTGTCTCAGATACACTTTGGCGAACGCGGAAATGCTCAAGCCCCCGTAGCGTACGATTGACCAAAAAACTCTCGCCTGGCTCACCGGGAAGACCATGAATGTGTTGCTCAAAGGCATCGATCGAATCGAGCGAGATTTCCTCAGATAACTCAGTAGGGAGGACGTCCAACAGCATGGAAGCTCGCTGTCGGTAAATTTTTTGCCATTTCAATGCCAGAATCGCCCAGGACCAGAACATCAATAAAGTGAGCACAAATGGTACCCAACCTCGGCCCCAGAAAAGTGGGATCAGGCTCAAATCGCGAACTGGATAAAGTGCCGAAAAGAAAACAACCGAAATTCCAACAGCAATCAGCCCGCTCTTCACAAGACTCACATTACTGCTATCTGTCCAGTTGTTGCCAGGAGTATCGGCAGCAGACTCTTTTGGGGGCTGCTTCGAGGAAAATAGCGGCTTACTCCCAGTATGCACATTCTTGGGAGTTACACCTGTATCGATATGTGGCAGCGATGTCTCTTCCTGCGAGTCTTGCTCGTTCATACGAGGAATTTGCACAGTCCCTTTGCAATGTGGGCAAGTACAGCTGCGGCCGGCCAGTTCCTCGCGGACCTTAAGGGACTTTTCACAATGGGGGCACTTGGTTCTGAAGTACATAACAATAGTGAGGCTAAATTTCGTGAGTCGCAGACAGCGAATAAAATAGACTCAAAGGCCTGGAAAAGTTGACGAGGAGTTGAATCCGCCAGATCTAGCTTATCAAGAGGTTGAGTTGATAGCGAGAAGTGAACCAGGATTTCTGAATTCGGTTAAACAGAGAGCTGTTTCAGGCACATCGAAGCGTAAATCCTGGCTAATACAATACTCGCCTCAACCGCTTATGCATAGTAAACTGTGCGTTCTACCATCCATGTCATTCTTAGGTGTAGTACTATGCGAACGAGTTTGGCTTTTATTTGCTTCGTCACAGCAACCAGAGCATTTATGGCAGCGACGTTCGGAGCCGACGAGCTACCTGTCGACACAAACGAGCGATTCACACAGGCCAACAACAGAACTTTCCAACTTTTCGATTCACAGCGTGAACAGACCTGGCAGGGCCCCTTCTTCTTCATGCAACTTGCCGATACCCAATACGGCATGTTTACAGGGAATGATGGGTTCGCTCAAGAAGCAGCCTTAGCAGAGCGAACCGTGCAGCATATCAATCGTCTGCGTCCTCGGTTTGTGATCGTCTGTGGCGATCTGACTAATGCCACTCCAGATCACGCTCGATATCATGCACAGGTGCAGCAGTACAAACGAGACTTTTCGCAAATATCTCCCGACATCCCACTTGTCTGCGTATGCGGCAACCATGACATTGGCGGTCGGCCCACAGCGAAATCGATCGCCAGCTATAAAACGCATTTTGGGGACGACTATTTCTCATTCTGGGTCGGAGGTGTCTGCAATCTCGTCCTCAACTCGACGGTGATCAAAAATCCGTCCGGGGCGCCTGAAGTGCTCGACAACCAGCAGGCTTGGCTTGAACACCAACTTGCCACAGCTCAAGAGGCCCACGCAAAACACATTTTTTTATTTCAGCATCACCCGATGTTTCTCAAAGAAGAAGGTGAACCCGATCAGTACTTCAATATTCCGCTAACCCGACGTACCCCCTTGCTCGAACAACTCAAGCAAGCCAAGGTCCGCGCGATTTTCGCCGGCCACTACCATCGCAATTCCTATGGTCGGGCAGGAGAGATGGAAATGATCACCACCGGCCCCGTGGGACGCCCGCTCGGAAAAGATCCCTCAGGATTTAGGATCGTAAAAGTGCACGAGAAGCACATCCAGCACAAGTACTACGCAGTGGACGATGTACCACACAGCATTTCCGTGACGGACACAACCGCACAGCAATCAGCCACACAATGAAAAAATGAATGGAGGGTTCAATGACCCTCCGCTTGGGTGATTGCCCCTTAACCAGACGGAAAACACCGTTTATTTGCAAAAACTTGATAGCGGATTTCGCAATGAACAAGACAACAATTACTAAAACAAAAATCCTTGCAAAGTTTTTGCCAGCGACTCTTCTATTCTGTGCTCCAGCATTGGCACTGGATGACGTTGAGCACAAATACGCGGATAACGAGGGCGTGAAGATCCACTACGCAGCCACAGGCAAGGGGCCTTTGATTGTGTTTATCCATGGGTTTCCTGACTTCTGGTACTCGTGGCACCATCAGATGGAAGGCCTAAAGGACGACTGTCGTGTCGTGGCACTCGATACACGTGGTTACAACAAGACAGACAAACCAGAGAGACAAGAAGACTACGACATGCGCCTACTTGCCCAGGATGTGGCGACTGTCATCAAGGCGGAGGGAGTCGAAAAAGCTATCATCGTGGGTCACGATTGGGGAGGTGCCATTGCGTGGAACTTTGCCATGGCCATGCCACAGATGACTGACAAGCTCATTATCGTCAACCTGCCCCACCCCAAGGGAATTGCTCGCGAGCTTGCCAACAATCCCGAGCAGCAGACCAACTCGCAGTATGCTCGCGATTTCCAGCAACCAGGTTCTCACACGAAGCTAAGCGCCCAGCTACTCGCTCGATTTGTTGCCTGGGATGATGATTCCCGCGAAAAATATACCAATGCGTTTGAGAACTCCAGCTTCAACAGCATGATGAACTATTACCGGCAGAACTATCCTCGCGAACCCTACAAGGAAAACAAAGCCGAAATGCCGCGAGTTTCAGTCCCCGTGCTACAATTCCACGGACTGAAAGACTCGGCTCTTCATCATCATGGGCTCAACCGTACCTGGGAATGGATTGACAAAGACTACACGCTCATCACCATTCCCGATGCAGACCATTGGGCTCACCACGATGCTGCCGACCTGGTAACCGATACCATCAGGTGGTGGCTGAAAATGCGTCAGTAAATTTTAATTGCGCAGTTTATTCGGTGAGATCTGCTTAGAAGGCTCGGTTAACAAAGAAACGTAGTTCACCATCAAATACCCGGTCGCTGCTGGTCAACGGTACGGCATAGCCTGCGGTAAATGTCGTCCTGTGCAACGTAACATGACCACCCAGGGTGCCGTTTAACAATGACAAGTCGGCATTTTGGTTGCCTACGACAAAGTTGTTACCAACGACCGAATCAGCGTCGTTCAGCGTTGCTGTGTAGTGTGCTTCAGCAGACCAGGCAATGCGTTTTAGGCAGCTACTTCTGCTGTAGTTTTCATAGAGCCAAGAGCCAGCAGAGACACTTAAATTTGCAAGATGCTGGTCTTGCCAGACACCGATATGCTCCAGGCCGCTACCATTTGCGTCTGCGTAGACGGCATTTCCTTTGGTATCAAAATCAAAGGTCACAAAAGCCTGCATAAAGTAATTGTGGCTGCGTGGTGTGTAGAGGCAAGCAATGTAAGGGAGAAAATGTGCAGAATCATTGGAAATCGAAAGCAGTTGAGCACCACTGGACAGCCCTAAATTGATATCGTCTGCCGTGGGTAGCGATACCCCTAAACCTGCAGCCACTGCACATTCGTCAGTTGACGTAAGAAGAAACTTTGTCGCGAGCGCCATA
>Ga0315338_1004638_pt1 | contig 10624 bp, 3 predicted proteins | sample ASW8metaG_FD_204518 | JGI IMG/M metagenome (GOLD analysis project Ga0315338, IMG submission 204518) | Ammonia-oxidizing marine archaeal communities from Monterey Bay, California, United States - ASW #8 | ecosystem: Environmental > Aquatic > Marine > Coastal | place: USA: California | collected...
TATTATCATATTGTCTACAATAATCTCTCAGTCCATCTAAATGATCCTGTCTTTCTTTCTCTGATAACTCTGATATATTATATAATTGTTCATCAAATTCTTTCTTATCAAAAGCCCTGAATGGATAATCATAGTTTCTCAGCCAATCTTTTTGTAATATAGGTAATTTTCCATAATCTAATGCTTGGAAGATAGAATAACCGAATGGTTCATGTAGATGACAGCTATGACTTATTCCCCAATCCTCTCTATTAAAGAATCTATGTATATTCTTATATTGAAATTGATATAATCTCGTTTTTTCAAATTTAAAACCAGCTCTTTCTTTCCACCACTTCCAATCATCTAAATCGGTAAATGCATATGAATCAATACCTTCTAAGAAATGTGGTGATTTACGGGTTTCCATGCGTGCCGCATATCCCACTTTATTACTCATACATATTTTTTTATTTTGTGTGAATTCATAATAGTTCGGTATGTCAAGTATATCTATTTGGTCATGTAATGGAATTTTATCTAACCCAATCCATATAACTTTATTAGCTATCTGAGCAATTCTTCGTTCCCAAGCTCTATTTGCTGAAAAATGCATTAATTTAGGTAATCCCAAATGAAAACCAGCATTTAAAGATAATTGAACCGAAACATGCATACATACTGATTCTATTTTATCTTGATTATTCTCTATTATTTTATGTGGTGTATAATATCCATGTAAAACATGAAACCTACGGGCCTTTTCTGCAATTCCTTCAAAATCTCTTGGATGATCTCCTTGCCATATAACTTCTATTGGACTATCAAACTCCACTTTTTTATCTGGATTACGGCGATGAATCAATAACTTAGATGGGTGATTAAGTTTGGGAGCTACTTCTCGTAACCAATTATTAACCCAAACATCACTTCCACCATATACTAAAGAACCACCTCCAGTAGAATAATAAACATCATAACTCATAACTATTTTCCATGTACATTGTGCATTAAATAACCTCCGCCAAAATAAACATCTAAATTCTCTACATTAAAATTTACCGTTTCTATTGGTTCATCTACAAATTCAAATGTTGTTATTTCTTCAAACTCATTGTTTGTTTTAAATAACTTATCACCAGGTAATAAACTGGCTGTTGTTTTAAAATAATAACTACCATCTCTTATTACAAAAAATGGATGTTCATATGTTGCCTTTAAAGAACCATTTATCAGATAATAATTATCATAATAATCAAAATATATATCTTTTACTGACGCACTTGCTGGTGCAACTCTATTTATCTCTTGAATATCATAATATGCAGTTGCCCATACTGAACCTGGTGGGTTTCCGTGTGGAACTCCACTCCAAACTTCCCAAGTATCTTCATCATCAAAATCTAACGGCATGCCAGGAACGGTTGCTGACCTTACCCAATCTCCTATATTTACATCTTCTACATTTTTAGTAGAACCATCTGCCATTGTTATTGGTGTTCCTACTGCAACACAACCTAATCCACCATATTGAGAATAATTACTACCATAGAACTCGTCTAATCGAATTGGATGAGATTGATAATTTCCTGGTGTTGATGCTGAAGCGGGACCACCTTGAAACCAATCAAAGTTAGGTTTACCAGTTAAATCACTATGAACTGAACCTGCAATTGATGAGAAATCTTCGTATAAATCGTGAATGTCTGAATTTGCTGTTTCTAAACCAACTCCCCTTTCTCTATTTAAATCAGAAAAAGACATGGACGTATCTTGTCCTATTGTTGGTATTATTAATGCACCCCTGCCACTTCCTATTATCCCAACACTGACAAATTCTCCGGGGGCTGCACGTGCATCTGCGGCTATATTCCAAGAACCACTTGAATAATTTTTACCTGCTGTTGTTACCTCAGCACTATTAATTATTCCACTCGGACCTGAACCCCAAGTTCCTTCAAATCCTTCTCCAACACCAATAGAATGTGAACCTGGTGCTCTCATAGTTAATTTACCAGTTTGATTGAGGCCCCAACCAGTTCCACCGTCCCAAACTTGTAAATCTAATACTTTAAATCCGTCTTGGAGTGCCATTTTCTAATAACTCTATTCGTTTCGTTAAATTTTCTATTGTAACTTGTTGTTCTTTAATTGCCTCTACTAATAATGGTACAACCTTTTCATATTGTATTGCTTTAATTCCATCTTCTCTAATCTGAACTATTTCAGGCAAAACCTTTTCTACTTCTTGGGCTATAAGTCCTACATCATGACCTTTCTCTTGTTCAAATTTTCCTGCCTTTTCATTCCAATCAAAAGTTACACCTCTAATTTGCTGAACCTTAAAAACGGCACTTTCTATCGGTCTGATATTATCTTTCAAACTTATGTCTGAAGAATAATATGCAGTAATATTACCTGTAAAGTATCCTTCACCTGTAACGTGTAGTGCAACAGCAGGATCTGAATCCGCACCAATCATTAACTCATCTACGAGTCTTACATTGGTTGCTCCATCATTTGTTGTACTTGTTGTTATATAATTTGCCATTTATACCTCTTATATTATTGATTAACCAGGACCGGCACCACCAGTGTTCTGAATAATTGCGGTTTCTGGAATTGAAGAATTATAATTTGTTGCATGATCATTAAAATAATCTCTAAACGCCACAGAAAACGATATATTTGTATTTGCTCCAACACTACCAAATGAAATAGGTGCCGTATAATCAGATGCAGTTGTTAAAACAAAAGAACCATCATTTAAACCTTCGGTCCATGTAAAATTACCATTCACAGCAGCAATTCTTGCTCCAAATGATGATCCAGCATTTGAAAAAGTAACAGTTGCTGTAGCACTTGTACTTTCATCGGGTGTAGTATCAGGTATTTCCATACCGGCAATTGCTGATATATAAAAATCACTTAATTTAGTTTCATTACTACTGGCACTACCATGTAAACCTAACCTTGTTAATGATGTGGTATCTGCATTTGCACCAACAGCTTTTCCTAAGCCACCTAATAATAAAGTATCTCCAGTGTTAGGCATCTTTTATCTCCTTAATTTCTTCTCTTAATTCTTCTATTTGTTCTTGTTGTTCTTTTATTGCCTGAATTAATAATGCAGTTAAATTTGCATATTTGGCAGATTTAAATCCATCTTTATCAGTAGAAATAATTTCTGGTAAGTATGGTTCTAATTCTTGTGCTACAATACCCATACGTCTATTACCATATGCAGAACCACTTCCGTCTTTATTATAAAAGGTAACACCACGAATTTCTTTGATAATATCCAATGAACCACTAATAGTTTCTATATCCGTCTTTCTTCTTATATCAGAATATGCTGCTATATCTTCTTCGGCGTAAATTGAAATACTACTTGCATTTGAACCAGCTACATCAAGTGGATAATCTGGCGTTGTATCATTTATACCAACTCTGCCAAATGTAGTTGGAGAAGTTCCTGTATTTTCACCTCCAGTAACAGTAACTATTCGTGTACTATTTAAAAATCTACCACCAATAGATTTTTTATTGACATATGTTCCAGAACCTGACGCAATAACAAGAGTATTAGCAGAACCATCAACTCCCATTCTCCAATCAAATTGTGTTTCACTTCCATAACCTTCTAATGATCGAAAAGCTATTAGATTATCAGGTATATCAGAAGTACTACTTGATACTTCAAGTGCCAACATAGGAACATCTGGAGTATACCCATAAGATGGTTTTCTAAGATGTAATATAGCTTTTGGATTTTTATGTTCAGAAAGTGCAATACCTTGACCAAATGCTAGTGTATTTGGACTTCCTACCCCAATTCCCATCATTAAAGGTAAACTAAATCTAAATGTTGTGCCTGACAGATTAATACCTGAATTGTCATCTGCATCAAAGTTTATAGTAGGTCCACCATAGGATGAAAATTCACCAGAGTCCATCGCTGCTTGACTCCAAGGATTATAATAACCTTGATGCATTCTTATCTCTGAACTACCAGTTGTTCCGGTTCTAATTAGATTTCTAAAAGTTATACTACCACTTTCAATACTCAAAGAACCAGTTTGAATTTGGTCACTAAACCCTTCAGTCTCATCATGTAAATCATTTTTATTATAATATGTTGTTTTTCCAGTAAATATACTTTGTGTTGCTATACTATCAATTGAACCAGTTATTTTAAGTTTAGTAGCGGGTCCTTCTAAAATAACATCACTTGTTGCTTTAAGTGTATTAAAAGTAACTTCATCGGACCTCAATTCCATCCCAGTTTTATCTATTTGTAAGAACGAGTCGGGTGCACTATATACCAATATTCCATCTTGATTTACATCAACAATAGGAGTACTTACATTTATACTCATACTATCAACAAGTACTTGATTAAAATATCGGTGTATACCTGTTAGGGGTAGCTTGTTGTATCCTGCAACTGCGTCAAACTCAACATATAAACTATCATTAGTAAGTCCATTACCATTAATAGTTCCTTTTACATTATGTTTAACCCAACCAGCTTCTGTATCTAATGGTACAGTTTTCTGTCCTATTTTATTATATGTTGTTCCCCCAGTCTTTTCATATAATTTTGCGGTTAAGGTATATGAACTATTAAAAACTTGATTAAAACCGTAACTACCCGTTGATGCATTAGGCCACATTGCGTTTTCTTTTTCTTTAACATAAAAATCCCAAGATGCTAATGAACCACCATAAGAATCTCCTACATCCGCTGTTGTTCCAGCGGTCATTGTTACGGTTGCGGATGTGTGTGGTAGATCTGCATCTGGATGTGGTTTCATAGTCCCAGATGGAAATGAAAGTGCCTTTGAATTTGTACTTGTATCATATACATTTTGAGAATCATAGGTAACTGATCCTGAAACATTAATTGGAACTATCCAATAATCGTTGTCTGTATGACCATTGGCTGCATTGAAGCTAACATATACACCATCTGCAAGATGATATGGAGTGGTTGATGGTGAAATATTACTAGCAAATGATGCCCAACCTGAACCTTCTTGCCAATAGTGCACATTAAAAGAATCTGGATTTTCGGAAGATTTATATACTGAAATTTTATAAGTAATATGACCAACCGTATCTGAACCATCTCCAGAACCGCCTCTAATAGTATTTCCTATCCACCTTGAAGCATGGGTGCTGTCAGCTGGGGCAATAGATGCTGTTGAGAGCTGCACGGTGGGACCTCCAATTATTATATCATCTAATCCAGAACCAACAAATCTAATTAATCCATGTGGATCTCCTGTAGTATCAGCACCATATGTCTTACGATGAATTTGACGAGATATACCAAACTCATATCCAATTGGGAGTCCATATACATCATCATGTGCGAAGGCAGGCTCCTTAACCCAATAACCTGGTATAGTGGAGTTTACAGAAGCATTGTGTGAACCTTGAAGAGAACCTGAATCCATATCTCCAGTAATATTCATTTCTTGACCCCAATGAGATCCGAATTTTGTATATGAATATTCAGTCGATAGTGAACGACTTAAATGACCTACTTGATATCCATGTAATATATTACTATTCTTCATACTTCCTGAATCTACAGGGAATCTATTTATTTCGGCCGTTGTCTTATTTGAAAATGGTGCCGATGAACTACCAACAGTAACTATAGGAGTATCAGTACTACTTGAAACTGCTAATCCAATAAAATCTGTATTTGTTCTCATTTCAACCGAACCACCACCTGCTGTTTTTCTTAATTTATCACTATCTATTACCCATCCACCAAGGTCACCACTTGATGCACTTATACCTCCTTTAATAGTTACATCACCAGCAGGTGCTAAAAAGAAATTGGAAGAACTTATTGAAAGAACTCCATTTGAACCACTTATATATGCTCCTGTATGTGGTACACTTCCCGATGTTCCCATTAAAAATGTAGAAGAACTTATTTCTACATTACTCGTGGACGCATCATACTTTATAAAACCACCTCTTATCTTTCCAGCTCTAAAGTTACCACCCCCATCCATATAGATACCTTCACCAGTTGTAAGAGCTGTTGCTGAACCTAATTTTATTTGTCCATTACTTGAATCCGAGTCTAATATTACCGTTCCACCAGGTGCTTTTATTTCGTCTGAATCTATTGTCCAACCACCTATATTACCTTCACTCGAAGATATAACACCAGTCATACGAACATCACCAGTAGATTTTAAGAAAAAGTTCGAAGAACTTATTTCTAACTGACTATTAGAACCACTCACATAAGCACTTCCACTATCTCCTAATAAAAATGCAGATGAACTCATTACTAAAAGTCCTGCAGAACTATCAAATGATATTCCTACACCCTTATCCCTACCTACATAAAAATCTCCAGCACCATCTGCATAAAATCCAGTTCCACTACCGAAGGATGATGGTGGTGTTGCTCCAAGTGCTATTGAACCAGCCCCATCACTCTTCATAACAAGAGTACTAGCGTCTAAATCAAAATTTTCTGCCTTTATATCTAATGAATCACTAATATCAAATCTAAAATAATTGTCAACATCACCATAGATTAAGAAATCACCAGTTCCATCCATATAAATACCAGGATTTGTTCCAGCAACACCTGAATTTGGTGAAGCTCCAAGTGCTATCTTACCATCATTTGCAGAAGAATCAATAACTATTGTTGTTGCATCTAAACTAAATGCATTAGATTTCATTACAATGGCACTGGCTGCTTGGTTATATTGAATCTTATTACCAGTATGATTACCTGCTAAGAAATCACCTGAACCAGATAGGAATACTCCCGAACCACTTATTGATTTTGGAATAGTTCTTCCCATTGCTACAGTTCCACCATATGAAGATGAAACTCTCAAGTAGGTAGTATTTAAATCAAATTGTTGTGCTTCTACATTTATCGCTCCACCTGAACCACTAATAAAATTCGTTGAATCTCCTAAATAGAATTCTGAAGAACTTAACTGTAAAGCTTGAGTATCCCAAGAAATACCATAACCATTTGCTGCGCCGGCTCTGAAATTTCCACCACCATCCATATAGATACCATCACCGGCAATAACACTTGTTGCTGCACCTAATTTTATTTGTCCGTTACTACTATTAGAATCTAATATTACAGTACTACCAGGTGATTTTATTTCATCAGAATCTATTGTCCATCCAGCGATATTACCTTCACTCGAAGATATAGTACCAGTCATCGTAACATCACCACCTGCAGTTAAATGGAAGTTTGATGAACTTATTTCTATATTACCGTTTGAACCACTTATAAAAGCTCCTGTATAAGGTGCACTTCCTGATGTTCCTAATAAAAATGCAGATGAACTCATTACTAATAATCCAGCAGAACTATCAAATGATATTCCTACACCTTTTTCTCGTCCAACTCTAAAATCACCACCACCATCTGCATAAAATCCAGTTCCAGCTGTTAAACTTATTGATGCTGCAGATGAACCTATTGCTATTTTACCACTAGCAGTTGCACTATCCATAATAAGAGTACCTGCATCTAAATCAAATGTTTCTGATTTAATATCAATGGTATTGGAATACATTTTTATATAGTTATCATCATCACCTCTAACTAAAAAGTCCCCAGTACCATCCATATAGACACCTGAGTTGGCTGTATAAGCTACTGAAGTTGGTGGTGTATTTCCAAGTGCTATTTTACCACTATTTACTCCACTATCCACAATAATAGTAGTAGCATTTAAATCAAAAGTATCTGCTCCTATACTGATGGCTCCACCACTACCACTTATGAAATTCGTTGCATTTCCAAAATAAAATTCTGACGAACTAACTCGTAAAGTTGAAGTGTCCCACCTAATTCCATAACCATTTGCATTTCCAGCTCTGAAATTACCATTTCCATCCATATAAATACCATTACCAGCATCTATAGTGGTGGCTGCACCTAACTTAATCTGTCCATTACTTGAATCGGAGTCTAATATTAATGTTGTTCCTGATTTTATTTCGTCTGCATCTATCGTAAATCCACCAATTTCACCAGCTGTTGCGGTAACTGTACCAGTCATAGTAACATCACCACTTGTTGATGTAGTTATATTACCAGCACCTATATTTAAACTTCCATCAGATTTTAAGAAGAAGTTTGATGAACTTATTTCCAACTGACTATTAGAACCACTAATATATGCACTTCCAGTAGTTCCCATGAAGAAAGTTGGTGTTGCTATATCTACATTACTACCACTTATCGTAATACTACCATTTGAACCACTTACATAATTTTCTGAACCACCCATAAAGAAATCGGAAGAACTTATATATAAATCAGTTCCATCCCATTCTAATCTACCACCACCAGCTTTACCAGCTTTAAAGTGTCCACTTCCATTCATAAAAATACCAGTTCCACTCGTTAGAGATTGACCAGTAACACTTGAACCTAATGCTATTTTTGGTGTTGAACTGTTAATAAGAAGTGTTGTACCAGCAACTAAATCAAAGTTGGTTGATTTCATCTGTATGGTAGAACCATTAAAGTAAATAAAGTTATCACCACTACCTTGATCCTCACCAACTCTAAAATTACCAGCACCATCTACATAAAATCCTTCATTATCTGTAGCAGTAATTGAAGAAGCTGCGACACCCATTACTATTTTAGGAGTTGAACTATTAACTATAAGAGTCGTTCCACCTTTCAAATCGAAAGTTTCTGAATTTAAAGTAAGAGTAGAACCCGATTGATGAATGTAATTATCCCCATCAAATCCTGTTTTAAAATGTCCATTTGTATACCAAAAATTATTATCATTAATGTAAATTCCATCAAGTGAATTCTTTACATCAGTTCCCATTATTATTTGATTTGACGCATCAGTTCTAACATGAAGTTTACCAGTTATTGAACCAGTTGTAGCAGTTATACCACCTTGTAAGAATACATTTTCTGTAAATAATCCGAAACCAGGTGAACTATTACCATATAATAACCCACTCGATAATCCACTCAAATCACCGAGTCTTGCCTTCAATGAAATATCATAAATTGCAGAACCTGTTCTTTCTACAATATCAATATAAGGTGTTGTGGTATCACTTGGATTTGCATTTAATCTAATGTATCCAGTATTTACACGTCCAGTAGATACGATTACTTGACCACTTTCATATGTTGTTGCACTCGAAGCTGCATCACCAAGTGAACCCGTATCATTTGTTCCTGGTAATGAACCACTATATCCACGAACCACATATAAATTTCCACTAAAATCTTTATCACTTGTAGGTTGATTTCTTGATGCACTTTGTATCAACATATATTCTGTTGAAAATCCAGTATCACCTATTTTCTTTACAGATATAATTTCTCCATTACCTTCATAACTTCCTGTAAATCCACCTACATTTGCAACACTCATGGTTGTGGCGGTCGAGGCTAATTGAGCAGAACCAGTATAAATAGTTGAATTTGCTACATATAATTGACCACCAACAGCATTTACAGTTTCCTTTTCGAATACCGTAGTGGCTAATGTTCCCCTAACCGTAACTTTTTCAAATTCTGCTTCACCATTATTTGCTGAAGTTATTCTCCAACCTTGGACACCACTTGCAAAATCAGATGTTTGTAAAATACCTGCAGAATCTATAACTAAATTCTCACTTGTAATCTGTGTAGGACTTAATGACCAACTTGCTATTTGATTTTTAGCATCACTTAAATGAACTACCTCATCTGAACCCGCAGTTCCAGTTCCATCATAAATAACCATCCCATAATGAGAGGCGGCTGTGGGGTCAACTTCACCTATTCTTACTCTTAAATTACCACTACCATCATTAACATCTATTCTAGCAGCCGATGAAGAAATTTTTAAATTATCTGTGGCTAATTTAAATACCGTTGTTTGTATATCAAGACCACCACCATCTGCTCCACTAAATCTAAAATAGTTATCATTAAGAGAACCACTTGTCAAATCAAACTTTATCTCACCATTATCTGAACCTAACATTGCTCCGTGAGTAGTTGTCTGTCCAAAATCTGTTTTATCACCAAACTGAATAAATGCATCAGAAGCGTTTGCTGACATAGTTATTTGACCATTACCAGTTCCCATCAACACCTTTGATGTTGAACCACCAATTACTTTTATTGAACCATCACCAGCATCGTGTCCAAAACTCATAGATTTTTGTGTGGATGATATTTCTAAATCTGTAGCATCTATTTCAAGTGTACCAGCCTTTACATCAACATCCCCACTTGTAAACTTTACATATTTTGTTGTAGAACCTACTTTAAAATTTCCACCACCATCTACATAAAATCCTGTTCCAGCACTTGTACTTAATGAATCGGCAGTTGAACCAAGTGCTATCTTCGGTGTTCCACCATCTGCAATATCACCAAGAACTATTTTAGTTGCTGCATTACCTAATGTTGAATTACCACCCCATAAATCTGTTGAACTTATATGAAATCCACCGATATTACCAGCAGTTGCAGTAACAGAACCTGCCATAGTAACATTACCACTCGTATCAATAGTAAAGTCACCTACTCCCGCGTTTATACTACCATCTTGTTTCAGGAAAAAGTTAGAAGAAGATATTTCTAATATACTATTCG
>Ga0315338_1004639_pt1 | contig 10621 bp, 16 predicted proteins | sample ASW8metaG_FD_204518 | JGI IMG/M metagenome (GOLD analysis project Ga0315338, IMG submission 204518) | Ammonia-oxidizing marine archaeal communities from Monterey Bay, California, United States - ASW #8 | ecosystem: Environmental > Aquatic > Marine > Coastal | place: USA: California | collected...
ATATCAATCTTATATTTTTAACAAGACATTAAGTATGGCCTTTGAATATGAGGAAGACTTGTTTACTCCACAAGAGAATGATGTTTGCTATGATCGAACTAACAAGTTAGGTAAATTTCAGAATGAAGCTGGTCAAAGACTAACAGTTCCATTAGTAGGTCACTCTTATTTCAAAAAAACACGATTTGACTACTATATACAGAAAATTCTAGAGCAAGAAGATGTCTTACCATCAGAGTTTTTGATAAAAGACTTTCAAGAGATATCAGTTGAGGGTGGATTTAGAAATTCATCAATACAATGCGATGGTTTTCAGGCATCAAACGGTATGATTGAATTTCAATTATCTCGTGGTTCATATGCAACAATTGTTATTCGTGAAATTTTAAAACCTGGTGATCCACTATCGTGTGGTTTTTAAAAACCAGGAATTTACTAGGATTATGAAAAAAGCAACGTTTGCAGCTGGATGTTTTTGGCATGTTGAGGAAATATTCAGTAAGACATCAGGTGTAAAATCAACCCAAGTTGGGTATACAGGTGGAGATTTAGAAAATCCAACATATGAACAGGTATGTACCGATAGAACTGGTCATGCTGAAGCAATTCAGGTTGAATATGAGCCAGAAGAAATATCATACAAGGATCTACTCAAAGTTTTCTTCGAGAATCATAATCCAACCACACCCAATAGGCAGGGTCCAGATGTAGGAATACAATATCGTTCTGCAATATTCTGTCATGATTCAGAACAAGAAGAATTGGCTAAAGAAGTAAAAGAGAAACTCAATCCTATTGCAAAAGAAAGATTTGGTAATGATATTGTAACTGAGATAAAATCTGCTGTTCACTTTTATCGTGCAGAAGAATACCATCAAAAATACTTTGAAAAAAACGGTCTACATTAATCTCTTCTTTTCTACAAAATATCCTATCAGAATAATTATCACGCCAATCATTCCAATGTATATGCCGTTATCAATCCAACTTGGATTCTCATACATGAATGATGATTCTGGACCAATCACACCTTGACCTTGAAATTGAAACACAATACCAAAGATCATAACTATTATTCCTGATATTATAATCGGTAACGATTTCATAGATTTAATCTCATATCTCAGGTTTAAAACAGCATCTTTCTAGTCATATTACGGCTTCATCAATATTTTTCCGAATAGGTCTTTTCCTGAAAGCATTTTTTGATGTGCGGTAGACGCTTCTTCAAGTGAAAATATAGAGTCTACTACAGATCTCATCTTACCTTTAGCCATCCAGTGTAGTCCAGATTCAAGTTCTGAGCGCGTGCCTTGTGTTGAACCAACAACATTTAATCCCTTGAAGAAAATATGTCGCAGGTCTGTTTTTACATCATAACCAGTTGTCGCACCTGTAGTAACAACTGTTTTACCATATTTGAGTAGTGATAATTCTTTGTTCCAGTGTGATCCTCCAATATGTTCATAGATTACATCAATCTCTGATTTCTTGGACTTTTGTTTTGAAATTTCTTTTGCAATTTTTTTTACTTCTTTATGCCAATCTTCTTTTCTATGATCTACTGCATAGTCAGCACCTAACTCAATACATTTTTCTAATTTACTTTGACTAGCAGTTGCAATTACATCACAGCCATACAGTTTTGCAATTTGTATTCCAAATATTCCCATACCAGAACTTCCCCCCATAACTACTACCGTTTGACCAGGCTGAATCTTTGCTCTAGCCACTAACATGTGCCATGAAGTCATCATTGTCATCGATGCAGCAGCTGCATCATCAAAAGTAATACTACCAGGTATTTTCACAGCATTGAACTCTGGAAGATGTGTAAACTCACAGTATCCTCCCCACAATGGTCCTGTCTGAAATCCCCAAACTTTCCTTTGTCTGCAATCATACTCTCGTCCAGATGTACACATACTACAAATTCTACAGGACAAATTTCCATGGGAAACAACACGATCACCTACTTTGAGATTTTTAACATCATCACCAACTTCTGTTATAATTCCTGCTGCATCAGTACCTGAAACATGTGGGAGTGGAACATCAATCGGTTTTCCTCTCATAGCCCATATGTCATCATAGTTTAGTGCAGCAGATTCTACTTTGATAACGACTTCATGTGATTTTGGAATAGGTTCAGGAATATCCTTAATGTTTAAAATTGATTCAAAATCATCGTCCCTTGCATATTGCTCAAAGACAAGCGCTTTCATAAATTGCAGTCATATCAAATGATTATTACCCTTTCTAAATTGAATTAGATACTCCCTCATAGGCAGAAGCTTTACGAGAATTAACAAATCACATAAATCAATTTTGACTTGGGTCTTTAATCCAAATCTCAACAGAATTTACTGTGTATACATGGAGAAATTCTGATTCAACAGAACCAATATTACTGAGATTCTCGACTCTGATAATTTTTGGATCTGCAGCTGCATCTGCATTGATAATGGCAATATTGCTTCATACATACTTTAATGATTTTATGACCGAAAACCCAGTTATCAATTATATTTTATTCGGACCCGCATTTGGAATCGGTTTTTTGTATGGACTTAAAATTTCTGAAAAAGCTTTACAGCCATCTGAAACAAGAAGTGCATTAAAGCGTAAAATCATCAAAACATTTCTTTTCTTTTTGATCATTGGTGGATTGTTCAGTTCTGTAAATTTTGCACTGCATGGCGGTGCTATGATGCCAGAAACATCCCCTATTGATGATGGTGTACTTGTATGGGTAACAGATATGATAACATCTAACGGCGGCACAACATTTCTAATTGCATCAAGTTTTACATTAATGGCAGCTGCTACAAGACGTATTGTTGGACTCAATGCAGGAATGTTGAGTAGAATAATTACATTTGCTGGAACATTTGTCTTCTTTTCAATGATTAGTATGAGTTTAACTCAAAGTGATCCAACACACTCACAAATCTATCTTTACACATTTTATCATGCTGGAATTATCGGCGGTGCATTGTATCAGATGAATCGATTTACAACTAACCTAAACAAGTGGGAAGATTATATGAATGACCAGTAGTTATTCTACCGTTACTGTTCCAACCATCCATGGATGAACAAGACAATAGTATTCGAATTCCCCACTGTCAATAAATTCATGTTCAAATGTACCGCCAGCCATAATCATACCTGAATCAAACAAACCATCTGGTCCTCCACTAGGTGTTCCACTTGTTGCAAGATGTGCAGCTGTATCAATATTTTCCCAAATCACTGTGGTACCAGTTCCAATAATTAGTGATGGAGGGAGATAGCATTCATTTGTTTCTTCACATCCTGGTACACCAACACCTGCAGGGATAATCACAGTTTCTGACATGGTTTGAGCAACAGGTTCTGAAATTATTGATTCTGTAATTAATTCTTCTTCTGGTATCATATCTATTGGTAATCTATCAATTGCGTATAATGTGTTTCCAGGCTTAACAAATTTTTGACATTCCTCACTGTCATAAAATATGGCTTTACACTCTTCAAAAAATGCAGTTTTGTCTCTCTGCATCTGGTCACCAAAAAGTACATCTTCACCGATTGTTATGTGTATCATGCCTATCATTGCAAGTGAAGCAGCAACTAAAATCATAGAATAACCAACTTTTCTATAATTATGTGGGTTTTCCATATCTGACATTTACTTTGAAGAATTTGTGGGCAAATTTAATACTTTAGAACAAGATAATTATGTAATTGGCAATACAAATTCTTCACTATGAATTCTTGGGACCAATAGAGATCTCTGAATGGGGACCTCCAATGAATCAGTTGATCTATCTTCTTTTTAGAAAAACAAAAAATGGATTTAATATTTTATATGCATCTCAGGTAGAAAAGACAGAGGAAACTGATTTCTTCATACAAAATGAGAAATTCAAATGCTGGCTTCAGCATGCAGGCTCAGAGAAGCTACTTTACTTGGCAATTTATCCAATGCCAGATTCTGAAGAAAGTGAGCGTGAAAGAGTTGTTCAGAAAATAATTAGTAAGTATAGACCACCATGCAATACCGAATAAAACTATGATTTGTTTTTAACATCAAATAATTGCAGTGTTAAAAGATCAATTGCTTTTTTCAAATGATCAAATTCATTAATTGAATGAATTTGTCCTTCCGTTAGCATTCGTATCACTTTGATTATATTTTTTTGATAGTCATCTTTTGCAGAAACCTCCAAGGCGTTAATCTTGGCTAGAAGATTTTCATAGTTTTTCACCATATCGTCTTTTGAGGCATGCTTTTCCATAAACAAAATTTTTCTATCTCATATATGAATCAGAGTTGCTCATCATCAATTTCTTCAAATGCGTCTAAAAATTGATTACAAGTACAATCTGGAATCTCACATTTTCCTCTTCTTAACATAGATTCATTTGAATCACTAGTTGTATGAGCCTCATCAGTATGATGACAACGCCTACAATTCATAACTGCAACAACTTTGCTGTATATTTAAGGAATTAGAACTGCTCTGGCTTCTATATCAGAAGTTTTTAGTTTTTGTAACGCTTCATTTGCTTGCTCTAATGGAAATGTCTCGGTCACAACTTCAAAATTATTTTTTTCAGATATTTCAATGACATCTTCCATGTCTTTTCGAGAGCCAATTAACGTGCCACGTATTGTTTTTTCCTCAAACGCTAAGAAATTAGGAATTTTGCCTACTGTCGCAATTACTATTGTACCACCCTTCTTGACAGATTTTATTGCAGTATCTGTTACTTCGTCTACTGGTGCAAAGACAATTGCTGCATCAAATAAACCATAATTTTCGTTTAGATTATTAAGAAATTTTTCTTGATCTGAGGAATACACAAAGACATTATCTGCACCAAGTTTTTTTGCTACATCAAGATGTTTTTCTTTTCTTGAAACACCAGTAACTTCACATCCTGCCACTTTCGAAAACTGTATTGCCATATGACCAACTCCACCAATTCCAAATATTGCAATTTTCTTATTTTTTTCTGGCTCAGCAGCTTTTACAGCCTTGTATGCAGTAATTCCAGCACAGAAAAGCGGTGCTGCATAATCAGATGTCATAGTTTCAGGAACTCTTGTCGCAAAAGCTTCTGAAACTGTAATGTATTCAGAATAACCACCTTTTAGTGACTCACCTGTAACTTCCATATTTTCACATAGGTACTCTTTACCTTCATTACAATATTGACAATCAAGGCATGAACCCATCAAAGGAGTAATTCCAACTCTATCCCCAATCTTAAACTTTACAACATCATCACCAATTTTTTCAATTCTTCCTACAATCTCATGTCCTGGTACAGTTGGAAGAGTTGGTGGAAGACCAATTTCTTTCCAGTCGCCTTCAATTGAATGTAATTGTGAATGACACACACCACACGCTTCAATTTTTATTAAAATTTCATTTTGCTTTTGTATTTGATGTTTATCAATTTCTCGAAGTTTTAGCGGATTTGACTCAACAGGACCTAAGTTCTCAAGAACCATGGCACGCATCTTTTCAGGCATACATCATCTCACTTTCTTTATTCTTAAGATTGTTACGGATAATAAGAAATAAAATCCATTCAATTATGTCTTAACTATGGATTATAAAATCACTGCTGAAGATAAAGAGAGAATAAAACTTCTAGATGAGGTTGCAAAAAATAAATTTATGAATTTTAGCCTTGAGCAATTAATTAGGCTTCAGGAATTAATTGAAAAGAAAGATTATGGTAAAGAAAAAAAGGCCCAAAAATCTAAACGTAATATACTCAAACAAATTAATATTGAGATCTACAAGCGTGATGATTCTGCACTATGGAAGTAATCAGGTTACGTACAAATAATCAAGGTTTGAAATACATCCATGTCAAATAATCTCGCTAACGAATCAAGTCCATATCTTTTACAGCATAAAGATAATCCAGTTAATTGGTATTCTTGGAATGATGAATCATTACAAAAAGCAAAATCTGAAAATAAACCAATTTTTCTATCTGTTGGATACAGTTCTTGTCATTGGTGTCATGTAATGGCACATGAGTCATTTGAAAATGATGATGTTGCCAAGATTATGAATGAGAATTTTATTAACATTAAAGTTGACAGGGAGGAACGACCAGATTTAGATGACATATACCAAAAAGTATGTCAAATGTCAACTGGGCAAGGTGGATGGCCACTTAGTGTATTTCTGACTCCCGAACAAAGACCATTTTATGTAGGAACTTATTTTCCTGTACTTGATTCCTATGGACGACCTGGTTTTGGAAGTTTGTGTAGACAGCTTGCACAATCATGGAAAGAAAAACCAAAAGAAATTGAATCCACGGCTGATAATTTTATGACAAATCTATCTAGATTAGAACAAATTACAGAACCATCGCAAATTAACAAGTCAAAACTTGATGAAGCCGCAGTAAATCTTTTGCAAATAGCTGATACCAATTATGGTGGATTTGGACAAGCACCAAAATTTCCTAATGCATCAAATCTTTCATTTATGTTTAGATATTCAAAACTGTCTGGAATTTCAAAATTCAAAGATTTTGCCTTATTGACTTTAAAAAGAATGGCAAAAGGTGGTATCTTTGATCAAATCGGTGGAGGGTTTCATAGATATTCAACTGATGCACGATGGCTTGTTCCACATTTTGAGAAGATGTTGTATGATAATGCATTACTACCAATTGTGTATTGTGAGGCGTATCAAATTACAAAAGACAATTTCTTTTTAGATGTAGTTACAAAAACACTTGATTATGTAATCCGTGAAATGACTTCATCTGAGGGAGTTTTTTACTCAGCACAAGACGCTGACACTGATGGTGAAGAAGGTCAAACCTTTGTTTGGAAAAAAAGAGAGATAGAAGAAATTCTAGGTAGTGATTCAGAAATATTTTGTATATATTATGATGTGACGGATGGTGGAAATTTTGAAGGAAGGACAATTCTTGCAAATAATATTAAGACATCTGCAATTGCATTCAAATTCAGCAAGACAGAAGATGAAGTAAATAAAATAATTTCACAGGGATCAATAAAACTACTTGAGACCAGAAATAAGCGTACTCAGCCAGGAAAAGACGACAAAGTCTTGACCGCATGGAATGGACTAATGATTTCAGCATTCATTAAAGGGTATAGAGTATCTGGAAAAACCAAATATCTGGATACCGCGCTGACTGCAACTGATTTCTACCAAAAGCAATTCAGAAAACATGGTATCTTACAGCGAGTTTTCAAAGATGGTAAATCAAAGCTAAATGCATACTTGGATGATTATGCATATCTTGTAAATGCAATAGTTGATGTGTTTGAAACTACGGGTAAGGTAGATTACCTAAATTTTGCAGCAGAATTAAGTGATTACTTGATAGATCATTTTTGGGATGATAGAAGCGGTAACTTTTTTTTCACCGCTGATGATCACGAAAAATTAATCATAAGACCAAAAAGTAATTATGATTTATCTATGCCATCAGGAAATTCCGTCACAGCAAATGCATTTTTAAGATTATACCACATTACGCAAGAAGAAAAATATCATAAGATCACACAAAAGATACTTGAAACACAGGCAGGTATGGCAGCTGAAAATCCTTTTGCGTTTGGCTATCTTCTAAACGTCTTATATCTTGATATTCAAAAACCGACTGAAATTACAATCCTTAATCCACAAAATGCCGAATTAGTATCTAAGTTAAGCAAAAAATTTCTGCCCGAATCTATTATAGTTACAATCCATCAAGAAGACGAACTTAATCTATTATCAAAATTTTCATTTTTTGCTGGAAAAGAATTTTTAACAGATCAAACAACAGTTTTTGTGTGTAAAAATTTCAGTTGTTCGTTACCATTAACCAGTTTAACAGAAGTGGAAGAGCACATTTAGCATTTTTTTAAATCGACTTGAAGTCTTTCGCCGACTTGTGGTTTACCCATCCGCACATACCTATTTTTTGGCATAGTTATTGAAACAGTTGTTTGTGCATAGCTTTTCAATTTTATTGTTGGCTGTGCTTGAAGAATTGCTTCTAGTAGTGGCATAACTTGTTCTTTTGTCTCCGAGTCTAATTTTTTGCCAACATTCTCCATTATCAATTGTTTTTGTGATAGTGGTTCAGTTTGAACATCTTCAACTAATGTCATTTGTACTGCCTGACCATTATCATTTATTTGTTGAACTCTGTAAGCAATTTCCTCAGACATATTTTGTTGTGATTTTTTTTAGATTTATCTGTACCTATACACATTATTTTTTTTCTAGTGACTCTTTGATTTGATCCGCATTTGATTTTATGAGTTCATGAAACTCCTGAATATCATCTAATCCCACCTCAAGTTTTTGATTTGCATATGTCTGCAAGAATGTTGAATAAATCGTTCCAACAATCAATCCAAACGCAATATCATTCTCTGATCGTGAAAATTCTTTATATTCGGCAGCAAATTGTTTGTATGAGCCCGACTCATCGATATAATATTGTATTAAGTCATCTAAGAATTTTTTATTATTTTCCGAAATAGCCATGTTATTTCAATTGTACCGTAATGAAAGAATTTTTGAAACCTTTGATATTGAATTAATAATTTTTTCAGGATTTCTAGATAATATGATATATGATGATACGGATGCAACTAATAGTGCACCTGAACCTAATGGGAATTCCGGCACTGCAGCATATTCATCAGATTCTGCAGTCAAAGTGTAATCAACTGCATGAATTGATTGAGATTTCTCATGTATCGGAATAATAAAAAAACTACTATCACCAGACCTTAGGAAGTCTGGTTGCATTTGAACACTTGATACTGTTACAACATTTCCATTACGGTCATACAAAGTAGCTGCAACATTGATCATATTTGCCGTAATATCTCCTTGATTTTCAATAATCCCTGAAATTACAAAATTATTTTGACTATCTTGTTTTAGTTCGGATGAAATTATTTGAATAGCCTGATTTTTTGGATTTGTAATTTTGTAATCAAATTCTAAATTATAATTAATTATAGCATCTGAATTAGTATTAGTCACAATAATATCAAATGCACCAGCCATGCCAGGCATTATTATATTATTTATTGTTGTAGCATCACTTTGAGTAATTTGAAGTCCACTTTCATCTAATATTTTTGCAGTAACTATGATTTGATTTAGCGGTACATTAGAATTATTTTCAATCTCACCAACAATATGTAATGTTCCATCAGCACTGACATATTGCTGATCATTTTGTATGAAAACATCACCAAAAGCAGGTTGTAATAATAATAGAAATGGAATAAAAGCAAAGATGAATTTTCTCATATTATTAATTATTATCATACTGCTTAAAGATTTTATGGATTTGGATTACGTTTTGTCTTTTCAAATGAAGCAAGTGCTGCCATCTCATACTCGAATGATGCCTGTAGTAGTTCATCTGCACGTATTTTCTCAGTCTCATCATCGTTTTCAATCCAACTAAGTAGATGTTGATCACTTTCAAGTTGCGTTTCAGTTGATAATTTGAAAAGTTTTACTGAGCCAGAAAATGCATCTGGCATCTGTAGTTCAGTGTACTTTGTAATGATATCATTCATTCTTAACACATGTGTGTGACCATATTCTAAAATTTGATCTTTTGTTATACTTGCTTCTTTCCACATTGAGACTTTAGAATAGAAATCGGCCTGTTCATCTTTCAGGTCATCCTGGATAGCCTGAAGTTCATTTCCGAAATTATATCCACGTATCTGTGCCTGTTCTGCAGAGTAAAAATAGTAAATTGTGGCTATAACCAATATAGTAGCAATTATCAGAAAACCAAGTTTTTTTGATCCTGATTTTTTTGTACGTCCTGATGGAATTTCTTTTTTGCCCTTCAAAATTATTCTATATATTTTCCTGTTTCATCCGTCTTTAATTCAACCGTAAATTCAGTTCCACTAATGAATGATTCACCACGTATTGTACGAATCCTTGCAATCACTAATTCATGCGGCCAAATCTGAACAACGATTTCACCAACTTTGGGATTATTTGGTGCGTCAACAATTTTAATATCTTCTTTTTGTACACCACATTCTTGAATTTTCTTAATTGAATGCTCCACCAATGGTTCAGGATCATTATGACTTAGTGCCCAGACTGTTCCAGAGTACTCAATCTGTTTCAACACTTTTAGCATTTTTAGTTCGTATAAATGTCATTCATTATTTGACACTACATTTAACGTCATTGTGCTCACAACTCTGGAAAGTCGTCGTATATTCATCGATACCGTCCTTTCAAACTCTTCTTGTGTTTCTGCATGGATTTCTGCTATGATATCATATGCACCAAATGTAACATATGCGTTTTTAATTTGCGAAACTTGTTGTAATTCATCTAAGATGTACTCTTCAGCACCCAAGTCACAATTCAATAATACAAATCCAATGTGCATGTTTTTCTTGATATTTGTTATGATTACTCGCGTTTAAGTGTTAACGCTTTTACTCGCATTACCATTTTCTGCGGTTAGTTGATCTAGTGACACTTGAAAAACGTCCAGGCTTTTTTCTTTTGTATTGATCTCTTGCAGCTACATCACGTTTGTAACTATTTGTTCTGTAACCACCAGTTCTTCC
>Ga0315338_1004641_pt1 | contig 10616 bp, 10 predicted proteins | sample ASW8metaG_FD_204518 | JGI IMG/M metagenome (GOLD analysis project Ga0315338, IMG submission 204518) | Ammonia-oxidizing marine archaeal communities from Monterey Bay, California, United States - ASW #8 | ecosystem: Environmental > Aquatic > Marine > Coastal | place: USA: California | collected...
GGCTTGGTCTGTCGGGCCGAATGAAGATCGGTCCCATGGAACGCGATTTGCGCGGCTGGCGCTGGATTGTGTGGCCAGGGAATACCCAAATAAGATTAGTCATGTGCTGAACGATGATGGCGATGTCAGCCCGCCGCGTGAATTGCACCCGGCATTCTACGGCTGCTTTGACTGGCATTCAGCGGTCCATGGTCATTGGTTGCTCGTACGGTTATTGCGCACCTTGCCTGAAGGTGATCTGGCGAATGAGATCACCGCCGCCTTGGATTCGAATCTAACTGTTGAGAACATTGCGGGCGAACTCGCTTATCTTGACCGACCGGGAACAACGTCTTTTGAGCGCCCGTACGGTCTGGCCTGGTTGCTCCAACTCGGCATTGAATTGCGAGAGTGGGAAGACCCTCGGGCGACACGCTGGTTGGCGGCGTTAATGCCTCTGGAGGCAGTCGCCGCTGATCGGTTTAAGTCTTGGCTTCCGAATCTCAACTATCCCGTGCGAATTGGGACTCACAATCAGTCAGCATTCGGCATGGCATTGGCGTTGGATTGGGCGCGCACTTCTGGGGATGCCGCGTTGGAAATCTTGCTGGTGAACACGGTCATGGCGTTCCATTTGAATGATGTAGATTGTCCTATTGCGTATGAACCTTCCGGCCAGGATTTCCTGTCTCCGTGTTTGATGGAGGCTGATCTGATGCGGCGAGTTTTACCGGAGGACCGTTATTCGCAATGGCTCGCGGAGTTTTTGCCCAACATCCCGAGGGATGGCTCGGCAGGGTGGCTGATTCCTGGAATCGTCTTGGACCCGACTGACGGAAAGCTCGTACATTTGGATGGGGTCAATTTATCGCGGGCCTGGAATTTAGAGGCAATTGCTGCGTCTTTACCGGACCGGGATGATCGCCGCGCGGCCTTGATGGCCGCGGCGAGCGCACACACAGATACGGGTGTTGGCGCTGTTTCTGGCGAAAATTACGAGGGCGGCCACTGGTTGGCCAGTTTTGCCACCTATCTGTTGACCCAGCGTGCTCTTGAAGCCCCCGCTTATCGACCCATTCCTCGATCGGCTGAATGAGCGTGCCGAATAATTAAATCCAAGAGTTTGGACGGTATCGACCTGGCAGGATTTGTTGCGACCGGCGCTGGCGAGACCAAGGCGTGGCGTGTGTCAACTGTGGCTAGACAGGGTCATCGACATGATTGTGCAAGTTATTGTGAGTGTTGTCGGGCTTGCATACGGTGTGTGCGTCCGCATAGTAGCGTCCAAATTTGATGGGGAGTAAACATGAAATCGATTGCGGCGCTTTGCGCGACGGCCCTGCTGGCGACTAATGCCATGGCTCAAGAAAGATATGAGATCGATCCTGATCTTGCCGATTCGGCGCGAGGTCTCATTCAGGAGGCTCTTGAGAGTGATCTCAGCTTTGATATTGTCGAATCCCTGACGACCGAAGTCGGCCCTCGACTTGCGGGTTCGGAGGCGGAAGCGCGCGCTCGGGAGTGGGGAGTTCGAACCGGCGCCGCCATGAGTTTTGACCGTGTGTCCATCGAAGAGTTCGCCATGCCGTTTTGGGAGCGGGGTGAGATGGACATCACCATGACCGCGCCCTATGAAATGGAATTGCATGGCACGGCGCTCGGCGGGTCCGGGCGTTCGCCTCGCATGCGGGCGATCAATTCGGAAATTGTCTATTTTAGATCGATCCATGAATTGACGTCGGCCGTAGATGGCAGCCTGGATGGCATGATTGCGTTTGTGGACGGCGAACCAATGGTTCGCAGCCAGACCGGCGCGGGCTACGGTGCCGCCAATCAACGCAGACGCATCGGCTGGCAACATGCCGAACGCGCGGGTGCGCGGGCGTTGGTGGTTCGCTCAGTGGGGTCTGACAGTCACCGTAATCCTCATACCGGAATGATGAGTTCGGATGAGGGGGATTGGGCGGAAATTCCGGTGATTGCGATTTCCAACCCTGATGCCGATCACTTGCGGCGTATGCATCAATCTGGGCAAACGGTTGATCTTCGCATCTCTTCGACCGCTGGCTGGCGCGGGGAAACGATGAGCGGCAATGTCGTATTAGATGTTGTCGGGCGAGAATTGCCCGACGAAATTGTTCTTATCGGTGGCCACTTGGATAGTTGGGATTTGGGAACGGGCGCGATTGATGACGGTTCGGGTGTCGCTATCACCATGGCTGCCGCGGAATTGATTGCACGCATGCCCGAGCGCCCGCGCCGGACAATCCGCGTCGTGCTATTCGGCGCCGAGGAAGTTGGCTTGCTTGGGGCACGAGCCTATGCGCAGCAACACGCTGCCGAGCTTGAAAACCACGTTTTGGCAACGGAATCGGATTTTGGCGCTGGGACAATTTGGCAATTTAATTCCTATGTGAATGAAGAGGCTAATGGTGCGATTTCCGCTATTGGTCGCTTGCTGGAGCCTCTGGGCATTGTTTTTGGCAATCACAACACACCAGGTGGTGGTCCGGATATCATACCGATGGCAGCGCAAGGCGTGCCAACGGTTCGGTTGGCGCAGAATGGCATGGATTATTTTGATCTGCACCATACGCCAGACGATACGCTCGACAAGATTGACCCGGAGGCGATGGCCCAGAATGTGGCTGCCTATGCTGCAATGGTTTATCTGGCCGCAGAGTTGGACGTGGAGTTTCGCGGTCGCGACGAGGACTAATCGCGTTAAGCCGAACTTTTCGTAGAATGCGTCTGAGGGGCGGCACCACTGTGGTGTCGCCCCGTTTCGTGTGGGCGCAATCTAGTGGCAGGCCTTCCCGTGAACTTTCAGGCGCCAGTAATTGTAAGGGAGAGGGGTAATAAAACCGGCCAAAAGCATAAGTGGAATGACGGTCAAATTTAGCATTGCACCACCTGTTACGACGACATCAACAATATTCATGGCGGCCTCCATCGCGATCATTGAGATGAGCGACATGCCTGCAGCCGTCTTGAATGCTGCTTTGAGATCCATCTGCCGCGAGAGAATATAGGTTTCCAGCGCAATTGAAGTCAGTAGGCCGTTGATAATGGCCAACGTCATGATCGACAGCGTGGGCCAACCGATTCCTGTCATCTGGAAAAATAATATCGTGCCGAAGTCGCCGATTGAACAACCAAGCAGACACCAGGATGTGTTAACGGAGGCTTCCTTCCAAGTGTGACGGCATTGCCAATTAATTGACGCCGAAGCGCTATTTGCTGTCATCAGCTTATCCAATTTTTTTGTACAATAAGGTCACCAACTCATCGACCTTGGCTGTTTTCTCGGTGTCATCGCCTGATTGCAATGCTTCGCGCAGGCAATGGTCGGTATGATCTTTCAACAATTCACGTTCGACCGCGGCCGTCGCGGAGCGGACAGCCTGCAATTGGGTCAGAAGATCAATACAATAACGATCCTCCTCGATCATCTTAACCAGACCGCGAACCTGCCCTTCAATTCGCTTGAGGCGATTGAGGGCTTTTTGTCGTCTTTCAACACGCATTCAACAATTGCTCCATATACCCCTTAGGGGTATACATGTTGATGCGCGGGAGATGCAAGTTTGGCGGTTGTCCATCGTTCATTGGCGATCCGCCGAGCACCAAGGTTGAAACAGTGGAAGTGCTATGATTGATCGTCGAACTATTCTCAAATCCGCCGCCGCGATCGGAGGCCTCGGAATTAGCCAGAGCCTGATCCCTGCGTGGGCACAGAGCGTGACCTCTCTCAATGGGGCCGGGTTGCCAGCATTGAGCGGAGATCAGTTTGACCTCAGGGTCGGCCGGACGCCGGTTACCATTGATGGCACGCCGAGTATGGCGGTCACCGTAAATGATCACATGCCGGCACCGATACTGCGCTGGCGGGAGGGGGAAGATGTTACCTTACGGGTGACCAATTCCTTGGATGCAGACACCTCCATCCACTGGCATGGTATTTTGCTTCCCTTTCAGATGGATGGCGTGCCCGGCGTCACCTTTCCCGGAATTGCACCGGGCGAGACTTTCACATACCGATTCCCGCTCATCCAAAATGGCACGTATTGGTATCACAGCCATTCCGGCCTGCAGGAACAGCTAGGGCATTACGGACCGATCATCGTCGACCCGGCTGGGACAGATCCGGTCGCTTACGATCGCGAGTATGTGATCATGCTGGGTGATTGGACGTTTGAAGGACCACACGCGGTCTTTAATCGTCTCAAGCAGGTGTCCGACGCCTATAATTATCAACAGCGCACGCTCGGGGACTTCTTCCGTGATGCGCGCCGAGATGGTGTCGATGCGGCACTATCAGACCGGGCGATGTGGGGGCGGATGCGGATGAGCATGACCGACATTTCGGACGTGACGGCGCAAGCCTATACCTACGTGATGAATGGACACGGGCCGGATGATAACTGGACCGGCCTGTTCAATCCGGGCGAACGCATCAGGCTGCGGATCATCAATGCGGCCGCGATGACGATTTTCAATCTCCGCATTCCTGGTCTGCCGATGACGGTCGTTCAGTGTGATGGTCTCAATGTGCAGCCGGTGGAAACCGACGAGTTTCAGATCGGCGTCGCGGAAACCTATGATGTGATTATCGAACCGCGAGATCAGGCTTACACGCTCATGGCGGAGAGTATTGATCGGTCTGGCTATGTTCGAGGAACCTTTGCACCGCGCCTCGGCATGCAGGCCGAGGTCCCGCCGTTGCGGGACCGGCCACTTCTGACGATGCGGGACATGGGTATGGATCATGCTGCGATGGGTCACCGGACCGCAACAAATGTTCCGATTGATCACGCTGAAATGGGGCATGGAGTACCAGCCGTGGCGTCGGTCGATCATGCCGCAATGGGGCACGCCATGCCGGCACCAGAGCCCGCTTTTGTCGACCACGCGGCGATGGGACACGGTATGCCGGCAGCGGACACAATGATTGATCACGAGGCAATGGGCCATGGAGCGCCTTCGCCCGCGGCCGTCTCCGCTTCAACAGATCATGCGGCTATGGGGCACGGAGCGCCGTCCGCACTGGACACCGATGATGGCCCACAACGGCATGATCACGCCGGCGGACCTGGCGTAGCCAATATGCCTGCCAACCCGTCAAATCGCCTACATGAGCCGGGGATTGGTCTGGCGGACGAACCGCATCGGGTTCTGGTTTATACGCAATTGCGCAGTCTGGATCGAAACCCTGACCTGCGCTCTCCGGAACGGACGGTGGAAATTCACCTGACGTCGAATATGGAGCGCTATATGTGGTCTTTCGACGGTTTGCGGTTCTCCGAGGTCGATGCGCCGATCATCTTCCATCATAATGAGCGTCTACGACTGACGCTCGTGAATGATACCATGATGCCGCACCCAATCCATCTGCACGGCATGTTCTTCGACGTGGTCAATGGTGAAGATGATTTCAAACCGCGCAAGCACACGATTGTGGTCAAACCGGCGGAGAAGCTGTCAGTCGACGTTACGGCGGACGCGCTGGGGGAATGGGCTTTCCACTGTCATCTGATGTATCACATGCACGCTGGCATGTTTCAGGTGGTTTCGGTGCGACAAGCCGAGGCGAATGCAGGCAACGGTCATGGTAATAGCCATGGCCAACACCGCGGGGATAACGGTTGATCATGCGTACTTTGTTTGCAGGTGTTTGCCTGGTCTTGATTGCGAACGGTGCTGTACCGGCACAGGAGCGACCCGAGGATTATTATGACGCCGAACGCATGCAGGCCTCGCGGGATGCCCTGCGCGAGGCGACCAGCGGAGGCATTCATTCCATGTGGATGTTTGATCGCCTCGAACACCAAAGCGGTGGCGCTGATGATGTCCTCTTGTGGGATTTTCAAGGTTGGGTCGGTGGTGATGAAAACAAATTCTGGCTGAAGAGTGAAGGTGAGTATTCCTTCGACCATGGAGCGATGGAGGAGGCTGAAATACAGGCGCTTTACAGCCGTCCGATAAGCCCAAATTTCGATTTGCAATTCGGTGTTAGGCACGATGTTGAGCCGGGACCTTCGCAGAATTATCTGGTGGCCGGTATTCAGGGCCTGGCCCCGTACTGGTTTGAAGTCGATGCGGCCGCTTTTTTGAGTGAGGACGGCGATTTCAGTATCGGGTTGGAGGCAGAATATGAGCTCCTCCTCACGCAGCGTTGGATTATCCAGCCGCGCGCTGAACTTGATTTTGCCGCGGGTGAGGTCGCATCCATGGGACGCGGCTCTGGACTGGTTTCCAGTGAGATCGGTATCCGGTTGCGTTATGAGTTTACACGTGGCTTTGCGCCCTATATCGGGTTCGAACACCGCGCCCTGCACGGTGACACCGCTGATATCGCGCAGATTGCCGGCGAAGAAACATCGAACACGATCTTCGCGGCTGGCCTGCGACTTTGGTTTTAAGGACGACTTCAATGACGACTCTTTTACGCTGGACGGTCCGGGTCCATAAGTGGTTGGCCCTGCTTGTGGGCATCCAAATTGTGCTCTGGGTCGCCGGTGGAGTGGTGATGACTATTATTCCACTTGAGCGCGTCCATGGAGATCAGATCGTCGGCCCAGCGCCGGTAGTAGAAATCGAATACTCGGAACTGATTTCTGTTGAGGCCGCTGTCCAAGCCGCAGCCCTGCCGGATGTGATTGAAACTGTAGAAGTCATGGGATGGCTCGGCCGACCTGTTTATCGGGTCGAAAACACGCTTGGCAGTCGCCATCTGGTCGATGCGCGTACGGGAGAGGTGCTAACCCCTGTCTCTGCTGAGACAGCCGTCGAATTGGTCAGCGAGATTTATCTGGGTGATGAGGCTCCATCGTCTGTCGAATACCTAGAAACCGCCAATATGGAATATCGTGGTGGGCCGGTTCCTGTTTGGCAGGTGAATTATGCTGACGAGTATGGGGCTACATTCTATGTGCCTGCGGAGTGGGGCGTCGTCAGAACGCGCAGAAATAATGAATGGCGCGTGTTTGACTTCTTCTGGATGCTTCACGTTATGGGGTATTGGGATCGTGATGATTTCAACAGTTTGCATCTGATCGCATTTGCGTTGCTCAGCATGGTGACAGTTCTGGGAGGATTGTTGCTGCTCATCATAAAGATGCAGCGCAGCCTCCGCATGGCACTGCAACAGGCTGGGTCGCGACAAAAAGATTAATCTTTGACCAGCCCATGATCAGCTTGGGCTTTCTTCGTCAGCTTGGCGGCTATGAGGGCGTGTGCCTGCGCGATATAGGCTTTCAGTTCGCGATCACAGAGCGCGCTGACCTGGTCGGCCTGGATCCACTTTGCGCGGGCAAGATAGGGGGCCGGGCGCAGACCCCGCTCTTGTCCGAGGAGCTCATAAGACATTTCCGAACACTTGAATGAAAATTTGGGAGGCTCGCCCTTGTCCCAACCTGCCGCAATGGCGAAAATTTTGCCACCGACTTTCCACACGGATGCCTCGCCCCACTGGATGACATTGGTCGTGGCGGCCAGGCTGGCGCAATAGGCGTCAAACTCCTCGCGCGTCATCTGCCTAGCTTCCGAGGATTGTGTATTCGCCGCCGCGTTCCAGCGCCGCCATATAGGCTGGCCGGGCGTGGATTTTGTCCAGATAGGCATGTATTTTCACGTAACTGGCGTCGAGCCCGGCACGACCACGCATCGCTTCAAGCGGGAAGCTCATTGCGATGTCGGCCCCGCTAAAATGATTGCCGGCGAACCAATCCCGACTGGCAAGTTCACTTTCGATATAATTTAGCAAGTTAGCGATTTCCGGGTCCACAAAATCCGTGTTGGCTTTGTTGGCGATCATTTTGGTGATCGGCTTTACGAAGAATGGGACCGGCGACGTAGCGATACGCTCCATGACCAGTTTGAGAAGGAGAGGCGACATCATCGACCCTTCGGCAAAGTGCAGCCAATAGGTATAGCGGCGGGCATCTTCCGTACCTGCCTTCAAACGTAGTTTCTCGCCGTAAGTGTCGATGATGTACTCGATGATCGCACCGGTCTCGGCAACGGTGATGTCCCCGTCAGTGATCACGGGTGATTTGCCGAGTGGGTGCACCGCCTTCAAGTCTGCCGGTGCGCGCATCGTTTGTTCGTGGCGCATGTATTTTTTGATTTCGTATTGTAGCCCCAACTCCTCCAGCAGCCACAGGACACGTTGGGATCGGGAGTTGTTGAGATGGTGGACGGTGATCATTTGTCATGCCTTGCGCTGGTGCCATTGGATGCGCTGTTCTTCAGGCAATCGAATTGCTTGGCAAGTCACATCTTCGATATCAGTGATTTCTGTCAGGGGCAGACATAAAAATGGCGCTGGACCGATTTGGACATTACGGTCGCAGCGCCATCTAAAGTGCCGTCAAGGGCTTGGCCATAAGCCGGGTGACGACGGGGTGTTTGTTGCCCCCCAAGGAGGCGGTTTTATCAGCTCAGATATCGGCCCAAGAGACCGAAACACCGAGTTGGTCGAAGACTTCACTCCAATATCGTCTCAGGGCTCCGCGTTGTTCTGTTTCCCAACTATTGCGAGGGATCAAACGGATGCGGATTGAGACGCCGCGCATATTGTCGCCATAGGTTTCACGAATGGCATTTGCGACGGTCCTGGCCGACGGAATGCGCTGGCTAAAGGAGCCGCGACCGCGTCCATAGACGGTAAAGATATCGGAGTTCTGGAGCATGTCGGAGACTAGGACGATCCGGCGTGACGGCACTGTGCGGTCAAAACTGGGGTCCTGGGTCAGTCGCGCCAGGGCTTCGATAATCGGGCTGTTTGGTGCGTCCTTCGGCGTCACCAGATCAGCCAGCGCCCGATCCAAAGGATCGGAGAAAAGAGCCTCATACCGGGCTTGAACCCGGTCGGGGTTGCGATAGAGCGGGTTGACCTGCGCGCCGGCCCCTGGATTACACAGAGAGAAACGGTTGGTATTGCGCAATTGCCCGCTTGCATTCAGTTCGTACAAGGAGAGACGTTCTCCGACTGACAGCAGACCGCGTTCCGCGAGGATTAGGTCTGAAATAGTTTCCGCCTGGCGCGGGGAGTAGAGATCGGTCTTATCGATCACCACCACCCGGTGGGGAGGAATTTCGCCAACCATACAGAGTGTCTGGCTGTCGTAGTCTGCCGGCTTTAGTACGAAGCCCATATAGCTGATCCCTGCGAGGATGCCCCCGATAATCAGCAAATTGAATATTCCCAGTAAGTCGCGTCCGGACATTGCCCCCTCCGTCTTTGCGCTTGTTAACCATGCTTAGCATTGCATGATCAGGCTGTCTCTTCCTCCTCAGCCTTTTCGGCGGCGAGATCTTCGGCGGGGCCAGCCAGGACGCGACAAATCTCGCTATGGAGCGCTAGCGCTTCCTGAACCTTTTGCTCTGGCAGGTGAGCGCTGCGTTTTGTGGAAATTGAAGCTTCCAATTCCAGTGACGCGGCTTCCAGGCGACGTGTTGCGCCTCCATAGCCAGGAATTGCGTCATCAAATGTGCGCCCTTTGAAGGCCGCAATGACAGCAAATGTAACGCCGAGAATGAGCAGCAGCAAAGCTTCAAGAGTCTGGAAGCCCATTGGATTTGACAATGCTGTGGAGACGGGGCTCAGGATTTCCCCGGTTGTTTCTGATCCACCCAGCGCAAGTGTGGCGGAGTTGATTTCCAGCAAATCGCGATAGTGGGCAGCGGTCAGATTCAGTCCAAACAAGGCGAGCGCTGTGACGCCAATCCCGGCGATTGCCAGAATACCGGAAACGGTCTGCTTCCAGCTCGCATTGGTGCGAAAGTTCGACAAATTACGAACGCCCAAAAACCCGATTAGAAAGAAGGCCGCGATAACATTCGTAAAGGACACGGTGATCGCCTGTAACCAACCACCAAGCAGACCCAGATCTGAACCTGTTGAGAAGAAGTAGGCGTTTGCCATGCCTTCAAACAGAACCAAGCCTGCAAGGATGGAAAAATGCAATATGTGTGATTTTGGATAAATCGCCGAGCGATCCGTAATGTTCCACTTCTGACGGAAATTCCGCAGATCATCGCGGCGAGCTTCTGCAATAGCGGATGCCTTGTTCAGCGCGATGGTCTGTTCGGTAACAGAGCTGTCCGGGCTCTGGTTTCCGAGTGAAAACATGGATGACAGTCCGCGGGACCGTGCAGGTGCAGGTTCGATGTCGCCTCTAACAGCTTCATTGCGGACTTCAGTCGTTGTTTCTTGTAAGGCCATGGCCGGCCCCCCCTGTGTTGATGTGTCTGAATCGACACTGACAACATGGTTAAAGACGAATTGTGGCGGACAATTGGGCAGATATGGACGATTTGGGGATCAAATGTGGCCGAACGGGCCCTGTTTGGTTGATCTGGCGTTCATCTTTACTCAAAGTGCCCCTCGCTTCGTTTTCATTTGATCGCGAATTGGGGGGCATTATGGGAAAATCAGGTTCATCGCGGCGCGCTTTGCTGAAGGGCACTGCGTTTGCAACGCTCAGCGCGGGACTGGCTGGATGCGCATCGTCGGCCGAGCGCGTGGTTGAACGCGTGGCTCCCGTCGATCAAGGTGGCGCTGTTGATCGTGATGAGATCAGCACGGAAACTATCGCCCACGCAGAGCGCCTGTTTGATGTCTCTTATACCCA
>Ga0315338_1004642_pt1 | contig 10615 bp, 8 predicted proteins | sample ASW8metaG_FD_204518 | JGI IMG/M metagenome (GOLD analysis project Ga0315338, IMG submission 204518) | Ammonia-oxidizing marine archaeal communities from Monterey Bay, California, United States - ASW #8 | ecosystem: Environmental > Aquatic > Marine > Coastal | place: USA: California | collected...
TCAAAAGGATCAACGATTGCACGAAATGCTTGATTGGTAAGGGTTTTATCTCCGGCTGCTCAAGAAACCGCCTCGGTGCACCGGCTGGCGCAAGCCGACTACCCTTGCTTGAACTTACCATGGTAGAAATGGCCACGCTGGCGAATCGAGGCGGGACAGAAGCTTTTTCAGGGTGAGTCGATCGATTGTTCCAGTCACACGAATCGTAACGAATAAACGTTCTCAGTCGACAGAGCGAGCCACTAGGGACTTCGTCAGATTTCGTGCCTGTGGGCGCTATCTGTCGCAGCAGACAAGCGTTAGCAGGGTACGGCTAACCTATGCCTACTGTATTTATTTTGGGCAGAAAAATTCCACTCTGTCGGACACTTAAAGCGTCTCGGAAGGTGTCTGTTCGCGATCGCCGGCAACTGCTGCCAGGCCGTGAGCCGCAGAAGTGCGGTTATATTCAGCCGCAAACGCCGTAGCATCGTCGCTAGTAAACGCACGGTTAATTGTGCGTTTCAGTTTGCGGTATTCATAAACATGCACCACATGGTCGGTCGGGGGGCCTTGAGGCTTGGCTGGTTCCTCTTCAACCTTCTTTTCAGAATCGGGCTTCTTTTCAGTATCGGCCTTTTCAGAATCAGCTTTCTGTTCCGAATCGTCATCTGCTTGCGCGGTGCTGTCACTCTTAGCTTCCGCCGCTTCTTCGCGAGGCTTGGGACCACGTTTGCCACCACGTCGGGTACGGCGGCGCGGCTTCTCGGTCTCTTCCGAATCGTCTGCCTGGGCAGATTTGCTAGGTCCCTTTGATTTCCCTGCGTCGTCTTCAGCTGCTATTTCCTCGTCTTCATCTACGAAGTCAAAATCTTGGCCGAACAGGTCATCGTCGTCGTCGAAAGGCATGAGAATACCGAAGGAATTAGGAATCTAGTGACTGGGTTGGCGCCCACTGCCATCTATAGGCTCGTGGAGCGGACAACGGTTAGAAGCTAACCAGTATCGACCCGGCCCGCCAAGACGTCAACCGGCCAACACAACAGGCCCTGTTTTTTAGGAATATCATGCTAGGGGTAGCGTGCTAGGAATTTCGCAAAAGGCTACCGGGCAGCCATTCGGCTACGAGCGGCTTCTAGCCCGGCTTCTAAGATCGCATCCGTTGCTTGCCCCAGATTAGCCAACGCCAGCCCATCTGCGGTCGGTCGGGCCACATTGTGCACGTTAACATCCGGCTCAACGCCATGCCGACTGATCGGAGTACCATTGGGCGAGAAGAACTTCGCTGTGGTCAACCGTATGCCGGCACCTGCATAGCCGAGCGGGAAGATGCCCTGCACGGTGCCTTTGCCAAAGGAGGTACTGCCCACGATGATGCCGCGATTGTTGTCTTTGATAGCCCCAGCAAAAATCTCGCTAGCACTGGCGCTGTCCTCGTCGATCAGCACAACAAGTGGCACTCGCCAGGTTCCACCGTAGTGGGCTTGGTAGTTGAAATCTTCTTGAGCACTGCGACCGCGAGTCGAGACGATGCTTCCTTGAGTCAGAAACTTGTCTGCCACCTCGACCGAGGAAGTTAACAATCCGCCGGGATTTTTCCGCAGATCGAGAATCAACGACCGCATACCCTTACGATGCAAGTCCCAAAGGGCTGCCTCCAGGTCGCGGCTGGTGGTTTTTTGGAAGGTGGGGATCTTCAAATATGCGATACCAAAATCCTTGTCGACAATCTTGACGTCTTCCAGGCTTGGCACTTCCACATGTTCTCGGCGTACGTTGATCACTCGGGGCTGCTTGCCTGGCGAGTAAGCCGTCACCCGGACCCAGCTCCCTTCGGTGCCGGTCAGCATGGCAGCCGCCTCGTCGGTTGATAGCTCCGAGGTACTTTTGCTATCGACGGCGACGATCCGGTCGTTCGCAACAATACCTGCTCGCTCGGCAGGGCTACCTGGGATGACATGCACAATCAGCAGGGCACCCTCTTCGGCCTTCAGCTCAACTCCCAGACCAACAAAGTTGCCTTCGATCTGCGAATAGACTTCTCGTAGTTGGTCGGCAGTGAGGTAGGCCGAGTAGTCGTCCAAACCGTTGGCCGTAGCGGCGACAAATTCCATCACCGTCGCCGATGGCGTCAAGCCGATCTGAGCTTCTGCTCTTTGGGCAACTTCTGAAGCGTAGGCAACCAGGTCGTTCGCATTTTTTAAGGTCCGGTTGTTAAGGATATGAAATAGTTCTTGCCGCAGCTTCGCTATCCGGTCTGCCGTAGCTTGCAGCTTGTTGGTGCTGACAAATTCGCGCTCTTGCAAAGCTACGTCCAGGGCTCTGGCCCCTCGCAAGCCAAGCTCACGCCAACGGGGAACCTTTACGTAGTGGGTGTCGGTTTTTTGCAGGAGTTCGGAGAAAAGCGTCAACGCCTGCTGACGATCTAGTGCCGAGAGTGATTGGCGGAAGCTACGGTCGTGGTAGCGGCGATCGAGACTGTAATGCAGCTTGACCATGTCGTGGCGCAGTTGCAATTTCTCGTTGTTGCGATGCTTTCGCAGGGCGTCTTCGTAATGGCTGAGCGCTTCGCCCCAGCGATGGCTATTTTCTAGCTCCAGCCCTTTGTTGAAAACCGTGCCTAACGATACCGAGGGGAGGGCCTCGGGAACGATGGTCACCGGCTCGGCCGAGGCCGGAACCTGCGCCATGGCAGGCGTCCCAACTAGGACTACGATGAGAGAAACAGCGGCGATCGAAGCTGCGGCGATCGAATACGACCAGACACCTCTACCAAAATTGGCGATAGAGTCTGACCCAGGGCATTTTGCAAAGACCCGATTCTGCATTAGTTGCTCGTTCCGTGTGTGGGGAGGTCACGTTGCCAGTATGGGGCACTGGCGTACTTCGGCGAGTTCTGTGGCTGCTGACTGGCTTCAGGATTACCAGCTTGGGTGCGCACTGGGAGCAAAATGGGTCGATTTCGCTGCCCAAAAAAGTATAGATCACGAATTCACACGGGTCAAAATTCTGCTAGCGTCTTTCACCAGACTTTGCAAAAACCTGACCCTCGCGACCGTCACATCCCTTGCGGCAATCCCTAATGGACCACAGGTCGCAGGTTTCACAGCGAAATCCCAACTTGAACCGTTTATACGGGCCGAGCCGATTATTCCGCTTTCCTGCAACAAACGCGTACGAAGTCTCTGTACGTGACTGAAAAGAGCATCCTGCCAACAAGACCGGCCCGTCCTCGATGCCGGCGGCATACCCTATTCTACGCAACAACCAACTTCGAGGTTCAATCTCGATTTCTTCTTTCCGCTTGTGGTTCGCAACCCGTTCCCTACGGCCCCACAAACTGGTATTTTGGTCCGCTTCGCCCACCCCAATCCAACACTCCCCACAAGCCCACGATGACTACCTCGCCCACCATCCAACGCGCGCTGCTCAGCGTCAGCGATAAATCTGGCCTTCTTGATTTTGCCCGTGCCCTAGTCGCGGCCAAGGTAGAACTCTACAGCACTGGCGGTACCCGACGGCATCTGGAAGAAGCTGGCATCGCGGTGCGCGACGTCGCCGATTACACCGGTTTCCCAGAAATGATGGACGGGCGGGTCAAAACACTTCATCCCAAAGTGCATGGTGGGATCCTTTGCCGGCACGACAATCCCGCAGACATGGCCTCGCTCGCCGAGCACGGGATCAACTCCTTCGAGCTGGTGGTTGTGAATCTCTACCCTTTCGAGCAAACCGTCGCTCGCGAGGGTGTCAGTCTCGAAGAGGCAATCGAACAGATCGATATCGGCGGCCCCTCGATGGTCCGTTCGGCTGCCAAGAACCATGCCTTTGTTACCCTTGCTACTGAGCCCGAACAGTATTCGCGGATTGTCGAACAATTGAGTGCCGATGGCTGCACCACACTCGAACTTCGTCGCGAGTTGGCCGGCGCCGCGTTTTCTCGTACTGCTGCTTACGATGCTGCCATCTCCGCCTATTTCGCTCGGCAGGCTCCTGCTGATGATACCGGTTACGCACCCCGGGTGAGTCTGCCGCTCGAGCGCCGTGCTACGCTCCGTTATGGCGAGAATCCGCATCAGTCGGCTGCTGTCTACGCCGCTCCCAATGCCTCGCCGACCAGCCTGGTGAATGCTGAACAGCTCAATGGCAAAGAGCTTTCGTACAACAATTTGCTCGATCTCGACGCCGCTTTGGCCGTCGCGCGTTCGTTACCGCAACCCGGCGTGGCTGTGCTCAAACACAACAATCCCTGCGGTGCCGCCACTGGGGCCACTATAGGCGAAGCAGTCGAAAAAGCTTGGGCCGGCGATCCGGTCAGCGCGTTCGGTTCGGTATTGGGCGTCAATGTGCCGGTCGATGGGCCGATGGCTGAGTTTCTGGCTGAGCCGGGTCGCTTTGTGGAGGCGATTGTTGCCCCCGAATTTACGCCTGAAGCGCTGGAAGTTCTCACCACCAAACCCAAATGGAAAGCCAACGTCCGGTTGCTCCGCGTTGGCGAAGTCGCCACAGGCAGTGCCGAACCGCAATATCGTCAGATTGATGGCGGCATGCTTTGCCAAGCAGCCGACGACTTGGCCGACGAAACTAACGATTGGAAAGTCGTTACCGAAACGCAACCGTCCGATCAGCTCCAAGCCGATCTGGCCTTTGCCTGGGCTGCCTGCCGGCATGTGAAATCTAATGCCATCGTGCTGGCCCATGGCGGGGCGCTGGTGGGTGTGGGCGCCGGACAGATGAGCCGGGTCGACTCGGTGGAGATCTCCATCCGCAAAGCGGGCGAGCGGGCCAAGGGGTCTGTGTTGGCCTCGGATGCTTTCTTCCCGTTTGATGATTCCATCCATCAGGCTGCCGAGGCAGGGATTGCTGCGATCATCCAACCTGGCGGCTCCCGCCGCGACGAAGAGGTGATCGCTGCCTGCAATCAGCATGGGTTGCCGATGATCTTTACGGGGATGCGGCACTTTAGGCACTAAGGAGTTGTCGGCGGTCAGCATTCAGCTAATTGCAGCGATACTGTCCCCTCGGGCTCTTTGCGGGCTCAGTATTGAAAAACGGCTGCTTGTGTCGCAAATCACCGTCCCAGGCCGGATTTTCCTGCTGATTCCTGCGCATTCGTGCCTCAAAAATTGTGCCTGCGCTGGTATTTTTGGAACATTTCGGCGATAATTCTAAGTTGGGGCGGCAGTCTTTATGACTGGCCACCCGAGGCAAATATCAGCCGCACCTTGGGGGCAAGGTCGGCCACGGAACAGAACGCAAGCCGAGGAGGCCTTTTCGATGAACTCAAAATCCCCCCGTCACGGTTTTACACTTGTCGAGTTACTGGTGGTTATCGCCATTATTGGCACGTTGGTTGGGCTGTTGCTGCCGGCGATCAACGCTGCGCGTGAAAATGCGAGGCAGCTTCAGTGCACCAATAATCTCAAGCAACTAAGCACTGCGGTCATTGCTATGACAACTAGCGGCAAGAACCGCTACCCAGGCTGGATGCAGAAACAAAGAACGGCGAATAATAACGATCGCTACGCCGAGCCAAGTGGTTCTACAGCACCTGAAGTCGATGACATCCTCGTTAGTTGGGCAGCAAAACTTCTACCTCAGTTAGAGCAACAGACACTATGGGATCAAATACTTACAAACAATAATGGTGGTGCCAACGAAGGTGGAACTGATTTCGCTTATGCATCTCCGCCTGTTGTAGAAGTATTTCAATGCCCTAACGATTTGCGGCCCTCAGTACAGCGAGGTCTGCTCACTTATATTGCAAATACTGGTACTTATGATGTTAGTTGGCTCCCTGACTCAGATACCAAAGCAAATGGGCTGTTTCATGATCTCGTAAACGGTAGCGTGAAAGTCAAAACTACCGATGTCAAAGATGGTTCCGGCACAACATTGATGCTATCGGAGAACATACACAAAGATGAGGGTACTTCTAGCCCTAACCCAAACACAACGAATAGTTGGCTCAATAGTTCCTATTGGTGGGATGTGTATTACGCTCCGGTCGAGCAAATTTATGGCATGGTTTGGGTTTATGAAGAAGGGACACCAGCAGTGCCTAACATTGCAGACTTCCAACCTTTCAACCGAGAAAATGCAGACGACCCTTTGCCATACATTCAGCGAAATGGTACTGGTGTATCTTATACGCGACCTGCCAGCGCTCATCCCGGCATATTCAATGTCACGTTCGCAGGAGGTAACACGAGAGCCATAAGCCAAGATATTGACTACCGTATTTACCAGCAGCTTATGACACCGAATGGTACTAAAGCTGTCTACCCAAATCATGACGACAATGATAACAAGGTCATGCGGCAAGAATTTGGGGCCATTCAACTTTCTGACGACCAATATTAATCTCACCCAATGCTATATCCACAAAAAAAAGCCCCGGCCTCAAACCGGGGCTTTTTTTATTCCCCGACGCCTTTAATCACTTCTAAGCAAACCAGCCGGTCTCGGCCTCGTACGTACATTAGGCCGTGCGATAATACCGGTGCGGCCCAGGCGGGGTACTTCAGCAGTTGCTGGCCGGTGTCGTCTTTTAGAACCAAGCGGTCGACCAATTCGTACCGCTCGGGTGTTACTTTTAGTAATCGCAACACACCGTCTTCGCTCATGCAGACGAAGTGTCCGTCTGCTTGTAATAGCGAGGAGCGCGTTAGCCCCGGCTCGCTCCACATGACTTTGCCGGTCGCCATCTCGATGCAGCGCAACTCCGCCGGGCCCTTGTGCCGACCGCTGCTGCCGTAGAGATACCCCTCGTGATGCACAGCTGTGTTCCAATGCAATTCCAACGATCGCTCGCGGCTGCGCGGCTTATCCTGCCACACCACCTCATGCTCGCCAGGTTTTACATTTAATAATGCGCTGCCCACGCCGTAGGTTTCCGAGATAAAAACCTGCTCTCCCACCACCACCGGGCTACTGGCGTTCACACTTTCTAGCAGTCGAGCCCGCCAAGGAAAATGAAAATCAACCGCCCCGTTACGCGGATCGAGCCCTAGTAGCCCACCGCGAGCAAATACAAAACACCACGGTCGGCCTGCAATCTCGGCCGTCACGGGGCTCGAATAACTGGCAAACTCGTCGGTCGCCTGCCACACCACCTTGCCCGAGTACTTGTCGAACGCCACCACGCCGGTGCCGTTGCTATCCACTTGCCCCTGCACCGAGTAAATATCCGAAGGCCCGTCTGGCGGACTCCCGCCGACATTGACAATCAGTAAATCGCCCCACACTACCGGTGTGCTACCCACTCCAAAAAAGTTCTGCACAACGCCAAACTCTTTTTTGGTATCGACACTCCAAATCTGGCTGCCATCTGCAAGAGCCAGGCATTGCAACATCCCCTCAGCGCCATAGGTATAGACTCGGTTGCCATCAATCACGGGTGAACAGCGGGGGCCATTGTTGTAATTGAGTAAATCGGAATACGCAGTTGGGTGCTCGACGTGCCAGAGCTCTTTGCCGGTCTCGCTTTCGCGACAAGTCACCCGGGCGGAGTCGCCAAAACGGTCGAAGTGAACCAACCGACCGCGGCTAATCGCCGGGGTGCCGTAGCTGGTGCCCAACGGAATCTGCCAGACAATCCGCGGCGGCTGCGACGTCCAATCGGTGATAAGCCCCGTCTCGGGGGATTTGCTCGCTCGGCCAGGGCCCAAGAAATCGGGCCAATCGATGCCTGCCCGGCGTGTGCCCAGATCGTCGAGCAACACCTCCTCGCCGCAAACCGGCAACCCCAGGGCAACAATCAATAACGCAGCTAGCAATGTTTGTAAGTATCTCATGCCCAAATGGTACCGAGAAACCAACCACTCTTGTAGATCGCCCTGCCAAACACGGTCGCCGAGCAAGAATTCAATCGCTTATCTCAACCCCCAAAACCGTGTAAACTGCAGGTTTGGCCAAAAGCAACCGATTCAAAATAGCGATTTACCATGCCCGACCCGTCCAACACCGAAAGTACCCTCGTCCCGCCACGGTTTTTATTTCGCTTTGCTTTCGATGTGAAATATTGCCAATCCCCGTGGTCGGCTAAAGACGGCGTCAAGCTGGATGAAAGCTACCGGCTGCCTGCGTTGTCGCAACTCGATAGCGAACGGACCCTCGCCGACGTGCGCATGGCGTGGCACGAAAAGGGCCTTGCCTGGTGGATTCGGATTGAAGGTCGCAAACAGTTGCCTTGGTGCCGAGAGTCGCGTCTCGACGATAGCGATGGGCTGCAAGTTTGGGTCGATACCCGAGCCACTACCGGTGTTCATCGGGCAACCCGTTTTTGTCATCGGTTTGTCTTCTTGCCTCGCGGGGGTGGCTCAAGTGCCGAAGAGCCGGCTGCTGATCAGCTCTTGATCAACCGCGCCCGAGAGAATGCCCGCCCGGTGCGTGCTCGCGAGTTGCAAGTGAAAAGCAAAGTCAAAGAAAAATTCTACGAACTCTCGGCCTTCGCCCCCGCCGAAACCCTCGGCGGCTACGACCCCGCTGGCCAACCCCGCCTGGGCTTTACTTACGCCCTACTCGACCGCGAGCAAGGGCTGCAAACGTTTTCTGTCGGCCCCGGCTTGCCCTATGAAGAAGACCCCAGTTGCTGGACCGAAGCTCATCTGGTGAGTTAGAAGAAATATTATTGATCGCAAAGATTGTCTGCTAGAAGTCAAACGGAGTTTAGTGTGGAATCGAACTTGGTTTGGTTTTGTAATATAACGTAGATGATTTGTAAGAGTTTTCGTTCTACAGCGTCATAAGCAGACGGTTCACTCTTGCCTCGCAGCACCTACCTCGCAACTTACGCCAATGCCAATCATCACCTCCGAACAGCGCCAGCTAATCAACACCGCTTACGATCCGCATCTTGTGCGCGAGATGGGCCAGCACGTCGCCCAATCGCTGGCCGATCATCTCACGAAAGTACAATCCGCCACCGGTCCTGTACTCAATTGGCAAGATCCACCCCACTTTATCGCCGCTGCCACCGAGCAACTCGCCAAGGGAGATGTCGCCCAGCAGTCGCTCGACCCTCAAGACCTTATCCTGCGCTTCGACCAACTCATCCAACAAAGCCTCGCCAGCGGACAGAACCTCCATCACCCCCATTACGTCGGCCATCAGGTGCCCGCCTCGGTGCCCCTCGCCGCCCTGTTCGATGCCGCCACCACACTTACCAATCAGGTGATGGCGATCTACGAAATGGGCCCCTGGGCAACCGCCATCGAACGAGCCGTTGTTAACCGACTCGGCCAAGCCATGGGTTTCGCCGCCGGCCAATTCGGAGGACTCATCACCTCCGGCGGATCGCTCGCCAACCTCACGGCGTTGCTCACCGCAAGAAACGTCGCGTTAGGCGACAGTTGGACGCACGGTCTCGCTGCCCGCTCCCCTGCCCCGGTGCTGGTCGCCCATGCCGAAGCTCACTACTGCGTCACCCGTTCCGCAGGCATCCTGGGTATTGGTACCGAACAGGTCGTACGAGTCCCGGTCGATGCGGACCGTCGCATGGACCCCAACCAACTCGACGAAATCCTCACCGACCTGCGTAGCCGCAACATCCCCATCGTGGCCGTCTCGGCTGCTGCATGTGCCACGCCGATTGGCGCATTCGATCCCTTGCCCGAAATTTCTGACGTCTGCCGTCGTCACGACGTCTGGCTGCATGTCGACGCCGCTCACGGCGGAGCCGCCTGCCTTAGCGACAAACACCGCCACTTGGTAGCTGGCCTCGAACTTGCCGACAGCGTGGTTTGCGACGCCCATAAAATGATGTTCATGCCAGCCCTCTGCGCCATGGTCTTCTACCGCAACCAAGAACATCGCTTCGCCACCTTCGCCCAAACCGCCCCCTATCTGTTCGACCCTTCCGCCCCCGGTATGGCCGAATACGACAACGGCATGATCAACCTCGAATGCACCAAACGGGCCGCTGCCATGGGACTCTGGGGCGTCTGGTCGATGTTCGGACAACAACTCTTCGAAGCCATGGTCGACACCACCTTCGGCCTTGGGCAATGGTTCTATGAACTCCTCAAAGAACAACCCGACTTTCAGCCATTCTGCCAACCCGAGTGCAACATCGTTGTCTTCCGCTACCTACCAGACAAACTGCAAAACAGCACGCCCGCAGAAATCGATCGCTTCCAACTAGAACTCCGCCGCGCCGTCGTAAAGTCCGGCGATTTTTATCTGGTGCAAACAATCCTCGACGGCCGCAGCTATCTCCGCACCACGATCATCAACCCACTCACCACCGAGGATCATCTGCAGACTTTACTAGACACTCTCCGGACTCACGGCGAAAACATTCTTTAATTAATTACCTATTTTACAGCGATCGCAGATACTTCACGCTATTCTCGATGTCGAAGACGGTCTGCCGAGAATTGAGGCGTTCTAGGGTAATCCAATCGCGGTATTCAAATTCTTCCAACATCCCCAATATCTGCGGAAAATCGACCGAGCCTCGCCCTAATTCTACCTCCACCCCTTTTCCACCAGCCAAGTCGCGTACGCTGTCCACCGCATGGACATGGGCAATGTGCGACCCCACCTTCTCCAGATAATCAATGGGCGACTCCCCTTGAGCTATCAATTGCCCCGGATGAAGATCCACATGCAACGTCCCCTCAGGCAGCGTCTC
>Ga0315338_1004643_pt1 | contig 10615 bp, 29 predicted proteins | sample ASW8metaG_FD_204518 | JGI IMG/M metagenome (GOLD analysis project Ga0315338, IMG submission 204518) | Ammonia-oxidizing marine archaeal communities from Monterey Bay, California, United States - ASW #8 | ecosystem: Environmental > Aquatic > Marine > Coastal | place: USA: California | collected...
TTAAATAATGAGAATATTTTTGCTGATTGCATTACTGATAAGGAACTCGATATTATCAAGAATTACTTACAAGAAACTTTAAATACAGTAGTTCAAGAACAAATAGGTAGATTTGTAAGCAAATAGTTAATTAAATAAAAGGAGAAAGACTATGTTTATGGTAGTGCATTGTTCTTTTTTCGATGATCCTAACGAGATTGATAATTGGGAATTCGAGAAAAGAATAGGAACCTTTTTCTTTACAAAAGAAGAAGCTATAGAAGCTATCAAAGCAATGAGTTTCTTTGCTGGTCATAGCTTTGTAAAGGAAGATGTTGACGGTATCTTTACAGCAGATTGTAAGGATGAGGAAGTAGGTCATTGGCAGGTTGTTGACGTTAGTCATATTAAAACCAGTGATAAGTGCATCAAAGAATGGTGGGCTTTTTAAATATTAATTAAACCTCTGTAGTTTAAGTACTTACGTAACTACAGAGGGTTAATTAAAGAAAGGAGAAAGACATTGTATGTTTCCAACATGATAGGAAATACTGGGCAACCAGTAGTAAATCAGTTTGTAGTAACTGATGGTGATAAGAAATGGTTTCAATCCTATGATACAATCATAGCAGTGATTGACAATGGTCAGGTTACACTTGATAAGAACAAGTGGAACTACTCACAAACTACAGGGAAATATAGAAATAGATTTCTCAGTGAGACTATAGTAAAAACCCAAGCTAAAATAAAATCAGGAGAATACCTGATGCGTGACTTAAATAATTGAAGTTAATTAAACCTTGGTAGTTTAAGTACTTACGTAACTACCAAGGGTTAATTAAATATTGGAGATGCTGATGCAAAATTATTCATTTCGGAATACCAAAGGTACTACAAGCACTTGGATTAATGAGCATATCTTGGAACAAGATAAGGTTATTAAGAAAGAATTTCTTTTTAGGCATGACTGTGGAAAATGGTTTGTCCATAATTCCAAGGTGGTTGAGGGAACCTATAGGTTTGAGTTCTCAGCCCCTGCTGCTGACCTTGACATACTCTTGACTGATCCTACATGGTCAAAGATATGTGCTATATATAGCAGCTTGAAGGCTATGTCTAATGATCCTAATGACTTTGAGGAACCCGAAGGGTTGGCAGTTGCTGACAATGGAGTACTTGAAGTAATAACTGGGAGTTAAAGAACAAGTTAATTAAATCCCTCTAGTTAAGTGTTTACGTAACTAGAGGGAGTTAATTAAAGTAGCCCAAGTTGGCAGGGTTAGATGTCAACAGCACTAACGGAGTATGAAATGACCTCATTTCAAATCCTCAATAAGACGGGTTGGTTTTCCAAACCAGCTAGGACAGTAGAAAATCGCTATGGCGTAAGCATTGGCGATAGCTCAGTCGGTCTGCACTTTAGAAAGCGTAGCTTCTATGTGTTTACTGGCAAAACTTTTAATAAGTTTGGCTCAAGTATTAGGCCAATCTTTAACGTTAACCGTTAGGCAAACTAGGAGGGGTACTCTGTATCCCTCCACCTTTTTAAGGTAAAGACTATGTGTGAAATAAAATTACCAATCAATCCAGATTGTGTGAATATCAAATTGGATAATGAACCTGACAATGGTATCCATGATTTCTTTCTTGCAGATATGAGCTTTAATGTTCCAAATCATAGAAGAAACTTATGGAAGACATCTAATATTAGATGGCTGTTGAGAAACTTAGGTATCCAAAACAGGAACCATCCAGATCTTAAAGAAAATATTCAAGATCTAAAAGAGCTTCTTAACTTTGTTGAGAACCAACCAAAGTTAGGAGATCCTTGCTAATTAAGGAGAAGGAAATGTTTTCTACGCACCAAAGATCTATTGGAAGATGGGGAAGAAAGTCCTCTGATAATACCCAATGGATTATAGCTATGGTTCTGTTGTCTATACAACAGCAATGGGATCAAGTAGGCCGTCAGATAATCGACCTAAAAAGTAATGGATTAAAATCCAAATACTTATTTGGATCGAAGAGGGCTGGTTGGGACTACATCCTAGCCAATAAGGAAGTCTTACATAAGGCTATCTATAGCCGTAAGCTTCCAATGGCTGAGAAATTACTAGCAGTAGCTAGTATTCCCGGCATTGGTATAGTCAAAGCTGGCTTTGTATTACAGCTATGTCTTGGTAAGGTTGGTTGTCTTGATGTCCATAACCTGAGAAGGTTTGGACTATCAGCATCAGCCTTCAAGATAGGCAAAGTTAAATATGATACAGCCCTTGGCAAAGCAAAGTTATATATAAAACTTTGTGAGGATCTAGGTGGTTGTGAGTTCCTATGGAATAGCTGGTGTGACCTACTAGCTGAGAAGTATCCCAACAAATACAAGAATGGTCAGCACGTTAGTCGATTACATAGAGACTATGTAGTTGATTAATTAATTTACTTATGTTATACTTAAACTTAATTAGTTCTCTATCTAGTTAAGTACTTACGTACTAGATAGAGAACGTAATTAAATCTGGAGATTTTGATGAAGAGTATTATCCACATTAATCAGCACGTTATTAAACGTAATGCTAAAACTGGTGAACGTAATCCAGTTATCACTTGTAAAACATACAAGTCCAATGAGTATGGACATGATGTTATAGTATTAGGGCCATGTAAAATTAAGTACAGCCCTGATAAACCTTTGTCTTGTGGGGCAAAGGTATGGATTGAAACCCACTCAGAAGTTATTGTAATATAGGAGAATAACTATGGAAGATGTAATCAGCTTAACACCTCAACAAATCAAAGGACTTGTGTATCATTTGAATGAGGAGTTATATCGACAATACGTACACGGTGATAATCAGGATCGTATTATCAGTGAGAAATTATTAAATGGATGTGTTAACTTTTATAACAGTCCTAATATTCCTAATGACTTTGAAGAGTAGGAGAAAGAACTATGAGTTTACCAGCACCAATACAGGCTCAATGGGAAGACATATATGAAAAGCATTTAACTAAAATGCTGGCAATATATAATGATGTAGACAGAGCAGAGCTAGAAGCTATGTCAGAAGCAGAGAAAGAAATGGAGGGGATGGAGAATGCTTAATGAAATATTTAAACTGATGATGGGAGTTACCATCATTGCTATGTTATGTTTAGTTTTTCTATACTATGGAGGGTATTATGATGCACTATAATTTAGGGGTTGTTCCAGAATGGCAATGGGATATAAAGAAAGAAGAACAAAAGAAACACTATGAAGTTACGATTAAGTGTCCTAACTGTGATGGTGAGGGACATTTTGCAGTAGATGTAGATCTATCAAGTAGCAGACTATATGAATGTCAGGAATGTGATAGTAAGGGAACAACTTCTTTTAAGGAACTATCAGAGTTATATGAAAATACTGCTGATCTTTTGGAAGACTATCCAGATGCTATAAAGATTGAGAGGGTAGCATGAGTGATAAAAAAGCAACAGGTTTTGTACAAACAGGAGAACCTATCCCAGAATTAGATGAAGTCTTTGGGCATACTAAGAATAGTTTAAAGAAAATTCATATGCCAATCGATGATGCCTACATCATGGGAAAAATCCCCCAAGTAAAAGCCAAAGTAAATCTATGTATAGATAGAATAAAAACGCAGCGTTACTTGTGCGAGGAAAGTATAGCTGCCTTGGAGGAATTGAAAGAGGAGTTACATAAGCTATGAGTGAGACAGAAATCCTTAAAAGAAATGTGAGAGATCTGCAAGAACAGTTGCAAAATAGTCACATTAGAATTAAAAAATTAAAGGCAAAGCTCATGCAGTATGAGAAGCTTCTCAATATGCTAAGGAAAAAACCATGACTGAAGAAGAAGAACTACTAGAGTTTCAGAATAAATTATGGAACCTTATCAGGAAGACCTCACCTCCTGATGAAAGTAAATCTAATATCCTGATGGTATCAGGTGCTTTGTTAAGTGCGTGTCTAAAATTATATGTGGAAACCATTGGCAAAGAAAGTACTATTGGGATGTTTAATGTGGCAATTCAAAGCGTTAAGGATACAGAAGATAAGAGAGTATTGCATTGACGTTGGAAGAATTACAGGCAGAAATGGACAGACTGCCTAGTCAGCACCCTGAGTTCCTGATAGGATGGCTGATGTCTCAGGTTGTCCACCTTATTAACAAAGAAAAGGTTAAGGAAGATGAAGAAAAGAAACCCATATTGGAAGTGTCTTAGGATGCTAAGGCACAAAGTTGTGCTTGCCAAGAAAGGTAAGAACAGTTATAATAGGAAACTTAAACATAAGGAGACTGCAAAATGGATGCTTCCCAAATAATTTACCAACGTGACATAGTTAATTTTGTTAAAGGACTAATGCAGGAAGGTAAAGATAGTCCAGTTAAGGGATGGGCTATGTCTGATATCCTGAAGAAGGCTCAGGCTAAGTATGGTCCTGATGGATATATATTTGGACGAGACTATATCGTTAAGGAACACTGTAATATTAATGAGATCTAGTAGAGTGAGTACTAACGAACTCTACTAGATACTCATTAAAGATAGGAGAAAGAGGATGGATAGTTCAATACATTGGGTACAGGAAGTAACCGTATCTTCCAGAGATTTGGGAGATGGTCTTGGTATGTCAACAAGGATTACAGTTAGTAGCTGTCATCATGGTAAGGAAATTGAGGAAGAAATAATTTTATTCAGTAAGGATAAAGTTATAAAGAACTTTAATGGTAAAGCAGTTGAACATGAGAAAGGGTAAGTAAATGTTACCTACATTTAAAACTTCTAATGATATAGTTAAGTTCCTTAACTCAGAGAAGGATGGCTGGTGTCGTCCTATGGTTGAGGAATTTATAGAAATGTGTGGCTCTAGTATAGATAGAGTTGACATAGAGGAACTCAATGGCTGGCTCACTGAGGAGCTTAGGTCATTAGAGGAGGGGTACGAACAGTACCATGACAATAACTATGGAGATCATTATGTTTGATCATAGCAAGATAGACTTTAAGGTAGAAAAATTCCCATTATTTCAGGAATTTAATCAGGAACACGATGATGGAAGCAAAGAAGAAGTTATTGCAGAAATACAACCTGAGATAGGTGTAGGTCTGAGGCGTGAAGATACCAAGGAACCTATAGGTATAGTCTCTGATGAGTACTTCCCTGTCCAGTATGCAGAGATAGTAAATGGTGTAGAGCAAGCCCTTAAAAGGGCTGAGATAGACATGACTGACGCTGACTTTACGACTAATGTCTATGATTATGGAGCCAAGCTGGAGTTAAGAGCTAAGTTCCCTGCCCATACTATGACTATGAGAGAAGGTAAAGATAGTATTATACCTGAGTTTGTCTTCAGGACATCCCATAATAGGACATGGGCTAACAATGGTATGATGGGACTATGGAGATCCTTCTGTTATAATACCTTAGTGTCTGGTGATAAGCTGGCCTATGTCTATGGTAGGCATACCAAGAACTTTAATATCTCTGGGTTTGCCTCTAAGGTTAAGACAGCAGGTGAGTTTATCTCTGGCTCTGGTCTTGAAGAGATGCGTAACTGGTATGATACCCCATTAAAAAGGTATGAGGCTATCAATCTCTTCACTAAAACACTGGCTCAACGTACTGATAATGTCAGTAAGAAGAAGGTAGCTAATAAGGTAATGCTATCTAACCTCATGAAGATCTTCGATGAAGAGAACCGTCACATACATGGACGAGGACACTATGAAACCTATGGTAAGAGAGAGGAAGGAACTCTCTGGACTGCATACAATGCAGCTACCTACTGGTCTTCCCATCCTAATGGTAAGCGTGGAAGTTCTCCTCATAACGTGAAGGTTAACAGAGAAGATAAGGTGAGGAAGATGTTAGCGTCTCCAGAATGGGAGGCGTTAGCAGCGTAATGCAACTCAGAAAAGAAAGGATAGAACAAGTCAAGGACATAGCCTTGGCTAATCTAAAGAGGGCTGACAACAGCAGGGGTGACTTGGACAAAGAGAAGTACTGGTCACTCTATCGGGCTGATGTCAGAGAACTACTTGGTATTATTAGAAGTCTTGAAGAGGAGAGAAAGAAATGATTTACTTTATTACAGCCTTGGTGATGCTGAATGTTCAGCCTCCCTTGGGTTGGATACAGTATACCTATCCTTATACTGATAAAGAATTGTGTGAGAAATATATTGGAGAATTTAAAGATACATTATCTCTATCAATTAGTAATCACTTTAAGCATAGGATGGTAAGCATTCAAAAGTTTGAGTGTATTACTAGAGATGAAGCAGTAGAACGCAACTCTAAACTAGGACATTAGGAGAAGTAAATGCAGTTTATATTAAATTTAGATTGCTCTGAAGCTGATGATAATCAAGTAAAGATTATGGCAACAGAAGCAGTCAAAGATGGTGACTTTTTAAATTGGGATCATGCCTATGAATCTATATGGGATTGGTTGGAAGGAGAAAGAAATGGCTGATGAAGAACTAGATGAAAAAGATTTAAAGATTAAAGCTCTTGAAGAAGAACTTGAACAACATAAAAAATTATTTAACATACATAGAGCAGGGTTGCAGCCCTACCTTGATGGTATAGTTAAAGAGATAGTATCTAAATTACACATCGTATATAAGGAGAAGTAAATGTTTATAGTATTTTCTATGATAACAAATCTTATTTTTTATATAGAGAACAAAGAGTTCTTCGATGAGGTACATAAACAAACAACCACTAACCCTGATCTGGAATGGAATTATGTAGGGAAGCAGAAGGTTAATCCTAATGTTAAGTCTATTACAGTAGGAGATGACTACATTTATTTTAGGTTGGAGGAGAAGTAAATGAGTGTCATCGAAGGTAAGGTATGGGGTAGTACAGAACCTATACTTCAATCACCATCCATAGAAGTACATAGAATAAAGGTAGAGCTTGGAGCTTATTGTTCACAACATAAGCATCAATCAAAGATCAACATGTTCTATGTAATCAGCGGTGAGTTAGAGATCCAGAGATGGAAAGACTATGGCTTATGTGACAGCACTCACCTGTTTGCTGGCGATACTTCTATCGTACCAGCAGGAGAGATGCATAAGTTTATAGCTCATCAAGAGACAGAAGCTTTGGAGATCTACTGGGCTGAGTTAAATCATAATGATATCCAACGAACTAATACAGGTGGAGCATCATATGAAGCTAAAGAAAATAGGGTGGAAGACGGCTCAATACTGGGCAACTTATTTACAAAAGTAGAATAGGAGAAGAGAATGAATAAGCCTAAGAAAGATACTAGGCAGTACACAAGCAATACTGGCCCAAAACAAAAGCAGTATCTTAACAAAAAGAAATGGACAGGAACTCTTGACGGCCAGCCTTGGTCAAAAGCTAATGGTAAATATAAACATGACAACCCCGAAAGAAAGAGAGCATTCAATAGTTTAAGAAAAACTATAGTAGGTTCCGATGGTAAGAAGATGCGGCTTGCTATTACAGATCCTCTACATCCAGACTATAATCCAGACCGACATTGGTCAACTCTAGTACCAGATCTAAACATCGCCAGACAACTTCCTAAAAATACCAAGTCTATTAAACCGCTTCATCCAATGTTAAATAAAATTAGAGAGGAAGACAAAGAAATATATGCTGTCTCAGATAACAAACAGTCTGCTTTAAAGCAAGGATTTGTTTATGTTCTCTCCCATCCTAAGTTCTCTCCTTGGTGTAAGATAGGACACAGTAGAGATCCAGAACGTAGGCTATCAACCTATAATACAGGTTGTCCTACTCGAAGTTATACCCTTGACGGTTATGAATACTTTGAAGATCGTGTTAAGATAGAAGAACATATCCATAATATTGTGGAACGTGATGGCTATACAAGGAAAGGAGAATGGTTCAATTGTCCTTCACAATATGTACTAGATTTATTAAAACAATTCCCTTTTAAATAAACTATAGGAGGTTACTAATGGATATCTTATTATTACTATTCCTTTTACTATAGGAGAAAAGAATGTCTTATATTATTGTTCACGTAGATGATCCAGATGATCTAAGATCAATGGATATATTACCTGATCAAGAAGGTGAAGGTGTTCAAGTATTTGATAGTAAAATAGAAGCTTCTGAATTTTTAATGCAACTGGGTTTCGGAAAAGATCTCTGGTTTAATTCAGACATTCATATAGTGAGGCTTCACTAATGAAAAAAGTATTATTTTTATTACTTATATTCATGGTCTTTATTGTGATGATGGCCTCAGCTAAAGCAGAGAACTTTGATTGTCTGGTTGAGGCTGTCTATCATGAGGCTAGGTCAGAGAGTTTACTGGGTATGCTTAGTGTAGCTAATGTAATACTAACAAGAAAAGAAAGTAGCAACTATCCCAATACAATCTGTAAGGTAGTACATCAAGGCAAGTACTGGAAAGATAACCCTGTTAGAGATAAGTGTCACTTCAGTTATTGGTGTGATGGTAGACCAGAAAGGTTTACAGATATAGCAGGGTTAATTAAATCTATTAATGTTTCAGAGATGGCACTTAAAGGTATACAAGTAAAGCAAACCGTTGGTGCTACCCACTATCATGCCAGCTATGTCACCCCCAGATGGGCATCTGACCCAAGCTTTAAAGCTTTAGGTTCAATAGGTAAACACCTATTCTACATTGACATGAGGGAATAAGAGGAGTATACTATGCGAACTACAAATGAAATCCTTCACAAAAATATTGAGACTTTAAAGCAACAGCTAGAGGAGAAAGAAGAGACTATAAAAAAATTATATAAAGAATTATCTAAGTTAAATTATAAACGAGCAAACCAAAGTTGGGTAGAGTAATGACAAAAAATCTATGGGAAAGAGAACGTAATAATATATTCCAACATCTAGTAAAACAGTACAGGAACGAAGGGTACTCTCATAAGGAATCAAAATCCTTGGCAAAACAGGAGGTCAACGAGGTGATGGAAGATAAAGAAAACTTTGTACAAAATATATTAAAGGAAAGTTTTACTGATGGGTAGATGGAAAATAGTTCTGGAAAAAGACTACGGTGATATTGTTGTTGATTATTTTAACAGCAAGAGAGAAGCTCAGGCTGAAATTAAAAACAGATATAATCTGTGTAAACATCTGGGCTATAATCCTGATCTTGAATATAAAATTATTAAAGAAAGAGGATCACCCAAAAATTAATTAACATACTGTAGAGGGAGTACTTACGTACTCTACAGTATGTTAATTAAATCATTGAAAGGAGTGGAGATGCTTAACCGAAAAGGGCCATGCCCTAGTTGTAGTTCCAGTGATGCCCATCATCTATATGATGACGGTCATTCGTATTGTTATAGTTGTAAGACTAGATTTTCAAATGGTACAGCAGAGGTTATTCCCATGAATGTAGAAGTTAGCTCCAGTTTAAAGTCCTCTGGGCAGGTGTCTTCAATCCCTGACCGAAGTATTAGCAAGGACACAGTTCAAAGGTTTAATACCTTGGTTCAGTTAGCTGATGGAGGAAAAGTAACCCATCATATTTATAGATACTTTGATAAAGATAACAATCACATAGCTAATAAGGTACGCAATGCTCTGACTAAAAAGTTCTGGTCAGAAGGCAACATCTCTATGGCTGGTCTATTTGGACAGAACATATTCAATCAGGCTGGTAAATATATCACAGTATGTGAAGGTGAAGTAGATGCTATGTCTGCCTATGAATTAATGGGTAGCAAATGGCCTGTGGTTTCCATTAAGAATGGGGCTGCATCTGCCGTAGAGAATTGTAAGCAAGCCTTTAATTATCTTAACAAGTTTGAGACTGTAGTCCTCTGTTTTGATAACGATGCTCCCGGTAAAGAAGCAGCACAACAGGTAGCCCAGCTATTTGAACCTAATAAGTGTAAGATTATGGCTCTTGAATTTAAGGATGCGAATGAGTATCTGCAAAAAGGAAGGCGTGAAAGCTTTACTCAGGCATGGTGGAACTCCAAGCCTTACACACCAGCAGGTATTATAAATCTTGCAGACCTTGGGGAGTCTCTCTATGAGGAGAACTATAATGAAACCTGTCTGTATCCTTGGCCTAAGATGAATGAGAAAACCTATGGTATGAGGACAGGAGAACTCATTACGTTTACCAGTGGTGCTGGCATGGGTAAGAGTAGTATCATTAGGGAACTCATGCATCATATTATGTTAAGTACTCTGGATAATATAGGTGTACTTTGTATGGAAGAAAATGTAAAGCATACAGCCTTTAATCTTATGTCAGTAGAAGCGAATGCTCGACTATACATAAAGGAAATAAGGGATCAGTATACTACTGAGCAACTTAGGGAGTGGCAGAAGAAGACCATTGATAGTAAAAGGTTCTATGCATTCGATCACTTTGGTTCTATATCTAACAATGAAATCCTAGATAGAGTAAGGTATATGGCTAAAGCTCTGGACTGTAAGTGGATCTTTCTGGATCACCTCTCCATACTGGTATCAGGGAACGAAGAGTTTGGAGATGAAAGAAAGTCTATTGATGTACTAATGACCAAGTTAAGATCCCTTGTAGAAGAGACAGGGATAGCACTCTTACTGGTGTCTCACCTACGTAGACCAGCAGGAGACAGAGGCCCTGAGGATGG
>Ga0315338_1004647_pt1 | contig 10606 bp, 9 predicted proteins | sample ASW8metaG_FD_204518 | JGI IMG/M metagenome (GOLD analysis project Ga0315338, IMG submission 204518) | Ammonia-oxidizing marine archaeal communities from Monterey Bay, California, United States - ASW #8 | ecosystem: Environmental > Aquatic > Marine > Coastal | place: USA: California | collected...
CCCTTCTTCTTGCCGTAGCTGAGCAACGCCTGCCGTCCGCCCGCCGCATAGACGGCAACGGCGGAGAGCAATTCCTTGAGCTGTTGTGCGCTACTGGAATCGAACGGGCAATAAGCGCCTCCGGACAAGCGGGTGATTTGCCGGAATGCACGCTCCGCGATGGGATCGCCGCCTTCGTGAAAGATAAAGACCGGCACGTTCAGAAGACCCAATTCGCCGGCTTGATGGCAAAGCTGATCGACCTCTTCCTCCATCGCATCGCCGACGAACACCAGAGCATCGACTTTTCCGCGTTCGTTCTCCTTGATCGCATGCTTCAAGACCTTGCGAATCTGCGTCGTACCGCCAAGGCACCGGACCGAAGTCATGAAGCGCAGCAACTGATCGGGACCAACCGCCCACTTGCTCGCCCGGCACTGGCCGAAGCCGCGATAGTACAGCAATTGTACCGCCAGCCCGCCAAGGGTGCTTGTTTCGGTAAACATCTCGCTTTGGATATGACAGGCGCGGTCCCAGGTCGGCTCGCGGCTCGCCGTAGCGTCCATGGAGAATATTAATCGCCCGCGCTCGCCCGGCCCGCGCATCGGTGCCGGCGCATCTGAAACGTCCTTCAGAAACCGGGCTACGTCGTCTTCAGTCGATGTCGGTAGCTTCGCCATAAGCCTATATGGGGTCGGGCAACCGCTAATTCCCAGATTTAGGCACATATTGCGACGTTTCCGGTGGATTCGGCAAGCCAATCGCATGCAGTAGCTGACGGACTTCCTGTCGGGCCGCGATATGAGAAGTGCTCAACCGCTGCTTCACGCCTGGCGCGCGCAGATCCAGCAAGGTCAGACCTTGCAAAAACAGCTCGCGGAAGATCACCCTTTCGGTAAAGCCGGGCGCGATGCGGAATCCGATCCTGCCGGCGAGCTCGTTCAGCGAGCGATCGACGGCGGCATTGTTGCGCGAGGACAGCGAACCGACACGGTTTCGCATGACAATCCAGTCGATCGCACGGCCGCCGCGCAACGCACGCGTCTTCTTCTGTTCCCAGACCATCTCCGCATAGCGGCTCGGATGCTGCACGCGATGGCTTTCTGGATCGATCGCCGCCAGAAGATCGAGATCGACATAGCTGTCGTTGAGCGGCGTAACCAGCGTGTCTGCCAGGCTGTGCGCATGGCGCGAAAGGGCGATATCGCTACCTGGCGTATCGATCGCAATGAATTGAACCGATTGCGACAGTTCGGCCACGCACGCCTGCAATCGCTCCTGATCTTCCGCGGCTGCGGCGGCCGCGCTGTCCTTATCGCTCGGGGCCAAGCGCCGATGTTCGGACAATCGCAGGTCCAAGCCTTGGTCGGCGTTCGTCCGCTGCCGGTTCTCCATATAGCGGGTCAATGTCGCCTGCCCTGCATCGAGATCGATCGAACCCACCCGAAACTTCCGCTGCAGCAGGCCCGCGATAAGATGCATCGCCGTTGTCGATTTGCCCGACCCACCCTTCTCGTTTCCGATAACGATGATGTGCGGCGTGCGTTGCGCCGCGGCGCCTACGCCGCGTTCGGCCATAGGCTCTCGACCACGACGACGCCCCGTTGCAGCCCATCGAACGGTTTGGTGTGCACCACGACCGACACCCTTTTCCCGAACCGCTTCAGTGCCTGTGTCAGCCGGTCCGGATGATGCACCCGCTCCAAGTACCGCGCGACCTTGGCGCAGACGACACCGGCCGTGTAACTGCTATCCGCGGCGCCGCGAACGCGCCCAATACGATGTGCGTCGATACGCTCTACCGCCAACGCACAAGTTGACGGGCAATCGTGCGAACAGGCCGTGTGCACGGTATCGAGCGGCATCGATGGTTCTCCAAATGAATCCGCGCGGAGTTTAAGGGCACCCTGATTCAGGCGCAATGCACGGTTCACAGGATACGGTTCACGCTATAGTTTCCGGCGATCGTGCCGCAGCCACCGTGCACGGTCCCAAATTCACGCGACGCAAGACAGGAAACGTCCATGACTCTCTTCGACCTCACCGGAAAAACCGCAATCATCACCGGCGCCACCAAAGGAATCGGCCGCGCTATCGCCTCGCGCATGGCCGAACATGGCGCCAATGTCGTGATCTCGTCCCGCAAAGCGGATTTGTGCGAGGAAGTCGCGCAGGATATCAACGCGAACTGGGCGAAGGGCGAAAATGAAGCAGCGGCAATGCCGTGCCATATCTCGCACAAGGAACAACTGCAGAGTCTTGTCGATCAGACCATGGCGCGTTTCGGCGGAATCGACATCCTGGTCTGCAACGCGGCCGTCAACCCGTTCTTCGGCTTGCTGAAGGACATCCCGGATTCCGCCTTCGACAAGATCATGGAAACCAACATCAAATCCAACCACTGGCTCTGCCAGATGGCCAGTCCGCATATTGCAACGCGCGGCGGCGGTTCGATCATCATCGTTTCCTCGGTCGGCGGGCTACGCGCCAGCGTCAACCTGGGCGCGTATGGCATTTCCAAGGCTGCAGATATGCAGATCGCGCGCAATCTGGCTTTCGAATACGGGCCCGACAAAATCCGGGTTAATGCGATCGCGCCAGGCCTCGTCCGCACGGACTTCGCACGCGCCCTTTGGGAGGACGAGGAACGGGTAAAGCGGCAGAATGCCAAGACCCCGCTTGGCCGATTGGGCGAAGCGGACGAGATTGCAGGGGTCGCCGTCATGCTGGCCTCTGACGCCGGCGGCTACGTCAGCGGCCAAACCATCGCAGTCGACGGCGGCCTGACCATCGGGACCAGCTGAGCCTGGCTTCGCAGGGGGCTAACTCGCAGCAAGAGTTCTCGCTGCGCGCCGAATATTAGCTAGAGTTTGACGACCAGCCGGCCGCGCACCTGGCCTTTCAGGATATCGTTCGCGGCTTGAGGCAGATCGGACAGGGCTATCTCTTCGGTCAGCGCATCAAGCTGGTCCATCGGTAGATCGTCGACCAGACGCTGCCAGACGCGGACACGATTGTCATAGGGTTGCATCACCGAATCGATACCGAGAAGATTGACGCCGCGCAGCAGGAACGGCAGCACGGTGCATTCCAAATTGGCGCCACCGGCGAGGCCGCACGCGGCGACCGCACCGCCATAAGCCGTTTGCGCCAAAACACGGGCCAGGGTCGTACCCCCGACCGTATCGACTGTCCCCGCGAAATTTTCCGCTTCCAGCGGCCGCTTGGACGTTTCGGAAAGCTCCGCCCTATCGATGATCTGCGACGCGCCAAGCGATTTCAGATAGTCCGCCTGTTCGGCCCGTCCCGTCGACGCCGCGACGGTATAGCCGCACTTGGACAGGATCGACACCGCGACCGATCCAACGCCGCCGGCCGCACCCGTAACCAACACCGTGCCCTTTTCCGGGTTGACGCCGTGATCCTCTAGCGCCGCAACGCACAGCATCGAGGTAAAACCGGCCGTGCCGATCGCCATGGCGCGCTTGTCAGTCAATCCGTCAGGCAGCGGTACAAGCCAATCCGATTTGACCCGCGCCTTACCGGCATAACCGCCCCAATGCATTTCGCCCACTCGCCAACCGGTCAGAATGACCTGGTCGCCTGCTTTGAAGCTGTCGCTCTCGGACTCCTCGACCACGCCGGCAAAATCGATACCGGGCACATGCGGATAATCGCGCACCAAACGGCCGATCCCATTCACGACCATCCCATCCTTGTAATTCAGGCCGGAATAAGTCACCCGGACGGTCACGTCGCCTTCGGGCAGTTCGTCCACGCTCATATCGCGGATTGCGCTCGATACCTTGCCGTCGGTATCGGTCAGAACGAGCGCGGGAAATTGGTCGGCCATGCTTCTGAAGCTCCTTGACTGGTGTTGGCGACGCGCGTCAGCGCAGCGCTTCCACGATCGAGACGAGGTTCGCGACACCAGCACCGCCCATGTTGAACAGGCCCGCCAATTTGGCGTCCTTGACCTGCATGTCGCCGGCCTCGCCGCGGACCTGCATCGCCGAGAGGACGTGCATGGAGACGCCGGTCGCGCCAATCGGATGGCCTTTGGATTTGAGACCGCCAGAAGGATTGATCGGCAGCTTGCCGTCCTTGGCAGAAATACCGTCCATGATCACCCGCGCGCCCTGCCCCGGTTCCGCCAAGCCCATGGCTTCGTATTCCATGAGCTCCGCCGTCGTGAAGCAGTCATGTGTCTCAACCAGGCTGAGGTCGTCGAGGGTCAGGCCGGCCTTGTCGAGCGCACCGGCCCAAGCCCGGGCTGCGCCGTCGAGGAAGGTCATGTCGCGGCCGCTCATCGGCAGTAGATCGTTGACATGGCTGGTCGAGCGGATGACCACTGCCTTGGGCATGCTCAGCGCGGTATCCATATCCGCCAGCACGACCGCCGCCGCGCCGTCGGAGACCAACGAACAGTCCGTCCGCTTCAAGGGACCGGCGACGAACGGGTTCTTGTCCGACTCGGTACGGCAGAAGTCATAACCCAGATCCTTGCGCAGTTGCGCGTAGGGATTGTCGCAGCCGTTCTTGTGGTTCTTCGCTGCGATCTGCGCCAACGCGTCGGTCTGGTCGCCGTATTTCTGAAAATATTGCTGGGTGATCCGCCCAAACACGCCGGCGAATCCGCCTTCGATGGTCGAGTCCTCCTTCAAGTAGCTGGCCTTCATCAGGATGTTGCCGATTTCCGGCCCGACCGTGTCGGTCATCTTCTCAACACCGACGACCAGCACGATGCGCCCGCGCTTGGCGTCCAGGTAGTTGACGCCTTGATGGATGGCGGCCGAACCGGTGGCGCAGGCATTTTCCACGCGCGTCGCGGGCTTGAAACGCAGCGCAGGGTCGGCCTGCAGGACGAGAGAGGAGCCAAAATCCTGCGGCGAGAATCCGCCATTGTAGAAGCCGAGATAGATCGCATCGATATCCGCTGGTGCGACACCGGCGTCGGCGATCGCGTCGGTCGCGACGCGGACGATCAAGGATTCGACATCTTCGCCTTCGAGCTTACCGAATTTCGAATGGGTCCAGCCCACCATGCAAGCGGTCATGGTATTGCCTCCTATATTGAAAAATCCGACGGCACCATATCAGCCCGGACCGGCTGGGGCCATGCCGGTTTGAAAACGCAGAAATGTGCGGTTTAGGAGGACTTTTCAGGGGCGGTCAGGCCACTCGACCAGTCGACGAGAAAAATGGGAACCAGCTCGGGAAACCCTTTGAGTTCGTACTCGCCCTTCTTGGAGAACTTGTAGTTCTTGCCGGTACACATTTCGCGGACAAGGTTGGAGACGGCGATCTCCTCGCCTTCCGCCTTGCTCAATACCCGCGCCGCCATCTGGACGGGTGTCCCGAATATATCGCCGTCTTCGTGAATCGGCTCCCCTGCATTCACACCGATACAAAGGCCCAGCCCAAGTGCCGGGTTACTGTTGTTCGCCCGCGTACAAGCCTGCTGCATCGCGACCGCCCCTTCGACGGCGTGCGATATCTGCGAGAAGGTCGCCATGATGCCGTCACCGGTATGTTTGATTTCCTTACCGCCATGCAGCGCCAGCGCATCTCGGACAATTGAATTGTGTTCGTGAACGACCAGTTGCGCCGCATCGTCGCCGCGTTCCTGTGTCAGTGCGGTCGATCCGACAATGTCGGTAAACAGGACGGCGACGAATTCCTTATCGGATTTCGATGTGACCGGCGCCGGCTTGCTCCAGTCCTCGATCGCCTCAACGATCATCGAAGGGCTATCCGGATCGCCTTGCAGCGCGGCGAGACCGGTTCGGCCCTTTTCATACATCTGGAAGTATTTCGGATTGACCAGGTACTCGTCGATGTTCGCGCAGAACCCGCGCGCCATTTCCGCGTTATGACCAAGTACCTGCACATGCGCGCACAGGATGTCGGTGATTTCCTGATCCGACATTTTGTACCGCGTCGCCATATACTGACCCGCGCCGGCGAAAAACAGGGTCAGGCCAAACCGATTGAACGCATCGAGTTCATGGCCAGCCTCGGCAAGCGGTTCCAGGGAATCACGGATGAATTTCATAATCTCTGCGCTGACATCCGGTTTCTTTTGCAACTTCGCCCCGTCACCCGTCGGCGCTTCCTCCGACGACACTGCACAGTCATCGCCTTCGACGGAATCTTCGTTGCCGTCGTCCGAAGACGAGCGGCTGAGCTCCGGTATCGTGTCTAAAGGATCCGATCCATAAGGGTCCGCCGACATGCCGTCGGCTTCCAAAACCGGTGGCGGCGCAGCGTGCGTCTCGGACGCTGGTACACTTTTCGATGCTTCCACGGCTGCCGCCCCGCGTTGCAACGCGACATCCGGCGCCGGGCCTGGTGTGGCGGTGGCCAAAAACGGTTCCGCTTTTTTGGACGCTCGAATCGTCGGCACGAAGCGCTTCATGAGCGGAATAAAAATAAAGATAAAGCTGGCCAGGAACACCGTGACAATGATCGATTGCGATATCGTCCGGCTGAGCAGAATTCCGGCGGCAGACAATAGCGGTAGGAGGAGGTAGATCGTATAGGCGATAGCCAGCGCGCCGACAAAGCTTATACCAGCGACCGCAAGAAGCCTCGGTAAGACGTCGGCCAACGACGGCCCGTCATCGTCGTAGGACCGAATCGGTTTCGCTGTGGATTGTTTCTTTTCCCCGTTCTTCGCTGGCGCGGCGGGTTTCTTCGCAGGCTTCTTGGCTTCTTTGGATCGTTTCTTCTCTTCTCCTTTTCCTTTCTTGCGCCAGGCGCCTTCACCATCGCCGGCTTTCTTTTGCGGTGCCGCATCCGGTTTAGGCGCTGTTTCGAGCCCTTCGGTAACGATCGCTACTGGCGGCGGCGAAGGTAGCTTCGGGCTGTGATAGATAACCGCCTGGCGGGCCGAATTGTCTTTTTCGTTGTAGGTTTCGCGGACGACGCAAACCGCCTCGAAGCGTCCTTTCGCGTCGAGTTCTTTCGCGTCCTCAAGGCAATCTTCGCGCTCTTTGATGGAATAGTTGGCATGAATGCTCCAACGCCCACTTTTTAAGCCGTAGATCTCAAGAACTATGGATCGGTTGCCACTCACCGGTCACCTTTGTATCGCGTAATCCACTGCGCGCGCGCCTCCAGACCATCGCCCTGAAAGAGTTGCAATCTCATGTTCATGTTTCACGCAACACGATTATAGCGTATTTCCCTAATAAACGCGGATTTTGCGAAACAAAGGCGCAAAAAACCGCTAACTCCCGCCAGAGTTATTATTAATGCGGGAACTTCCTTATGGAATTATTAACGCTCGATGGAAGATTTGCGCAAAAGGGAAGCGCAATTGTTCAATAGGACGCCCAGGTCGGCTTTTCTGGGTAAATGCGCGCGTCACCGGCATCTAGACCGTCATTTCCTGATTTCAGCTCGGCAAGCCGCTCGAGGCGGATCAAGGCCATGCCACGAGCCTCGAATCCTGAACGCATTTCGCCGATCTCCTTACTGCCGGCCATCACCGGTGTACCCATTTCCGGGACCGGCCCGTCAATCCGTACCGGCATCAGGCGTTTTCGCACAAGACCGCGATATTTGGTCCTCGCCGTCAACTCCTGCCCCATATAGCAGCCCTTGTCCCAATCGACGCCGTGCAATTCGTCGAAATTGCTCTCCAACAAGGTGGATTTTTCGATCACAAGGTCCCTGCTGCCGTCGCTTAGACCCAGTTCGAGACGCAACGCGTCATAGCCATTTGCGACGCTGGCGGAAAACCCTTCTGACTCCAGCAAATCTTCGGCGCCCGCAACCGGCAGCAACGCGCGCGCGCCGACAGCCGGTAATCGCGGGTCGGTATAGACTACGCCCTCCCCGATGTTTCTGGCAGCGCCCGGTTCCGCGGAAAGGCCGAGTGCGCTATGGGCGTCTTCCCCGAACAAGGCGTATGTAGCAAACCCTTCGCCTATCCCAAGATCAACTTCAGCGCGTAGTTTGAATTGGTGCAGCCTTTTGCCCAAATCCATCAACCGTTCGCCCTCACAATCGAGATAAAGCGTGTCGCCGATCTCGATGATAAAAAAATCGTGCAGATACTTGCCTTGCGGCGTCAGCAGCGCGGCCCAAATGGCGCGATTGGCCGCCGCGCGATCGATATCGTTGGAGATCAACCCCTGCAGGAACAATCTGCGATCCTCGCCGGCAACCGTCAAAACACCACGGCTCGCGAGACGTTCGAAGCTACGATCCAACATGCTCTACCTTTCCTCTACGACCATGAATATTGCGTTCCAATCGGAAATGACAAGGCCGCTTACCGGCAAACGGTCGGAATTCGGGTAACCAGCACGCCTTCGATCCTATATTCTACGGGGCAATGAATATTCTATTCGTCACAGCGACGCGAATTGGCGACGCGATCCTTTCGAGCGGTTTACTGTCACACTTGATCGACCGCTATCCGGACGCACGGATCACGGTCGCGTCGGGGCCGGCCGCCGTTCCCCTGTTCGAGGCGATGCCCGGTTTGGAAAGGGTGATCACGCTCAGGAAACGGCGTTTTTCATTGCATTGGATATATCTTTGGCGGCAATGCGCGCCGCGCCGCTGGGATATTGTCATCGACCTGCGCCGCTCGGCGATTTCCTGGCTGCTCCTCACGCGCAATCGGTACGTGCCGCCAACGGCGAACCTCGAAACACACCGGGTGCCTCACCTGGCGGCAACGCTCGGCCTGAGCGACAGCCCTCCGTCACCAACGTGCTGGACGGGTCCGCGGGATGAAATGCTGGCCGCCGAACTGGTTCCCGACGGCGGCCCTGTCCTCGCCGTAGGTTGCGCCGCGAATTGGCCTGGCAAACAGTGGCGGCCAGAATATTTCGTTGAATTGGTAAATCGACTGACCGGTTCGGAAGGCCCTATGCCGGATGCCCGTGTCGCGGTCATCGCCGCGGCGCAGGAACGCGGACAGGCACAGCCTCTACTAGACGCTATCCCAGCCGACCGAATGTTGGACCTCGTAGGGACATCGTTGCCGGTGGCCGCGGCGGCGCTGCGCCGTTGCGCATTTTTCATCGGTAACGATTCCGGTCTTATGCACATGTCTGCGGCCATAGGAACCCCGACGCTTGGCCTATTCGGTCCCAGCCGCACTTCACAATACGCTCCGTGGGGCGAACTTACGGCAACCGTGCGTACGGTAGAAAGCTATGACGAAATTATCAGCGCGCCCGGTTACGACCACCGCACGACCGGAACAGTCATGGGTAGCTTGACCGTCGACATGGCCGAAAAAGCGGCGCGCACCTTGTGGAATCGCGTCGTGGCGGCGAAAGCCGAACTGAAGCGGAATCCTTCTTGATGCGGGTCATGCAGGTTATGGCAGGCGCCGACAAGGGTGGCGCGGAAACCTTCTTCACCCGTCTCGCACCGGCATTGTCGCGCGCCGGTTTAACGCAAGAAATCGTCATCCGCCGTAACACCGACCGCGCCGCCGAGTTGCAAGCACAAGGAATCGAGCCCATACAACTCGGATTCGGCGGTATGCTTGACTGCATCTCCGGTCACCAGCTCAAGCGTGCGATTTCCCGCTTCGAACCCGATATCGTTTTGAGCTGGATGAACCGCGCGACGCAATTCTGCCCAATCGGCAAGCACGTTTTTGCCGCCCGCCTCGGCGGCTACTACAAACTAAAAAATTACCAGCGTTGCGACCATCTGGTCGGTAATACGCAGGACATTTGTGATTATCTGGTCGACGAAGGCTGGCCGCGCAGCCGGACATGGTACCTGCCGAATTTCGTCGACGCCCGGTCCGTGCCACCCGTGCCGCGCGGCACCTTGAACACGCCTGAAGACGCGCCGCTCCTGCTGGCGCTGGGCCGGCTACATACTAACAAAGCCTTCGATGTCCTGTTGGAAGCAATGGTCAGTCTTCCGAAAGCTTTTCTATGGCTCGCCGGCGAGGGTCCGTTGCGCAACGATCTAGAAGCTCGGGCGGCACGGCTTGGGGTCTCTGACCGCGTCCGATTCCTGGGCTGGCGAACGGATATCCCCGCCCTTTTTGCATCATGCAGTATGCTCGTCTGCCCCTCGCGGCACGAACCGCTGGGCAATGTCGTCATCGAGGCCTGGGCGCAACGCAAGCCGCTCGTCGCGGCGCGTTCGCAGGGCCCCTCGGGCTTGGTGGAAGACGGCAAGACCGGCATGCTGGTTCCGGTCGACGACGCCAAAAGCCTCGCCGCCGCGATCGCGCGCGTGACAGAAGAGGCGAATTTAGCCGAAAGCCTTGTCAGCAACGGGCGAGTCGCCTATGAGGCCGACTTCACGGAGACTGCTGTAGTTTCCCGTTATTTCGAATTCTTCGAGAGAATTACGGCCTGATGTGCGGAATAGCCGGCATAATGGTGCGCGACGGGAAAAGTCCCGATGCCTCGATCCTCGATTCGTTCGCGGATGTACTCGGTCATCGGGGACCCGACGGCGAAGGCAAATATCTCGCCGGCTCCGTTGCCATGGTGCAGACGCGCCTCGCTGTCATCGATCTGAAAACAGGCGACCAACCGATCTACGAGTCCGGCGGCGGCGCCCTGATCGCAAACGCCGAAATCTACAACTATCTCGAACTGCGTGCCGAGTTGGCCGGCGTTCCGCAATCGAC
>Ga0315338_1004648_pt1 | contig 10604 bp, 7 predicted proteins | sample ASW8metaG_FD_204518 | JGI IMG/M metagenome (GOLD analysis project Ga0315338, IMG submission 204518) | Ammonia-oxidizing marine archaeal communities from Monterey Bay, California, United States - ASW #8 | ecosystem: Environmental > Aquatic > Marine > Coastal | place: USA: California | collected...
CGCGGGAAATGGGGTACAGGCAGCTACGAGGCAATCGTTTGCGCTGAGGTTGCCAACAACGCTAATGTCGGTGGCTCCATGTTGCCTACGCTCGCGCTTGGAATTCCAGGCAATGCGGCTGCGGCGGCCATTCTCGCGGCGCTTCAATTGAAGAATGTCGTGGTGGGGCCGTTGATCCAGGTGGAAAACCCCGGCTTGATCTATTTCATCTACATTGGCCTGATTATTGCCAACTTCTTTATGTACGGTATGGCCATTGCGCTCATCAGGCCGTGCGTGAAGCTATTCAGTTTGCCGAAGACACTACTGATGCCTTTGATTCTCCCAGTTTGTGTCTTGGGGGCTTTCGCCGTGAATCTCAATTTCTTTGATGTCTATGTCATGCTGATTTCTGGTCTCGTCGGTTATGTTTTGCACCGTTTCGGCTTTCCGTTAGCTCCGTTGGTGTTGGCTGTCATCCTTGGCCCACTCGCAGATGAGAATCTGCGTCGCGCATTGCTGGTTTTTGAGGACGTAGGTATTTTCAACGTGCTTTGGGATCGGAAGCTCGGAACCGTTCTGTTGTTGGTCGTGCTTTATACGTTCTATGACGGTATCTTTAGGCGCGGGCAACGAAAGGATTCATCATAAATGACTGATAATATTGAAAAAATAGGGCTTGCGATCGTTGGTTGCGGTACGATTGGGCGCATCCGAGCCAAATTCGCCCGGCAATTTCCCGGTGTTGAATGGTTAGGTTTGTGCGATGAGCAGGAATCCGTCGGCAAACAGTTGGCTGAAGACACAAACGCGGATTTCTTCACTACTTCATTCGAAGAGCTGGTCGATAGGCCCGAGGTAAACGCGGTCATGGTCCTCACCGACGAGAACCGTCATACCGAGCCGACGCTCATGGCCGTCGATCGCGGCCACAAACTATTCATCGAAAAACCCTTGGCTACGGATCCACGAGAATCGCTCCAGATCTTTAACGCGATCACCGAGGCTGACGTGGATGCGTGTGTGGCCTATACGCAGCGTTTTCGCCGCCGTTTCTTGACGATCAAGGAACGTTTGACCGCGGGCCAGATCGGAGATGTGCATTCGGTCGTCACGCGGGCGTTGATGAACCGTATGGTACCTATTGCGACGATCGAGAAGACGAGCGAACGAAAAAACCTGACGCCCATGGTCGTGTCGGGTACGCATAGCTTGGACATGTCCATGTGGCTCATGGAGGGCAAGGTGCCGACATCGGTCTACGCTCGGTCCACCGACAAGGTGCTGGGGCATTTGGGTACAAAGGACTCCACGTTTGGGTTGTTCACTATGGAGGACGGGACGATCTTCTCCATGAATATCAGCTGGGCACTGCCCGTCGTCTGGCCGGGCGCCGTGTACGGTATCGAAATCGGGATTGTCGGAACCAAGGGTGTCATCGATGTGGAAGACACCCATCGGGATCTGGTGCTTGCCACCGAGGAGCCGTTGCCCGCGGGCTACCGCACGAGAGGATTCGAGCCCCCGATGGAGCGACATGTGGATTTCCTGACTAGTTATCCACCGGGCGATATCTGGAACGACCAACTCTGGGGCCCGATGAAAGAGGAGACGATTTCTTGGTTCACCCGAATCATGTTGGGCATTGATTCCCCACACGCCTCGGCGGCTGACGGCCACAGGAACCTGTTGCTAACGATGGCAATGGATCGTTCGGCGCGGCTCGGGAAAGAGATCTCCTTGCCAATCGATCCCGAGGCCTTCTATGACGACTAAGCGGGACTACTCTGTGTGCAGTCCTTCACCTGATTTTACTCGGGCGACGACAGTTAGGCTGTGCTGATCTGCAGCGGTTTGTGGGAGGGCTCCTGTCCCGACACGGCGTTCACAATCATGTCTGGCACGATCGGACTGCGGTTAAAGTAATGTCCTCCGAGAGCATCGGAGATCGAACACACTAGGGCGGATGAAGCGGCGCCCATCACGGGCTCGCCGATACCCTTCACACCGACTGGATTAACGAAGTCTGGTTCATCGACGGCGTCCCACTGCATCTCAGCCGGTACGTCCAGGTATGAGGGCGGTTTGGCTTGGTGCAGGCCGATATTCCCCGGTAGCCCGGTCTGCGGGTCGTAGATGATGCGCTCTAGCGCTGCGAGCCCGATGCCCATGACGGCACCGCCCTTGATCTGGGTGGCCAGGCTCTGTGGGTGAATGACCGTGCCGCAGTCGGCTACGCCGACATATTCGATGATTTCGAACTTCCCAGTCTCTACATCCAACTCTATCTCCATGAAACCCGCAACTAGCGCCGGTGTTATTCCGCCCGCGGCTAGATTGTCCTTGGCAACGCCGATCAGTCCCCTGCCCGCAAGACCGCGCACGGCAGCTTGGGTGATTGGGTGTATGTCCTCGGGTACTTCTTCACCACTGAACTTGCCGCCGAGTTCGATGGCGCGTTGCGCGGCGGTGGCATAGGTCATGCTGGCCGAGGGATCATCCTTGCGAAAGACTTTCTCGTCGCCTATATCGTAGTCGCCTGGGGAACCGCCCAGGTCCATGGCGGCGATCTCTTTAAGTTTACCGATAGCGTTCATTGCGGCGGCGTACGCGGTTCTGGTTTGGGTGCCGCTGGTGTTGCTGCCGAACTGCCCAGAGTTCCAGGGCAGGTGACGGTCGGAGTCGCCACGCACGACGAGGCAGTTCTCCCACTTGCACTTCAATATCTCGGCAGCGACCCGCGAGGTGTCCGTGTGGGAATAGGTGCCGAGATTGCCGACGCCCGTGTGAATATGCAATTTCCCTTCCGGGCTGAGCCGGACCAAGCCGTCGAAGCCGGCAAAGCTCGCTGGGTGAAAGCCCTGGCCGACTGCGACCCCCGTGACTTTCGAGCCGTTACGCTGACCGCTGCGTGCGCTCCGCTCCGCCCAGTTGAACATCTCCGCGCCCCGATCGAGCGCTTCGTGCATATAGGCGCTCGTTAGGGGGATACGGCGTTCTTCCACGACCGAGTCATGAACCGGGGCATTGACCTTACGGATCTGTATCCGGTCAAGGCCTAGCTCCTTAGCGGCCTTGTCGATAAGGGGCTCCATGGCATTGGCCATCTGGTTCTGCCCCGGGCCACGTTGCGGCCCTCGGGGTATCGTGTTTGTGTGAACCGGGACGCCGCGCATACGCATGGCGACCGGCGTGTACGTTACGGCTGCGTACTCTGCTGCTGCGCGATAATCCCAGAATCCGGGAGTCGGCCCGGCGTCTTGAACGAGGTAAATATCCGCAGCGATGATGCGGCCATCTTCGCGGAATCCTAGTTTGGCTCGCCCCTGTAGGCCGCCCCGCGCGATTCCGAGGTAGTACTCCTCTTCTCGGCTGATCCGCATCATCACCGGACGATTGATTTTCTTCGACATCAACGGCGGAATGGCCATCACGGGATAGGAACGTCCCTTGGAGCCAAATCCGCCACCGCAGAACTCTCCCACGTAGTGGATGTTCTCCATCGGTTCATCAATGAGTCGTGCCAATACGGGCATGTTGAAGGACTGACTCTGACCGGAGCCAAAAACGTGGCAGCGCCCGTTTTCCCAATAGGCCATGTTACTGCGGGGCTCCATGGAGTGATGCGAGTTCCCGGCGGTCACGAAGGTCTCGTCCAGTACGAGGGCCGCATCTCGGAGCCCCCCCTCCGTATCACCATAGGACCATTCTTCGAACGCGTGTTCGCCCATCGGCAACACACCTTCGGGCACCGCCGCAAAGTCCTGCGCCGTCCATTTGATGGTCTCGATCTCCGTCCCGCGCGTTGCCGCATTGCCGTCGGTGCGTGCGTTCGGTCCGCCCGGGTAGAGACTCACAAGTGGGTCGACCACAAAATCCAGTGGTTCGATGTCGACCTGAATTTTGTCTAACGCTTCCATGGCCGTCGTCTCATCGACGGCGGCGACCGCCAGTATCGGCTCCCCGATGTACTTCGGTTCGTTGGTCAGAATCGGATCCTCGGGGAACGAAGGCACCTCATCGGCAGTGAGTATGCCAAGCACGCCCTCCATGGCTAGGGCTTCGCTGGCATCTATATTCCTCACCAGCCCGTGGGGAATTGGGCTCAGGAACAGGCGGCAAAAGACCATCCCCTCGACACGGAAGTCCTCAGCGTACTTCGCTCGACCGGTGACCTTTGCCTCGACATCGGGTGGTGTGAAGTTCTTTCCAAGTAGTGAATAAGCCATTCGAACACCCCCCGAGCGTCTTCGACACCCGATGATTTTTAGCTACAGCAGCCCGTTCCGACCGTCCTGAGCATCGCCTGACTGGCAGGTTCAGTCAAGCCTGATTTTAAGCCTGTTTAGTGCCCGATCTATTTGATTGCGATGGGATTCAACGGTGATCCGCAGCCGCCCGTTATGGGAAGCGGCGGCGCGCAGAAGAAGAACTCGTATACCCCATCCGCGGTGCAGTCATCGGCCAGGTGGTCGACAACGAAGATCTCGCCCATGGTGATTCCGATCATGGGGATCACCACCCAATGCCACGGCTGCTGGGCTTCAGTAGTTTCGTTGGGTCTTACCTCACAGCCCCAGGTGTCCGTGCAGATGGCAGCGATCTCTCGATCGTATATCCACTCCGCGGTCTCGAAGGCCAGGCCAGGCGCATCCCCGCCTGCGTATCCCCCCCAGTCTCCAGCCCGCTGGCGCTGACCCATCATGCCCGTGCGGACGATGACGAAGTCTCCGCGCTTGATTGTGACCCCCTGAGATTCTGCAGTTTCGTTCAGATCGTCATTGGTGATTGCCATTCCCTCGTCCAAGGATTCCACGCCCGCGTATTTTGCGACGTCCAGCAGAACTCCACGGCCGACCGCGCGATCTTTGATTTTGTCGATTGCGTTCTTCTGAGCGCCGTTGCTGTCGACCAGACGGGCATCGTAACCATTCCACATCTTGTCGCCGTAAAAGATATGGCCCAGGGCATCCCACTGGGTTCCGCATTGCAGGGGGAGCGAGATCATGTCGTCTGCGTATCGGAACTTATTTTCGTCCTGGTTCCCCGCCACTGCGTCGGTTCCGGTCGCGGTCATCGTATGAATCGGATTGAAACGATTTCCCCACAGGCCGCTTTGTGGGCCTTTGTTGTCGAAGTTCAGCCCGAGGGAGAACACCTTGCCCTTACGAATCAACAGAGCCGCCGCGACGATGTCTTCCGGGGTAATAAAGTTCAATGTCCCTATTTCGTCGTCTGGACCCCAGCGTCCCCAGTTCTTACACCTCTCCGCGGTTTCCCGGAGAATGTTCATATCGAGGTTACCTTCGTCATATCGTCTTGGCATGAGTGTTCCCGTGTCTTTGAGAGATTTGTCGCTCAATTAGTAGTGATAGCGTTGGGGCTGTCAACAGCCTCCGAGTGTGTCGACGCCGACCAGTCAGAGAGTCATTGACTCAGCCGACGGAATTTTTGCACGCGTTGCCCCGTCTGGACCTCCGTCGTGTAGAGATTCCCTTGGGAGTCCATCGTCATATCGTGTACGGCATAGAACTGCCCGGCTGAGCGCCCGGGTCGGCCAACGCGCCCGAGTGTGACGTTGGAGGCTCGGTCGATGATCCTAAGCTCGCTATTCATGCCGTCCACCATGAATATCAAACTCTGAGCCGGGTCTCGCGACAGGACAAGATCGTATACGGAGCCGTTCATGAGCGTCTCGGGTTCGAAGAAAGCTTCGCTAACGAACGTACCGTCTTTCTGAAAAATCTGCATCCGGTCATTGGTTCGGTCGCAGGCATAAACGAGTCCATCCCTTGAGACATGGACGCAGTGGACCGGATTGCCGAATTGGTCAGACGGGGTCGCCGCAGGATCGTAAGCCGGAAGGGGATCGTCGTGTGGCGTATTGCCGTAGGCGCCCCAATGCCTTTTGTACTCACCGGTCTCTGTGTCGAAAACGACAATGCGCCGGTTTCCGTACCCGTCAGCTACATAGACCTCTCCAGCTTCAACGTCGACGAAAAGATCCGCTGGGCGACCGAGGTTCTGTGTGTCGTTGCTGCCCTCGTTCTGATTTGGCTCGCCGATCTGCATGACAAACTCACCATCCATGGTGAACTTCAGAATCTGGCTATCTCCCTGGCCGTTGCCGGCGAGCCAGACGTAGCCGTTAGCCAAATGAATTCCGTGCTCCGACCGCGGCCAGTCGTAACCCTCTCCGGGGCCGCCCCAGGCTCGTAGGACGTTGCCGCTCAAATCGAACTCGAGCACCGGGGGGGCGGGGAAACAGCACTTGCTGAGTGGTGGATCGAAGGTGGCCGCGATATCCCGCTCGGAGAGAGAGTTCGGACGCTGTACGATCCAAATGTGGTCATTGGAGTCCACGTGGACGCCGGAAACTTGCCCGATCATCCAGTTGTTGGGCAGCGGCTTGGGCCAGAACGGATCCACCATGAACTGCGGAACGCGAGCTAGCTCCTCACTGGCCAGAACGGTAGTGGGAGCATTAGCGGTGCTCCTGTGGAATGGGATATCCTGCGCGACGTTCTGGGCAGAAGCATAATTCATCGGAATCGAGGCAGCCCAGATTAGAACGATAGATTTCAGCGACCGGTATTCAGTGGGCATTGTTTTTATCCTTCTCTGATCCATTCAACTCGGGTGAGATAATAAGCTAAGCCAATCCACCCGAGGCTACAATGGCTGAAACGATCACGCACGGTGAGAACGCATGAGAAAGTTGATCGGCATCATGTCAACGGTGGCCTTCTATATATTGGTCAGTGCCGCTGTCGCGCAAGAGTTCGAACCCCCCAGTTGGGCGTATCCCCAGATGGACGAAGGCCGAGGGCTGGGCCCCGACGACGGAACTCTGCTCAGCGTCCCTGGCAGTGACCTGCAGCGCACGCAAACCCAGATTAATGATCCCTTCAATCCACCGGACTGGTATCCGGATGAGCATCCTCCGCTGCCGGAGATCGTGGCCCGCGGTAGGGCGCCTAATGTCCGTGCATGTGGGCAGTGTCATATGCTGCATGGTATGGGCCATCCGGAATCCTCGATGTTGGCCGGGCAGCCCGTCGACTACGTCATGCAGCAAATGCGCGACTTCAAGAGCGGCGCCCGAACCAGCTTGTACAGGAGGCACAACAGCATGGTGCTGAGTGCGACCCACATAACCGACGAAGAGATCAGGCTGGCGGCGGAATATTACTCACAGCTTGAGCCCGTGAAGTGGGTAACGGTCATCGAGGCGGACGAAGTGCCCGAGACTTATGTCGGTCAAGGCAACATGCGGCATCCGGAGCCGAACGGCGGTATGGAGATGATCGGGCGGCGGATCATAGAGATCCCGGAGGATTCACATCGCGCTGAACGCCGTGATCCTCATAGCCCTTTTATCGCGTACGTGCCGCCTGGCAGTGTTGCGGCCGGCGAGGAGCTTGCGAGAACGGGTAGCGGACGGACGATTCAGTGCGACATCTGCCATGGGTCCGATCTCAAGGGCCTCGCTGACGTGCCCGCTCTCGTCGGCTTGTCTCCGATCTACATTGCCCGTCAGTTATGGGATTTCAAGCACGGGACCCGAGCCGGTCAGTCTGCCGCCCTGATGTTGCCGGTCGTTTTGAATCTGACGGATGACGATGTCATCAATCTATCTGCGTATATCGCCTCTCTGGATCCTTAAGACGGATACCCAGCCACCCCAGCCATGAGAAGAAAATGCGAGGTACTCGTTAGATGAAAGGCAAGATCGCGTTCGAAGAACATATGGCGATTAAAGAGACCCTGCAGGCAACGAAGAGCTTCGCGGGCGAATCCGGACGCTGGGAGGACTTCACTAGTCAGATTCTCGATATGGGCGCCCGACGTCTGGAGAATATGGACGCGACCGGCATCGAGTTTGCACTGCAGTCCCTAAACGCCCCGGGCATCCAAGGCATTCTCGACACGGACGAGGCTATAGCCGTTGCGCAGAAGGCAAACGACACTATTGCGGACGCCGTCGTCCGTCATCCGGATCGTTACGGTGGCCTGGCAGCCCTGCCGATGCAGGAGCCTGATGCCGCTTCCACCGAACTGACCCGCTGTGTCAAAGAGCTTGGGTTCAAGGGTGCAATGCTCAACGGTTTTACGCAGAAGGACGTGCCCGATTCGGCTATCTACTACGATATCCCGGAATATCGAACTTTCTGGGCAACGGTTTCCGAGCTGGATGTGCCCGTCTATCTGCATCCTCGCATGCAGATTCCCGCCCGTGCCCCGAACTATGAAGGTCACCCATGGCTGATGAGTGCGCCCTGGGGTTTCGCGGTTGAGACCTCGATACATGCTCTTCGTCTATGCGGCTCGGGATTGTTCGACGATTATCCTAACTTGAAGATTGTCATTGGGCATTTGGGCGAATTCATTCCCCACTCGCTGTGGCGAATAGATGCCCGGATGCGTTTTTCGCCTCGCGGTTACCGTGGCACCCGCCCTCTTGGCGAGATCTTTCTCGATCATTTCTACGTGACCACTAGCGGTTTCTTCAATGATCCTGCGCTTAGAAACACGCTTGAAGTTCTTGGAACTGATCGCCTGTTTTTCTCAGCTGACTATCCATTCGAGACCATGCAGGACGCTGCGGAATGGTATGACGACACGCCGATCGTCTCAGAGGAGGACCGGATCAGGATTGGCAGAACCAACGCTATCGCGCTGTGGGATCTGGATCTGGAGTGAGCGCAGCGGCTGCCTGGTGAAATAAACGGGCTAGAACACCAGGCTGGGCAAATACGTTGCGATCTGCGGGTAGGTGGCGATCGCTATCATGCATGTCAGCATGATGATCCAGTAGGGCATTGAGCTGCGGAAAATGTGCATGATGGAGACATCATCGTCCTCCTCCCGAATCGCTGCCTTCACCGTATAGACCAGTAAGCCGAAGGGTGGTGTCAGCAAACCCGCCTCAATGGCGAGGATGCCCACGATCGCGAACGCGATGGGGTCATAGCCGAGATTCACTGCGATGGGTTCGAAGATGGTGACGGTGAGCAGCATGATTGAGATTGAGTCGATCACCATACCCAATAGGAACCAGACGCCGACCATCGCCGCGATGATCATCCAGGGCAGCATGTCTGCGCCGAGGAAAGTGTCTTGGATGGCTGTCGAGACGCCTGTCATGGCCAGCGTCCGGGAGTAGAGTGAAGCGGACACCAACAACAGAAGTATCGGTGCGGAGGTTCGGCCAACCGAAAGGATAGCCTCGACGATCTCTTTGGTTCTCATGCCCTTTGCGATTGCCATGATGAGCCCAATGAAGGCTCCGGCACCTGCGCCTTCCGTGGGCGTAAAGATGCCGAACCAGATTCCACCCAGGACGGCTACGATGACGAAGATAATGCCGAGTGCGCTGCCCCATACCTTCGGCGCGCTAGATAGGGACTCTGGAGCCTTCGGTTTCGCTTCCGGAACGGTCTTATCCTTGCGGGTGCCTACCAGCTCTGGGCGCAGTAATGCGACAGCTAACACGTAGGCCACGAAGAGGCTCACCAGCAACAACCCGGGTAAAACGCCGGCTAGGAAGATTTGACCGATGGATCTCTCCGTGAGCAGACCCCAAACGATCATTAACACGCTAGGTGGGATCAGCATGCCGAGACAGCTTGAACCGGCGATGGTGCCGAGCGCGAAGCCGCGGTGGTAACCAAAGCGCTTCATCTCCGGGTAGGCGATGCGTGAGAATGCCGCGGCTGAGGCGATGCTCACGCCCGTGACGAAGGAGAATATCGCGTTGCCTAGAAGTGTTGCTATTGCAAGGCGTCCGGGAATACGCTTCAAGCCGCGATGTATGGCCTGGTAGACGTCTGTAACAGCTCCGGACTTACCGATGAACTCTCCCATCAACATGAACAACGGAATCACCGCGAACTCATAGCCGCGTAGGGCTTCGTAGGCTGTGCTCCCCAGCATCGCCAGCACGACATCGAAGTTTCCACCGGTGATGAGGAAAATTCCCAGTGCGCTGGTCATTCCAAGCGCAATTGCGATGTGTACGCCGAGTCCGACCATCACCAGCAGGCTAACGATCAAAACGGTGGCGATGTTGACGTCGAACACGAAGTGGAGTTCAGGCAGTAGTTGGTGATTTAGTCATGAAGCTTGGCCTCTGGAGCAATCTCCGCATCTAGCTTTTCTGGTCGGAAGATATCCAGGTAAGCCATAAGCAGGTAGCTCATAGTGGCGACGGCGCTGCCGAAAACAATTGTGAAGCGCGTCGGCCATGCGGGTACCCGCAGCGCCCCTTCGCCCTCGTATTCGTTGGCCACCCAGGCATGGATGGCTGAATCCCAGCTGCCGAAAAGGATCATGATGAAGAACGCAGCCCCGAGTAAGTAGCCTGCGGTCAGCACGATTCGACCGAACAAGGGTGTAAATTTCCTAGCGAGAAAATCTGCTCGCAGCATCGACCGACTTCGGATCGCATAGCCTGCTTGGAGGAACACGATCATCACGATGGAGTTCATTACGATCTCGGGGACGCCGTAGACTGGCGCATTGAACACGGTGCGGCCGATGATGTCGGCGATGATGAAGAAGGTCAGGATGAAGGCCCAACACGCCGCAAGCACCATGAGTGCTTTGGTTAGGTGGTCGTTAAG
>Ga0315338_1004649_pt1 | contig 10602 bp, 8 predicted proteins | sample ASW8metaG_FD_204518 | JGI IMG/M metagenome (GOLD analysis project Ga0315338, IMG submission 204518) | Ammonia-oxidizing marine archaeal communities from Monterey Bay, California, United States - ASW #8 | ecosystem: Environmental > Aquatic > Marine > Coastal | place: USA: California | collected...
CCGCCGTTCAAATTGTCTTCTTTGTTTGCCCCCGCGGGCGCGATCCGCGCCAGGGTAATCCTTTTGGATTTTCGGTTCGGCGCGGTATTCTTTGGTTTTGCCAATTTGGGTTGGAGCCGGCATTTTCAGCAAACATCGCAAACGTACGCTGAAGCAGTGTTTTTGCATGACAATTTCTTTTGAGGGCCGATTTGCCGCCAAAGATCGCCGCGATCAGGCGGCGCCGGTTTCGTTCGACAGACACCACGATGTTATAACCTGACGCGCGGACATAGCTGGTCTTAATCCCATCAGTCTCTTTGTATTCCTTCAGGATACAGTTGTGGTTGCGATATTCTAGTCCGCGATATTTGGAGCTCTTCATGGAAAAGAGCTTGAAATATTCCGGCCAGTTGCGGCGCAGCACCATGGAAAGCGTCGCCATATCACGCGCCGTGCTGATCTGGCGTACTCTGGCGGTCATGATCAGGGCAAACAGGGTTTCCGTGCCAGCCCGCTTTTCCGCCATTACAGTAGCGGCGTCATTCACCGACTTGGTTATCAAGGCGCCGACTACTTTGAGAACCGTAATTCTCTGGTCCTTATTTGAGGCCTAGCTTCGACGACGGGCGCCGGGACGCGGTTTGGATACCGTCAATTTAGTGTGGAGCGACAGACGTTTGTTCTGTAACGCCTCGAACACCACTTACAGAGTTACCATTTTTGCGAGGGATGCCAGCTGAATCCGCGAATCAGGGTTAGCTACGTGAAGGATGCTTCCCGTTTGCTTGTCGACAGAAATGGATGCATAGCGCACGGCAGATGAAGGCGATGCGACGACGCTCAAGAGAATAATTAAACAAAATAACGTCTTTTGACGCATCTGATCCTGTATCTCGCATGATTTCCGTGGTCTAAACTATCCTGACACCAACGGCCAGAATCAATCCAACATATTGAAATTGAATAGAATACACAATGAATCACGGATTATAATCATTTTGGATTATTGCCATTGACAGGTGGTTAGCCAAATTTAGTCACCAATTGCGGTCAAATTACCCTTCTGGTTCGCTCGGTTGAAAATTCCCAAGTTTTACGGGCGAGACGTAAATTACTCTTCCATCTTGGGGGGGCGATCCAATATCATATTGATGTCAGGATAAAGGGCCGGGCGTTATAATAACGAATTGATGGTTAATTGAGGAAATGAGCGACAAAGAAAAAGATCGGGCACCTGACGACAATCCAAATTCTGGCGTGGTGGTTCAGTCCAAGCCAAAGACGCGGAAGCCGTCGATGTACAAGGTCATCATGCTGAATGATGACTACACACCGATGGAATTTGTTGTCATGGTGCTGGAGCAGGTATTCAACAGAAACCACGAAGAATCAGTGCAGATCATGCTTCATGTTCATCAGAAGGGCGTGGGCATCTGTGGCGTCTATACCTACGAGGTGGCTGAGACAAAAGTGACACAAGTAATGGACCTTGCACAGCAGCAGCAACATCAGCATCCTCTGCAATGTACCCTGGAAAAGGAATAACAGTATGTTGTCGCGTAATTTGGAACGTAGCCTGCACCAAGCCCTAGCCCTGGCGAGAGAGCGTCGCCATGAGTACGCGACCTTGGAGCATTTGCTGCTGGCGCTGACTGATGATCAGGATACAGTTTCGGTGTTGCGCGCGTGCGGCATCGATGTCGAAAAAATCCAGCAGGAACTGAACGATTATCTGGATAACGAGCTGGACAATCTTGTCGTCAATCGCGACGAGGACCCAAAACCGACGGCGAGCTTTCAGAGGGTTGTTCAAAGAGCGGCAATCCATGTGCAAACCTCGGGCCGCCAGGAAGTTACCGGTGCGAATGTTTTGGTTGCTATGTTTTCCGAACGGGAATCGCATGCGGTGTACTATCTGCAGGAACAGGAGATGACCCGGTTCGATGCAGTCAATTATATCTCACACGGCATAGCGAAAGTTCCCGGCCGGTCTGAATCGCGCCCGGTCGAAGGAGTCGATGACGAGGAAGCTTCGGAGGAAAAAGCGGACAAGCAGGACCGCGAGGCGCTTACTGCCTATTGCGTTGATTTGAACAAGAAGGCCGCCGAGGGAAAAATTGATCCCCTTATTGGTCGCGATGCGGAAATCGAGCGGACAATTCAGGTGCTATGCCGCCGGACCAAGAATAATCCGCTTTATGTCGGTGACGCCGGCGTTGGCAAGACGGCGCTGGCTGAAGGGCTGGCGCGGCGGATCGTTAATAAAGAGGTGCCGGACGTGCTGCTCGACGCTACGATTTTTTCGCTCGATATGGGGGCGTTGCTCGCCGGAACGCGGTATCGCGGCGATTTTGAGGAGCGTCTCAAGGCCGTGGTCAACGAGCTGGACGATTGCGAAGGCGCGGTACTGTTTATCGATGAAATCCACACCGTGATCGGCGCTGGCGCGACCAGCGGCGGCTCGATGGATGCGTCCAATTTGCTAAAACCCGCGCTGCAGAGCGGCACCCTTCGATGCATGGGCTCCACAACCTACAAGGAATACCGGTCCTATTTTGAAAAGGACCGCGCGCTCGCACGCCGTTTTCAGAAAATCGATGTTCCGGAACCGTCGATCGAAGATGCGGTGAGGATCCTGCGCGGCCTGAAACCCTATTACGAAAAACATCATCGGGTTCGGTATACGGCTGAGGCGTTGCGCACGGCGGTGGAATTGGCGGCGCGTTATATCAATGACCGCAAATTACCCGATAAGGCCATCGACGTTATCGACGAGGTCGGCGCGGCACAGAAACTGTTGCCCGAAGGCCGGCGGCGGAAAATGATCACCGTTAAGGATGTCGAAGCTGTGGTCGCGAAAATGGCGCGGATTCCGCCAAAAAGCGTATCACGCGACGATCAGCAAACCCTCAAGACTCTGGAGCGAGATCTCAAGACGGTCGTCTTCGGCCAGGACAAACCTATCAAGGCGTTGTCGGCCGCCATCAAACTTTCCCGTGCCGGACTGCGCGAGCCCGAAAAACCCATCGGCTGCTACCTGTTTTCAGGTCCCACCGGTGTTGGTAAGACTGAGGTAGCAAAGCAGCTTTCCCTAACCATGGGGATAGAACTGATCCGCTTCGACATGTCCGAGTATATGGAACGGCACACTGTCTCACGGCTGATCGGCGCGCCACCCGGCTATGTTGGGTTCGACCAGGGCGGGTTACTGACCGACGCCATCGACCAACATCCCCATGCGGTGTTGTTGCTGGATGAAATAGAAAAAGCCCATCCCGATTTGTTCAATATCCTGCTGCAGGTCATGGACCACGGTAGCCTGACCGATCACAATGGCAAGAAAATCGATTTCCGTAATGTGATCCTAATCATGACCACCAATGCCGGTGCCGTCGACATGGCGAAGGAAGCAATCGGCATTGGGCGGTCAATCCGCGAAGGCGACGATGAGGAAGCTATCAAGCGGATGTTCACACCGGAATTCCGCAATCGTCTGGATTCCAGCATTGCCTTCAACAGCCTGTCGCCGGAAATAATTTCGATGGTTGTTGACAAGTTCGTCATGCAGCTTGAAGCGCAGCTGAGTGACCGTAATGTCTCGATCGAGCTTGATGACAAATCCCGCGCGTGGCTGGTTGAAAATGGCTATGACAGGCATTTTGGCGCGCGACCGCTGGGCCGCGTCATTCAGAACAGCATCAAAACGCCATTGGCCGACGAACTTTTGTTTGGCAAGCTGAAGCGGGGCGGCCTGGTAAAAATATCGATGAAGGACGACAAGCTCATCTTCGATATTCAGGCTGATACCGCCAAGAAAAAGAAGCCAGCAAAGAGAAAGTCCGGTGAAGGCAAGAAGGACACCCCGGCTCTGGTGGAGTAGCCGCAAACTGGATTATTCCGGTTAGATCGGCAGGTCTTTCCGGTAGGGCGAGCGCTCGTCCTCCAGCATATCCATTTCGTACCGCGTTTCGCGGTCTTCGCGGGTTAGGTAATTCGCGATGGCGTCGTTAAACGATGAATCCTGAATCCAGTGGGCGCTGTAGGTTTCGCTGGGCAGATAACCTCGGCTGATTTTATGGGGACCCTGGGCGCCAGCCTCGACTTTGGATAAGCCATATTCGATGGCGTAATCGATGGCGCGGTAGAAGCACGCTTCAAAGTAAAGCATCCGAAACCGCTCTCCACAGCCCCAGGTGCGGCCGAAGAGCGTGTCCTTGCCCCGCATATTAAACGCCGCCCCGACATACTCACCGTCGTGGCTGGCCATGATGAGAACGATTTTGTCGGCCAGCTTTTCGCGCAGCCGCATGAAGAACTCTTTTTCAAGATAGGCATGTGCCCATTTCTTCTCCACTGTATTCAGATAGAATCGGTAGAAGGCCAGCATGTGCTCTTCTTTCAGCATCTCGCCGCTCAAGATGTCGAAGGTGATGTGCTCATTGGCGACCAGCCTCTCCTTGCGGATGCTCTTGCGTTTGCGCGACGTGAGCACGGCGAGAAAATCATCAAAACTCTCGTATCCTCGGTTATGCCAGTGAAATTGCTTGCCGAGCCTTTTGAGAAAGCCCTTCTCCGCCAGCATCGCCTGTTCATCCTCTTCACAGAAAGTGATGTGCAGGGACGACACCCTTTGCTGGCGGGCAAGCTCAAGCAACCCCGCCACCAGAACGCGGCGGGTTGAATCCTGCTGGGGCCCTGGCCTGACCAGAAGACGCGGCCCGGTGACCGGTGAAAACGGCACCGATACCTGAAGCTTTGGATAATAGGTGCCCCCGGCGCGCTCGAACGCATCGGCCCAACCCCAGTCGAAGACATACTCGCCATAGGAATGGTTTTTCAGATAGCACGGTACCGCGCCGATGAGTTGCCCCGCTTCATCCCGGAGCAGCACGTGCTGCGGCAGCCAGCCCGATTCCGCGCAAGCTGAGCCGCTTTGCTCCAGCACATCGAGAAACCCATGGCTGACAAACGGATTGTCATCCCCCGCGCACGCATCCCAATCGGCCGCCGGAACTTCAGTGATCCTCGAGGATATTTCAACAGTTACCGCATCGCCATCGGGCATGGCCCAAGGTTAGGCGAGCGGTCGACGTGGTGCAAGAGGGGCGATGTGAGCCCACAAATGTTATGATTACGAACTGACCGAAACGATCAAGCATATCTTCCATGCGGTGGCCATAGATGATGAATGCCGGGCCTTTTGGCCGATGGTTTGGGATGAACCTAAATTTGGTGAAGGCCAGAACAATGGGCAGCTCTGGTTTTCTGGGATGCATTCCAATGTCGGCCGCGGTTACCCATTTCTATACCAGGAATTTTACCGAATTTTTTAAGTCGCTTTTTCCTTTGCCACATAGGCCAGCGACAGAATTTCCCACGATAAGGTTGCCCCATAGAGGAGGCGTGCCCCAAATCAGATTTGACGATCTGCAAACTGTCAAGTAAGGGCCCTGACGGGACGTTCTGCAGTAGCCGTTTTGTGAAACGCGCCGCGAACTGAGGGGGTGTTGCTGCACCGCCTAATCTACCTCGAACACCCCATCCACCTCCACCGCTGCGCCTTGCGGCAGAGAGGCGGTGGCGACGGCGAATCGGGCGTGGCGGCCAGAATCGCCGAAAATTTCGACCATGAGGTCCGAGGCGCCGTTCAACACGGACGGCGGTCCGATGAAATCGGCGGGCGCATTGACGAAGCCGCCTAATTTGACGACGCGTTTGACCTTATCCAGATCGCCACCACAGGCGACCTTGAGTTGCCCAAGCAGGTTTAGGCCGCAGGCGCGCGCGGCGCGCTGGCCGGCCTCCACATCGAGATCGCCGCCGACTTTTCCGGCGATCAGCCCGTCGTGGGCTTGGGAGACCTGCCCCGACACGAAAATCAGATTGCCGGTCTGCACAAATGGAACATAGTTCGCAGACGGAGTCCGCGGTTCGGGAATTGTGATGCCCAGCTCAGCTAGGCGCGCATCAATTTTGCCAGCCATTGTTTCCTCAATATGGTTATTTCATACCGGTAACGTAGCCGGACTGGTTAGCCGGCGCTAGCAGGATTGGGGTCTTAAGCAAAAAAATGCGGGGGGTGAGATTACACCCCCCGCAGTTTCAGGGAGACGCAACGTCAAACATGCCGTTGCTCGACACGGCGCCCGCTGAGGAAGAGACGGGCGCCGTACTCCGCGCGGCGCGTAAAATCGCGCGGCGCGAAGCCTTTGTGACGTCGGCGGTTTTTTTCGCATCGTCCGCGACGTCTGTTCTGTAAGGAATATTCGATGGAATTTCCGTTTCCGTATGTTCTAAAGTTTCGTGAACCTGTACGGCCGGCGATTGCCCCCCTTGAATGACCGTAAAGGCCGGCAGAGCCTGATCATTCGGTGCCGCCGTCCGCGATACCAGCTCAATTGCGGTCACATCGGGCAAGCGCCGCTGTAGCGTGATGCATTTAAGCTTCAGGCGCCAAGCGAGTTCAAGGATCGTGCGATACTCGTCCAGCGGCGCGCTGGCGGGCACGGGCAAAACTTGGCCGATGGCGCCGGAAATATGGGGCTGCAACGATGCCATCATTTTGACGACGCTGGTCGTGGCCACGCAACGGGCGCCACGCGCCCCTTGCGGTTCTGCGCAATCAAATATTACGAGATGCTCAGGGGCCAGATACGGGGCGCCTTCCACCGTACCCGCTCCACAGCAGAATATATTGGCGGCTTCGATGCCGGCGTCGCTAAAGCCCAGCGCAGCCAACATATCGAAATCGTTGCCGTGCAATTGGGCGCTGGTGAAGCCCAGCATATGAATGCAGTAATTTTCGCCGAGAACGAACGGGTTGAACGCCAGCGAAATGTCATCGGCGTGCGACAGCACATTTTCGACCATATCGATGGCAGCTTTGGTGAAACCGCGTTTGCGCAGCGATTCATGATTGACGCCCGGCGCGTTCGCCAGCGTTCCTTGTCCCGCAACGTGGCGTACAATGGCGGCTATCTGATTTTCGTCATAACCAAGGGCCCTAAGCCCCCGCGGAACCGCTGGGTTAATCCGCTTTTCGTAATAACCGGCCGGCGTTTGTCGATGGGCGATCAAGTCTGCGAGCGGGCTCAATCCGGATGCGTCGCTACTTAGCAATGTTGACAGATCATCCGCATCGCACAGGACAGAGACCTGCGCATTTCGAAAGCCATCCAGCGCCCCCAACTTCAGCGCCTCCGACCAGCTGTCCTCGACGGCTTCCACGAGCCCCACTGGCGATGATTTGTGGGCGCAACTGGCCACCATATTTCTATGTTGATTGAGAACGCGTAACATGTCCTCCGTATTATTTTCATATTCCGGGAACCTGCCCAGCTCGGCAGCCATCTGAGCGGAAACACCATAGGCGGTACTGGTAAGCAAGGCGCCCAGGCTCGCGCAGAGCGCCCGTCCGGCGCCACTATCATAGGCCATTCCCATGGCGGCCAGACACGAACCCAGCCCGGTGAAGGAAAGAGAGAGTGGCCGAAAATCCCAAACACGACGAGCTAGACGGGGCGTAATCGCGGTGCTTGTCATTAGTGACAGATCAGCGGCGATGGTGACCAGTTCAACCGCATGCCGGTACCCGGCGACGTCAAAGGCAACCTTATCTTCCAGGAATGCCGGCGCATTGATGAGCCATAAATCGGACGCGGTATCGTCCAGGAACATAAAGCTCCCGTCACCGGATGCCGATCGAATTGGCCCGGAATGCCGACATGTATTTGAGGCTTCCGAGGCGGTTTCAAAATGAAGGCCGCTCTCGATTCCGGACCAGGCGGTAACCATGACGGATTCAAATAGCCTATTTATATGGCCGTCATCGGATTCCGGCTCATCCATCAATGTGCCGGCTAGCCTGACGATGGTGACCGCATCACTGGATGACCGAGTAGTCTCCGTAGCAGGATGTAAATAATGGCCGTCGAGAAGATAGCCGGTTGTCCGCGCCAATTCTGTTTCAGCGAGCTTCAGCGTGCGTTGAATCAATTGCTCCGGCAAAAGCGCCTGCCGGGCGGATTGCAGCGCCAATTGCAGCCCTGCGTTGGGTCGACTTTTACCCGGCTGGCGCGCCGTCGCATGGGTGCAGGCTTCGATAAGGGCGTGAACGTGACGTCTCGCGAGCGCCGTACCAATCGCATCGGCTTCTGTCGCGGCCATGTTTGCGACGGGACGTCTGGCCATGGCGCCGCTATCGGGATGCAATTCATCTATTGTGACGCGTCGTTTCGGTGGCCGCAGCGCGGGATCCTGACCGGCGGAACGCGCCATGGTGTCCCCGATAGTGAGGATGTCGGCTAATCCAGTGACAGCGCCGTGTGATGGTGTTGCCAGCACATTACTGACATTGGTGCCACAATTGCCGCCCTGTGACAGAATTTCACCTTCCCGGCGCCACAAATCCCAGACGCCACCTTCACCCGCGAGCGCATCGCCGGTTGCATTGATGACCAGCCCATGCGGCGGCAGATCGGTTGGTTTTGCGCGTCGAACGGTTCCTTTTCGGTATTCCGTCAGGTATGTCGACGGAACCGATACGTCATGGCCATAGGCCCAATGTCGCCCGGCATACTGCCATTGCCTGATAGAAGGGCTTATCTTCTGCCGGGCAAGGAGCCAGCGACATTCGTCGTAGAAGATCCGCGCGTCTTCGTCGGAATCAAAATAGCCGCCTTTCCAGCCCTGAGAGGTCCACCCACCGACTACACGATCGATTACCTGACATAAACTAGTTTCCCCGCGTAGTTCTTTTCCGGTTCCAGCCGGCGCGTGGCGCCACAACCAGGCCGGCACGTCATCTTCGGCGACCTGGACCAGATCACAAGCGATCCCTTCAAAAACAAAACATTTTTTCAGGCAAGTATTTCGAGCAGCAGCAGACCAATATACGGGAAATTCGACAGCCGCTATGGCATCGGGTCCAGCGACGACAAGAAATTCAATGCCTTCATAAGGCGCCTTTCCGGACTCTGTATGTCGTCGGGTAAACTTCACCAACTCCCCCCGAACGTAAAACACCTATCGGCCGCATTTTTCACTTACGCAGCTAACGTCACAGCCTTTTTGCCGTTTCGCTGCGTTTGGTCCCCCCAGATGGTGCAGTCTTTTACCAACTCTACGCTACACTACTGACTTCTCATCACCAAAGCTGCCCTAAATCTGGGGGGCGATGATTAATTACTACCTATATCTTGTGGGCGCAACAATATTCTGCGGAACTCATCCTACTACCCACTGCATTAGGTGCATTATCCCCTGCGTTATGCCTGATTTCGCGCTCACAATGTGAATTGGACGGTCGAATGACCAGGTGTAATATAGAGCTATACACACTACACGGCTCGCACTGTGAGATGGATTTTGAAACGGCGGAGTTGGAAAAATGACATTGGGAACCCGGTTATTCACGCTCATGCGTGGGCAGTTTGTTGGCACTGATTCGGCCGGTAATAAATATTACAAGAACCGACGTTCGTCCGCTGGACGGCGTGAACGGCGTTGGGTCATCTACATTGGCGCCGCGGAGGCTTCAACGGTGCCGGCGGACTGGCACGGTTGGCTGCACCACCGGACGGATGTAATGGGGATTGACAGGGGTACCAATAAACCCGCCTGGCAGACGGACCATGTACCCAATCTGACAGGGACCGAGGCGGCCTATCGCCCACCCGGTCATGTTCTGAATGGTGCCAAGCGGGATAAAGCAACGGGTGACTATGAGGCCTGGCGTCCGTAGGTGACGATTATCCGCCAGCTCCGGCTCAACGGTTAATCTGTCAATTTCGACGCTCTGAAAAACATTCACCTGAATAACCAATGAAAAAATGGCGCCACGACATTTCTACAATATTAGTCATGTTCGGATTATGCGTGGCGCAGACCATGTTTTCCTCTGTGTTTGCCCCCGTGTTTGCCCAAGACGGCGCCCTGCTCCAAGGGCTGGATAAAGTCACGGCGCGGGTTTCGACCTTTGAAGCGCCACAGGACAAACCTGTGCGGTTTGGTGCACTTGAGGTCGTTGTGCGAACTTGTTCCAAGGCGCCGCCCGAAGAACCCCCGGAAAGTACGGCCTTCCTGGAAGTCTACAATGTCCGACCGGGTGAGGAGCCAGTTCGGGTGTTTTCGGGCTGGATGTTTGCGTCAAGTCCCGCACTTTCCGCCCTGGAGCACCCAGTTTACGATATCTGGATTGTCGATTGTATAAACGATGCCAGTTCCGCGTCATCAACCACACCATGAAAGTCCGCATTGACATTGAGTGCGCTGGCGAGGAGTTGCCGGTATCCACTTCGATGAATTTCGACCGCCCCAAATTGTGCGAGATGAAGGGTAACGAACTGAGAGTCCAATAGGCGGAAGCCGCACTTATTCAAAGCCGCGACAAGGTGCACCAGGGTCACCTTGCTTGCATCCACTGCCTCGCTAAACATACTTTCGCCAAAAAATGCAGCCCCTAGGGTTACGCCGTAAAGCCCTCCTACCAGGGAACCGTCTTTCCAGGCTTCAATACTATGGGCCCGCCCCATTTTGTGTAGATCAATGTATAGGTGGATGATTTCTTCATTGATCCAGGTTTCGGTTCGATCGTCGGCCGGATTCGCGCAGCGTCGGATC
>Ga0315338_1004651_pt1 | contig 10601 bp, 10 predicted proteins | sample ASW8metaG_FD_204518 | JGI IMG/M metagenome (GOLD analysis project Ga0315338, IMG submission 204518) | Ammonia-oxidizing marine archaeal communities from Monterey Bay, California, United States - ASW #8 | ecosystem: Environmental > Aquatic > Marine > Coastal | place: USA: California | collected...
CGGGCTCGGTGGGGGGCGGGGGGGCAGCGCGAAACCATTCGTAGCCGACGAGCAGCACCGCTTGGGGCAGGCTGAGCGAGGCAAAGACCGGGTTGAGCGGCACCGTGAGGATGCTGTCGGCGAAAACCACGTCGTCGTTGTGGAGGCCGGCTCGCTCGGGCCCGAACAGCACGCCGACGTGGGTGCCATCACCGAGCGTGCGCATCTCGTGGCCCGCCTCCTCGGCACTTACCGAGGGCTTTTCCATGTCGCGTGCTCGCGTGGTCGCGGCGTAGAGGCGGTGGAGGTCGGCGATAGCTGCGGCCGTCGTCTCGAACACCCGGGCGGCGTCAAGCACCGGATCGGCGCCCGAGGCGGCGGCGATCGCCTTGGCATTCGGCCAGCCGTCGCGCGGCCGTACCAGGCGCAGGTCGCCCAGACCGAAGTTCTGCATCGCCCGCGCCGCGAAGCCGATGTTCTCGCCGAGCTGCGGCTCGACCAGCACCACCGCCGGCCCGCCAGTCACCTCCCCTCGTGTGTGATCAGTGCCGGCCATGGTTATTGCCGGTGATGACAGGGGGCCACGCCCTCGACCTTACTCCGAGGAAGGTCGGAGGCCCGTCGCGAAGGGCGAGCAGGCTGCGCGGTCAGGCGCGGCGCCATTCAGTGGTGCCGTCGGGCTTGTCCTCGAGCACGATGCCTTGCGCGGCGAGTTCATCGCGGATTCGGTCCGATGTGGCGAAATCCTTGGCCACGCGGGCGATAACGCGCTTGCCAACAAGTTCTTCGACACGTGCCTCAGATGTTTGAATCAGAACTCCAGCACCCCCTGCAGAGGCCCCCGCGGTGGCTGGCAACGGGGTGACGGTCACTCCGTCAGTCACCTCAGCATCCGAGATGGCCCTTCCCTTCAGCCAGGCCCCCGTGTCTTGCTGCAGCAACCCGAGAATCTCGGCCCCGGCGCGTAGCTCTCGCGGGTCGCCGGTCATGCCATGCAAGGCAGCGATGGCTCGTGGTGTGTTCAAGTCGTCGTCCAAGGCGGCCATCACCCCCTCCGGCATCTCGATATTGGCCGCGACGTCGTCGACGGCACGGTACCAGCGATCAAGCGTGTGCTTGGCCTCGCGTAGGCCTTGGCGAGTGAAGTCGAGAGGCTGGCGATAGTGCGCGCTCAGCAGCGCCAGCCGGATCGCCTCTCCGGGGAACTCGGCTAACAACTCGCGCACGGTGACGATGTTGCCGACGCTCTTCGACATCTTCTCGCCCTCGACCGTGACGAAGCCGTTGTGCACCCAGAAGTTGGCGAATTCCTCGTCGGGGTCGGCGCAGCGGCTCTGGGCGACCTCGTTTTCGTGGTGGGGAAAGATTAGGTCGCGCCCGCCGCCATGGATGTCGAAGCTGGGTCCAAGAATTTTCGTGCTCATGACCGAGCACTCGATATGCCAGCCCGGCCGACCGCGCCCCCACGGGCTCGGCCAGCCGGGGAGATCGGGGGTGGACGGCTTCCACAGGACGAAGTCGGCCGGATCGCGCTTGAACGGCGCTACCTCGACCCGGGCGCCAGCGATCATCTCGCGCACGCTCCGGCCCGACAGGCGACCGTAGTCCGGCATCGAGGGCACGTGGAATAGGACATGCCCCTCTACCTCGTAGGAGTGCTTCCGTTCGATCAGGCTTTGGATCATCTCGATCATGTCGGGGACGTGCTCGGTCGCGCGCGGCTCGTCGTCGGGCGGCAGCGTGTTGAGCGCCGCCATGTCCTCGTGGAAGGCCTGGGTGGTGCGCGCGGTGATGGCGCCGATCGGCTCGCCCGCATCCTTGGCAGCGGCGTTGATCTTGTCGTCCACGTCGGTGATGTTGCGGACATAGTTGACCGAGGCGTACTCGCGCTTGAGCAGCCGGTAGAGCACGTCGAACACCACGACCGGCCGGGCATTGCCGATGTGGGCGTAGTCGTAGACGGTCGGTCCGCACACGTACATGCCGACGCGCCCCGGCCTAAGCGGCACGAAGATTTGCTTTTCGCGCGCGGCGGTGTTGTACAGGGTGAGCGCCATGGCAGTGCGTCTCAGGCGGTCTGGCCGCTCAGGCGTGCATGAGCGCGCTCGCGTCCCAGCAGCGGCAGCAGACTCTTCATCTCGGGTCCGTGGTCGCGGCCGGTGAGCGCCAGGCGCAGTGGCCGGAACAGGGCCTTTCCCTTGCGTCCAGTGCTCGCCTTGACCGCTTCGGTCCAGGTCCCCCACGTGCTCTCGTCCCATTCGCCCTCGGGCAACAGCGCGGCGGCCGCCGACGCCCACGTCTGCTCCTCGATCGCCGGGGTGATCGCTCCGTGGCACACCTGCCACCAACTCGCGGCCTCGGCGATGGTCGTGAGGTTGCCGCGCACCGCCAGCCAGAACGCCTCGTCCGCCTCGGCCAGGCCAAGGGCGGCAAGACGCGAGCGGGCTTGGGCGAACGGCATCGCATGGACGAGCCGCACATTGAGGCGTTCGAGTTCGCCCGCGTCGAACTTGACCGGCGCTCGTCCCAGACGGTCGAGCGCGAAGTCGGCGGCGAGATCGGCAAGGCTTGGCGCCACAGCCACGGCATCCGAACTGCCGAGTGTGGCGATCAGGCTGGTGAGCGCGAGAGGCTCGATTCCCTGATCGCGCAAGCAGCCGAGTCCGGCGCTGCCGAGGCGCTTGGACAATGCCTCGCCCTGGCTTCCGGTCAGCAGCGCATGGTGCGCGAACTCAGGCTTCGGTGCGCCGATGGCGGCGAACAGCTCGATCTGGACGGCAGTGTTGGCGACATGGTCCTCGCCCCGGATCACGTGGCTGATGCCGAGATCGGCGTCGTCGATTACCGACGTCAGCGTGTAGAGTGGTCGACCATCGGCCCGCCACAACACCGGGTCGCTGAAGCTGCCGGGCGGAAAATGGACCGGCCCGCGCACGCCATCGGTCCAGGCGATCGCCTCATCGCCCAAGCGAAACCGCCAATGCGGCTCGTGACCCTCCATAACCAGCTTGTCACGCGCGGCGGCACTCAAAGTGAGAGCGGCGCGGTCGTAGACGGGCGGTTTGCCGGCGGTGCGCAAGCGTCGGCGCATCAGCGACAGCTCCTCCGCCGTTTCGTAGCAGGGATAGAGCCGGCCGCCGCCGTGCAGGATGGCGAAAGCGTCGCGATACAGGGAAAGGCGCTCCGATTGGCGTAGACGTTCGTCCCAGTCGAGGCCGAGCCAGCGCAAGTCCGTCTTGATAGCGGCGACGAACGCCTCCTCCGAGCGCTCGGTGTCGGTGTCGTCGAGGCGCAAGACAAATCGGCCGCCAGCGTGCCGCGCGAACAGCCAGTTGAACACGGCCGTGCGTGCGTTGCCGACGTGAAGGTGGCCCGTCGGGCTTGGTGCGAACCGCGTGACCACCTCGCCTCTCACCTTGGCATCGCCGGCCATCACATTTCCCTAAAGGCGTTGGTGATCGGGTAGCGGCGGTCGCGGCCGAAGGCTTTGTCGGTGATCTTGACTCCGGGCGGGGCCTGGCGGCGCTTGTATTCGGCGGCATACAGCATCCGCGCGATGCGCTCGACTGTCGCTCGCTCGAAGCCCTTGCCCGGAATTTCGGCGATCGGCGTTTCGGCCTCGACCAGTTCGCACAAGATTCTATCGAGCACCTCGTAGGGCGGCAGATTGTCCTGATCGGTCTGATCGGGACGTAGCTCGGCGCTCGGCGGCTTGGTCAGGACGCGCTCCGGGATCACCCGCCCCGCCGGTCCCAGGAAGTCCTCCGTGCTCTGCTGATTGCGCCATGCGGCGAGCTCAAAGACGGTGGTCTTGTAGATGTCCTTGAGCACCGAATAACCGCCACACATATCACCATAAAGGGTCGCATAGCCGACCGACATCTCCGATTTGTTGCCGGTGGTCAGCAGCATGTGGCCGAACTTGTTCGACAGCGCCATCAGCACCAGAGCGCGCGCCCGCGCCTGGATGTTTTCCTCGGTCGCGTCGGCCGGGCGCTCGGCAAAGCTCGGCGCTAGCATAGCGGCGAAGGCCTCGACTGCCGGCTCGATGGCGATTTCGTCGAGGTGGATGCCAAGCGCGTCGGCGCAGGCGGCGGCGTCGATCTTGCTTGTCGCGGCGGTATAGCGCGACGGCATCATCACCGCCCCGACCCGGTCCGCGCCCAGCGCATCGACCGCGACGACCGCGCACAGTGCTGAATCGATGCCACCCGAAAGGCCGAGGATGACGCTCGGGAACCCGTTTTTCTCGACGTAGTCGCGCAACCCGACGACCATCGCCCAGTAAATCGATTCGAGACGCGAGGGCGACGCGGACACCTCGCCCGGCGCGCACACCCAAACGCCCGTCTCGCTTCGCCGCCACTCGGTTAGCACCACCTCCTCGCGCCACTCCGCAAGCTGCCAGGCGAGGGTGCGGTCGGCGTTGAGCACGAAACTTCCGCCCTCAAACACGAGCTCGTCCTGGCCGCCGACCTGGTTGACGTAGATGAGCGGCAGGCCGGTCTCGACGACGCGGGTGATCGCGCCCGAGAGTCGAAGGTCGCGTTTGTCAACCTCGAATGGCGAGCCGTTGATGATCACAAGTATCTCGGCTCCGGTCTCGTCGAGACACTCGGTGACTTCGCTTTCCCACATGTCCTCGCAGATCATCACGCCCAGCCGAACCCCCTGGAGCGATACCGGGCCCGGTAATGGCCCCTGGGCGAAGATGCGCTTTTCGTCGAACACCGAGTAGTTGGGCAGGTCGTACTTGAAGCGCAGAGCGGTAATCTCGCCCTCTGCGAGCAGCGCGGCAGCGTTGAAAAGCTTGCCGTCCTCGCGCCACGGCGTCCCCATCAACAGCGCCGGACCGCCATCGCCGGTGTCGGCGGCAAGCCCTCTCACCTCGGCCTGCGCCGCCTCTTGCAGGGCCGGTTTGAGGATCAGGTCCTCGGGCGGGTAGCCGGTGATGGCGAGCTCCGTCGCGACCACCAGATCGGCGCCGACCGCCGCCGCGCGCGCGCGCGCGCGCCGCAAACCATCAGCGTTGGCGGCGAGGTCGCCCACGGTTGGATTGAGTTGGGCGAGCGCGATATTTAGTCGCTCGGTCATGGCCGATACTTAGTCCCGCCGCCCGATTCGGGCAAGGCGGCATGGGAGGTGGGGGAGCTAGCTTGCTTGGCTCTCGGCGCCCGGTTGGTGTGCCAGCACAAAACGACGGCCACAATAAGGGCAGTCGATGCGGCCATCGTCGCCGAGGTTGAGGTAAACGACGGGGTGGCCCAAAGGGCCCTCGCCGCCGTCGCAGTCAACGACATCGCAATCGACGTTGACGACCTCGGTCGGATCCATGAGCGGGTTCTCGTTAGCGGTGGCGCCTATGCGCCGCGTCGGTCCCGTTGACCGTGCGGCGCGGCGAATGATACCCATTGGCTGCGCGCGAGCAACTGCGCCGTTTCGTCACATGACTACACCTCACGCCCTCGCACACAACGGGTCCTTCGCCCGCGCGCCTTGAACCGGCCCGCGTGCGCCGACAAGGAACCTCTTTGGCCCGGGAACGAAGAGCATTGAATAGCGTCCGCACCGTCTCTACCTACCCGGCGTCACCCTCTGCCTACCCAGTGGCCGCGATCGAGGCCACCGGCCTGAGCAAGACCTATCGCGGGGCCGGCCGGCGCCCGCCCGTGTTGGCGCTCGACAACCTCGATCTCGCTGTTCCACGCGGCTCGTTCTTCGGCTTGCTGGGCCCCAACGGCGCCGGAAAGTCGACCTTTATCAATGTTCTAGCCGGGCTCGCTGTTAAAAGTGTGGGCCGGGTCACGATCTGGGGCCACGACCTCGACCGCGAACGCCGCGCCGCGCGCGCGTCGATCGGGGTGGTGCCGCAGGAGCTCTCGATAGATCCGTTCTTCACTCCGCGCGAGGCGCTCGAGCTGCAAGCTGGTCTCTACGGGGTGCCCAAGGCTGCGCGTCGGACCGACGACATTCTCGCGGCGGTCGGCCTGAGCGACGTCGCCGAGGCCGGCGCGCGCAGCCTATCGGGCGGCATGCGCCGCCGCCTCTTGGTCGCCAAGGCGATGGTTCACGCCCCGCCGGTGCTGGTGCTGGACGAGCCCACCGCCGGCGTCGACATTGAGTTGCGCCGCCAGCTTTGGACTCGGCTGCGCGCCTTGAACCAAGCCGGCACGACCATTGTGCTCACCACCCACTACCTTGAGGAGGCCGAGCAGCTGTGCGATCTGATCGCCATTCTTCATCGCGGTCAGGTGGTGGCCTCCGACACTACCGCCAATCTGGTGCGTCGGCTCGATCACAAGAAACTAACGCTGACCCTCGTCGAGACGCCGCAAGCGGTGCCCGCGACGCTGCGGCCCTACGAGGTCGAGATCGAGCCCTATGGCGCGCTCAGCATCCGCTATCAGCGCAGTCAAACCCAAGTCGCCGAGATTCTCGCCGCCGTCCAGGCGGCTGGCCTCACCATTCTCGACGTGACGACCGAGCAATCCGACCTCGAGGACATCTTCCTTGCCCTCACCGCGCGCGACGCCGACGCTCCGAACGCCGCCGCCGACTAGCACCAGCGAATTGCTCAAGCGTTGGGGCGTTTGCTATCCTCGCTCCACGCACCCGTAGCTCAGCTGGATAGAGCGCTGCCCTCCGAAGGCAGAGGTCGTGAGTTCGAATCTCGCCGGGTGCGCCAGTTTTGTGCGGTTTTTCCAGCCTGCCTCTACCCTGGCGAACCGCTAGCAATCACATAGCAATCACCTGAGCCGATTTCGCGGCAGAGTTTGGGGGCGATGCGTGCGCCTGAGAAGGCCCGTGAGTAGGCATCGGTAACGAAACTACGCGAGCGGGGTTGTTGTTGGTGACCAAAAGCGCTGGAGACCTCGGCGCTCATTTGACTCCCGATCTGACGCGACATGTGGGGGATGAAGAGTCTTGGAGAGGGTATTAGCTTTGGCGTGATGACCTGAAGATCACAACTAATAGCTTGGAGTCATGCTTGAGGCATCCAAGATACAGTAATGGGCTTCACATCAGACGGGACCTGATCGCTGTATCTGGCCTTGATCACCTCCTCGTGGGTCTCTCCGCTATCAACGCCCACCTACAGCACCTCCACCCTCGGTGATACCGATTGCTTCTCCAGCCGAGCAAGACGTGTCTTCAGAGTGCGGCGCACTGCTGTGCCTCCAGGATTTCGACACGGTGCTCCAGCTCTTCGACCTCGAAGGTCCGCCGATGTGTCTCCAGCAACGATGCCACGGCCTGTTCCTCGGTCGGTGTGATCTCTCCAGCGCCAACCCAAGTCCCGGTACCCTGCTCTCAGCGAGAGCGCTTTCGGAAAAAAATTCCCAAAAATTCTGAGTTGGCCGAGACGGTTCACGCGCTTCCCTGCGGCGGCCCACCCATGACCTCGTCTTCGCTGATCCCTCGTTCAATATCGTCGAGCAACTTGGTTAGAGCGGCATCGATCTCCTCGCGAGCGACGCCCTCTTCCAACATGACCCCGAGAAGCTCGGCTGCGCCGTGAAGGGCCACTGAGAAGCGGGGTAGCTCTTCGCTCCTCTCCCATGCCGCAGCTGCTGGGATCAGTGCTCCTCTCACCATCTGTTGCGTGTGGCAGACAGGACAGTCCTCGCTCTGATCGTGTTGGGTGAGTTTGTGAAGGACGACGGCCATCGGTAATACCTCAATGTAAGGGGCGTTTCGGCGTCTCGCTCAGCAGCTGCTCTGTCGCTGCCTTGATGCGCGGCCACACTCGCTTGCCGTCGATGTCGCCGACGTCGAGCATTTCATCGGTGCGCATCGCGGCCTGGATCGGCGCGGTGTCGCCGTGCTGGAATATCAGCAGCTTCGCCGAGCGCCAGATGTCAACGTCAGAGGGCACTACGGGCTCGCATCACACGCACATCTCGGCCCCGTGTAGCACGCCTTTGACCGAGCGATGCACGAGTTGCCGCAGGCCTTGCCTTTTCGGCATGTCCTGCAACACACCGCCTAATAGGCTGACTCAACGAGCAACCGCTCGCCGCGTCGCCACTTCCATGGGCGCACGAATTCCCCCGCCCAAACACCGCGACGGTCGGCCCTCGCCAGCCTTTCGGCACCCATATACTCGTGGCTGTAGTAGACGTAAGCCACTGCCCACCCCTGGAGCACCATCCACCCGCCCAGGTCGTCGGCCGCAACCATGCAACTCGCAACGATGCGTCCATAGCGGTCTTGGTCACGCTTCTGGCACCTCACGGAGCGGTTGTCGATCTTGCCGGACAGAGCCCTGGTGGCACGTCTGCCGCACTGCCATGACTTGCCATCGAGGCGACACAATTGCTGTGCCTCAGGTGCGTCGATGCCGTGAAGCCGGATGCGCTGACCGTTAACCGCCAAGGTGTCGCCGTCAATGACGCGCGTCGTGCCCACGATGTCAGCAGCAGCCGCGAACGGCAGCACAAGAAGTAATACCAGGCCGAGGATGCGTTTCATTGCATATCGTGTACCTGCCCGAAACAAGAAGTTGCCCAAGGTTTGCTAGGGAAGCCCTTGCGCGAGAGGTTTCACTCTGCGCCACGAGATGTGCGACCTCAAGGAAGTGCTTGCCGAACAGGTGCTGGAGAACCGGTTGCTCAAAAAAATTGATCGGGGATGGGGGAGACGGCGAATGAGACACTCCGCCAGCAAGAAGCAGGAGATCATCCGGCTGGTCGAACGCTCCCATCTGCCGGTTCGCCGCACGTTGGACAAGCTGGGCATTCCGGGCGCGACATTCTATCGCTGGTACGATCGCTATCGGGACAACTACCACCGCTACCACGAGAGCCTCGGCAATCTAACGCTAGCCGACGTCTACTTTGGTCGTGATCACGCCATTATCGAGAGACGAAGAAAAACAAACAACTCACTATCCGAAAACGCCGCTTGGACCACCAACAGCAAGCCACTTAACATCAACAACCACGAGCTACAGCCTCCACTAGAAAACATCTCTACTGTCTCATTCATTCTGACGACAGACATGCGGGAAGTTGTCACGCAAAGGCGGGTCAATCATGCGCGCCGGCAAACCGGATGAACAAGCCGTGCACTTTCGTCGGCGGGCGAGAGGCCGTATCCTTGAGGCCGTGCAGCTATGAGTTTTGCGCGAGGGGGCGGATTGATGGACGAGGCCGGCCGCTATCGCGTCGCCGTGCTCGGCAACTGCTGCATCCACGGCGAATTTGCGCCTGTGATCGCGGCGGCAGAGTGAGCCGACCATGACCGGCCCGCCCGACGGCGACCGCGACGAGCTCGCCACTGTTACATTCGATCGCGACGACGGGAGCGTGGTGGTGATCGTCGGCTCGGGCGCCGGTGGCGGCACGCTCGCGTGTGAACTCACGGCCAAGGGCATCGATGTAGTGGTGATCGAGGCCGGACCGCGCTTCGCGGAAGCCGACTTCGAGAACGACGAGTTCGCGATGCACGCCAAGCTCACATGGCACGACAAGTGCGCCGCGACCGGGTCCTCGCTGGTGGCGGAAAACTTCCCCGAGGCACCGGTGTGGACGTGCAAGGGGGTCGGCGGCACGACGCTGCACTGGGCCGGCACCAGCGTGCGCTTCCAGGACTACGAGCTTCGGACCCGGACCCTCTACGGCGAGGTGGCGGGCGCCAACCTCGCCGACTGGCCGCTGCGGCTGGACGAGCTAGAACCCTACTACGACCGCGCCGAGGAGAAGATGGGGGTCACCGGCACCCACGGCATGCCGTGGCCCCAGGCCAATAACAACTACAAGGTGATGGCCGCCGGTGCCCGGCGGATCGGCTACACCCAGGTCGACACCAACCACATGGCGATCAACATCGTGCCGCGCGATGGTCGCAACGGCTGCGACCAGATCGGCTTTTGTCGCGAGGGCTGCAAGTCGGGCGCCAAGTGGTCGACGATGAACGCCGAGCTGCCCAAGGCGGAGGCGACCGGGCGCTGCGAGATTCGCTCCTCGTGCATGGCGCTCCGGATCGAGCACGACCGGGCCGGGCGGGCGAGCGGGGTGCTGTATGCCGACCGCCACGGCCACTACCATCTGCAAAAAGCCCGCGTGGTATGCGTCGCCGGCAACGCGATCCAGAGCCCGCGGCTACTGTTGAACTCGGAGACGAGCCTGTTTCCAGACGGTCTCGCCAACGGCTCAGGCATGGTCGGCAAGCACTACATGCGCCACACCTTCGCCTTCGTCTATGGCGAGTTTGAGCAGCCAGTGAACATGCACCGGGGCAACCCGTGCGCCGGGCTTATCCGCGACGAGTGCCGCCACGACCCGGCCCGTGGCTTCGCCGGCGGCTATTACACCTCGCTGTTCGCCTATGGGCTGCCCTACTTCGCTTCCTACTTTGACTACAAGCGCTGGGGCCGGGCGCACACCCGTTGGATCGAGGCCTACGACCACATTGCATGTCTGGTCATCATGGGCGAGGACTTGGCGCTGGCGACCAACCGGCTCACCTTGCACGGAAGCGAGCGGGACCACCACGGCCTGCCGATCCCCAGCCTCAACCTCGACGATCACCCCAACGAACTCGCGATCAAGAATTACGGCATCAAGAAGTCGCGCGCGCTGTACGACGTGATTGGCGCCCGGCGGACCTACGAGGCGCCC
>Ga0315338_1004654_pt1 | contig 10591 bp, 7 predicted proteins | sample ASW8metaG_FD_204518 | JGI IMG/M metagenome (GOLD analysis project Ga0315338, IMG submission 204518) | Ammonia-oxidizing marine archaeal communities from Monterey Bay, California, United States - ASW #8 | ecosystem: Environmental > Aquatic > Marine > Coastal | place: USA: California | collected...
GATCCGCCGCCCGAACGGGACCGCGGCGACCGGCAGGCGGAGTGAGCGGTGGTTAGTTCCGACGCCGCTTTGTCGAATCATTCTTGCGCTGGCCCTTGGTCCGGTACGCCGATTTGCCGCGTTTTCGCGGCTCAACGGCGCGGATGCGGGCGGCGAGGCGTTTGGGGCCGATGGGTTCGGGTCCGGCAATGCCCAGATCGACCTGTTCCAGCCGCTTGATTTCATCGCGCAGCCGCGCCGCTTCCTCGAACTCCAGATCGCCGGCGGCGGCGTGCATTCGTTTATGGAGATCCGCGATATATATCTTGAGGTTATTGCCCACCAGATGGGGCGTTTCGTCATCGCCGGTATCGACGGTGTAGTGATCACCCTCATAGACGCTACCCAGGATATCACCGATTTCCTTGCGTATACTTTCCGGCGTGATGCCGTTGGCGGCGTTGAAGGCCTGTTGTTTCTCGCGCCGCCGGTTGGTTTCGCCGATCGCGTAGGTCAGCGACTTTGTCATGGTATCAGCATAGAGAATGACACGGCCATCGATATTGCGGGCGGCGCGGCCGATGGTCTGGACCAAGGACGTGGCCGATCGCAGGAAACCTTCCTTGTCGGCGTCCAAAATCGCCACCAGGGCGCATTCCGGTATGTCGAGCCCTTCGCGTAGCAAATTGATGCCGATCAGGATGTCGAAGGTGTCCAGCCGCAAATCCCGGATGATTTCGATGCGTTCCAGCGTGTCGATATCGGAATGTAGGTAGCGCACGCGCAGCCCGGCTTCCTGCATATATTCGGTCAGATCCTCCGACATACGCTTGGTCAGCGTGGTAACCAGCACGCGCTGGCTTTTTAGCGCGCATTCACGGCATTCATAGAGGAGGTCGTCCACCTGATTTTCCACCGGACGGACGATGCAGACTGGATCGATCAGCCCGGTGGGGCGGATCACCTGCTCGACAAAGGCACCGCCGGTGCGTTCGACTTCCCATGGGCCCGGTGTGGCGGAGACAAAGATGGTCTGTGGCCGCATGGCTTCCCACTCCTCGAACTTCAGGGGCCGGTTATCGATGCAACTCGGCAGGCGGAAGCCGAATTCTGCCAGGGTCGATTTGCGGTTGAAGTCGCCGCGGTACATGCCGCCCAGCTGCGGCACTGTGACATGGCTTTCATCGACGATCAGCAGGGAATCTTCTGGCAGATATTCGAACAGGGTCGGCGGCGGCTCGCCTGGCGCCCGCCCGGTAAGATAGCGCGAATAATTCTCGATCCCGGCGCAATGGCCGGCGGTCTCCATCATCTCAAGGTCGAACACAGTCCGCTGTTCAAGGCGCTGGGCCTCGAGCAGTTTGTTGGCGGCATATAATTCCTGGAGCCGCAGCTTGAGGTCCCGGCGGATGCCCCTGGCGGCCTGCTGCAGGGTTGGGCGCGGTGTAACGTAATGGCTGTTGGGGTATATCGTGACCTGATCCAGCTCGCCGGTCTTTGCCCCGGTCAGCGGATCGAATTCATGGATCGATTCAATTTCGTCGCCGAACAGCGACAGCCGCCAGGCACGGTCCTCGTAATGGACCGGGAAGATTTCAACCAGATCGCCGCGCACCCGGAATGCGCCGCGGGTGAAGTTGGTATCGTTGCGCCGGTATTGGAGCTCGACGAAACGATGCAACAGCGATTCGCGGTTCTGCTTGCCGCCTTTCGCCAGGCGAATGGTCATCTCCGAATAGGTCTCGACCGAACCGATGCCGTAGATGCACGACACCGAGGCGACGATGATAACGTCGCGCCGTTCGAGCAGCGCGCGGGTCGCGGCATGGCGCATGCGATCAATCTGCTCGTTGATCGAAGCATCCTTCTCGATGAAGGTATCGGTGCGCGGCACATAGGCCTCGGGCTGGTAGTAATCGTAATAGGAGACAAAATATTCCACCGCGTTGTTGGGGAAGAACGATTTCATTTCCCCATAAAGCTGGGCCGCCAGCGTCTTGTTCGGTGCCAGCACCAGCGCCGGCCGCCCCAGATCTTGGATGACATGGGCCATGGTGAATGTCTTGCCGGAGCCAGTGACGCCCAGCAGCACCTGCTCGCGCTCGCCATCGAGGAGCCCGGCTTTAAGCTGTTTTATTGCTTCCGGCTGATCGCCGGCCGGCTCAAACACAGCTTCGAGCTCGAATTCGGCGGTGGCCCCGGTGGCGGGACGTTCCTGAAGGACGGCGTTCATAAGTCTATATAGGCCCTTGCCGGGGTTAATTTCCAGAGGCATGGTTTCATCCCCATAATAGAGGCCAGCACCCATGAGCCAAACCGTCGCCCGCCTGATGGCGGACAGCCTTGAGGTACATGATGTTGATCGCGTCTTCTGCGTGCCTGGCGAAAGCTATGTGGGGCTTACCAGCACCTTGATTGATCGCAATTCCCTGCAGCTTGTTGTCTGCCGGCATGAAGCTGGCGCGGGTTTCATGGCGGTGGCGGATGGGCGGCTGCGCAGCCGCGCCGGGGTGGCCATCGTGTCGCGCGGGCCGGGGCTTGCCAATGGGCTGGTGGCAGTGCACTCCGCCTATCACGACGCTACACCTCTGGTCATGCTGATTGGGCATGTGGAGCGCCGCGATGTGGGTCGCCAGGCCCTGCAGGAGCAGAATTATTCCCGGTTGCTGGCCGACGTTACCAAGCTGGTGATAGAGGTGATCCATCCGGATCAGGCATCGGAAGCGCTGGCACGGGCATTTCACACCGCTGAGAGCGGCACGCCGGGGCCGGTCGCGGTGATCCTGCCGGAAGATATTTTCGACCAGCAGACCGATGCGCCGCTTGATGAACCGCGCGCGCGGGTGGTGTCCGGACCGCGCGACTCAGATCTCGACCGGCTCGCCGATATACTGGCGGCGGCACAACGGCCGCTCATACTGGTCGGCGGCGCTTTGTTGGCCGATGCGGTGGCGGACGATCGGGTATTTGGGGAACTGAAGAGACTGTCTGAGGAGTGGGTGCTGCCCATTTGCCCGACCCATCGCCGGCCACAGCTGTTTGATTCCAGCCATTCTCATTACGGAGGGTACATGGGTATCCGCGTCTCACCCGCGCAGATTGAGGAAATGAAGCGGGCCGATCTGATGGTGGCGCTCGGCGAACGGCTTACGGATTCCGTCAGCCAGTCCTACAGTTTCCCCGCGGCGCCGCAACCGCAATTGCCCCTGGTTCATGTTTGGCCGGATGCCAATGAGGTTGGGCGAGTTTGGCGGCCGGATCTTGGTATCGCGGCCAGTCCTGCGGAAATAGTACGGGGCCTGTTGCGTAGAGGCGCGCCAGAGGAGGCACAAAAGCGCCGCCCCTGGGTCGATGGGCTACATAAAATTCATCGCAGTGTAATGGCCAGGGAGTGGGTACCCGCGCCCGATGGCGTCAATTTCGCCGCAATTGTTTGTGAAGTCGACAAGCATCTGGCGCCGGACGCTACCGTTACCAGCGATGCCGGCAATTTCGCTAGTTACATTCACCGTTACCTACGCTTGGGGCAGCGCAACGTCTTTCTGTCATCGGTGGTTGGCGCTATGGGCTCTGGCATGCCCATGGCCGTCGCCGCCGCCCTGCGCCGGCCGGAAACGCAAATCGTCGCTTTTGTTGGCGATGGCGGCGCGTTGATGACCGGCAACGAGATCGCGACGGCGCTGCAGTATGGCGTCAATCCGATCATGATCATCGCTGACAATGCCATGTACGGCACCATCGGCATGCATTCCTATGTACGGTATCCCGACCGGCCTTTCATGGATGGTACGCGTCTGACCAACCCCGACTTTTCCGCCTGGGCGCGCGCCTTTGGGGCGGAAGCTATTACCATCCGCACGGAATCCGAAATCGCCGGCGGTATCGCGCAGGCCTTTGCCGTTCTGACCCGCCCCGTGGTGGTTCATTGTCTGACGTCGGCCCTGCAAATGAGTGCGTGGCGCCGCTATGCCGAGGCCGATACCCTGCCGTGACGGTTTTGCACCTCAGCCTTTGCTCAGGGACGCCAGCGCGGCCGTCGCGACAATTCTAATGCTGATGGAAGGGAGAAGACAAGCCCTGACGAAAGGTGTGCACTGGCGCCGGATTGAGGCCATATCAGGTTATCCTAACCGAGGGACTGGCAGCCGTCGATAATGCCGATCAGAGTTAGCTGTCGCTCAACTATGTCATCAAACCCGCTCCCACCATATATCTGTGGTAATTGATCACGCCAAATGCCGATATCGGCAAGGGATTTTTTGGTCATCGTCGATAGGTAGCGGATCTTGATTGCCCTTTCCAGCAAATCACTAATCCAGCGAATACCTTTTCGGATGGCTGACAGAAGGCCGAAAAACCCCTTCGCAGCTCGGTGCCCCGTTCTGTCTGGGCCTGACTGAAGGAGAAAACCTGGCTGCCTTTGATGGCAACGTAGGGATAAGGGATCAGCGGAACGCGGCCTATCTGGATAAGACGATTCGACACGACTTATTCTCCTCCGAACTAAAATCTCGGGTACCAATAACCATGATTTTACACCTCGTGTTTTATAAATAATTATTCCAGCTGGCTTTTTCGGGTTACCGTGGGCAGGGAGCCCATAATGCGCTATGGATGGTGTAAGGTGATGAAATCACGCTGTAATATCGGCGAATTTGGCGGAATAACGGCGCATGGCTAGATCTCAGACCTTTCTTGGCGATACGGCGTTAACCGAGGCCCTCAACGAAGCAGGTCTGGCTATCTCGGTGACCGAGATCCGCCAGATAGCCCGGGGCGTGGCCGCCGCGCCACCCGCTGTTGATCCATCCGCCTGGCATTGCTTGGTTGCCGAGGATCTGCCCGTGGCACTGGCGGCGGAACTTTCCGCGCTTGTTACCGATGACCGGGCCTCCAGCGTTTCGGGGCTGGACGGGAAACCAGCACCGGCCCACCGCCTTGAGGCCTTACGGGGAGAGATGGTGGAGCGTGGCATTCAGGGTTTTCTGGTGCCCCTGTCCGACGCCCATCAGTCCGAATCACCGCCGCGCAACGCCCAGCGGCTGGCCTGGCTCACCGGGTTTGCCGGGTCGGCCGGGATAGCCGTAGTGTTGGCGGATCAGGCAGCCATCTTTGTCGACGGGCGGTATACGCTGCAGGTCCGCGATCAGGTTGATCTAGGCTCGTTTTTGGCCTGTCATCTGATAGAAGAACCGCCGGCAGATTGGATCGCCGCTAACGCCCCCAAAGGCGCCCGGATCGGTTATGATCCGTGGCTACATACTGTCGATGGTCTGACCCGTCTCCGTGCCGGCTGCGACCGTGTCGGGGCGGAGCTGGTGCCGGTGGAGCCGAACCCGCTGGATAGTGTGTGGCACGACCAGCCGGCTGAGCCCATCTCGCCCGTCGAGGTGCATGGATCTGATTACGCCGGTCGCAATTCGGCCGATAAAAGACGCGACGTCGCGAGGGTGCTCGCGGACAGCGGCGCCGCAGCCGCTGTTTTGACGGCGCCGGATTCAATTGCCTGGCTGTTGAACATACGGGGCGGTGATCTTCCCAATACGCCGGTCACGCTGTGCTTCGCGATTGCCGCCGCCGATGGCGGTGTCGCGTTGTTTGTCGATCCGCGTAAACTGCCACCCAAAACGGTCGCGCATCTTGGCAAAGACGTGACGGTGCGGCCGATCGGTGAGTTTGGCGCTGCCCTGGCCGACTGGGGTGCCGGCAAGAAATTGGTCCAGGTCTCGGCAAACGTTGCACCTTCCTGGGTAATCGACCGGCTGGAGGCGGCTGGCGCCGGGATTATGCGTACACCCGACCCCTGTGCATTGCCCAAGGCCTGCAAGAACGCCACGGAGCTGGCCGGCACGCGGGCTGCGCATATTCGCGATGGGGCGGCGTTGTGCCGGTTTCTCGCCTGGCTTGCGGCGGAAGCGCCTAAGGGCGTGGTCGACGAGCTTGGCGCGGTGGACAAGCTTTACGCGTGCCGCGCCGGCGGTGAGCTGTTCCGCGGTCTGTCGTTCGAAACCATTTCCGGGGCTGGACCTAATGGCGCAATCGTTCATTACCATTCGTCCCCGGCGACCAACAGGACGCTGGAGGCGGGAACTCTTTATCTGGTTGATTCCGGTGCCCAGTATCTTGATGGCACCACAGATGTAACTCGCACCGTGGCGGTCGGTGAGCCCAGTCAGGAGATGTGTGACCACTTTACCCGCGTTCTCAAGGGCCATATCGCCATAGCCACGGCATCTTTTCCGGCAGGGACCAGTGGCGGGCAGCTTGATACGCTGGCCCGTCAGGCGCTGTGGCAGGCAGGACTGGATTTCGACCATGGTACCGGTCACGGTGTCGGCAGCTATCTCTGCGTTCATGAAGGGCCGCAGCGGATCGCTAAACGTTTCGCCGATGCGCCGTTGCATCCCGGCATGATCTTGTCCAACGAGCCTGGTTATTATAAAACCGGCGCCTATGGGATCAGGATAGAAAATCTGGAAATTGTCCGCGCCACGCCACCGGGCGACGGTGACGAACGCCCTATGCTGGGTTTCGAGGCGCTAACGCTTGCCCCTATTGACCTCGCCTTGGTTGATACGAGTATCATGACCATCCAGGAAATTGATTGGCTCAACGCCTATCATGCGCGTATCCGCGAAATAATCGGACCCCTGGTCGATGCGCAGACCGTTTCCTGGCTCTATCAGGCAACGCGACCCGTCTCGATGTCAGGCACAGGTTGATCCAGCTGCTTTGCGCGACTATTTAATCTTTTTCCGGCAAGACGGCAGGTTCCTGTTTTACGGGTTTCTGCTCGCGTTTTTATCGAGCTCTGGGCAGACGTACTTCATCGCCCTGTTCAGCGCGGAAATTCGCCATGAATACTCCCTCAGCCATGGCGATTTCGGGCTGATCTTCTCAATGGGAACGCTGGCCAGCGCGGCGTGTCTGATCTGGGCCGGCCGTAAGGTCGATGATTTCGATCTTCGGCTTTACAGCGTCATCGTCGTGACCGGTTTGGCCATTGCCTGCGGCGTTATGGCCGGCGGGCAGGGCGTTATCTTTCTGTTTCTGGCCCTGTTTGGCCTCAGGCTGTGCGGCCAGGGGCTGTTGGGACATACCTCTCAAACCGCCATGGCGCGATATTTTGATAGCGGCCGCGGCAAAGCGCTCAGTATAGCCAGTCTTGGGCATGCGTTCGCGCAGGCCCTTTTTCCGTCCCTTGTGGTCCTGATGGTCGCGATAGTAGGCTGGCGGGCGGCCTGGGGTTGGTATGGCGCCGTACTTGTGCTGGTGATGATACCGCTCGTCCTGATGCTGCTGCGCGGTCATGGTGCGCGCCACGCAGCCTTGATGACTCGTTTGGCGCGGGCGGATGAGGCCGTCCGGGCGACCGGTAACAATCCATCTGGGATCGATCGCCAATGGACTCTGGGCCAGGTGCTGCGCCACCCGGGTTTTTATCTGGTGATGAGCAATGTCATCGCGCCGGGCATGTTGATGACCGGGCTGATGTTCCACCAGATCCATATGCTCGAGGTGAAGAATTGGGATATATCCTGGTTCGCCTTTTGTTTTGTGGCCTATTCGGGGTTCAGCGTGATCACCGGTATCGCGGTGGGTCCGATGATCGACCGTTACAGCGCACGCCGCCTGATTACCCTCTATCTGACGCCCATGGGGATCGGCATGCTGGCGCTGGTTGTCTCCGATCACCCCGGTGCGGTCCTGTTGTGGTTTGTGCTGTCCGGCGCCACCAGCGGCATGCACCGGTCGGTGATCAGCGCCTACTGGGCCGAGGCCTATGGCGTGCGGCATCTCGGCGCGATCCGGGCCCTGGTATCCAGCGTATCGGTCGTCGGCACCGCGATCTCGCCGGTCCTGTTCGGCTGGATGATTGATGTCGGCGTCTCAATCGAGGTGATCGCCGCCCTCTGCGTCATCTGGATAGCCCTTGCCATGCCAGCAACGTGGTTCGGGCTGCGGTATTCGACCGGGAAATAGGGTCCGAATCCCCGTTTCGCACGGCGCGGGTGGGAGTCTTTAGCCCCCGGTCAGCCTGCGCCAGGCCTCTTCGCTGAGAATTTCGACACCGAGGTCCTGGGCTTTTTTGGCCTTGGAGCCCGGGTCGGCGCCAATGACGACGTAGTCGGTCTTTTTTGACACAGAACCCGATACCTTGGCGCCGCTTGCCTCGGCGGTTGCCTTGGCTTCGGCGCGGCTCATGGTTTCCAGCGACCCGGTAAAGACGACCGTCTTGCCAGCTATGGCGGAAGTGCTGGTATCCGGCTGGGCGACTTCCTCGACTGTGAGCCTGCACCCCAGCGCCTCCATGGCGGCAACGTTGTGTGGTTCGGCGAAAAACTCCACCATATCGTCGGCCATGCTGATGCCGATGCCGTCAATATCGCAGAGCGCCGCATAGGCCTCGCCGACAGTCTCGGGCTTTTTCATCTCGGTACGGTTTGCCATGCGCTCATCCTTTGCCTGGAGCATCGCTGTCTGCCACTGGTTGAAGGATTCGTAATGGCGCGCCAGCTGTTTCGCCGTCGCCTGGCCAATCTGGCGGATACCGAGCGCGTAGATGAGCCGTTCCAGCGGAATAGTCCGCTTGGCCTCGATGGCGGCGAATAGTTTGGCAGCGGATTTCTCGCCCCAGCCTTCCATTTCCTCAAGTTTCGCTTCAGTCGAGGCATCGTTTTCTTGCAAATCGAAGATGTCGGCTGGCGATGTGATCCAGCCGCGCTCGAAAAAGGCGCTAATCTGTTTTTCGCCGAGCCCTTCTATGTCGAAGGCGTCGCGGCTGACGAAATGACGCAGCCGTTCCACCTGCTGGTAGGGGCACGCCAGTTCGCCGGTGCAGCGGGTCACCGCTTCGCCCGGTTCTCGAAAGGCAGGCGTTTTCAGCTCACAAGGGCAGACTGTGGGAAATTCATAGGGTTTGGATGATGCTGGCCGCATTTCGGCGACGAACTCGACCACCTGCGGAATGACGTCTCCGGCACGCTGGATGATGACCGTATCACCTTCCCGAATACCCTTGCGCTCGATCTCATCGGCGTTGTGCAGCGTCGCGCGGCTGACCACGACGCCGCCCACGGTGATCGGCGTCAGATTGGCTACCGGGGTGAGCGCCCCGGTACGGCCCACCTGGATGGTGATTTCCTCGAGAATAGTCTGTGCCTTTTCCGCCGGAAATTTATGGGCAATGGCCCAGCGTGGCGCGCGGCTGACGAACCCCAGACGTTGCTGCCAGTCCAGCCGGTCGATCTTATAGACGACGCCGTCGATGTCGTAATCGAGCTGTGCGCGGCTTTCGCTGATTTTGTCATACTTCGCCAACGCTTCCTCGACCCCGCGACAACAGCCGGAGAGCGGGTTGACTGGGAACCCCCATCCCCTGATTCGCTCAAGGAAGTCCCACTGCGTGTCGGCGAGTAATTCGCTGGTCTGGCCCCAGGCATAGCAGAATATTTGCAGCGGCCGTTGCGCGGTGATCGTCTCATCGAGCTGCCGCAGGGATCCTGCCGCCGCATTGCGTGGATTGGCAAAAACAGCCTCGCCGTCTTTTTCCCGCTTTTGGTTGAGCGCCGCAAACGCCTTGTGGCTCATGTAAACTTCACCGCGGATTTCGAGTACGTCTGGTGCCCGGCCGTGAAGAATCTTAGGAATTTCGGGGATGGTTTGCACATTGGCGGTGACGTTTTCGCCCGTCGTGCCATCGCCCCGTGTTGCGCCCTGCACAAATTTTCCCGCTTCATACCGGAGCGATATGGACAGGCCATCGATCTTCGGTTCCGCTATCATTTTGATCGATTCGCTATCGGGAAGGTCAAGAAACCGGCCTATGCGGGCAAAAAATTCGGCCACGTCCCCGGAGTTGAAGGCATTGCCCAGCGACAGCATGGGAACCGCATGGGTCACCTTGGAAAAACCCGAATTGGGTGCAGCGCCAACGCGGCGGCTTGGGCTGTTTTCGCAGACCAAATTGGGGAAGCGCGCCTCGATGGCTTTATTGCGCCGACGCAGCGCATCATAAACCGCGTCCGAAATTGCCGGTGCGTCTTTCTGGTGGTAGCGCTGATCGTGTTCAGCTATTTCGCTGGCCAGCTGCGCAAGCTCTGTTGCGGCTTGAACCGGCGATAAATCATCTACGGGTATGTCAGATTGTTTATCAGGCATGTTGCACTTATCCGTGGCGTTCGACGATCAGGCTGTCGGCGGCGGCGCGTGCCTCGTCGGTGATTTCTGCGCCGGCAAGCATCCGGGCGATTTCTTCCCGCCGTTCTGGTTTCGCGAGATCTTCGATGATGGTGACGACATCGCTTCCCAACTCGGTTTTAGCAACCCGTAGATGGTACGCGCCGAACGCCGCCACCTGCGGCGAATGGGTAATGACCAGGACCTGTGCTTCTTCTGAAAGGCGTGCCAGACGTTCGCCGATGGCTGACGCGGTGGCGCCCCCCACACCGGAATCGACTTCGTCGAATATAAGAGTGTCAACCGAATTGGCGCGGTGCAGGACGAGCTTTAACGCCAGGAGAAAGCGGGCGAGTTCGCCCCCTGAAGCGACCTGCGCAAGCGGCCCGCCGGGCACGCCGGGAACCGTACTGACCTCGAAATGGATATGGTC
>Ga0315338_1004655_pt1 | contig 10590 bp, 8 predicted proteins | sample ASW8metaG_FD_204518 | JGI IMG/M metagenome (GOLD analysis project Ga0315338, IMG submission 204518) | Ammonia-oxidizing marine archaeal communities from Monterey Bay, California, United States - ASW #8 | ecosystem: Environmental > Aquatic > Marine > Coastal | place: USA: California | collected...
GAATTGATCGTGCCAAAGTTTCCAGTGGTGAGGATTACGACCAGTCCCAAGACACCGTAGACGAGCGCCATGGCGAGGCCATACGCCCCGCCGAGGGCGAATCCTCTGGTCCGGGAGCCAGCTCTGGTTCCGGCACCGATAATCGCCAAGTTGATCGGGATCATCGGAAGCACGCACGGTGTTAGATTGAGCGCCAGGCCACCGATAAGGATGAGCAAGAGAATCGCCAGAGGACCCCGTCCGTCGAACCACCCTTCCTGCCCCCGGCCAGTCTCTGCTCGGTCGATAAACTCGAGAAAGTCTTCGGTGCCCAGATACCCGCCCGTGGTGTTCAGGACGGTGAACTGAGCCAAACGGGCAATTGCTCCTACGTCGTCAGTGGCAAAGTCTTGGGGCCGAGCAGTTGGGTCGATGATCACTGGATCAACAGCTGTGACGAACGTCATCTCGTCGAACAGCTCCACGTGCGTGGGTGTTAAGTTTTGCGTTTCTTCGACAACGGAGAGATGGAACTCAAGGTTAGCGGTCGTCGGAAAATAGCAAATCGTGTCGTCACAGGCTTGATAACGAAGCGAACCTGCGACTGTGTACTCGCCAAGCTCCAGGTCCGGGTCCAGAGCCAAGCTAGCGCCAATGATAAATTCCTCCTCGAAGACCGCCAGCGGCTCGCCACCGACTTCAAACAGAAATGATTCTGGCCAGGCGATCCCCTCGAGACTGATCCCGTCCACAGGGTCGAAACTTAGCTGGGTCGCAATGAGCCCGTCCTCAAGTGGTTCATTTGAGTTGACGTGGAAGCCTGCATCGAGTCTGGCCTGGACCGCCACGTGGTAGGTGGAGCCGGCGTGGGCTCCGACGGTTTCGGTCACGGTTGTGATTGAAATGGGGCTCGGCGGTTGAGCGTGTACAGGCAAAGGGCACAGGGTTGCCACGATGAAGATAAGGAGGACATTGGCGAGGAAGACACTCACTTTGGAAAGTCGACTACTCACGTTCATCGCCGATGTTCTTTCAGGGCGCACATACTTGCTTTGGCGCCAAAAATTACTCAATCTAATTGGACGCACACGGGGCGTCTCAGGATCCGCTCTACTTGCGGATGTTGCCAAGAACCACGTCGTTTTCATCGACGGAGACATCTCTTAGCTCGTCTCTTAGCGGAATCCGGACTTCGGTGAGCTGTTCCGTGACGGGGACCACGGTGATTTCGACTTCGCCTGACTGGTATCGTAGCCTTACGGGTACCGGGACCTCGAAGATGGATCCAGTTTGTTCGAATGCAAGCACCAGGTCCTCTTCATTCTGCGCACCAGACACTCGTGCCTCGGTGCGGTAGTCGAAGTGAAGCTCGGGTAACTCCGATCCGTGGATCCATTGGTCAAAGAAGCCCTCGAGCGAACGTCCGGCTTCGATCTCGAACCCCCGGATGAGGTCATCGGTTCCCGCCTTCTGGAATCGCATCTCGCTGTAGTAGTAACGAAGGCCACTGAAGAAGTCCTCGTCACCGATCAGACCCCGCAGCATGTGCAGGACCAAGGCGCCCTTGTTATACACCAGCGCCCGATAGGCTCGAGGGTCACCCTCTATATGCCCAAGCCTATATCCTAGATAGACAGGCCCGTCGTCAGAATGACGGGTCGACCATTCGCGCATCTGCTTAAGTACGCTCTGGAAGGCGGCATCACCGCCATCTTTCTGAACGTATAGCGCAGCGAAATACTGGGCCAGTGCCTCGCTGAGCCACTGCTCGTGGTAGTTCTTCCACCCCACAGCCTGCCCCCACCACTGGTGGGCAAGCTCGTGCGCAAGAAAAAAATGCTCAGTTTCACTAAAAGCGACAGGGTCGTCTCCCCACGACCACTGCACTCCTGGTTGGAGCGGCAGCTGTTGGTTGAGCACCGAGAAATACGCTGGGCTGTGGCCACCTGGCAAGATGCTATCCGAGAGGGCCAGCGTGAACGTTGGGTACGGCACGTCACCCATGATCGACCCAAAAAACTCAAGGATGTCCTGGACTCGCGATTGGTACTCGCCGATAAGCTCGGCCGTCCGTGGATTCGTTTCGACAATGACCTCGACACCGTCGTAGAGGACGCCGGAGCGTACCGGCGGCATCGCCGTCGTTGCCACGAGCGGAACCTCCAGCGACGGGGTTTCGTGGGGCCAGAACACCGAGAGGATCACTGAGAGATATTTTGCTGGCTGGATGGTTGTGAAACGAAAGGTTTTGGGGTCCAGTTGATTGTCGAGCTGAGACAACTGAGGGTTGTTGTCCGCGGCATCACCACTCGCGATGACGCCGTAGTCAGCGGGAACCGTCAATTCCATTGTTGCAGTCGCGAAGTCGGGAATAACGCCACGAGGATACCAGGCAGTCGACCCGCTGTAGATATACCGGCGTTCACCGATTCCGAAGAGCGGTTCGCTTCTGAATAACGTTCGCGTGCGTCCGAGCCAGTTCTCGTCGGCCGCCTGAGCTTTAAGCAAACCAGAATAAGCGACGACTACAGTGAACTCCGTCCCGATCGGCGCTGCGTCCGGAAGACTGATCACTAGGTTGTCGGGAGCACCCATCCGGAAGAACAGCAGCGGGCCGAACTCCCGAGACGTCACGGAGTGCACTTCTAGCTCACCAGCTAGCTGTAACGACAAATTTTGGAGGTTTATACCGGTGACCTCTATCGCCAAGCGGGTCGTGCCGACGATCCAGCACCCCTCGAGCTCAGGTTGGGACTGGAGCGACTCCTGCAACACGCCGGCGGGTTCGAATGAGGAGACTATGTCATAGTCGAGAATATCGTAGGCAACGGAGTCTTGGTCGTCGTAGTACCTACCCTGCGCGGCCTGCTGTCTTGCCGACGAATAGAGCGAAATAACTTTATACACAGGCTCACGTTGGAAGAGAGTGACATCCTCAGGTTGGTTCTGGGCCTGCGTGTATGTCAGATTGCCGTGACGGCGAGTGGCAACCTCGGCCTGAAAGTGACCGGAGCTTGGCGTCAGCCACCACGTCCGGTCACTCATCCTTCCTAGATCGATGGTGTATGAGAGGGATCCGACCTGATCGAAGAATCTCTGCGCCTCGCGGAAAGCTCCAGCGTCGACCGGTGTTTCGGTGAACCGGTTTGGGGACACCCTCGATGAGAACATGGTTGGGTTGATCCGGACGAAAGCATGCGTGAACTCGGTCGAGAGGATCTTGTCACTAGCGAAAATCTCTACCTGTTGGCGTTCAGCCTCGGGCGCGGGATCGAATGTCATGACGCCGTCGCCAATCAGCACGAGTCCGGTAATGCCTGCATCGACCTCTGCCACGAACACCGCCCCTTCCGACATCTGCAGCGTCATGTCTTCTGCTACGACAACGACGTTCTCGGCATCGTACTGAAGGTCACGGTTTAATCTGAGATGGTGAAGCGAGTCGATGCCGTCCACCACCTCGTACCCGCTGAGCGTCCAGGGGGTGGTACTAGCGACGGCTGAAGCCGTCGGGTTGCCGTTTGCGGTCACGGGTGCAGTGTCTGCTCTGATCACCTGTAAGTTCCAGGTCTGCAGACGCGCTCGGTCGCCCGTCTCGGCGAACACTTCGACTGTCAGCTCGTGGCTGTCACCTTCTTCACTAGCTGGGATCAAGAATCTGGGAACGACAGCGGTTCGATCGACGTTCTCCTGAAGCGCCTCGAGCGCGAACTCTCGGGCGGCAGACGGTTCGGCTTCTGGTGCCAGTAGTGCTAAGAATCCCGCCTGGTCCGCCGTTTCCGTGATCGTCTGCAGCTGGCGAAGGAGAGGGTCGAAGTCTTCAAGCGTCAACGCCGATTGAGCGCCGCCCACTGCCGGCCACATTAGGTAGAGCACCACGGCAGGTGAGATCGTCCATTTCATGAGCAAGGCCTCGTTTGAATTCTGCTGCTTTTTGCTGAATCCAAGCGCTTAGTCTGATACCTTGGCCGGCGGTCGTCAACCAGCAAGAAAAGTGGCCGTAAACGCCTCGATGGCGTCGTAGTAGCTCTCCAGTTCAGCCGGAGAGGCGAGGAAGACGATTCTAAAGAACCCATCGGTCGGGTCGGTACCGAAGCCGGACCCGTAAACGCAGAGGATACCGGTTTCTTGGAGCAGACCGAGCACGAATTCTTCGTCGGTTCGACCTGGGGGAAGGTCGACCTTGGGCAAGGCGTAGAACGCGGCGGCCGGCGAGACACAGGAGATCCCGACGATGCTGTTTAGGCGTCGCGACGTGAGCTCCGCGCGCTCTTGGAGTTGACGCCGAAAGAGATCCTGGTGACTACGGTCACCGGTCAGCGCCGCCGAAATGGCGTGCTGCATCGGGCCATTGGTGCACAGTCGTCCATCCGCAAGTTCCTTGATGGCACTCAAGATTTCGTCGAGTCGCTCGGTGTTCCCTACAGTCATCCAGCCGGTACGCCACCCTGGAGCCATGAAGGCTTTCGACGCCGAGGAGAAAGAAATGACGGGTGCGTCGGAAGCGAATGTCCCGATGGGTGGAATGGGTCCTGCGTACACCAGATCTGTGTATACCTCGTCGGATAGGAGCACGAAGTTACCGCGGTCGGCGATGTCGACCAGGGACGCCAGAGTCGCCTCGGTATACACGGCGCCGGTTGGATTGTTGGGATTGATCACAACCAGCGCTTTCGTCCGGGGTGACACGAGGTCACGGAGTCGTTCGAGGTCAGGTTCCCAACCACGCCTTGGGTCCGTCGGGTAATACACCGCACGCGCTCCGAGCTTCGTCAGGGCGGCCGAGTAGAACGGGTAGGTCGGCACCGGAATGAGGACCTCATCGCCACGGTCCACGATTACGGTTAGCGCCAAGTCGATCCCTTCAGACGTTCCTGAGGTCAGCACGACCCGATCGGCTGACGTCGAGATCCCACGCGCTGAGTATTCACTTGCCACCGCCTCTCGAGCAGTCATGATCCCAGCGCCCGTGGTATATCCGTTGTGGCCGTCGCGCATGGCTCGTTCAACAGCAGTCACCAGATGCGGCGGTGTTTCAAAGCCGAAGAGGACTGGATCTCCGATATTGAGATAGTGCACCGGACGCCCGCTCTCCTCTACTTTGCGAGCCTCGGCTACGATGTTCCGAATCGCATAGTCGAACCCGGCGAGCCGCTGGGCCACAGGGATCGTTGCAACCGTATCCATCACCATGGTCTCTGATTGTATCGGATGTTCTCGAGCTGCTAAGAAATGAGGAGCAGTCTCTTTTCTCGGCGGGACTTCAGCGTGTAAGCTCGCCGGCATGGCGATACGGAAGGAGTTCACGCTGCGGTTACAGAATAGTCCTGGAGCCCTGGGCAGGGTCTGTCAGTATCTCAGCGACGAAAAAATCAGGATCGAGGCCCTGGCACTTGATTCCGGCGGAAACCTTCGGATCGTCGTCAATAACCCGCTCAACGCTGCTGGCCTCCTTCGGGTGAAGCAGTATGTGATCGAAGAGCGGGATGTGCTGCTGATACAACTTCCGAACGAGACCGGTGCCCTCTACAAGGCCACGCGGCTTCTATCCAGCGCCGGCGTTAATATCGAGCACACCTACGGATGTTCGCCTGATGCGCAACCGATGGGTTGTGTGGTGATGGCGGTGGACGACATCGAGCGCGCCTCGATGGTGGCCGGTGTGTAAGGATCATGCGACTCTACGTTGAACCGATGGACGCGGTCCTCGTGGAATTTGACCGACACGGACGTGTGAGATTCGACGGAGAGGAATGGAGCGTGCCGACGCTCCAAGAGCAACGGGCGATCCTCTATGCCGCGCAGGGCCACGTCGCAGACATCCGAGAGCTCATTGAGGCGCTGGAACGAGTTTCCCCACCGTGACAGTCGCCGGACGCAGGACCTCGTCACCTAGCCGATAGCCAGGTGTGACGACGTCGATCACTACACTGTCTCGTTCGGCGTCGGTTACCGGCACGACCGAAATGGCGTCGTGGAGGTTCGGGTCGAATGTCTCTGCTCCCACCTCGATTCGCTCGACTCCGTACCTATTCAATGTCAACAAGAACTGCTGCCGGACCAGTTCCACGCCTTGGAGCAAGTTAGCCATACTTGGGTTGGAGTCGGACGCCGCACTGGATGTGTCGATCGCGCGGTCAAGGTTGTCGATGATCTCCAGAAACGACGCCAACACCCGCCGTTTTTCTCGCTCGACGTCTCTGGAAACCTCCTTGCGGAGTCGGGCTCGTGTATCTTCAAACTCCTTGGCGGCGGTCGTGTATCGTGCAGCGTACTCGGTGAGGAGCGTGTCCTTTTGGGTGAGCTGTGTTTCGAGCTCCTCAATGTAGGTCGGTTTGGCTGACCGCGCCGCATTGTCGTTCTCTGGTTCGTTTCTGGCCCACCACCTCCGATCGACAACCCTGACGGCGGACGTCTCCTCAGGCAAAGGGCCTTCGCCTCTGTCACCCTGATCTCGTTCGTCCGCTGCACGGCGAGGGCGTTCTTTCTTCGCCTCGCTCGGTGGGGTCGCCTGTTCACTCACTGGCCGCCTCTTCCACCACATCATTTTGAGTGGTTTCGGTCGTCGACTCCGGTGGAGAGCTGGCTGGCTCGTAGGTGAACTCAAGCGCGTCGTCGGTTTTACTCAGACCGATATTTACCGTTCCGCCTTGCTCAAGGCGACCAAAGAGAATTTCGTCCGTGAGCGGATTTCGGACGTCGGTCTGAACCACTCGGCTAAGTGGTCGTGCGCCATAGCTTGGGTCGTATCCCTTTGCTGCCAGCCATTCGCGCGCGTTGGTTTCGAGCGTAATAGCGACACGCTGCTCTGCCAGCTGGGACTCCAGCTGGAGAATGAACTTCTCGACGATCATCTCCATCACGTTGGGTGTGAGCGATCCGAAGGCGACAATCGCGTCAAGCCGGTTTCGAAATTCTGGGCTGAACACCCGTTCGACTGCCGACTTCATGTGTCCCTTGGACGACGCGTCGTGGTCCTCGGTAAACCCGATGGCGCTAGCGCTGGCCTCACGTGAGCCAGCGTTGGACGTCATAATCAGTACAACGTGACGGAAATCGGCCTTCCGGCCGTTATTGTCGGTCAACGTGGCGTGGTCCATTACTTGTAGAAGGATGTTGTAGACGTCCGGATGGGCCTTCTCGATCTCATCTAGAAGCACAATGCTGTAGGGATGGGTGCGAACGGCGTCGACCAAAAGTCCTCCCTGTTCGAAGCCAACATACCCAGGCGGTGCGCCGATTAGTCGCGCGACGGCATGCTTTTCCATGTACTCACTCATGTCGTATCGGATGAACTCATTGCCTAGGTGGACTGCGAGCTGTTTAGCTAACTCGGTCTTGCCCACTCCCGTTGGCCCTGTAAAGAGGAAGCACCCGGCGGGCCGGTCCGGTTGGGCGAGACCCGCCCGGGCGCGCTTGATCGATGCCACCACAGCCGCGACGGCGTCTGGTTGACCAAAGACGACACGCTGGAGTGACTCCTCCAGCTTGCGGAGCCGCTCCTTGTCGGATGACGAGGCTTGTTTTTCCGGAATTCGCGCCATCCGGGCCACGACACGCTCGATAGCTCCCGCCGAGACGACTAGCGGCGGCCGGTCGGTGCCCCCCTCCTCATCCTTGTTGGTCTGGTTGAGGGCAAGGACAGCACCCGCCTCGTCGATCACGTCGATCGCGCCATCAGGGAGTCGTGATTCACGCAGGTGTCGGCCGGCGAGTTTCGCCGCCGTGGCCAGCGCTTCGTCCCCGTATGTCACGTGGTGATGCGATTCGTAGTGCGTTTTGAGCCCTTCGAGGATCTTAGTGGTCTCATCGACCGACGGTTCCTCCACGATGATTTTCTGCAGCCGGCGTGCCAGAGCGCGGTCCTTTTCGATCTGTTTGTACTCTTCGAATGTCGTCGAACCGATTACTCGCAGCTCTCCTGCCGCAAGGACCGGCTTAATCAACGTAGCGAGATCCATCGTGCCACCGGTCGTGGCACCGGCACCGACAGTGGTATGGACCTCGTCGATAAATAAGACCGGCTTCGGGCGATCTCCGAGTGCCTCGACGACGGCTTTGAAGCGTTCTTCGAAATCACCGCGAAACCTTGTCCCGGCGAGCAGCGCCGCCGTGTCGAGCGAAAAGACTTCCGCACCCTTGAGACGGTTTGGCGTATCGTCGCCCAGCAGCTGAATCGCAAGCCCTTCCGCCAGAGCGGTTTTGCCGACGCCAGCGTCCCCTACAAACACTGGATTGTTCTTTCGCCGCCGGCAGAGAATCTCCATGGTTCGGCGAAGCTCGGCGACGCGGCCTATAAGCGGGTCCAGTTGATTATTCTTGGCGCGCTCCGTCAGATTCACTGTATAGGCGGACAGCGGGTCATGCGCTGTTCCCGGTCCTTCTTCACCGCCGCCGGCGTCGGCTGTACCACTCGGAGACTCGCTCTCACCGGTAATGAGCGGGACCTTTGAGACACCGTGGGAAATGTAGTTGAGAACATCGAGACGGGTGATACCCTGTGTTTCAAGCAACTGCGCCGCGTACGCCTTCTGCTGCTGCAGAATCGCCGCCAGCACGTCACCCGACCTGACCTCGTCTTTCCCGGCGCTCTGGACGTGCAGGACCGCTGTTTGCAGCACCCGTCGAAAGCCAAGTGTTTGGGCTGGCTCCCTGGCACGCTCCCCCTTGTTGAGTGTTTCGAGAGTACCCAAGAACTCGTCTAGCGTCCGGCGAAGGCTGGGCAGGTCCGCTCCGCAGGCCGCCAGGATTCGCTCCCCTTCAGGATCGTGCGCCAGGGCATACAGCAGGTGTTCCAGCGTGAGGTGCGTGTGCCGTCGCGATGCGGCCTCTCGATACGCGACATTAAGAATAAGTTCGAGCGATGCGCTAAACATGACGACGGGTCATCCTTCCTGAAGCACAGCCTGTAGAGGGAATCCTTCCCGCTGGGCCATGTCCCGCACAGTATCGACTTTGGTTTCAGCGACTTCGTACGTATACGTTCCACACGTGGCTTGTCCTTGGGTGTGCACCTGCATCATCAGACGAAAGGCTTCGGCCGGGCTCTGTTGGAACACGCCCTCGAGCACGCTCACCACAAACTCCATCGTCGTGTAATCATCGTTGAGGAGCACCACCCGGTACATTTTGGGCGTCTTTGTTTTGCGCTGTCTCCGTTCGAGAACGGCATCTCCTGGTGCCGTGCCGCCGGGTTTTTCTGGATTGCTCACGTCCTTAATCTTCAGTGTACTGTTTCGGCGCGTCCAAATGATGCACTGCCGCATAGTACAATCCCGCCATCCATGGAGACGATCACCCGAGGCATCCTGTATGGCGACCTGAATTTCCTTGGCCGCCCGGGTGTGATTGCGACTGCTGTTCTACAGAGTCCTAGCGGTGTGGTGCTGATCGATCCTGGGCCATCAAGCTGTCTGGACACGCTCCGCGCGTCGCTGGCTGATCATGGGATCAGTCTAAGCGACGTGAGGGCGCTGCTGCTCACTCACATCCATCTCGACCACGCTGGGGCGACAGGTTCTATCGTCAAGGAGAACCCGGAGATTGACGTTTATGTGCACGAGGTGGGAGCCGTGCATATGGCCGACCCGGCCAAGCTCCTGGCCAGCGCTGCCCGTCTATACGGAGCGGAAATGGACCGGCTTTGGGGTGAATTCCTTGGCGTGCCCGAGCGCAACCTTCGACGACTGACCGGTGGGGAGCGGATTACTGTGGGAGACCGCGAGTTGGATGTGGCGTACACTCCCGGCCACGCCTCCCACCATGTGGCGTACTTTGACTCAGCAAGCGGTCTCGCGTTTGTTGGTGATACGGCCGGGGTCAGGATCGGGGAAGAGCTGTTCTCGATGCCACCGACGCCCCCGCCCGATATCGATATTGACAAATGGAAGCAGAGCATCGAACTGATCCGTGCCCGGAGGCCGTCGACACTGTTCATTACTCACTTCGGGCCGCATGAAGACCCCGAGGCTCATCTCGACGCGGTCCTCGAGCACTTAGATGCCATGGCCGAAATAGCCCGGCGCCATCTGGAACGTGACGAAGACGACAGCGTTCGGATGCAAGGGTTCGCAGAGGAAATCCGGGTCTATATCCTCCGGCATGTCTCGCCCAATGCCGCCGCACAGTACGATTCGGCAGCGCCCTTCAAGATGTGCTGGCTCGGACTCGCACGGTACTGGAAGAAGCGCGGTGTTGGGGCGCCGTGAGACAGGCAGAGGGGGAGCGAGCGTTCTTGTGACGAGTGCCCCTAAACACCAGGAACTGAGTTTCCGGCGATCCAGACCGACTCGATTGCTCGGGTGTTCCGGATGTCTTCCAGCGGGTTGGCGCCGAGAATAATGAAGTCGGCCCACTTGCCGGACTCGAGCGTTCCAAGCTCGTCATCTATCCGCATGCACCGAGCAGCTTCGCCGGTTGACGCCACGATGGTCCGTAGCGGTGTCAGGCCGGCCTCCACCATCAGCTCCAGTTCACCGTGCTCGAAGTACCCTTGGAAGCGCCCAGCCGGACCGGTATCTGTGCCCATCGCGATTCCTACGCCGGCATCAGCGAGTGCCTTCAAATTGGTCTTGGCTTGTTCGAGGGCCTCTTTGTAAATCGGGGCTGTAA
>Ga0315338_1004656_pt1 | contig 10589 bp, 11 predicted proteins | sample ASW8metaG_FD_204518 | JGI IMG/M metagenome (GOLD analysis project Ga0315338, IMG submission 204518) | Ammonia-oxidizing marine archaeal communities from Monterey Bay, California, United States - ASW #8 | ecosystem: Environmental > Aquatic > Marine > Coastal | place: USA: California | collected...
CATGGGTTACTGCTGGAATAACAGATCTTTTTAAATATAGTTTTTTTAATCCTGTATAATTTTTTTCATTAATTTTTATTTTCTTATTATTTTTTATTTCTGAAACCAGTAACATATAAGGACTGTTACCTTTAAAATTAAACCATTCTGACACTTTCTCTTTAAGAACAATTGGTGCAAAAGGTCTAAAACTCTCCCTAAATTTAATTTTTAAATTAAGATTTTTTTGCATTTTTTCTGACCTAGGATCTGCAATAATTGATCTATTGCCTAGGGCTCTTGGGCCAAATTCCATTCTATCTTGGAACCATCCCACTATCTTTCCTTTTGATAATAAATTTGCAATTGTTGAAGCTAAATTTATTTCATTCTTAAATTTATACTTAATCTTATTTTTATCTAAAAATTGTTTTATAAATGAATTACTAAATGTTGGGCCAAGATAAGAATTATGCATTGAATCTTTTTTTGAATTTATAATTCTTTTTTTTTTAAAATGCTCGTAATATATTATTAAAGCAGCGCCTAAAGAACCCCCTGCATCCCCTGCTGCAGGTTGTATCCATAAATCTTCAAAATAACCTTTCTTTAATATTTTTCCATTTGCAACACAATTTAAAGCAACTCCCCCTGCTAAACATAAATTTTTTATTCCATATTCCTTATGCAAATTTTTTGTTAATAATAAAACCACTTCTTCTAAAACTAATTGAATAGATGCAGCTATATCCATATGTTTCTGCAAAAGCATTTCATTATCTTTTCTTACTTCCATTTTAAAAAGTTCATTAAATCTTTTATTTGTCATAGTTAATCCAGTTGAGTAATTGAAATATTTCTGATTTAACCTAAAAGATCCATCTTCTTTAATATCAATAAGATAATTTTTAATAATTTCGCTATATTTTGGTTCTCCATATGGGGCTAGCCCCATTATTTTATATTCTCCGTCATTTACTTTAAATCCTAAAAAATATGTAAAAGCTGAATATAAAAGACCTAAGGAATGAGGAAAGTTAATTTCTTTTTTTAATTCTAAAGAATTTTTCTTGCCTATATAAATGCTAGTTGTTGCCCACTCACCAACTCCATCCATATTCAAAATTATAGCTTCATTAAATGGTGATGGATAAAAAGCGCTTGAAGCATGGCTGTGATGATGATCTGTAAAAAAAATCTTATTTTTTATTGAAGTATCTTTTTCAATTGAATATAAATATTTTAAAATTAATTGTCTTTGAAAAATTTTTTCTTTAATCCAAAGAGGAATTGCAAGTTTGAATGATTTAAAACCATATGGTACTTTTTTCAAATATGTTTCTAATAATCTTTCAAATTTAATAAAGGGTTTTTCATAAAATACAAACGCATCTATGTCTGATAGTTTTAAGTTTGCAGAATTTAAACAATATTTAATTGAATTAATAGGAAATCTTGCATCATGTTTAATTCTTGTAAATCTTTCTTCTTGTACAGCAGATATAATATTGCCATTGACTACTAAAGCTGCTGCACTGTCATGATAAAAACATGATATACCTATAATATTCACTGATTTAAAAAATAGTATATATAAAAGGAGCTACTACAGTTCCTGAAGTAAAAAAAAGCAAAGCTCCGAATAAAATTAAGATAACAATTATAGGCAAAAGCCAAAATTTTTTTCTAACCCTTAAAAAATTAAATATTTCGATAAAAAAATTCATAATTTAAAACTGTTTTGTAAAATATTTTTTATTAAATTCATTTGAATAACTCCAGTAAGATTTCAAATTTTTATTAATTTTCTCTTTTAATGGATCATAACGAAAAATTTTTAAAATAAAGCCAAAAGGTACAAAAATAAAAAGATAAAAAATAAACATTATTATTGGATTTATAATTTTAGCTAATAACTGAGCTAATTTTGAAAATAAAACTTTTATTAAATTTAAAAAAGAAGGTTTTAAATAAGAAATAATAATGAAAAATACACTTAATAATATTAGTATTAATTCAGTTATACCAAAGAATTTTAAGTATAAACGTATTAAAAGAACAATAAAAAAAACAGCTGATAATTGTATGCCGAAACTTTTATTACTTATTGATATAGAATTTTGAAAATCTTTTAATTGTTCATGCTGCATAAAATTATAAATAATATAAATTTTTACTTTATAATAATATTTTTTTTATTATTTTAAATATTAAATATGCCGGCTTAGCTCAGTTGGTAGAGCAACTGATTTGTAATCAGTGGGTCAGGGGTTCGACTCCTCTAGCCGGCACCACATAAAAAAGTTGTTTACTAAAAAAAAAATTAATAAAGAACTCCTAAGTTGGTCTTTATTAGATTGGGCTAATTCTTCTTGGCCAACAGTTATTATAACTTTTATTTTCTCAACTTATTTTGTAAAAAATATAGCACCAGATCAAATAACAGGTACATCACTATGGGGTTATGTTTTAAGTGTATCAGGCTTGGTTCTTGCTATTTCAGCTCCAATTCTTGGAATTTATTCAGATATTTTAAAAAAAAGAAAAGTTTTTTTAATAATTTCATCAGTTTTAACTTGTTTTTTTGCGTTTCTTTTATGGTTCACAGATCCATCTAAAAACATATTAATATATTTTTTAATAATTATTGTTCTTGGTAATATATGTTTTGAAATATCAACTGTTTTTTACAACGCATTATTAAAGAAAGTTTCCGATAAAAATAATATTGGAAAAATATCAGGAATTGCATGGTCTTTAGGTTATATTGGCGGCATTGTATCTTTAATTATATGTTTTTTTCTTTTTGTTAATCCAACTAAACCAATATTTCATTTAGATAAAGAAAAATTTGAACACATTAGAATTATAGGCCCATTTATAGGACTCTGGTTTTTAGTATTTAGTATTCCAAGTTTTATTTTCATAAAAGAAAAAAAAACAAAAGTAAAAAAAATCGATTTAATAAAAAATATAAAAAAAACTTTCTTATCAATCAAAAAAACAACGCTTAAATTTTTAATCTCAAGAATGCTATATACGGATGGATTAAATACATTATTTGCATTTGGTGGTATTTACGCAGCTACATTATTTGATATGAGCTTTAGTGAAATAATATTATTTGGAATAACTTTAAATATTTTTGCTGGAATAGGTTCAATAATATTTGCATTTTTTGATGACAAGTATGGCCCAAGAAAAATTATAAAAATATGCCTGTTGTCACTAATATTTATTTGTTCATTAATTTTATTATCTAATAATAAAATATTATTTTGGATATTGGGAATTGGTATTGGATTGTTTATTGGAGGATTGCAGTCAACAAGTAGATCTTGTATGGCAAGATTATCAAAAAAAAACGATCAATCTAAAATGTTTGGTATATATGGTTTGTCTGGAAAAATAACAGCATTTCTAGGCCCCTATTCCGTTGCTCTATTAACAACTACTTTTAATAACCAAAAAGCAGGTTTTATAAGTATTATTATTTTTTTTATTTTAGGGTATTTAATAATTAGAAACTTAAAGTTGCCAAATTATTCTAATTCTAAATGACCAAAAATTTGATCTACTATAGTTTTAATTGATAAATCAACTGTTTCATCTCTATGATTAGTGTAGAAATAATAATCTGACAATCTAGAAAACAAAACATTGTATTTTACTACCATTCTTTTTTTTTCATCTTTATTTGATTTAATTCCTGCATTGTAACCTTTAATAAATATCTTCTTTCTTTCTGTATCTAATTTGATCCAATCATGTCCGGTATAATAAAATCTTTTTATATTATTTTTTATAATTAAGTTCTCAATATTTTCAATTAACAAGCCTTTTTTACCACAAACTTCGTTAAATAATTTATTAAAGCTTTGTTTATCTATTTTTTCTGATTCATCTGCTTCTTTAATTTCCCAATACCAACCTAAAATAAAAGCTGCAACGAAATCCTTTTTTTCTATTTCATTCCATTCATCAGTAGTACAAAACTCGGTTGTTTTTATTTGATTAAATTTTTTATCAATTAATTCTTCATCCACCTCATTAGCAAAGAGTGAAGATGAAAGAAAAAAAATACATAAAAAAAAGTAAAAAAAATTTTTCATAATTTTTTTTTTAAAGTTATAATCTTAAATAAGATGCTTAAAGTTTTCAAAATCTCAATACTTTTATTTTTTTTTTCATTAATCAATACTAGCTTACTTTATTCAAATAATTTAAGTGAAATAATAAAGAAAGCAGAAAAATCAGTCAGTGATGCTGAAGATGCTTTCGCAATAGGTTCAAAAGGTCATTTCCAAAGTCTAGAAGATTTATTAAAAGTAAGAAAAAAATTAGTTAAAGCAAAAGATATGTTGTCAGAAATAAAAAATAGCGATCCAAATAAAGCAATTAAAATTTTGGATGAGCTTGAGCCATTAACTAAATATATAATTGAGCATTCTGGTCTTGATCCAAAGCATTAAATATAATTTTTAGTAAAAATTTTTAAATTTTCTAATAGAAACTGTTCTTTTTCTAAGAGTCTTTTTTTTGATTGTATAGCAAGTAATAATCTTTTACGAGCACTAGAAGAATTTTTATAAAAGAAATTTAAATTATTTTCATTTTCATAAATAGGATCTAATTCTTTATTTTTCGTTTTAAGATAAAATTCTTTATAAACTTTATAAGTGTCAAAATGATTTTTCAATGACTTACATAGACCGTGCTCATAGAAAGCAAAGTCTCTAATAATATAATATGCTATTGCTGAATATAATCGGTCATCCTTTATAGAAGATAAAATTTTTTTAACATTTGCTAAAGATTGTTCTGGAGTATAAATTGTTTCAATAGATCTACTTACCTCAATTCCTAAAGAATTATCTAATTGTTTTTTTCTATTAATTGTTTTGTCAGGTTCATCTAAACCAAGCTTTTCTTTTCTAGCATTTAATAAATTCTCAAAATTAACATCGCCACAACTTGACACAGCATTATCAACTATTGTTTTTTGTTTTTTATTAAGATCTAATGGAGGAAATTCGTCTTCTGAAAAAGATTTGTCAACGCTTGAAAAAAAAAGAAGAATTAAAAGAAAAAAATTAAAGTAGAGGTTTCGCATACCCTTCATCCATTGCAGATTTATTAAACATAATAAAAGGAGCATCTATTCCATCTATAACAGAAAATCCTAACCACATTCCAGATCCTCCGTGTCCTGGAACACCACAAAAAGCTGAATATTTACCAATGGTATAATCATCTCTGTTTTTTGCTTTAAATTTAACATCTTCTTCACAAGAAAGACAACCTTGTGATGGTGATAAACTATAAGCTCTTGCAATTGCAACTAATGACTCATCTGCTTCTTGCGGAACATCGCCATCCCACATTTTAATCACAGCTACGCTATGTCTATAGTTTCCATCAGGATTAACAAATTTTAAATTTACATTCCATCCTTGAGGTACAACTAAATTTGCTGATCCGTTATAAAAACCATTATAATTCCAAGAACCATTGTTCCCGTTATATGCTGAAGTTAAAGTAAAAGTAACTAACTTGTTGCTACTATCAACTACCATCCATGATGGAGTAATTTTTTCTCCAGATCCATGGTGCTTTGCACTAACAGAATTTAAAAAAAATAATAAAGTTAAAGAAAAAAAAGAAATTAATAATTTTTTTAAAAACATTTGATATCCCTTTTAAAAATATAGGGCACCTTTTTAAAAAAAAAAGATGCCCCATAATAAAATAGACTTAAATTATTAGTCTACTGTAAAAACAAGAAGGTTGTCCCCACGTGGTGCATTAATTTGTGCATTACCACCAGAAGCAACTGCAACGTGAAGTTTACCGCCTAGCTCATATAAAGCACAAGCAGCATTAGCTCCAGCTCCAGTTTGGAACTCCCAAAGTTTTTTACCAGTTTTAGCATTATACGCTCTGAAGTAACCATTGGCTTCTCCAGCAAAAACAACGCCGCCACCAGTAACGCAAGTACCACCGATCATTGGTTCGTCAGTATCGACTTCCCACTCAATTTTACCGGTGTCTACGTTAACAGCATTGATTCTACCCCATTGTTTTTCACCAGGAATAGCAACAAAAGCAGAGCCTAACCATAGTTTACCTTTTTGATAACCAGCGCTATGAGTTATATAATTCATAGGTTGGTGAAGATTAACATAATAAGCTAGACGTGTTTTTGGACTAAAAGCACCAGGTGACCACTCAACTCCACCATTAGCACCAGGAAGCATTCTTGTTCCTTCGCCAGTTGGTAAAGCAAAAAGGTTTTCATGAGGGATCATCTCTTTAGATCTACGAATTAAATGTCCATCAGAAGCTGCATGAATATAAACCCATCCAGTTTTTCCACCATGAATAACGCCTTTGACCATAGTTCCACTTTCGTCCTTTACATCCGCTAGGATTGGAGGAGAAACAGAATCAAGATCCCAAACATCATGTCTAATATATTGGTAAGCCCATATTAGCTTTCCATTATTAGCATTGATTTTAACCAGAGAGTCAGACCATCTATTATCTCCAGGTCTAATAAGTCCATCTAAATCAGGTGATGGATTTCCAGTTGTAAAGTAAACAGATCCTTCAGAGTGATCTACAGAACCTGTCATCCATGCAGAAGCACCACCAACTTTCCAGGCATCGTCATGTTTGCCTGATTTAATAGCAGCTTTTTCTGCAGCGATATCACGATTTAACGGTTCATCACCAATTCCCGGATCAGTAACATTTACAAAGTCACCGTTCCAACCTTTAAGACCGTCAGGGTTGGTGTATGTTGGAGATGGAACAGTGTACCATTTCCATGCTAGTTTACCGTCACTAACATTGTACGCAGATATAAAACCACGGATTCCGTATTCAGCACCGGACATACCCATGATTATTTTATCTTTATAAACAGCAGGTGTATGGGTTTGAGAATAGCCAGCTTCGTTGTCAGCTATTTGTTTTTCCCATGCAAGCTTTCCTGTTTTTTTATCCAAAGCAACTAACATTGCATCCAAGGTTGCAAAAACTACTTTATCTTTCAATAAAGCAACTCCTCTGCTATTTGGACCACAACAATAAATTGCTGGTTTGTTTTTGTGAGTGTATTGCCATAACTCTTTACCTGTAGCTGCATCAACTGCAAATACATGATTGTAAGGAGTTGTGTAATACATAATGCCATCTTCGATAACTGGAGTTGTTTCGTGTGAACCCAGTTTTTCACCATGCTGATGAATCCATTTTACATTAAGATTAGCAGCATTTTTGACATTAATACCATCACTTGGATGATATCTTTGTTGTCCAGCATCACCACCGTAACCTAACCAGTTTTTACCTGGAAGTTTAGCGTATTCACCAGCACTTGTTGCATATGCAAAACCAGTGATTGTAGCTAAAACAGTAGCAACACTTAGAGTTTTTTTGATTATAGACATATATATATAACCTCCCGAGATTAATATTAAGCGTTGAGTAATATCAACATAATAAGAATTAAACAAAAAAAACTATTTGTCTAGACAAAAAATGCCATAATTTTGCCATAATTATACTTGCAGTAATTGATTTTACAGATTAGTTATAAGTTGGTTTGTAAGAGCTTTCGCTTTTTTTTCTAAAAAATCCATTCTATTGCATTGAAATTCTGCTTCCTCTTCCGCATCGTCGGCTATTTCAAGTATCCACCCCTTGTCACTTCTACCTATGCTTCTTTTTTCTAATTTTTTATCTTTTAAATTTTGTTTTATTAGTTGCTGTTCCAAAAGTTCAACTCGTGTTATAAATTGAAAAACACCATGTTTTGCAAGACTAAGGTACAGTGACATTTCTTGAAAAATACCAGAAAATACTAAATCAAATTTTTTTTCTTTAATATTTTTATCATTAAATTTATTTGAAAAATCATTTATTGCTTTTTTTCCTTGATCTATAGAATTAGCATGATTCGTAATATAATTTACCAAATCTCTTACATCACTATCATTTTTCCATTTAGAGTCTAAATTAATTTCTTTTCCTGACCAATAATCTGTTTGTTTTGGTGGCTCTAAATGATGTAGCTTACAAGGCCACTCATCTTCTTCAATTATAATTTCAGCAGAAATTAATAAATTGAAATTTAAAAATAAAAAAAATACAAAAGAATAAAAAAAATTTTTCATAGTAATAAAATATTAAAAAATTCTACACTATATAAATATATAATGGAAAAAATAAAAAAAATTAGTGATTTTAATTTAAACTCAAAAAAAGTTTTGGTTAGATTAGATTTAAATGTTCCATTTAGAAATGGAAAAATTTCAGATCATACAAGAATTATTTCTTCTTTACCAACATTAAAAGAAATTTTAAAAAAAAATGGTGTGCCGGTTATTATTAGTCATTTTGGCAGACCTAAAGGAAAAAAAAACAATAATTTTTCTTTAAAAAAAATTGTCAATAGTTTGTCAAAACATCTTAAAAAAAAAGTTATTTTTTGTAAAAATTGCGTAGGTTTGGAAGTAAAAAAAGTTTTAGAGAACGTAAAAATTGGTGAAATCGTTTTATTAGAAAATTTAAGATTTCATACTGGAGAAAGTTCTAATAATTCTAAGTTTGCCAAAAAACTAACAAAATATTGTGATATTTATATAAATGACGCTTTTAGCGCAAGTCATAGAAAACATGCGTCAATAGATAAAGTTACAAAATTGCTTCCATCTGGAATGGGTAAAAACATGGAAAAAGAAATAGTAAATTTAAATAAGTTCTTAAAAAAACCAAAAAAGCCTTTAACAGCTATAATTGGAGGAGCAAAAATGGAAAATAAAATAAACTTAATTAATAATTTGTTAAAAAAATGTAATTTTTTAATCCTAGGAGGTGGAATAGCTAATACTTTCTTAAAATCAAATAAATTTAATATTGGTAAATCTATATATGAAAAAAAACAATTAAAGAATGTAATTAAAATTCAAAAAAAAGCCAAAAAAAATAATTGCAAGATAATATTGCCTACAGATTTAATAGTTTCTAGAAAACAAAGAGCAGTTGATTATTTTAATGTAGATAAAAATCATCAAATTCTGGATTTGGGAAATAAATCTATTTTTATAATTTCAGATATAATTAATGAATCTAAGACTGTGATATGGAGTGGCCCTTTAGGTTACTTTGAAAAAAAACCTTATGATAATGGAACTAATAAAATAGCTTCTTTGATTGATTCAAAAAAATCATTAATTAGTGTGGCTGGAGGCGGTGATACTATTGCTGCTATAAAAAAAAATAAAAAATACAAAAATTTCACTTTTTTATCTACAGGTGGTGGAGCTTTTTTACATTGGTTAGAAAAGTTAACATTGCCTGGGGTAGAAGCATTAAAAAAATAGTTAATAAGATTTGTAAGATTTTTCTTCTATAAGATGAGATCCGGTTAATTGATTTATTTTTTTTTTAATTTGTGATCTTTCGTCATTATTTATATAAACAGATCTTGCTAACTTTATAAATTCTTTATTAAATTTTTTCTTTGATTCAAGTAGTCTAATTTGATCTTCTATATCCCACAATTTTTTATTTATATTTATTAATTTCTTTTCATATAAAAAAAGTTTTTTATTTTTTTTAAAATTTTTTTTATAAATTTTATTTAATAAAGATAACTCTTTGTTAATATTCCTTAATTTTGATTTGTTAGTTATTTTATTTTTTTTAATCTTTAAAATAGAAATTTTATCAATTAACTCTCCGCTTGAAACAGGTACTGTAATTTCATCATTTTTCATATAAATTTTTTTTCAATCTTTTTTATAACATAATTTGGAGTAATCGTGTTAATATCTGAAGAACCAAAGATTCTTGAATCAATAGTGATTGAGCCTGGAGTTAATCCAGTGTATTTTCCAGGTAGACTTCTTCCGAAAACTTTTACTATTGGGGCACCTCCTGCATCTATCATGTGAGCAGTTCCACTGTCATTAGCTAAAGCGCAATTTATTCTTTCTGATAAAGCAATAACAAAAGCTGGGCCAGAAATATTTTTTTTTTTGAATTTACCCCATTCAGGAAATAATGAAAGAGGAACATATGTTTTTATCACTTTCAACCATTTTTCTTCTTTAGGTCCTAAAAAAAAAACTGGAATTTTATTTTTTTTAGAAAAATGTTTAGCAACGTCAATAAAATTATTTAATTTCCAACATTTGGATGTATCTCCAGCACCAGGGGCAAAGCCTATATAATATTTATTTTTAGGTAAAGCAATTTTTGCTAAATCTCTATATTTTTGTTCTAAAGGTAAAGGAGGTGGAGGAACATTTATATCTTTTCCATATGCTATTTCAGCTAATTGAACCAATCTTTGAGACAAATTTAATTTTCTTTTAAAATTAGACGGCGGTTTTAAATTTGAAAATAAAAAATTAGCACAGCCTGACAAAAAAAATTTATGTTTTATTGTTCTAATAATTAAAGTAGTAAGAACATGGGTTTGGGTATCAATCAATAAATCAAATTCTCTAGAATTAAGTGGTGGTTTAAAAAAATTCATTAAATCACTTAATCTTTCAGATATGTTGGCTTCATTAACACCTATAAATCCAATATTAGCC
>Ga0315338_1004657_pt1 | contig 10588 bp, 8 predicted proteins | sample ASW8metaG_FD_204518 | JGI IMG/M metagenome (GOLD analysis project Ga0315338, IMG submission 204518) | Ammonia-oxidizing marine archaeal communities from Monterey Bay, California, United States - ASW #8 | ecosystem: Environmental > Aquatic > Marine > Coastal | place: USA: California | collected...
GCCCATCACCATTGTCGTCAAGAAGCGCGTGTTCGGTCGTGAGGAGACCTTCAGACTCGTAGCTCTGGACGACACGGGCCCTCGCGTAGGTAAACGCCTCAAGCATCGAGACTCGCCGGTCTTTGTTCTGGTCGGCTTCCTCTTCGCCGGCGGAGAACGCATCGACGAAATACCCCCCGAAGACCGCCGCGTTGCGCTCGCCCCCGGTCTTAGTTGCAGTCATGACCGTCCGACCACCGCCGGAGAGCCATTCCACGAATGGGCCACTGGCACTCGCCGTGTTAACGAACGTCACCTGCTGCCCGTCAAGCTTATCGAGTAGACTCGCGAACTCTTCCGCGGACAGATCGCGCCGAGGCAGATTGATGCGAGCGGCATCGGTAAAGCTCCCGTGTCCAAAGAAAACGATGACGACGTGATCGCCAGACGAGGCGCGGTCGGCAATTGACTGAATCGCCGCCTCGACGTTCTCACGTGTCGATCGGTCGGTGATCAAATTTGGGGCAAGGTCAGGTTTCTCTCCGAGGTAGGTAATGCCTTCCGATGGCACTTCGTAGCGAGTGCGTGCGGCGTCGATAAGAGTTGTGGCCCATTGATGAAACTGCTGAGTGTACTCGGGATCGCCGCCAAGCCCGGTGATGACGAGCAGGTGGGTCTGCTGAGCCTCGACCACTGTCGGCGGGATGACCACCAGTGTAGTTGCCAGCGTCGCCAGGAGCCACGGAGGAACGGTCCGCCTCATGCTAATCCTTTATAGCGTCGATAGCTCCACTCGCCAAGCACGAGGCCGACAAGAAGAAGCAGTAGCGCTGGCATGTCCCACAGATCACGTTCCTCGACGACGGTGACACCTCCGCCGACGTACTGGACGTCATCCGGCAGGGTCCCGACCGTATCGGGTGTGTAGAAACGACCACCAGTCTCGGTTGCTACCCGCTCGAGCAGCGACGCCCCCATCGTCGAATCGTAAAATTCGCTGTCGCTCGGAGCCACCTGCAGATGAACGGTGTCCTCACCAAGAAGCTCGTTATTGGCGACTGCCTCGACACGGACTTCGTAAAATCCTGCATCCGCAGCGGTGAACGTCGTGCGATACTCCCCATCCTTCTCCGCAGTCCACTCCATCGGCAGCTCGATCAGCTCCCCGGACGGATCAGTCACGACCGCGGTCACCGCGCTATTGTTCAACTCTTCGTAGTTCGCATCGCCGACTTCCGCAAGTACCGTGACGACCTGTTCCGGCTCAACTCGGTCCTGGGGCACATTGGCCACAACCTGATCCGGAACACCGTCGACCAGCCACCGCACCAGTCGCCGCCAGAAAGTCTCGTGGGTCATGTCCTCCACCGGAACATCGGCATGCATCTGCCACATCCACGAATCCTGGACAGGGAACGCCATCGACTTGCCGGCGCCGTAACGTTGAAACGCTAATACCACCAGACCCTCCGGCGTCCGGAGTAACGTTGTCGCACCGGGTTTCGTGTCGGTGATCGGATTGACGATCGTCACCAGCGGTAGCGTCTCCCAACGTTCGACCGACGCTATTTCGTTGTCAGCGATCAGGGTCGAGGGATGGCTCTCCCCGGCTCGGGTCGGCTCAACGCGGACTTCCTGAAAGAAGCCCTCCTCGCTATCACCACGGATGGGATCAAGCACGACCGGTAGCACATCGGCCACCGGCGTCCCTGCGTAGCCACCTTCCGCAAACGACCGATGACTCCCGAGCATAAGGAGTCCCCCGCCGCGATGGTTCACGAAATCGGCGATCATCCGTAGTTGGTCGGGCGTGAAGTGTCCCGCCTCGATGCTCCCCAAAATGAGCCCTCGGTATTTAAAGAGCTCGGATCGCGTGCGAGGAAACCCTCCGACCAACTCATCCGGACCATCGACGTTTCGTCTGAGGAACTTGTTTTCAGCTGTGCGCTGCAACAATGCAATTTGAAGATTTTGGTCTTCCTCCACACCCCGAAGGAGATACTTCACTTCCCACCGTGGCTCACCCTCGAAGTACAGGAGCTTCTCGTTCCGATCTTCCACAACAATCAGAGTCTGACGGAGGTTGTTTTGGGTAACCATCTCGCCAGGAAGCGGAGAAACGCGAAAGCTGAACAACCGCGGGCCCTCGTCGTTAGCCGTAAACCGGAGCCGAACCGTCTGTGGGCTTCCTTCAGAACCGAGCTGGATATCCTCAGTGCCAACGATCCGGCCTTCGTCCTCGACCTGAACCGTCACCGTCTCACCTTGATAGCCACGGTGGGTAACGACCAGCTCCACAGCGAGTGAGGCACCCTTGAGCACCCGCTGTGGTGTCTCGACACGACTCATCTGGATATCTCGCTCGTACTCTTCACGACCAACACCCACTGTGAATACAGGAACTGCCGACGCCTGCAGCGGCAAGAGTGCTTCGGCAAGACCGCCCTCGGCGTTGTCGGCCCCATCAGTCACGACAACCAAACCGGAGAGCGGAACACCCGACAGCTCTTCGTGTGCGCGCTGCAGTGCCTGACCCAGATGTGTCCGCGTACCCGAGTACGTCAACTCACTAACATCGCTCACGCGGTCCGTGTCGCTCGAAAAACTGAAAAACCGCAAGGCAAATCGGTCGGCTAATGCCGTGAACAGCTCGCTTTCAGGGTCACCGAAACTCGTTTCCACAAAAACCTGGCGCGGTGTCTCATCAGTGTCGGCGATTTGCATACTTCGCGAGTCGTCAATTAACACTCCAAGGAAGTTCTCCTGTGGCACGACAGAAGAGAGAACTAGAACAGGGCGCAAGAGACAGAACACGAGCACGACGAACACAGCGATCCGCACTGCGGTCAGAATCGTTCGATCGAGTGGCTGGCTGTTTCCGCGAACTTGAGCGTATGTCCGGAGAGTGACCAGCGCTGAGATACCGGCAACGGCGACGGCGAGCAGGCCGAGCCAGGAGACACGGAGCGCAAAGTCTCCCTGCTGGAAAATCAGCGGTCGATACTTAAAAAAGAATTCAAACAGTGATTCAAACACGATGGTTTAACCCACAACCGACAACCCACAACCCCTTCTAGTGGCTCATCGAATACACGATGAAGTTGACACCCATTTGAACGGCAAAGCTGGAAAACTGGAGCGGATACTCCGGGCGTTCGAACCACTCCCAGGCATCCCCAAGATCGGTGTTCCCGTTGATCACAACCATTAGCCGGCCTTTGTCGTCGAAAATTCCTCGGGCAAACGCCTCGTATCCATCTCGCTCCCAGGTGCGACCACCATAGTAGTTTCCGATTGCTGGCACCTGGATCACTTCTTTGATTCTATAGACCGTATTGAAGATCGGATGATCAGACGGAATCTCGACAATCGAGTACTCCGGAAGGGTCCGCCGCATCTCCCGTGCAAGATCCTCAAAGGCCCAAGCTCCCCAGAAGTCATCCACGACCAGAAACCCCCCAGCCCGCAGGTAGTTTCCTAATCCCTCGACCTCCGCCGGTGTCAGCGAAATTCCTTCGATCTCAAGCATGTATAGGAACGGAAAACGCCGAAGGTTAGGGTCGTCCAGACGCACCGCGTTCTCACGTTCGGACGCGCTCATATCGACGAGCGTATTGACAGCCGCCATCAGTTGACGATCGGCTTTTGGAAAGTCGGTGGCCCAGGATCGGTTCCCTCTCCACGGCGATGAGTAGACACCTCGCGTGAAGTAGAACTCGCTCGGACCTGCGGATTGCCGCCCTGAAGAACGGCGCTGATCGACGAGTCTTCGGAAGTCTTGCGGCGCCTCTCCGGCTGGACCGACACTGGGTGCGGCACGGAGAAACACCAGTCCGACGCCAAGAAGCGTTACAACGACGAGAGCTATCCGTCCTGTGCCTCGAGACCGCACGTGCTACTCCAGTGGAGAAAGGCCCGTTCGGGTGGGGGCCAAGCTGGTAGCATCGTCCTTTCGGACGGGGAAGAACGTCTGAGATACGCTCTTCTCGGAGGGCCGCGACCCAATTCCAGGAACTCTCGTTGCAGCATAGCACATGGACTAGGTCCGCAGAAGTGGACACCCTAGGGAGTCACCGTGGGATGCCAACCTGCAAAAACACTCTCAAAGCCACATGTTCTACCTGGTACGATACCTGCATATTTCTGAGCCATGGGGAGCAACGTGCCACGAGTCGTCTGCGTGTGCCTAGTCGTCCTGGCGATGCCGTGGCGGGTGTGGGCAGAGCCTGCCTCGGGGAACTCATCGCGTACCGAAGCAGAGACCGAACGGATCCAGCCAGCTGAGCCCGACTTTCTCTTTGGTAAACCTCGCTTAACAATCGGTCTCCGCGGTCTGTCAGTGAATCCGCTAGCGGACAGCGATATTCTTTCGTTTATAACGAAACAGTTGACCCTCGAAAAGAAAGACTTCCGTGCGAAGGGGTTCGCGTTCGATCTCGGCTTACCCGTCAGCTCTCGTTTGAATACAATCGCGGCACTGGAGTACAACCGAGCCGGCGCCTCCTCAGAGGATCGCTCGTTCATCGAAGCCGACGGATTCTTAATTCAACAGGACACCCACCTGACCCGGTTCAATCTGACGGGTAGCCTGGAGCTGGCCCTCATACCCCGCGGTCGATCCATCGGGCAGTTTACCTGGATCGCGGCACCCGTCGTGCCCTACGTCGGTGGCGGCGGTGGTCTGCTCTGGTACCACTTTGAGCAGACGGGTGACTTTGTCGATTCGCTGGACCCTGAGCTTCCCATTTTCTCGGACCAGCTGATCTCGGAGGGATGGACCACGAACGCACAGGTCTTCGCCGGCGTTGATATCAAGATGACCCGTCGACTACTGTTGACCGCTGAGACCCGATATGTGTGGGCCAACGCGACGATGGGGATGGATTTTGTCGGCTTTGAACCGATTGACCTATCGGGACCCCGAATCGCCGTTGGCATCCGGCTCCTGTTCTGACGCACGCTAGCGTGATGAGTTCGAACAACTGATGGGCTGACGCGGAGAGAATCATGAGAATCTACTTCCTAACATGTGCGGCGGCGGTGATTCTGAGCGGTGGATCGGCACAAGCCGGACAGCGTGAAAGTATCGATTTACGGTGGGCGCCTTGGCTTGGCTGTTGGCAACTCTGGGAGGAAGAACTCGATACGTTCGCTTCAGCCGACGATACCGGTCAAGGGGCACTCTTGGAACGGACCTTAGTTTGTGTCGAACCCGCTGGATCAGGAATCACAATGACGGCGTCCGAGGGCAAGCGGCAACTGGTCGAACGGCGAATCGTCGCCGATGGAGTCCGGCACGGCGTCGTCGACAGCAATTGCCGGGGCTGGGAGAGAAGCGACTGGTCCCGTGACGGCCATCGGCTCTATACAACGTCCGAGCTCCAGTGCTCCGACCTGCCCACTCGCCGTCTGAGCGGGCTCAGTCTGTTGGACTCCCCCTCGAGTTGGATTGACATCCAATTCGTCGATATGGGAGAGCACCACCAACTCGAAGTACGGCGATACACTGCGGTACAAGCAGAGACGGAAGCAAGCAAACCGGCTGACTCCGCCTTAGAGATCGGCCAATCTGAAATTCGTCAAGCCAGGCGAGAGAGCGCCGAAGTGCCGAACCTCGCGGACATTATGGAAGCCAGCCGCCATACGACACCACGTGTGGTAGAGGCCTTACTCATGGAAACCGAGCCGAGGCTTCACCTTGACAGTCACGCGTTGGTCGGATTGGATGACGCAGGAATCGATCACGGCGTGATCGACCTCTTGGTCGCCCTGTCGTATCCCGAACAGTTCGTGGTCGAGCACCGGGACCGAAGCGGAGCCTGGTCATCCCGGTCAGGAAACGGGTTCGGGCGATTCTATGACCCCATCTGGTATTCGGACCTATATCCGTACTACATCACGCCAATGGGTTATCGGTACTGGGGCAGCAGCTACAACCCTTATTTCTATAACCCGTATTTCTATGGCGGCGCGGTGGCCAGCCCGTTCGTCATAATTTCCGAGCGAAGCGCCAGCCAGCTGGATGCTGCCGGAGCGGTCAATGGCCGAGGCTACACTCGCGTTCTTCCTCGTGCCACGGAGGATCGTCGCGCTGTCGGCCGCCGAGGAGCACCCTCCGACTCGGGCAGAGGAGGCTCAACGCGGACAGGTTCATCAGGCAGAGCGGGCGGCAACACCGCGTCACCCCGTGGTTATTCAGGTGGGCGATCAGGGACAGGTCGAAGAGCGGTACCCAGACAATAATTAAAGAAGGACTATCGGAAGAAGACCGCGCGACGAGCCGACCAAGAGTCCCTCAAGTCCCTTCCGGTGACCAACTCCTCACGGCCCCGATCCTAGACTCTGTGGACACTGTCGACCGAGAACACCTTGGCTGCATCACTCTACAAACCGGACTTCGAATATTTTTGGCCAGTCCTTACCTGTGATGAAAAAAGTTTCAGCCGCCGGGTCGTACGCAATCCCGTTCAGCACATCAACGCCGCGGGCTTCGTCATTTGTGAGCAGGCCAGAGGCGTCGATTTGGTGCATGACGCGTCCAGTCTTCGGGTCGATCACGACTAGGTGTTCTTCCTGATACACGTTCGCGTAGACAACGTCACCCACGCATTCGAGCTCATTCAACTGCGTCAACGGACGCCCTCGGAGTGTCACACGTATCGAGCCGAGTGGTTCGAACGTCGCCGGATCCCGAAACGTCAGCATGTCTGACCCGTCGCTCATAATCAGACGACGACGGTCGGTATCGTGGCACAACCCCCACCCCTCGCCACGGTACCTAAACATCCGGACCTCTTCGAAGCTATCAGCGTCGTACACATAAGCCCGCTCGGCTTTCCATGTCAGCATGATCAGATGATCGCCAACCGCGGCCAGCCCCTCACCGAAGAACGCCGGGGATGTGTAGACCTGCTGGTTCACGATACCGGTCTTGGGGTCTATTCGGCTCAACCTGGACTCACCGTATTGGCCGGTACTTTCGTACAACCACCCGTCCCGCCAGAGAAGGCCTTGCGTATACGCCGTCGTGTCGTGAGGAAGCTCGCGTTTAACTTCAACTCGGAGTGACTGGACGGTCAGCGGCTCGGTCTGAGGGAGACCAATTCCGTTGGGACCGGTCGAAACCAAGGCGTATGTGCCTCCGGCGAGGGCGATAGTGACAGCCGTCACGACAATCCATCCAGTATTACCGAAGGGACGATGTCGGGCAGCTACCGGGCGACGTTTCGTCTTACGTTGGCTGGTCACGGCGCGGCGTCGACGGCTGTTCGCTCGTCGGCCATGTTACACGACGTTCGAACACTTCGGCGATCGTCTTCGCACCAAACCGGTCGTCGAGAAACTCCAGTTGATCGGAACGAACCTGACCTGGGTGAGGAACACCGCACGCACGCGCCAAACAGAGCAAGTCTTTCCGCAAAGCTACTATGTAGTTGGCAACACGCACGGATTTCAAATTAGGGTCCAAACCGCCGGCCAGCCACCTGTTTTGCGTCGCCACGCCGGTCGGACAGCGGTTGGTATGACACCGCTGAGCCTGGATACAGCCGATGGCGATCATCGCCTCACGAGCCACATTGATCATGTCGCAGCCCATCGTAAACGCGAGCAGCGCGTCCTGGGAAAACCCAAGTTTTCCAGAGCCGATGAAGACGACCTTCTCCGAAATCCCCGCCGCGTCAAAAATCCGGTGAACCCGGCTAAATGCCATCTTGAAAGGAAGCGCCACATGGTCTGTGAAGACCAGGGGTCCGGCACCGGTTCCTCCCTCACCCCCGTCGATCGTGATGAAGTCGACTGCCCGTCCGCCCGTCGACATATGTCGTGCAAGGTCCTTCCAGAACGCCAATTCACCGACAGCCGATTTGATTCCAACCGGCAGACCTGTTTCAGCCGCGACCGCCTCCGCGAAATCGAGCAGGCTGTCAGCGTCGTGGAACTCACGGTGTGCCCCTGGACTGGCACAGTCCTGTTTGAGTGGAATACCTCGGACTGCCGCGATCTCAGGCGTAACCTTCTGGCCGGGAAGAAAACCACCAACCCCCGGCTTCGCCCCTTGGCTCAGCTTGATCTCGATGGCCCGCACGCTGGGGTACCGCTCGACACCATCCTTAAGACGAGACATGCTGAATCGGCCTGATTCGTCACGACAACCAAAGTAGCCGGTACCGATCTGCCAGACCAGATCACCGCCGCAGAGGTGATGGGCCGACACGCCGCCTTCTCCGGTGTTTTGGAGACAATGCGCGAGGGCGGCACCCTTGTTGAGCGCTTGAACGGCCTGGGCGCTCAGGGAGCCGAAGCTCATTCCAGAGATGTTGACGATTGACGTCGGACGAAAGGCCTTCTTGCGGTCACGACTCCCCCCTAGCACCTTCGGACACGGAACGACGTAGCTTGAGTCGTAGTCAGGCTCACCGGGCTGCGGAGAGTTTAGTGGGAAAGCCTGATGCTTGATCACCAGATAGTTTGGGCTCAATTCCATCTCGTTATCGGAACCGAATCCAAAGTAGTTGTTGTCGCGTTTCGATGACGCGTAGATCCATCGGCGCTGGTCCCGGCTGAACGGGCGTTCTTCGTTATTCTTGGTGACGATGTATTGACGAAGCTCTGGGCCAACCGCCTCCAAGATGTAGCGCAAGTGACCGATGATCGGAAAGTTGCGTAGGATGGCATGTTTCCGCTGACCGCGGTCATAGACCACGACCGCGACGATGACGATCAGAGAAACCCAGAGCCAGAGCATATGTCCCTTCTAGGACAACCGACGGACAGCTCAGGATCCTATTAACTACGGATCCCCTTCTCTCAAGTGTCTCATAATCCAGGCAGAGACTCGGACCACGGACCGACCTACGCTGGAAGACTCAGACTCGAATCAACATCGGCACAGTGGCCTGACCGGTGGCTCTGGTGTCACGTCGGCGTAGGTCGCCATCTGACGCTTGTAAACATCGAGCGCGTTGTCGAGCCCATCACACTAGTTAACGCAGTCGAGTAAATTCAGCGCCCGACGTGCGGCCACCTGTGCCCGGCGACGTCGGTGATTCAGCACATCATGCTTGGTCTTGGCTGAGAGAGGTTTCCCTGGCGGAACGATGAGACCTACATCTCCTGAGAAATGATGAGCTCGCGCCAACCGCTGGACAGGTAGCAATGACGTCTGGTCGGTTGCCGGTAGATCGGCCCTTAACATCTTTCGCTGTTGCATGACCGCGTGGTGACAGCGCAAGCACAACTTTGCGGGCGCATGCCCGTGCCGGGGCGCCAACCTCAAATGTGCGCGGTGGTGCCAGCACACGACGCACAGCTGAACTGGGCGTAATGTTCGATGCTCGGTCCCGACCTTGGGAGTAAAATCGGCGCTAGACTCGTCGGAGTCAAAGTCCAACTGACGGACTCTGGCCTGCTGATATCGACCCATTCTGGCCTCCTTGTCTCCGTCACTCTAGACGGGGGGTGTGACAGGGTAGGTCACGGTCCCTTTATTATTGAGACGAGGGCAGACTACATAAAGGTTCCCGAAATGGCTCGAAATCGCGAGATGATCCGGCAATGGAGACTTTTGCGTGAGATCGAGGCCTCAAGTGGCGTGACAATTCGCCACATGGCCGAAATCTCAGGCGTGACAACCCGCACGATTCGACGTGACCTTGACGCGCTGCAAGACGCCGGCTTTGCACTGTATGACGAGTCGTACGACGGTCAGAAGCGGTGGAAACTCCGCACGCGCCCGTTCAAAGGACTAGACGACACCGGCTTCACACTCGGTGAGTTATCCGCCTTATATTTCAGTCGGACAGTTGTGGAGTGTCTCGCTGGCACACCGTTCCAGGATGACCTGGCGCATGCGTTTACCAAGCTGGCAGGAGCACTCGAACCTCGGATGCGAGCTTTCCTCGACCGCCTACCGGCGGCGATCGAAGCGAAACCGGCTCCGACAGCGCGTCGGTTCGTCGCCCGGCAACGCCAAACCATCGGGCGGCTGCTCGACGCCGTCCTTCACCAGCAGCGGCTCTCGATGCAATATCACTCGTTCTCGAGCGGACGCGAGAAGAACTATCGAATCGATCCCTATCGTTTGGTCTATGCGCAGGGCGGATTGTATCTCTTCGCCTATGTCCCGGCGTACGAGCAAATGCGGACATTCGCGGTCGACCGAATCCGACGGATCACGCCGCTCGACCAAGTGTTTGAAGTGGTCGAAGATCTCGGCGAAAGTGTGTTTCCAAACTCACTCGGCATTTACGAAGGCGAGCCCGAACGGGTAGAGGTCACCTTCACGAGCCACGCAGCCCCCTACATCCAGGAACGCGTGTGGCATCCATCCCAGACCATGAAACCTCAGGAGGATGGATCAGTTGTGCTGGTCTTGAACGTGTGCACAGATGCCGCACTTCGAAGCTGGATTCTAAGCTTCGGTCCGGCAGCCCACGTCTCTTCGCCGGCTCACCTGGCGACGACGATCGCGGACGCGTTGTCAGCAGCACGGGCGCACTACGACGCCGTCCCCGACCAGTTGGCAGCGATCGAACATTGATGACTCACCCCAGTACCAGCCGCGGCGTTAGGATCTGGGCAACGCTGGCCCTCATGACCGTTACGTCTC
>Ga0315338_1004658_pt1 | contig 10583 bp, 6 predicted proteins | sample ASW8metaG_FD_204518 | JGI IMG/M metagenome (GOLD analysis project Ga0315338, IMG submission 204518) | Ammonia-oxidizing marine archaeal communities from Monterey Bay, California, United States - ASW #8 | ecosystem: Environmental > Aquatic > Marine > Coastal | place: USA: California | collected...
TAGACCATGTGGTGCTCGAGCGGGGTGAGGTCGCCAATTCCTGGTGTTACGAGCGCTGGGATTCGCTGCGCCTATTGACCCCAAACTGGCAGAGTAGGCTTCCGGGCTTTTCTTACTCCGGAGACGACCCCGATGGCTTCATGAGCATGGCGGAGGTCATCGATTTCATCAAAAAGTACGCTGAAGCTATCGAAGCACCCGTGCGAACAAAAACGACCGTCACCTCCGTTCGTTACGAAGCAGGGCAGTATCATGTGACTACCGACAGGGGTGAATGGCTGAGCAACGCTGTCGTAATTGCCAGTGGTGCCTGTAATCTGCCAGTCGTCCCGGCGGTTGGCGATAATATGCCCAAGGGTATAACAGCGGTTACGCCTCAGGACTATCGTAATCCGAAACAACTCGAGTCCGGCGGCGTCCTTGTCGTCGGCGCGTCAGCAACGGGCCTGCAGCTAGCCGAGGAGATCCAGAGTTCCGGGCGCCCAGTCACTATAGCTGTAGGAGAACACGTTCGGCTACCACGCATCTATCGCGGCCTGGATATTCAGTGGTGGATGGATAAGGTAGGCATTTTAGATGAGTCCCTCGAGGATATTGATGACATCGTGAGGGCGCGAAATCTCCCATCACCCCAGCTCGTCGGCTCGCGCGAGAAACAAATCCTTGACCTCAACTCGCTCACGACGTTGGGCGTGACACTCGTTGGGAAGCTAGTGAGCTTTAGAGACAGTACAGCCTATTTCTCCGGGTCCCTACGCAACGTCTGCGCGTTGGCAGACCTGAAGATGGGACGTTTGCTCGATAGCATAGACGAGTGGGCGGCCGATGCGCCCGAATGCGCGGAACTAGAGCGACCGGAGCGTTTCGAACGGACGCGTGTCGAGGATTCCCCGGCTCTTAGTATCGATCTGGAGAAGAGCGAAATTCGGACGATATTATGGGCGACAGGATTTCGGCCAGATTATTCGTGGTTAGATATTCCTGTACTCGACCGAAAGGGTCGCGTTTGTCACGATGGTGGCGTCGTCGACTCACCAGGACTATACGTTATCGGTCTTCCGTTCCTACGCCGCCGTAAATCCAGTTTTATCCATGGTACCGAGGATGACGCCACGGACATTTCGGAGCACCTTTTAAAGTTTCTCAAGACTCGAAGCATAGCCTAGGGAGCCTATAACTCACTGTACTGATAGGCTGTTATTTCAAACAGTCTCCTGCTCCATCTGTTGTCATTCACTCGGAAAGTGGGATAATTTTGAGGTGTTGAGCGATGCACTCGGAGCTCGCTAAAGGGGGGGGGTATGGGAATTGCTACAGTTTCCAAAAAGATCACTGTAGTTTTGACCGCTTTTTGTTTTTCCGGATGCGCTACGCAGTCCTCCTATGAGCCTCTTGTGGTCACCACTTCTGCGGCCGATCAAGAAAGATTTGAAAAGGACTTGGCGGAGTGTGTCGAATACCTAGAATCTGTTGAAGAAGATGGCCAGCTTGCCCAAGTGGCGGGTGGTGCAGCCGCCGGTGCAATCGTAGGTACGGTGGGTTCGGCAGCAGCGGTAGGAGCAGCTGGAGGCACTGCGACGGCAGTTGTGGGGTCGTTGCTTGGCGCCGCTATCTTTCTTCCTGTAGCCGTTGTAACAGGCGCAGTCTTTGCGAAGAACAAGGCAGATAATGACGAAGAAGCCCTAAGAGCCCAAGTGTTGAATCAATGCCTTGAAGATAGAGGCTATTCAATAGTTGAGGAGGCGATAGATCTGAATTGAGCATTCCTCTTCTTGGGAGTGACGGAACGTGCAGGAATCTAAATCGAGAGAGAGTTTTCCTTATGGTTAAAACACGGATCTTATTCGGGGTAGTTATTTTTTCCGTCTCGGCCGACGCTCATCATTCACCGAACTTGCACTTTGACCGTGACGATGTCGTAGAAATTTCCGGGACACTGACTGAGGTTAGCTGGAGAAACCCGCATACTACGTTGGTAATTGAAACGATCGGTGAGAGTGGGCAGCAAGAGACTTGGGTAGCGGAGACTCGGGCTGCACTCCAGATGATGCGCACGAACCTAACCCCGGAGATTTTTAATTTGGGTGATGAGCTACGCTTGGCGGGGTTTCGTGGTCGCCGCAACAGAACGGCGATGTTTGTGACTAACATTTTGTTGACTGATGGAAGTGAGCTGATCGCAGAGAACTTTACGGATTTGCGTTGGAGCAACAGGTTGGCAGGCACTGCTTTGGGTGAATACCAAGCTGAGAAGATTGAGGCTGAGGTACGTGACTCAGACACTAGTATCTTTCGTGTTTGGAGTCGGGATGGCTCTATTCTTCATCCTGGTATCGACGAGACAGAAAGAGCCCTGTGGATCGATGAATATCCACTCACTGAGCGAGCTCGTGAGGCGCAGGCTAGTTGGGACCCGGTTGCAGACAATCCCTATATTCTCTGTCAGAACGCTATGCCGGCGATCATGGATCAAGGCTTTCCATTGGAATTCGTTCAGCAGGGCGATACGGTTTTTCTACATCTAGAAGAGTTAGATACAGTTCGCAGAATTAATGTAGGGCCCAATGTTTCACCTCCCAGCGAGGGAGGTGGCCCACTTGGACACAGTGTCGGACACTGGGAGTCTGAGACATTCGTTGTTACAACCACGAACATCGACTGGCCCTGGTTTGATCAGCGTGGTATTCCACAGGACAGATTGCACTTGGTCGAGAGGTTTAGCCTCAGTGCTGATGGGCAAAGCTTGGGTTATGAATTAACAGCCACCGATCCCGCAATCTTCACGGAGCCGGTGGTGCTTACGCGGCGCTGGATTTACGTGCCGGGGGAGGAAATTACGCCCTACAATTGTGATTGGAATAGGGAAGATTTGTAGGGTATCGATGCTTCAGCTCCTTTTCCTCTCAGCTATTTCCGTGCCTGATTGTTGCCAGCCAGCCAGCCAGCCAGCCAGGAACGGTTTTCTGATTCATTAATCCGGGTTGACTCGCTCTTCAGAAAGTAAATTCATAGTCAATTCTCACGTTAAATTCAGACGCTGAATCGATCGCTACTTTTGTTCTGATCGCTCCTGCGTTATGGAGTTCTATCGTATTCCCAATTCCAACAAACCCTATTAAATTATTTTTAATGTCTGTCTCATATTCTGTGTAGTGTGCAGTGCCATTAAAATTAACTGAAGTTGGTAGTTTCATCCTTATTTCGCCATCAAATAATATTGGTGAAATACCCGCATAAAGCCTTACGTTAGATCCATCAATTTCTATTCCCACAGTTGTGTACGCTGCTCTAAGCGGAGTGACCTCCTGAACTAAGCCTTGCCGTATAGCGGTTCGAATTTCTGATATGCCGACCTGAGCCCATAGACCATTATCCCAATGATAGCCAAGCGAAAGATCTGAAACTCTTGTTTCTACAACGTCTCCAAATACTCCGCTAATTGATACCCAAGGATTATTTCGGAGTGTTCCAGTCCCTACACGATAGTGCCAATTGCTATTATCCGGTAAACCGACATTGCTAATACTATTGAACCATTCATCCTGGTTACTGATGGTTGATAGCGTTCCATTTGTGGTTTGACCGTGAATTAAATTTGCACCCCACATGTCAGCTACGCTGCTGACCGGTGTCGACCGGTTGTTACTTGTAACATTGGTGACCAGTCCGCTTAGATCCACATGAAAATCACGCCCTAGTCTGTCAAAGGTCGCTATGGACTCGAAAACACTTTGATCAAAATCGGGTAGGTTCAAATGGCCGGCTAACTCAAATCTTTCCGCAGTGCGACCAGTCAACGATAGCCCTAGACCGCCCACTGGAGTTAAAGCTAAATCTAGGTCAGCAATAGGGACTCCATTAACGGTTCCAGGTGAGGTCAAAGATAAAACCCTTTGGGCTTCAGTATCAGAAAGGTATGGCCATTGGCTTTGTAATATATCTGCCATTGTCTGCGGGGTTATCGTTCCAGTCGTACCAATCTTTGCCAGGAAAAATGAAAGTGTCCCAGTGCCGTTCTCATTAGAAAATATCGTACTTGAGAGGTAACGTTCGTTATTCGGGCCAGATATGATTTGCATGGGTTGCCCGGCATCAAGCGCGTTGTCGACAGTTGCGGCGATATCGTTGTAGAACGCCGAAAATACATCTGAGTAGCTGCTAACAAATTTCCCATCCGACGTCTGAACCAGCACCTGTGTGGCATCGTAGGCTTCTGTATCTGTTTCATAGTCAGGCCCGCTCAAAAAGATGTCGTCAAGCCCATCGTTATTTATATCTATTATTTTTGGTTGGTAATTAGAGCTCCCATTGTCATTGTCATAATTCACCAGTACCTCATTGGTAACATCTGTGAACGTTCCTGTCCCATCATTCTGTAAAAACTGAACCGCGGTGTATTTTTCAAGACGATCCATAACAATTACATCTAAGGCCCCATCGTGGTTGAAATCCATTGGAAAATTGCGTATGCCGTGTACGCCGTATGGGGATGCTGCCGCCTCATCAGACCATCTAGGTTGGGAAAATATGCTGCGTGGTAATGTGCTGATTTCGGTTAATGTTAAAACGCCATCGTTTGTCGTCCAGGAAAATAATTTAGTGTCATTATCCGTATTGTTTATGGCATCGGTCATGATCACAGTCAAAGAACCATTGTTGAGATAGTCCCCGACACTAACGCTCGAAGAGGATATGGAAGAATCGGAGATGTATGAGTCAAAGGTACCGTTGGAGGTGCCATAAACTAGAAGGGGTTTTGCGCCGAGCACATTATTTTGGCCACCGTATGCCGTAGAAAATATGTCGTCCAAGCCATCCTTATTAAAATCAAAAACTACACTGTCGTGAGACCAGATATTTCCTACGTCGAGTTCTTGTCTTGTAAAGGAATTGTTTCCGGTATTAGTGTAAACAAGCGGTTTTCCGAGTATCGAGTCTGAATCAGTGCTAGCGGCAACATACATATCTATATGGTCATCCCCATTGAAATCTCCAAATCTAATGGCTGGTTCTGTGCCAAGAATGACGTTATCACTTCCGTCAAACCACATTGTGGTTTCATTGCTAAACTGCCCATTATCGTTCCAACCAAATAGTTGCATATTGAAGTTGCGCCAATTTGTCGCTGCTACCGGCTGACTCTGACGTCCGCCTATAATTACCTCATCAGCCCCATCGCTGTTTAAATCCTGAACAAAAATATCCGCTATAGGGTGGTGATTTCCTGACCCTAATAAGGGTGGAAATGTGCCTGCTTTAACGGGGGCTTGGTAGTTAACGGTTGCTGGGCGTTGATCTCTAATGTTCCCGCCCCCACATCCCACTAATGCAATTGATGTGGTAATGATTAGAATTGCGTGCACATTAGGCATTTGAACTGTAGTTTTTACTTATTTATTTTGCCATTAGCAAATATGACTAGTACGCGATGCCTGGTTTCTTGGTTGGCTTACCCAACAGTCATGATGGGTGCGATCGTCGTCCACTTTATCTGTGTCAACAATGGAGTCAGTCTCCAGATCGCCACATTCGGCCCAATCTTGTGTGGATGTTTCTTTATTACGTTTCTTGAGCTCAAATTCCCTCATCGCGACTCATGGTTGGCGGACAGGGAAGATGTAATAAATGATTCGACCTACATGCTCTTAGTTCAAATCGTTTTACCCCAGTTTTTTGGATTTTTAGTGGTAATAGCGTTGCTCGGTAACCTGCAAATGCATGACATGGCTCTCGACGTGCTGTGGCCGCATACCTGGCCGGTGTATTTTCAGGCACTGCTGATGATGGTTACGGCCGATTTTATGCGCTATTGGCTTCACAGGCTTGCTCACGAATGGCCGCCTCTGTGGCGGCTACATGCGATACATCACTCGCCGCACAAGCTTTACTGGACTAATGTCGGTCGTTTTCATCCATTCGAGAAGCTGATTCAGTATCTATTTGATGCGCTACCTTTCATTGTATTCGGTGTGTCGGAAGAGGTGCTTGCGCTCTACTTTGTCTTTTATGCGCTCAATGGCTTTTTCCAGCACTGCAATATTGAATTAAAAATGGGATTCCTCAATTACATAATCAGTGGGCCTGAACTTCATCGTTGGCATCATTCCATGCTTACTGAGGAATCTAACCGTAATTATGGGAATAACTTGATTATTTGGGATTTGCTATTTGGAACCTGGTTTCTGCCGAGGGAGCGCTTAGTCGGAGCTCTTGGCCTGGTGAACCGAAATTACCCAATGGGTTTTTTGCGGCAGCTGAGCTCTCCGTTCACCCGAGGCCTAGATAAAGCTAAGTGATGAACGTAATTGCGAACAGTGCAGTTTCGTTAAAAATGATCTTCATCCGACTTCTCTTGTGGTATCCAATCATGCGAGTGACGCGGAACCCTAGTGATGCACAAAAGAAAGTTCTACTCCATATTTTAAAGACGAACAAAGCTACTAGTTACGGAAAGGATCATGGCTTTGAAAATATAAATTCAATCGAAGACTACCGGGCATCCGTACCGGTGAATCGTTACGAAGATCTCCGGGACTATATCCGTACGCAAGAAGCCGAGAAAAAGCCTCAACTCAACTCACAACAGCCAGTTATGTACGCTCGGACCAGCGGAACGACTAGTGAGCCCAAATATATTCCGATCCTAAAACAAACAATCGTCCAACATCGTCGAAATCAAAATATTTCGGCTTTTGCAGAATATCTGGCGATACCAGGGGTGTTTGCGGGGAAAGTGCTGGCAATCGTCAGCCCGGCGGTTGAGGGGTATCTGGACTCCGGCACCGCTTTCGGCTCAATGTCTGGGCTTGTCTACCAGAGCATGCCTAATATTATTCGCTCCAAATACGTTGTTCCTCCAGACGTATTTGAATTAACCGACAATGAACGAAAGTATTACCTAATCACTAAACATGCGATCGCTGAAGAAGATATTTCCATGATTGCTACGGCGAATCCGTCAACACTTTTAAAAATCGACGAGATTATGAATCTTCGGTCCGATGAGCTTCTACGCGAGATCGATTTCAATAGTCCTAAGCGGGCAAGGGATTTGCACAATCTGCTTGATAAAAAAGGCGTGTTGCTGTTTGAAGATGTCTGGCCCAAGCTGAAAGCCGTAACAATCTGGACCAGCGGGAGTTGTGGCGTCCTCATTCCGGCCCTAAAAAAGAGACTTTCTGGGGTAACAAAAATTGTCGAGATGGGGTATTTGTCCAGTGAATTTAGGGGTGGAATAACGATCGATCCTATTGCGAATAAACAAATCCCCACCCTGCATGAGAACTTCTTCGAGTTTGTTGAGAAAAGCCTTTGGGAAGCGGGAGCACCGGTTTTTCTAAGTCTAGATGAGATAGAGGAGGGCAAGCAGTATTACGTGTTTACGACAACCCAGAGTGGTCTTTATCGCTACGATATAGATGACATTATCGAAGTTACCGGCCGATTCAATGAGACACCAACCATTCGGTTTGTACAGAAGGGAAAAGGCATTACGAATCTCACCGGAGAGAAACTCTACGAAAGTCAGCTCATTCAGGCGATATCACGGTTAGAAAAATCTCAAAATGTTGAGCTTCAATTTTTCATGATGCTCGGTGACGCCGAGCGTCTGGAATATGTGCTCTATATTCAACATCCGCCTTTCGATGCTTGCGACCTCGAGAAATTTCTAGGAGAAATTAATATCGAGTTTTTTGAGAAAATAAAAAGCAAGCGATTGAAGCCTTTACGGATCCTGTTTGTACGCGATGGGACAGCCGAAGCTTATAAACAGAATATGATTGAAAGCGGCCAACGTGAGGGACAATTGAAGATAGCCTACCTGCAGCACCGTGGGGACTGCCTATTCGACTTCAGCCCATATATCTTGGAGAAATGTGATTCGACTCCGTAACCTTTCGATCGAGAATTTGGAAATCCCCTTCAAGACGATATTCCAGCATTCGTCTGCGGAACGTGACGCGTCTGAAACCATTTTAGTAACGGCCGAAACCCAAGCTGGCGTGAAGGGTGTCGGGGAGGGATGTCCTCGAGAATACGTGACAGGGGAAACCTTGAGTACCGCTCATGATTTTTTCAACAAATACATTTCTGATTTTTACGAAATCGGTTGTGTTGGAGATATAAAGGCCTGGGTTGCGTCTCATGAAAAACTTATCGATCAGAATCCCGCTGCGTTTTGTTCCGTTGAACTGGCGCTCTTATACGCGATGGCTACGGAAAGAGACCAGAGTCTTGAGGCTCTGTTGGGAATTGACGAATTGTCTGGTGAATTTCTATATACGGGCGTATTGGGATTCAGTAATTCAGAAAAATTCAGGAAACAGCTCGGTCAATACTTAGACTTTGGATTTAAAGACTTTAAAGTGAAGATCTTTGGTGAACCGAGGGTCGATCATGGGAATATTTCATCATTGAAAAAGTGTGGGGGAAATGGAATTCGAGTGCGATTCGACGCTAATAACCTTTGGAAGGATCCGGATAGGGCTATCACCTATCTTACGGAAATGGATTATCCGATATTCGCGTTGGAGGAACCCTTAGCGGCAAGGGCGTACGATAGTTTTCGCGAGGTACGCTTGGTTCTCGGGACTCCAATAGTGCTAGATGAAAGTTTTTCTAAAATGAGCGACTTCGATTCCCTCGAAGGGGACGCCAAAAATTGGATAATCAATCTTCGGGTCTCCAAGATGGGTGGAATCGTTCGTTCCCTTGCGATTGCAGAGAGGGCTAGAAAACTGGGTACTAAACTTATTATTGGGGCACAGGTAGGCGAAACCAGTCTTTTAACACGGGCGGCTTTGGCGATTGCCAACAATCATCGCGACTACGTTATCGCCCAGGAAGGAGCTTTTGGAACCCATCTTTTAAAGTGGGATATTTGCGTTCCATCGATCATGTTTAGTCAAGGTGGTGCTCTTAAGGCGTCAGATGTTTGTGCTTATCCTAAGATTAGAATAAACGTACTTCCTTAAAAAGCTGATATCTTTTTACGTCCAACTAAGGTCGTGTTTTCGAAGCGGCAGGCTCCGGACCCGTTTCCCGGTGGCGTGGAATATGGCGTTAACGATAGCCGGCGGGATCTGCGCCATTGCCTCTTCTCCCACGCCTTCCAGCCAATGATTGGTCTTGAAGAAGCGGATGTTCACCTCACGAGGGTATTCGCTCATGCGAGAGACCGGGAAGTCATGGAAGTTGTTTTGCTCCATGCGTCCATCCCGCACCGTAAACCCCTGATGCATGACGTCGTTCCACCCCCACGCCACCTGTCCCTCAATCTGCTTTTTCACAGATAACGGATTTACGAAGCCAAAACCTTCGTCGAACGCCACGTCGACGCGTTCCAGACGGATAGCCCCAGCCTTGCTGACCGACACGGTGCATACCATGGCGGCGATTGTGCACACATCGGGTTTCTCTCGATCGTAGCGCCGATCGTCGATGGCGATGCCTCGGGCCCACCCCTCCGGTAGCGGAGTGCCCCATCCAGACATCTCTGCGACTAGGTCGAGCGCCCGCAGCCAGTCGTCTTTGAAGAGAAAGTCGTTACGTGAGATCAGCTCGCGACGGTACTCGTACGAATCCTTGCCTGCGGCGTGAGCCAGTTCTTCGATGAAGCTCTCGACGAAGAATACGTTGGAAGGGCTGCCCGTGGCTCGTCGTGTGCCGCAGGGCACGTGGAAGTCAGCGAAATGATTGGTCACGCGAAGGTTGGGGAAAAAATATCCCGGTGGCACTAGGCTGCGGTGGGGCGAAGATGCGGTTTGATCGGCGGCGGCGCGTATGTCCATAGCAATCGGATAGCCGTCTGCATCCAAACCGGCGTGCAGACGCGCTACTCCCATCGCACGGTAGGTTGTTCCGACTGACCAGTCCTCTTCTCGGGTCCACTGCGTCTTGACCGGTTGTCCTTTGAGTGCCTTGGCCACCATCACGGCATGCTCAGCCTGCGGCCCGTTGCCGTATCTACCGTAACCGCCTCCGAGGTGCGAGCTATGGATGTGCACCTGCTCCTGAGGGATTCCAGTGATCTGTGACGCGCTGAAGCGAGTCTCCTGCGGGCTCTGGTCACCAATCCATATGTCTACGCGATCGTCGGTGACTAGCACAGTGGCGTTGCCAGGTTCCATCCTCGCACGGGCCAGGTACGGCACGTCATAATTGGCTTCGACTACGCTGGTGGCCTGGGCCATCGAGTCCTCAAGGTTTCCCTGTTGGTAAATCAGTTGCCCGGGTTCATCAATCGCGTCGACGAGTGCCTGCTGCATATTTTCGGTATTCAGGTGGGTATAGGGCGGATATTCCCACTCTAGGGGTAAGGCATCGAGCGCGGTCTTAGCGCGCCACCACGAATCGGCAACCACTGCAACGCCGCCGCTGAAATGACGGCCACGAATCAAGCCCGGGTCAGGCTTGGGAAACTGCACCACGGAATGCACACCGGGCATCTCCCTGATGGCATCGAAATCGTAGCTCCTGACGTCACCGCCCCACACGGGACACGCTTTGGCGCACGCGTGCAGCGTCCCTGGAACCTTCACGTCGATGGCGTAGACAGCCTCGCCCGTGACCTTTAACGGCAC
>Ga0315338_1004661_pt1 | contig 10577 bp, 7 predicted proteins | sample ASW8metaG_FD_204518 | JGI IMG/M metagenome (GOLD analysis project Ga0315338, IMG submission 204518) | Ammonia-oxidizing marine archaeal communities from Monterey Bay, California, United States - ASW #8 | ecosystem: Environmental > Aquatic > Marine > Coastal | place: USA: California | collected...
AGCGGCAACAGATCTGTAAATATGCCAGTTATAGCTTCACTATACTGATCTAAATCTAATATGCCTAAATCGTTTTCGTCCTGACTGTATTGTTCTATTTTTAAATATTGTTCATTCTTTCTGAGTTTCCCTCGACGACTTTTGTTCTGCCGTGGCCGGTTTAATAGGTTGGAGTATGGAGGAGAAGTAACTATTAGGTTTATAGACTCTGGATCTAAATAGCTGTTTATGCGACGAGCGTCATCACATATGGCTGTTTGTATCGCCGGTTGTATATATTCGGTTTGAACACGGTCTACACTTGTAGCAACATACTCGGGCTTCAGGTCAAATCCTACGACATTCCGCGCAACATCTTGGCCCGCCACTAGGGTTGTGCCACTCCCGACGAAGGGGTCCAAGACAAGTTCTCCTTCATGCGTAAAGAGTTCTATGCATTTTTTTGCTAACGATATTGGAAACGTCGCAGGATGGATATTTTTATCTCTGATATCTCTGGATTCATACGAGAATTTCCATATTCCTATTTGAGATAAAATCCATTCCTTCGCTGTCAAACAATTGATATGGTTAGAGGAGCAGGAACAAGTGCGTCCTGCTGGAATATCTAAGCGCGGCCGGTCTATTTGTATAGTCAAAATATTTTAAATTCACACTTCACATGTTTCGGATCGTGAGCGAATACATTTTTACTATGGTACAAAAAGACTGGGGGATAAATCTACATCTATTCAGGCATGTTGCGAGGTTTTTGTAATATGATTCATACGGCTAGTATGCCCATTTCACAAGCCTTTTTAAGCACGGATTCAACGTTTACGATAGGAGGTCCGTCGCGCCGTAAGCAGATGGTGATCTTTTCAGACTCTGACACTGAAAATGAACGTTCGCCATCCAATGCTACGGTGTAATACTTTTTTGGCAGATCAATCGGTTGATCCATAGGGATTATTTCCCAGTTGGAAATGTATACATCCGACACCATTCCTGGGGCGATAGGCGCTTTGATTTTTAGATCGTTTGTGATGACCTCTAAATTATTCTCATGGGATAAAACGTATCGTAGCCCTTTTTCATCGTCGTTAGATATGGGCCTCAGCCGAGCACCGATAGAAGATAGCCCGATACTGCAGGGTTCACTCCTAGTAAGGAACACTTCGTATAAAGTAGATAAATCCCAAATTGCTTTTGTTCCGATGAATCTTTCTCTAGAGAGGGCTACATCAATCAAGGATATATCCTTAGGGAAGCCATCTACATCTATATGAATTGCTTTGCTGATGGTAGAAATATCTGATAAGCAAACTTGTCCTGCCGAAACTAGACCCGCTGCTATTCCGGCTAGAGTACCCTCAATCATTGATGGGAAAACGTTATTTGTTCCGGTTGAGATTGGTACAATTGGAATGGTGCACGAACCTTTGGCTACAGCTCTGTTAGTGCCATCGCCGCCAAGAGTGACTAGACAGCCTACTTCCTGACTTTGCATAATTTCGGCTGCCCGAGTAGTATCGCCTTCGACATAATATGATGGCATATCCAATGTATGGATTCGGAGATTAATCTGAGGGTCATCGCTAGCTCTTATGCACAATCCGGCGCTATCGGGCATCACGACTACATCGGAAATACCGGTTGATTGGATTCCTAATAACGCTCTTCTCACTATGTTAACTTTTTCCCAATCAGGGATGACTCTTCCCTGAGATACGAGCCTTCGTATGTCTTTACTAGCAGCTGGATTAGCTATTATGCCTACAGAATACATTTGAAGAAAATTCTCCATTCTGGCGGATTTCGGCGAAAACGGTTCTTATAGATGTTATCATCAATATGTCGTGCTACATAATACTCACTTGGATGGTGTGAATCAGTATGGATATAGCATTCTCTTCAATAAGCGAATTAAAGGGACTGATTAATTCAAAGAAAGTGTCCATTGTGGAGGTAGTGGAATTTTTTCTGGCTAGGATAGAAAGATTTAACCCTTATCTCAACGCATTCCTTGAAACCTGCGGAGAGGAGGCTTTGCTTACTGCGAAAAATCAGCAAATAGCTATGGATAAAGGGGAGTTGAACGGTTTACTGGCTGGTATCCCTATATCGATCAAAGATCTCGAAATGACTCAGGGCATACCTACTACGTTAGGATCATTAGTATACAAAGACCGTGTACCGACCTATGACTCCGTGGTAGTAGAACGGGTTCGGAATGCGGGAGCAATTATATTGGGCAAAACTAATACTCCTGAATTCGGCCAGTCTGGAACTACTGAGAATAAGTTGGGTGACGCTTGCCGTAATCCGTGGGATTTAAATAGAACTGCTGGTGGTTCAAGTGGTGGAGCGGGAGCTGGGCTTGCCGCAGGATTGTTTCCGATTGCCACGGGCAGTGACGGGGGAGGATCAATACGTATCCCTGCTAGTTTCAATGGTGTATTCGGTATTAAACCGTCGCAGGGGCGTGTTCCACGGTTTGGAGGTTATGGAAGGCCGGCTTCCAACCATCTCTCTCAATCGGGCCCAATGTCGCGTGCGGTGGAAGATACTGCTCTATTATTGCAAGTCATATCCGGTTGGGATGCGAGAGATCCTATGTCTATCCGGAGCGGGCCAAGTGATTTCTTAACGTCACTGGACGGTGGAGTGTCAAATTGGAAAGTGGCGTGGAGTCCAGATTTAGGGTATGCCGCCGTAGATGATGAAGTTCTAAAGATATGTGAGGACGCATCAACACTTTTTGAAGATATGGGTGCTACGGTAGACTGTGTATCTCTTGAACTAGAAGATCCTTTCGAGGCCTTTTTTGATATATTCTCTACAGGTACTTATTCATCTTACAGTACCTTGCTGGACGAAAATTCTGGCGACCTCACCGACTATGTTAGGTCTACGCTAGAGCATGCTAGTATGCTTGGAGCCAGTGATTTTTCTAGGGCCCTTTTGTGCCTGGAACAGCTTAAGCGGAGAATGGAAATATTCTTTGATAATTATGATTTGTTATTAACCCCTACCATGGCTGTAACAGCTTTCCCTGTCGATTCTAGACCATCCAAGATAAATGGGAAAACTGTTCACGAATTCTGGGGATATTTGCCATTCACATATCCTATAAATATGACAGGGCAAACAGCTTCTAGTGTGCCGTGCGGGTTTTCTTCTGAAGGGCTACCTGTTGGACTTCATATCGTAGGTCCACATGGGGCAGAAAATAAAGTACTGCAGGCATCTTATGCGTTTCAGAAAGCACGACCTTGGTCTCAGTATAGGCCACCAATTTCATGATTACATAGCGGCTGCTACTCTAATGCGTCCAACAATACCTCAGCAAGATGCCGGGGGTGACGGGTAGTTCCGTGTTCAACTTGTTGCCTGCAGGAGACGCCCATTACGGCTATTTCATATTGCTCGTCGCTGCCGTTTATAGCTGGGAATAGGGCTTGTTCTCCTATTTGCATCGATATGTCGTAGTGTTCCTTTTCGAAACCGAAAGAACCCGCCATACCACAGCAACCTGAATTGATCAGTTCTGCTTTATAGTTTTCAGGCAAGTTCAAGAGTTCTAGAGACGCGGCAGTTCCAATCAACGATTTTTGGTGGCAGTGGCCGTGAAATAATATCTTTTTATCAAGCGCAGAAAACTTTAAATTGAGTTCTCCGGCTTTATTTAGCTTTGCTAGGAATTCGTCGATCATGTAGCTATTTTCTGCTACGAGTTTTGCATCCTCTGTTTTAATCAATTCTGGATATTCATCTCTGAAACTAAGAATGCAGCTTGGTTCGCAACCAATAATTGGGAACCCTTGTCTCACGTAATTTGAAAGAATCTCTATATTGGTTTGAGCTTGTTTTTTCGCATCATTCAATAGGCCTTTGGAAATCATGGGCCGGCCACAACAAGCAGTGTTTGACAGTATTACGTTGTAACCTGCGGCTTCAAGTATTTGTACTGTGGCTATACCAATGTTTGGGTAGTTGTAATTCATGAACGTGTCGTTATATAGCACTACTGTGCCTGTCTTAGGTTTATCTGAAACGGCAGAGCTTCGGTTTGCAAACCATTGTGGGAATGAAGGGGAAGCAAATTGTGGCAACTTTCTTTTGGAATGAATGCCGAACAGTCTAGATGAGATGAAACGTGCGATAGGATTATTGGCAGTCCAATTAGATATGGGGGCCGTCCTACTACCAAGTTTGTTTAACATGTTGATATGGGCGAATAATTTCGTTCGTATGGGCAATTTGTTAGTTTTATAATATTGGTCCAGAAACTCGTACTTTAACTTAGCCATGTCAACGCCTGACGGGCATTCCGCCTTACAACCTTTGCACTCAAGGCATAAATCCAGCGTTTCAAATAGCCGCGTGCTTGTTAGAGTTCCTTCGGGTAAGTTTCCCGATAGTGCGGCCCTTAGCAGGTTAGCTCTACCTCTTGTCGAGTGTTCTTCGTCTCGGGTGGCCATGTAAGAAGGACACATGGTTCCTTCTAACTTTCTGCATGCTCCCATGCCGTTGCACATTTCTACTGCACCGGCATAGTCCGAATCTATTGAAAAGTCTAGAGTTGTGCTGACAGGTGTAGTGCTATAGGCAGTCCCGTATCTCAAATTCTCTGTTATGGGAGGGCAATCTATTATTTTCCCTGGATTCATAATTCCGGCAGGGTCGAAAGTATTTTTAACGTCCCTAAATGCTTGTGTTATGTCTGGGCCAAACATTTTTTCTGTCCAGACACCTCTCACAATACCGTCACCATGTTCTCCGCTTAAAGACCCTCCGAATTCTTTCACCAAATCACTAATTTCGTCGGCGATAGCTATCATGCGGTCAAGCCCGTTCTCTTCTTTCAAGCTAACTAATGGGCGTATGTGTAGGCAGCCTACGCTGGCATGGCCATAGTAGCCGGCCTCAGTATTATGGTTACGTACTATTTCGTCGAACCTTCTTACGAATGGGCCGAGTTTTTCTGGGTCAACAGCAGTATCTTCTACGTAAGGGAGAGGTTTAGCGTCTCCATGGATACTCATTAGCAATCCCAATCCAGCCCGCCGTATACTCCAGACATTGTTTTGCGATGGTCTGTCAAATAAGTTCACACAAGCGTATCCTAACCGCTGTCTATCCATGTCAGATTTAAAGGTTTCTAATTTGCTTTTTAGTTCTAACTCCGATTCCCCATAAAACTCTATTAATAATAATGCTCCGGGATCACCTTCTATAAATGAAAGATTCTGTGCGAAACCTAAAGATTCTCGGCACCGATCAAGTAACATTTTATCCATAATTTCTATGACAGAGATGTCATGGTTAAGTATCTCTTTAGTTGCGTCACTCGCTTCAAAAATGTCTGGAAAATGTAGTACTGATAGAGCTGTCATCGTTGGCTTAGTGACCAGATTGATTTTAGCCTGAGTCGTTACACAAAGCGTCCCTTCTGAACCGACAGCCATTCTTGCCATATTAAACGGACCATCGTGCATGAACTCGTCTAGATTATATCCACTCACACGCCTGAGAATCTTTGGATACCGTTTTTCTATCTCGCTTGCAGCACCTCGAGATATGTTTAACACTCCTCTGTAGATCTCAGATTCTAACCCTGATCCACTGAGTTTATATTCTAATGCACGGGGATCTAGTTCTCTAAATACCGCTTGGGTGGCATCCGACAAAACCACATCTAGTTCTTTTACGTGGTCTAGTGTTTTTCCATATATTACAGAATGGGCACCACAGGTGTTATTTCCGATGCCGCCGCCTACACACGCCCTGCTGGCTGTAGTGGGGTCTGGAGCGTACTGTAAGTTGTAAGGTTGTAATAATTTATTCAGGTGATCCAGGACTATACCGGGCTGTACTTTGGCCCAATGTTCTTCTTGATTTACCTCGATCAATTGGTTCATGTATTTGCTAAAATCCATGACTATTGCGTGGTTGACGCATTGGCCTGCAAGGCTGGTTCCACCTGCTCTGGGCAGAATAGGCACTTTATTGTCCCTCGCTAATTCCATTACAGCTAGAACATCTTCTACATTTTTCGGAATAACTACTCCAACCGGCTCCATCTGGTAGATACTGGCGTCAGTGCTATATAAGACGCGAGAGAATGGATCGAAGCGAACTTCTCCTGAAACTCGTTTCTCAAGCTCGTTGGCCAATTCTTCGCGTTCTTTTCCCCTGATTCGTCCAGCGGTTATCGTTGCCATTTTGCCTCCTGAGGAATAAGCGAATGTAATATAGTTATAACTAATGGGTTTCAGATTAGCTTAGCTGAATCTGAAACCCTGTTCAACTTAATCGTAACGTTTAATTAGGATAACCCGAGTCTGCTAAGTAGTATAGTTGCCCATGACCTAAACTGGTCATCAAGTTCATATCCGCAATGTGGACAATCGATGTCCCCAAATCTAAATCTAGTTCCGCATTGCTCGCAATCTTGAACTTCGGATAAGGCTGCTAGTACGGTTTGGATGTTTTGTTCAGATGCCAATGATCGTGCTCTCCCAATTTAATGGATATATAAAACTTACATATATCCATCTTAGTGTCATCTGATTGTAGCTACAAGTCTAGAAATGATAGACTTGGCTCACACTGCTAGGTCCAGAGTCTGAAATGAATGCGTGAGGACATATGTCTGAATTATATGAGTTGACCGTAGCTGACGCCGCCGCCCAAATAAAAACTGGCAAACTATCGCCGCTAGATCTTACTAAATCTATATTGGATCGTATTCGTATATTGGAACCCAAGTTGAAAGCTTGGGTTTATCTGGACGAAGATGCAGTATTAAAGGACGCTAAAAAGAAAGAACAAGATGTCGCTGCGGGAAATCCGATAGGACCCCTACATGGAGTACCTATCGGTCTGAAGGACATTTATTATACGGCTTCAATCCCGACTACTGCATGTTCAAAAGTCTACGCAGATTTTGTTCCAGAATATGATGCTACCACTGTAGCTAGTCTGAAACAGGCGGGAGCAATCATATTAGGTAAAACAGTCACAACAGAATTTGCGTGCGCGGATCCATCTCCTACAATCAATCCTTGGAATTCTGCACATACTCCTGGAGGTTCCAGTAGTGGCTCTGCTGTATCAGTTGCTTCCAGAATGTGCCCTGCCGCACTGGGTTCACAAACTGTAGGTTCTGTGCTAAGGCCTGCTTCTTACAACGGTGTAGTGGGTTTTAAACCGACATTAGGGCGGGTCAGTAGATTTGGTGTAATACCGGTTAGTTGGACGTTAGATACTATGGGATGGATGACCCGCACTGTATCTGATGCAGCCATCTTATTGTCTGTTATGGCAGGTCATGATAAAAATGACCCTATTAGCTCGGCAGCGGAAGTGCCAGAATATTTAGAAATCCTGGCGTCGGAGCATCGGCCGCGCATTGGAATTCTCAGAGAGTTCTTCTTGGAAAATTCTGATGAAGAAACCGAGAAACATTTTTTGCAAATAGTGAAACTATTAACCGATTCAGGAGCTAATGTAGTTGAATTAGCTATTCCAGAAAGTTTTAGCTCAGTTATTAGCGATCAACAGACAGTAATGGCTGTCGAAGGTGCAGCATTCCATCGGCCTATGTATGATGTTAGATCAGAAGACTACCAACCTAAACTAAGATCTATGATTCAACGGGGTATTGATACTGATGCAGTTACCTATTCATATGCTCTGGAACGTAGGTTGCAGTTTGTTGCAGATATGGCAGGTTTGGCAGATGAGGTAGACATATTAATGACACCTTCAACTCCGACACCGGCATTACCTGATGTCACAAACACTGGCAATACTATGTTCCAAGGTCCTTGGACCTATTGTGGACTGCCTGCTATAACTATCCCAAGTGGGTTGTCCGCCTCTGGTATGCCATTAGGAATACAGCTTGCGTCCGGCAATTTGCGGGAAGCTCTATTGTTGTCTTCGGCTAAGTGGTGCGAATCAGTGCTTAGCGTAGAATTGAGTCCAAATATATAACTGTCAACTCTTATCAACCTCCTGTGGTCAATTGACGCATGCGACACTGGATAGCATAATTGGCTCGCCATTAACCAGAATAATTGGAGTGATTTTTCGTTATGGTAGGAATTAGGAAGAAACAATTAGGGCGCTCAGTATCGATAGTTGGTACTGGTATGTCACAGTTTGGAGCATACAAGGATAAAACCACTAGAGACATATTCGTGGAGGCCTTCCACGATATGATGCAACATATGGATAGCGGCATAGACGTTCAGGATATCGAAGCGGGTTATGTGGGTAATTACTCCTCTGATCTATTTGAAGGCCAAGGTCATACGGCTCCTATCATTGCAGATTGGCTAGGTATGACTCCGACACCGATTACTCGAATCGAAAATGCTTGTGCTAGTAGTGGTAGTGCTCTTAGAGAAGGAATAATGGCCATAGCATCGGGCTTGTACGATGTGGTGATGGTTGGTGGTGTGGAGAAAATGACTGATTTACCTACAGAAGGAGTTACCGACGTACTGGCATCTGCCGCAGATGGGCTCTACGAAGTCCCCGCTGGTTTCACCTTTCCAGGTATATATGGAGCACTGGCAAAAGCTCATATGGAACGTTATGAGACAAATCTTGACCATCTATTGAAGGTAGGTATAAAGAATCATAATAATGGTTCGTTGAATCCTAAAGCTCAATTCAACTCTACGATAAAATCACTGATGGATCGACGTGTTGCTCGGGCCGAGGAAAGAGGGGACCAACTACCTGCTTGGAAAAATGAAATGGATTTTCTCAATGATGAACAATGTAATCCGTGGATTGCGTGGCCTTTAAGACTGTATGATTGTGCTCCAATCACTGATGGTGCTGCATGTTTGTTGCTTGTCGCTTCTGAAATAGCAGGGAATTTCACAAGTAAACCGATAGAGATAATAGGCACTGGTCAAGCTACAGGAAGACCATTGCACGATGCCGAAGAGCTGACATCATTGTCAGCCACCAAATATGCTGCGGCTCAAGCTTATGAAATGTCTGGTTTATCTCCTGATCAGATAGATGTAGTAGAGGTTCATGATTGTTTTACGATAGCAGAAATAGTAGCAAGCGAGGATCTGGGGTTTTTCTCTCCCGGAGAAGGACCACGAGCCGCGGATGAAGGACGCACAGCCCTAGATGGTGATCGGCCGATTAACACCTCGGGAGGCTTAAAAGCAAAAGGACACCCAGTAGGAGCCTCTGGAGTCGCACAGGTCATAGAAGTATTTCATCAACTTAGAGGTGAAGCTGGGCAACGTCAGCTCAGCTCAAAAGATTTGGAAATTGGACTGACTCACAATGTTGGTGGTACAGGTGGAACATGTGTTGTAAACATATTCAGGAGAGTATAGGTTCATATGCAGGATAATATGGTAAAACCTTTCAATGCGGCATCGTTCTATCAATATTTGCGTGAGGGCAAACTAATGGGAGTCCAATGCCGGAATTGTGGGCAACTATCTGCGGAAGCCAGACCTATGTGCCAGACTTGCCATTCAGCTGAAATAAAATGGTTTGAATTTAGTGGAGAAGCAGAACTTGGTACTTTTACCTGCATATCTATCGTTCCTGCAGCAATGGCTGAGAAGGGTTATGGGAGAGACAATCCATACTGCTCCGGAATTGTTATTTTAGATGAAGGCCCCCGGATAAGTGCTAGGATACTTAATGTAGATACTCTGAAGCCTCAAAATATACATATTGGGACTAAAATGGTTCTAGATTTGAATGACCTTGAAGATGATAAGCCTATGTTGTCGTTTCGGCCCGTTTAATATTTTTTAATTATCCATGCAAAACGCCCTCTTATATAAAATCTAGAGGGCGTTTTGCATGGATAGACTATATATGGTATTTATTCCAAGCCTCGAGTTCCGACCCATCCAGTTTCCGAAACGTCAATTATTTCACCGTTTGGCCCACCATATTTGACCTCTACATTTGCGTGTCGAGCTCCGGGCATTCCTACACCCAGCGCCTGATTAATCTCGTCCCTAGTGTTCGAGCCAGCTGATTTTAATTTCTCAGCAATCTCTTCCAAACTCTCGACTTCGAATCCTATGTGATGTATTCCGCTGAATCCGGTACCATATTCACTTCCTGCGACCTGATCGTTTTTAAAGTTTAAAACCGCGACATTAATGTTTCCATCACTAAGGTAATAACCAGATGCGTTATCACTATCTAACTTAGCTATTTCTTTTAATCCGAAGACTTCTGTGTAGAATTTTGCTGTTGCGTCGGCATCCTGAGTGGCTATAGCGATGTGTTTGATCTGTGCCATTGTTCACTCCTGTTATTGGATTTGAATGGTCATCACGATACCACCTTTATTAATTTACGGCTAGTGTGAACCACCTAGAACATGTATGCCTCCTGATGGTATTTTGATACCGTTAATCTGCATGTTAGAATGTCTTGCATTTGCTGGTAATGTTGTATCCGTGTCATATTAGTTTTACTAATTGCAATTTTACATAAGTAATAACCTAAGGCGACGGTTGAGGAGGAAAATATGTCTGTACCAAAAAAAATGAAATTTGGGGTATTTATGGCGCCGTTTCACAGGG
>Ga0315338_1004662_pt1 | contig 10576 bp, 7 predicted proteins | sample ASW8metaG_FD_204518 | JGI IMG/M metagenome (GOLD analysis project Ga0315338, IMG submission 204518) | Ammonia-oxidizing marine archaeal communities from Monterey Bay, California, United States - ASW #8 | ecosystem: Environmental > Aquatic > Marine > Coastal | place: USA: California | collected...
TGCTTTGGTCTCGATCAGTCGGGTTGTTGGCCGACTGAAAGATGCCCCCAACGAGCCGTGCCTCGTCGTGCAATTCGACAAGAACACGGCTGAGCTTGGCATTTGCTACGAGGGACAATTACTGCTCGATTACCGGCCTGGTGGTGTCCGGGAGTCTGGGGATCTTGTTGAAGTTGTGCGTACACACCTTAGTCGGTTGCAAAGGCACGTAGGTCGCCAACTTCATGAAGCCCCCCCGAAACTTCAGCATGTGTATCTCTGTGGCGAGAAGCAGGCGGTTGAAGAAGCGTATTTGGCATTTGAGAAGCAAGATCAATTTTGTGTTCATCGCATTGACCCGAATGAGATTCAAGCGACTTGGGAATTTGAAAATGTTGTGAAAGACACGGCTGCAGTGCCGGCTCTAGGCACGTTGCTGAGTACCTATCTGTCTGAGGATGATCGTATTGCTCCGAACTTTATGGAGCACATACTTGCCAGCACCCGAGTGCCGTTAGGTCCGGTTTTACTCCGCAGTGCGATGCCTTTGGCGGCTGTATTGCTGATCGCTTGTGGGTTTTTGTTTACAAATTATAGTGAGCAAGTTGCAATCAGCGAGTTACAGCACCAAGTTAATGACTTACTACCGGCCCAAAGCAGAGCGCGAGAATTACAGCTCAAGTTAGTGGCAGCTAGAGGTAAGCTCATGCAGCTTGATCGTTTGGCCGAGACGGTGCAGTCGTTGCCGGCAGGCGATATCATTCGCCGCATCGGACATTGCATGCCTAGCGATGTCTGGCTGAGCAGATTGGTCGTCGACGAGATGCAAGCGGTCAAGGTAACAGGTGAAAGCTATTTAGAAGCTGGTGTCTTTGATTTTGTTCGTTGGCTGGAGCAATCGCCTTATTTTACGGACGTTGCCCTCCGAAGTACTCGCCCGGGTATTTCAGCTGCTGGCTCTGCTATCAATTTCGACGTCGAGTTAAACTTTGGCGATTCTAACAGTCCCGCAAAAGAGGTTGCCCGAAATGATTGAGTCGCCAATTCGAAAATTCTGCGAAAGTTCCCGTCGCAAGTTAATCGTTGTAATCGTTACTGCCGCTACTGGGCTCTTGGTGCTGATCCCGCTGGTCGATGAGTATTTTGACGCAAGGGACAAATATACGGCTCTTGCAGATGAGTTGGATAATGCCCGTCATACAGCGCGGGCATTGCCAGAGCTGGAAGAGCATGTTGTACAGATAACTGGAAAACTCACCGAAATGGAAGGGCGTACGGTAACCGCAAGAACCGTAAGCCGGTATCGCAGCCAGCTTGTTGAGTTGATACGCGATGCAGATTGTCGAGTTCGCCGGTTTGATGTCAGCCTACCTGCGCTAAGACCTTGGCACCAGAACGACGATCCACGACGGCAAGCAGTTCCTCAAACTGGTGCTATAGCTGAAAAGACGCCTTTTGCACTTGAAAGACGTAGTGTCACGTTGCTGGTTGACGGGACAATAGACAACGTCCAGAACTTATTAGAACAGCTCCATAAAGACAAAACATTTGCCTACCCGAGTCGAGTTGATTTACATACCAATGGCCAGCGTGGGAGCTCGGTGACTTTGGAAATGGAAATGTGGTTGTTTGCCTTAGAAAGACAAACGGCTACGTAAATTTTGCAGAGAAACACACACATAAAGTCGTTGTGTAAAAATTGATTTTGCAACGCAGAGTCGTGTCAGGGAGGACACATGCTCAAGATTGGCGTAATCATGCCGCTCTACTTAGTGCGCCCGATCGGGGTGTGCTTGTTGCTGGCTACTTCTGCGCTAATGATCGGTTTTCTCAGTGGGCTTGATGGCACTGCCAGATTGTATGCTGAGGAAAATAGTGCTTCGACTTATGAGAGTAAAGTCGCACCGGTACCGACAAAACGCATCTCGTTGCCACTCGTGCCCCTTGCTCAGGCACTAAAGACTCGAGGCGATCTTAGTCTGCAGGAAACTCCGATGGAGAAAGCTTTGCTCACCATCGGAGCGAGCTGGAAGGTCAACATTGTTGTTGGTAAAGATGTGCAAGGTGATATTAGTTGTGTCTACAAAAATACTCCCTTACGAGAAATTCTTGATGCCATTCTGCTAGCCAATGGCTACAGCTATCGGGCCGTTGGGGATAGCCTTGTTGTGCAGAAGTCGCAAGACGTCGGCAGCGCCAACCCGCTCTTTCAGTCGGCCTTTATTTCTATCAAGCATAGCGATCTTGACGAAATCATCGAGGGTGCCAATCTGCTCATCAGCAGTCAGGGACAGATTCGAGCACTGAAATCTGCACGTAGCATCGTGGTTGTTGACTTTGCTGATCGAGTGGCAATTGTCCGAGATTTTGTGGCCAAAATGGATGCGGCTGCTTCTGAGGCCCGCGGGGGCGTTCCGGCTGAGTCTTTCAAGAAACTCGATGTAGCTTATTTTCATACGCAGTACATTCCTGTCGAAAATGCCAGAATGCCTTTGGAGGCTGTGCTGAGCCAGGTTGGTCGGGTTGCTACGATGCCAGAAGAAAATCGTATGGTTGTGGTCGATTATGCTTCGAATATCAATATGGTTAAAAAAGTTTTGCAGCGGATTGATCGCCCGCGGCCGCAGGTGCGGATCACGGCGTTGATTTATGACATCAGTTTGCAGGATGTCGAGCAATTGGGTTTCAATTGGAACAGTACAGCAAAAGGCAATTCGACCGATGCGGATGGCAACCCCGATCAAGCGATTTCACTTGATACCCAAACGCTAATACCCTTTGCTGCCGGTGCTAATGGTGGCTTATTTACAATCAAAAGTTTTACCAAAAATTTTGATATCCGCACCGTTGCGCTTCTGTTGCAAAACGCCAATGATGCTCGGTTGTTGGCGGATCCGCATGTGACTGTGGAAGAAAATGCCATAGCGGATATGAGCAGTGTGCAAGAGATTCCATTCCAACAGATTACTCAGTCGGAATTGGGAGGGCAAATCGGCACCACAGCGTTTAAGAAGGTCGGTATTATGCTGAAGGTGATTCCTACTGTGGCTGCTGACGGGACGGTGAAACTTGAAATCGAACAAGAATTTAGCCGTGTGGCTGGATTTACCGAAAACGAAGATCAACCGATTATTGATAGCCGTACTGCAAATACTACGGTACGCGTAGCGAATCGACATACGCTAGTCATCGGCGGCTTGCGGCAACGTAGTGACACTGGCGAGTTCAATGGTATTCCCTTTTTGAAAGATGTCCGGTACCTCGGTCCCTTGTTTCGATCGCGAGATACCACGGTGCGCGAAAGCGAGTTGATTATTTTTATCATGCCTGAAGTGATTGGCTACGATCAGTCTTCGCAGCCTCGTGAGTTTATGGCGCAGGAGACGATTGATTGCCGCTTGTCACGTATTCCGATCGCCGAGGGCTGCTCTAACCCAGATGGGCTGGGGAGTTTGAATTGCGATTCGACGGTTAACGGTGATGTATCCTATAATCAGTTGTTGCAGCTACCTGTTGTTGGGGAGGAGACTTCTCTACAGGATGAGACGGGAACTTCGTCGGCAGGACAGCAAAAAATACCCTTCCGACAAGGCTTTGAAGATCGCTACCGAGCCACAGGCGGCACCGATACTCGACGTCAACGGTTGATCGACTCAGCTCCTAAATCGCCGGAGCCTCGTGCTGCCAAGTCCAACGCGTTTAAGCGGGTGTTCGGTCTGTAACGATAATAAGCACAGGTGGCCTCGAACCTGTGCTTGAGTCTTTATACTAACGGCCAATTAGCAATTCGTAAGGCTTTGGGCAACGTAGATTTTAGTGGATACGTTATTCGTATCGCATGAATTCTGCACCCGTCAGGCATTGAACTATGCTACGCCTAAGTCCTTCCAAAATGGTATCCCGTCTAGGGATTGCTTGCTGCTTGCTCGCCGGATGTGGTACCGCTAGTCTGCCAGTGACGGCTCGTATTGACTCTGTTGATAGCAACCCAGCAACCCAGCAATCTGAGGAAAAGCAGAAAAAAGTTGAGATCGAGCCAGTAGTTCAAAATACTGATGCGAAGAAGGATGTAGCTTCTAATGGCGAGAGTCCACAAGTTACGGCCATACTTGAAGTCGCGGAGTATGAACCGCCATTCCCCGATAGGACTGATCTCTTCAAGGTGCCGAAGCGGCAAGGACGGGGGTTTGCAAATACTCCTGAGGGGATTGAAAAAGCGGTAGAGTTACTGGGTTTTGTGAATGTAGATTCTCCACAGGTAGTGCTTTCTGTAGACGGGATGGTAACTCCACTTGAGGTGGGGAGCAAAATTGCGGAGATCGAGGTGATTTCAATTCAGCCTCCCGCAGTTGTTTTGCAGCGTGGGCGTCAGCGATGGCAAGAGACGCTGGAGAATTAGCGTATCGTTTTGCTCTTCGGTGTTAGAGACGCCACCTACAGCTAGCTTTCCCAGGGGTTTTGGGGTTTGGGTTCAGGAGCTGGGTGCAAGATGGCTTCTTCTTCGACGACGCGTTCGGGCAATGCTCTGCGCTGGTGTTGTATTTCTCCCCAGGCGGTGCGGATATTTAGCATCAGTACAACAAGAGCTGAAGCAATCACGATTGGGACTGCTAGTACAGCATCTATTGCTGTCGGACCACCTTCTGTCAGTCGGATTAACGTCCAGATGGGATTGGTAATATGCAAGAGGCCATAATCGACGCCAAATCGTTGCGGATTGGATAGGTAGTCGATCAATTGCGGCAGCGCAATGGCAACCATCATGAGGAGTATGTGCAGCAATGCTCCGGCGGTTAAAGATACGTGGATATATCGCCGCGCGAAACCAATAAGTAGTCTGCCTACTCCTAGAAAGGTAACAAAGTAGCCCCAGCCGATGACGATGAAGTAATGCTCTGTGGTGAACCATGTAAAAGCGCCCGAGGTGGCCACGTCTACGGTTAGAAGGGCTAGTCCTAAGATCGACACATATGTGATGTTTGCGACCGCGAACATATAGCCTGTGCCGGGGCCGGGGTTCAGCCAGGTAAGGAAGATTTGGCCGAATGTGCTTTGGGGCAAACTTCGTTGGACGCGTCGAGATAGGTAGGGCCATTCGGCGGTTAGAATGGCTCCTAAGAAATACCAGTAAATGCCAGAGACGATTACCGATACCATCGCTACCCCCTCGGCAAACCGCAGGCCATCTTCGACCAGAACGACAGTCATCCAGCCCAGGAAGCATGCTTGCTGCACCAGCATGATGCGTCTCATGGGGGTAGAACGATTTTCGCTTTGGAAGGCAATTTTTGCTGCGGCAGCGGCTCGAATAAGGGCAAAGGTTGTGATGTAGCAGGTCAGAAACGCCAGATTTCCAATCCAGAACCAAGGGTCTCTGATGAATTGATAGCTTTCAGAAACAAACGCTACTGCATATATAATCGAGACTATCAGGAAAAAGGCGAACGTAATCACCAAAACTACAGACAGGATGACTTGTGTGTACCGTACGCGGGCTGCCGTACCTGCGAGAAGAGCAAGCATCGAGAGCCCGAGCGAGGTCAGAATAAAATAGACGAGTAGCATTGCTACGGTCAGCGCATCAACGCCACGCAGTAAAAACGTAAAGGCGATGCAAGGGCTGACCGCTGAGAGGTAAACGATCATCTGTACGACTGCGCTACCCAGCTTGCCGGTGATGATTTGTTTGGTGGTTAGAGCCGAGATCGATAACAATTCGTAGGTGTTGTCTTCTTGCTCTACTGCCAACGACCGAAAGGCGGTATAAGGCACGATCAGCATCAGTGGGAAGGCTAAGATGCCAAAGTAAATCGACAGCATGCGCGGCCCGCCTGCCACATAGTAGACTTCGGGTCCAACAATCGCGACCACGGCAAAGCTAGCCACCCAGCAAGCAACCAGCACCAAAAAAAACGTCAGTACAAATTGCCGACTTTTCAGTGCTTGCCTAGTTTCTTTTACCATGATCGGATTTACGCGGTCGACAGCGGCTTCCAGCCATTGCAATCCGCGACCCAAGATGGCATCAAGACGATCGTCGGCGACTGGTTCTTCGGATTTATCGACGCTTGTCAGTTCGATGCTGCTCATTGAACGCGGCCTTCCGTCACATGCAGGAATACGTCTTCCAAGCTCTTTTGCTTGCTGGCGAATTCAACGACCTGGAACCCGGCCTCAATGATTTCCCGTAGTAGTTTGGCTTGTTCTTCTTGGCCACCTTCGTGAGTAAGGGTGATTAATCCTGCATCGACATGCATATTCGAGATGTCGCCTCGTTCTTCAAACCAATTGATTACGGGTTGCTCATCGTCTAAGAGTCTTAGGCTAACGTCGCTCGAAGTCTCGGAACGGGCGCTAATTTCGTCGACAGTGCCGACAGCTAGTAAACAACCAGTTTCGATGATGGCGACTTTGTCACAGATTTCGGCCAATTCGGTAAGAATGTGCGAACTTATCAGTACTGCCTTACCGATCTCAGCCAATTGGGCGATCATCTCGCGGAGTTCAATACGTGCGCGTGGATCGAGTCCCGCAGCCGGCTCGTCGAGAATCAGAACCGCAGGGTCGTGTACCATCGTGCGGCCCAAGCAGAGCCGTTGCTTCATACCCTTCGACAACCCATCGATGGGTTTGGTGGCCAATTTGTCGAGCATGGTGAAGTCCATCACCGAGTCGATGGCGTTTTTGCGCTCAGTGCCTCTGAGGCCATAGGCACGTGCAAAAAAATCGAGGTACTCGCGGACGTTTACATTTTGATACGTGCCAAAATAATCTGGCATGTACCCTAAGCGAAGTCTCACGCGATCGGGGTCGTCGATTACCGAGAAACCATCGACGAAGGCGTCGCCCGAGGTGGGTTCGTCCAAGGTGGCAAGAATCCTCATACTTGTCGTCTTGCCAGCGCCATTGGGGCCGATGTAGCCGAAAACTTCGCCTGCGTAGACTTCAAAGCTCATATCTTGAACTGCGCGGGTAGCACCGAAATAGCGGTGGAGGTGCCTTAGCTCGATCAGCGGTCGACGGGTATCAATCATAGGTCCAAGTTCCCCGTACTACGTGGAAGCTGGAAGATTCTGTCGCGTCTTCGAGTCCTAACGAAACCTCTGGCCCCTCGGCAGTAATCGCGATATAGGCGCTATGGTCTAAACCAGTGGAAAGAGGTGAGATAATTGCTCCCAGGTAATCATCGAGAAGGCTATCTTCGTGCTGAGTATATGCGTAGTCGTTGAAATTGAGAGAACGTCGGCTTGGCCAATCCAATTCTAGCCCTGGCGGAAACTCGGGGACGTTGTCGGTAAGTAGTTTACGAAGTTTAAGCATCGCTTGAACAGAATCGCTAGGCTCTAAAGCAACGATCTGGTCCGCCTCTATGTCACTGCCTGAATAGAAATTTCCCTTATGGTCTCTTACCACTAACGTCAGAATCTTGGTGCCCAGTTTATTGGTGGCGGTTAATTTCTCGTCGGCCGATGTGAAGGAGATCTTTATGCTCGAGGCCCGTGCACTTTGGGTGATATATTGTGTGGGGGTTCGCGATGCTAGCCAGCCTTTAGTGAGTTTCTGCTCGTCACTCCAGTGAAATTCCCTTATCTGATTGGCGCTGCGACTGTCCGTGCTGGCAGGAAGGATTGGGTAGACAACTGTATCTAAGGGCATCGATAAACCATTGGATGGTGCAACCCCCGCGTAGTATGAAAGTCGTGCCCAACTGACCGATTCTCCAAGCTGTTGATCAATCATCGTAAGGCTGCGTGCCCGAACGCGAACGCCAAACCCGTCAGCCACAAAACCATAGGCAAACAGAATTACTGTGGTTGCTAAGGCGGCGACCGGCACCGTGAGCAGCATCATGGGCAACTGGTGCCGTCGTTTCAGAAGCCAATAGTTGAGGGGCCCAATGGTCAGAATGAAGAGTGAGATCAGAAGCTGGAATTCAATAACGGGCGCAGTCCCAACATCAGGGATTAAGAATTTTCCGAACGCTACATTTCCTATCCCTGGGTCATTGCCATGCCGGCTCTGCCAATTTATTCGGTTGCCCAACAAGGATCGATTGATGGCCATCATCATGGCATCTGTGTCGTACGAAGATTTATTCGTTGAATCAGAAAATGCAACCACGGTTCCCATGCCGTAACTTCTAGCTACAAAATGGTTTCTGGAATCGTCAGTAAGGACATTTCCCTCGATATCTGTCGGTGATTTTTTGTCGTTGAGGGCTGATTTGCTGGTCCCCTCAAGAGTGATAACCGCATCGACCCCTTCAATTTGAGTGCCGTTAAGTGGTAGATACTGCCAGCCTCGCTGCTGCATTTTTGAATGGACGGTATCTATTTCATTAACTTCATTGAGCGTTTCAAGTGCAAGAGCTTCTTCGATGAGATCGAGTTTTTTGTATTCGGCACCGGTTTCAACTATCCAGAGATTCCCCCCACCTCGCACCCAACGCAGCAGGTGAGCAAATCTATCAGGTGTCGTGACACTCCATCGCTTGAGGTCATCGGGATAAACAAATACGAAGTCGAAGCAGGTGTAGTACTTCCAGTCTTCTGGGAGTTGATAAGGCTGACTGCTGTTGGTGAAGGCATATGTGTCAAACTCTTGGTTCTGGAGAAACCCCTGAAAGTATGCATGCTGGTCTTTGGCAATAAAGAACAGTGATGAATAGTTTGTGTCTTGGATGCCAAGCATAGAGCCACGTAGGTTGGGTGTTAGCTCCTCGTCTAGCCGGCCATCGACCCAGACTTCCCAATTGGAATATTGCCAGTCTGTGTATTGGGGTATTAATGTGGTGGAGGTTACTTGGCTTGTGCCTTGCAGCAATTCGAGATCATGCTCGACAATCATCGCCTTGCGAGTGTTCCAGTTAGGTCCGACTGAAAATCGCACTGTTATCTGCGTATCGCCCAAGACGGGGTTAGCAGAAGAGATGGTAAAGCTTACAGGCCGATAACCTCGGTTGCCTGCCCAGGTAGAGTCGACTGAGATGTGCAGCCCGTTTTTCTTTGTGAAGCCAGTGAAGCCAGGTGTGCCCCTTTTCGCCGTCGGCCATGTTTGCGTATGACCACTAGCAGCCGTGGCGAAGTTTTGGTTTGTCGATCCCAACAGTATCAAACCGACGAAAGTCGACAGCAGAAATGCTATTTTTGCGTTTCGAGGCAGCCTGGAATTCAGTAATGGATCGAGCATGGCAAGCGGTTACGTGCTTTCCTCGTTTTCGTCAAAAGTTGGCGGAAACTGCTGGTCGCTGCTGGTCTGCATTCCACCCTGATTTGTTCGAGCAGGCGATATCGGAACCCCGATGATTTTTCCGAGAGAAGATGCCAGCAAATACAAACTGGCATGCACAGCAAACATCCCTAAAATACAAACGACGGTCACCGTAATAACTATTGCCCAGGCATGCCCCTGCAGGGCTTCGCCAGCAATTAGAAACAGCACAGCACAGACGGTGACGCCGATCAGAGTGGTTCGCAACGAGTAGCGGGGAAGTAACATAAATACAATTGTGCCAGATAACGGTATCATTCGGCAAGCACTACATTTGCCGACAAATTGGTGGCGAAATACCTATCCCCAATACGTCTTGCCCGGTAGCATGGTTCGTATAGCGTCGCGGCGCAGCGACATCAATATAGTAGAGGCAGTCTAATGTTTCGGCAAATGAAAATTTTTCCACTACCGCTTATTCTAGCGATAGCTGTTTTTACCCAAGCTACGCAAACTTTTGCAGCTCCACGGTCTGAGGCTTATTCGGGACAGCCTTTTGGCGTGGGAAAAATTACCGTAGATGTTTTACGGGGTGGCCCGGCAGTTCCGCTTAGTGACGAGCGATTTACGGTACTCGACGATGGCGGTCGAGTAATCTACCCCGTGCTGAAAGAAGAGCCTGGTCGCCGTTTGTTGCGACAGTTGCTTGAAATCGAAGCTCCTCGCGCGGTTACCATTTACTATCTATTTCAAGGTAGCGATCCATTTGATCTCTACCCCTTTACTCCTGTCGAACAAGCCGTACGCGTGAAGCCGCAAGCCAACGAGCAGGCACATCGTCAGTTGCTAGACGAGTGGTGGAATCAGTACTCCAGCCATTGGCAGCGTTTGCAAAAGGACCCTCAGTATCCGCCTATCGCAGAGAATTTCCTGGCAGCCTCACTCGCCCGTCGGCTGGGACGAACCCTTCCTAAAAGCAAACCGAGTATATTGCCGTGGAATAAAAAGCAAAAGCCAACTGTATTTTCTGAGCTGCTCGTTAGCGAGTCGCATCTGCTGCAGATCGATGTCGCAATGTTGCAGCAGACGCAGGGGGAAGTCGCTCCGCAGCCATTGCCAGACGCAGTCGTTTGGGCAACCCCAGAAATATCCGCGCAAGGTCTAGATGAAGTTGTGGTGGAGCCCATCGCGGCCCACATCCCAGAGGAATGTTTTTACCTACGGTTTGGGAATTTCTCCAACTATTTCTGGTTCCGGGAACTCAATAAAAAATGGCAAGGCGATCTCGGCAATATGCTTGCTCGCCGCGGGATCGATAGGGCAAGTTCGCAACGGATTCAGCAGCAGCTCTCACTGCGAGAATCGGCACTTGCAAAAATTCTTGGGC
>Ga0315338_1004663_pt1 | contig 10574 bp, 8 predicted proteins | sample ASW8metaG_FD_204518 | JGI IMG/M metagenome (GOLD analysis project Ga0315338, IMG submission 204518) | Ammonia-oxidizing marine archaeal communities from Monterey Bay, California, United States - ASW #8 | ecosystem: Environmental > Aquatic > Marine > Coastal | place: USA: California | collected...
CGAAGAGCGACAGCGATTGAGACAATACGTCGAATCCCTTTTGTTCGTCGGTCTGTGCTGCGGGAAAGAAAATGAGTTTCTTCTCGAGCGGCAAGCCGAGACGAACCCGGCAGTCCGACCGATCGAGGGGACGGAACAGATCGGTATCGACCCCGCAAGGGATCGTCACATAGCCGCCACTGTACCCCGAGGCCTTCATCAGTTCGTCCTGAACTGAAATAACCAGATTCGCGGAGTTGAGCGCCGCCCGCTTCAACCGCTTCGAGAAGACCAACCGCCTCACTCCACCTGGCCGCAGAGTCGTGTTGTGTACTTCACCCTCGTGAAACGTGAAAAGGACGGGGAGGCTCTTTCGAAAGAGGGCAAGAGCGACTCGGATCGGGTAGATGCACAGTGAATGGTGCGCGTGAATCAGGTCGAAATCGGTCTGGGAGATGAGACGGGAGAGTTGCCTGACGGCCTTGGCGTAGTTCCACCGACTCGTAGCACCATCGATGAAAGCGACTTCGATCGTCACCCCCTGAGCCCTGAGCGAACGCACCTGCTCCTCGACGAAGACTCCGTAAAAAGGTCGCTCCGGAGACGGATACATGTTCGTAACGACAAGGACTTTCATCGTTCGATTCCGCGACACAGAGGGTTGTTCCGGTGCAGTGCTTGCCCTTCCTTCCGCCCGCTCCGTGCGAGTGCGAACTGTCGCGATCGTAGCAGAATCGATCAGACCTCCTCAATCTTACCCCGTCGTCTCCTCCGCCGAGTGCCCCACGCGCCAACAGCGGTACTATCCGTTTTGCCTCGAACCACGCAGTGATAGTCTTCGCCTACCAACGAACCCCAGGCCAGCCGACGGCCAGAAAGTACGGACTATGAACCAGGATGCGTCTCGTCTCTCGAAACCAACCACGAAGATATGGCCAAAAGGCTGTGGTCCCGGCTCGACTTTGGGACTCCTCAGCCCAAGTAGCCCGAGCGATGAGGACCGTTTCGAATCCGGACGATCCTGGCTGACGGAAGCGGGATTCAATACGAAAGCAGCACCGAGCACGTTGGTTCGGGGCGGCCTCCATGCCCGATCTCCCGAGGACCGGGCTCAGGAACTGATGGACTTCTTCCTCGACCCGACAATCGATGGGATTCTCTGTGTCCGCGGCGGAACGGGGAGCCTTCCCATCCTTCCCCTCCTCGACCACGACGCCATTGCGGCCCATCCGAAGTGGATCGTCGGGCTCAGTGATCCGAGTGCGCTCCTACTCGGCTTGTTCGCACGCTCCGGGCTCGTCTCTATCTCAGGTCAGATGGTTGTACAACTTCACGAGGGGATGCAGGAGTACACGGAAACCCATTGGAAGGGGATGCTCAGGGGGGACTGGCCTGAATACCTCGGAAACAACCCTCGGTGGAGCCCACCGTGGGTGGTACCCGCGCCGCCCACTGACGCTGGAGCAAACCAGGCTTCCCCCAGCGAGACAGATCGTCAAGCCCTGCCGGGCGCATGGATGGACCCGGCAACCGGTCTGCGGGCACTCACGACTCTGGTGCCGGGTTCCGCGCAGGGGCCGCTCCTTCCGGCTAACTTCTCGATGATGACTCGACTCATCGGCACTCCCTACCTCCCCTCACTCGACGGAGCAATTCTTTTGCTCGAAGAGATCGACGAACGCCCGGAGGGCCTCGACCGCATGGTGGCTCATCTTGCGCTATCGGGACTGGATCGGAAGTTGGCCGGACTCGTGCTTGGACAATTCTCGGGTTGTACTCCACGTAATGAGAAGATGACAGAGCGCGACGGACTCGAAGAGGTTTGGACCTGGGCCCGGTCTCTGGGAATTCCGGTGTTGGCAGGATTCCCATATGGACACGAACGACTGGCCACAGCCGTTCCAGTCGGCGCTACGGTCCAGATCGAGCAGGATCCTCCAGGACTCCGCCTCCTCGAAACGCCGCCACAAATGGGTGAGACGGTCTGAGGGCGTTTCTACTCAAGGTGTGGATCCGAGCCGATTTCGGATACGGGCCAGCCACGTTCAAGTCCCCTGCGCAGGAAGATCAGAAGTTGAAACGAACTCGCGCGTAGACGTTGCTATTGTCCTGGTGCATCGCGAACTGCGTTCGGTCATCCGATCCGCCGAAGATGTTTGTCCCCAAAGTCAGATTGAGCTGGTCCGAGTAGTCGTACCCGACGAGAAGGCGGAGGTACCCATCTTCGTCTGAGGGTGACCAATAACCGAAACCAGAGAGCTTGAGAGTTTGGTAGCGCATCATCTGCGTGCACCGCAGAGTCAGGAGGATCCTGTTCTCGTCTTTGATGTAGTGTTCATCGACGAAGTCCTGCACACTTTCCCAATAGATCTGAGCCCCGCCGGTGAAATCACTCCACCATTGACGCTCGTACCCACCCATCGCTCGGAGTTCTGAATTGGGAATGAGTGGATTGGTTCCGTCCATGTCCTCGTTCGAGTCGTAGAAGGCACCCTCTACCCAGCCGACGCCGCCAAAGAGACCGCCCCGAGCACTCGCACCATAGGAACGCAACTCAGGGTGATAGAACCCGACGATATCGCCTGCGGCTGACGACTGCGCCCCCTGCGGTGACTTCCAAAACCCTCGATATCCGTAGAGAGCCAGGTTCACGCTCCCGAAGTACCGACTGATGCGAAGAGCAAGTTCACCGTTCCCGACCTCCTCGCTCGGACTCATCGCGCGAACAAAGGCGGGTGACCAAAAGACGAGCCGCTCCCCGGTCGGCACGAGATCAGGGGTAAACTGCGGCGTCACGACAAGGTCGACTTCCATAGGCAGTCCAAAGACACCCAGCCGCACGACGTCAGATGGACTCTTCAGATACTGATCCTCCCGGCCAGAGAAGTAGCTGATGTAGTCCTTCGGAAAGAGATCATTGATGAAGAGCAGGTCGCCCGTACCCCAGGTCGTCGGCTGCCGCCCCGCCCGAACCTCGAGGTGATCGCTGAAGGCGTTGAACTTGACGTAACCTTCGCGGAGAACAACCTCCGCTCCGTCACTGGCAACCTGGTCGGCGAGAAGATCGGCGACGAAGTGCGCCTCCCCCACATCACCGTAGAGATCTCCCTTCAGTTGCACCCGGCTCTCTCGCAGTGTGTAGTCGGTCTCGCCGCTCCATGCTTTCGGCCTGAACCCGGGAGGAACCTCTCCCCAAGCAACCGGCGTGCTGCCCGGGTCATCGAACCGAATTCCACTTGCCACTTCGACGAATCCATGCAATTCCACTTGGCCTTCGGCAGGTGTCGTTAACACCAATCCCGTTACCAACACGGTCGCAAGTATCCCTATCATCTTCATCGGTCTGACTACCTTTCACGACTGGAGGAGATATCTCCGGCCGGGTCTCTCGGGGGCGATTAGTTTCCGATGTACTTACGAGGTGGGCTCTTCAGGTACCGCTCGCTAAAAATGTCCTCCGTCACGCCCTGGTCGTAGTCGATGTCGTGAAAGACAATCGCCGTGCTGTTCTTCTTGCGGGGAGTGGTCATTTTCCGCTCCAGAGCCGTCGGATGACCTTCGATAGTTTCGATCTTCGTCGTCTCGAAGATCTTCAACTCATTGTCCTTTTTATCGAGATAGACTTCCTTGAGCACGAGGCCTGACTCCTGATCAATCCAGGTCGTCTTCCTGGCGAAATAGTCCTTTTCTTTCGGAACACTTTCGACCACCCAGGTTTGATAGCCACCCATCTCTTCCTCTCGCAGGAAGGTGTGGGAATCGTCGGTCCAGTGACGACCGGACACGTCCTCATAGGCGAAGTCGCTACCGACGAAGCTGCTCTTCTTATCATTCGACGAAAGCGGCTTGACGAGATCGAGAGCCGGCACAAAGATCCAGCGGGAATCGTCGCCTTCAGGGTTCTTCCAGGCCATGAAGGTCATGCGGCGAACATCGTTGGGCTTGGAGAAGTAGACGAAGTATCGTTGCTCCCCGCCCTCTTCGAAGTCCTTCCGCAACATGACGAATTCTCGATCGCGCGTTTTACCCCTCTTGTCCGTAATCGTCATCGTGACACTGGCTGTTCCATCGTCGCCCGCGTAGTACATCTTCAAGTGCGCGTCCTTCATCAGGACGTCGGCATCAGGAGCCACCGCACGAGCTGGTCCCGCATGGAGGAACCAGACCAGACCAAGAACGAAAGCGAGGGTGAGAGTTGTTCTGGATTGCATTGGATCTACCTCCGTGCCGTGACCGGCTGATCTGAGCTCGTACGAGAGTGTCCCCCCGCAATTACGTGTGAAGGAAAGTAGGAAAGTGCGGCCGGCATGATCATGAACGTCGCGGCTCCGCCGATCAGCATGATCCCGAAGAAGTACGCACCTACCGTTACATAGGGCATCAAGGTCGCGAAGAACATCGGTACGAAACCCAAAGCAATGACCACGATGTTCCGCAGCAGCGCCTGGGCGGGCTCGCGGAAAAACGCCATCATTGTCCGATGAAAATCTCGACCGTTCTCAATGAATAGGTCTCGGGTTCGCTGGATGAAGTGGATCGCAAAGTCCACCGATAGCCCGAGGGCCAGACTACTGAGCACGGCGGTGGGCATGTCGTAATTGCGGCCGCTCAGTCCGACGAATCCATACGTAATCAAAATCGTCACGGTGAGAGGGATCATGGCGAGAAGTCCAAGGCGAACGCTCCGGAAAAGTAGCGACATCATGACCAGAACGGTTACCCAGGATCCAGCCAACGCCTTCCCCATCCCCGCCACCATGAGTTCCTGCCACTTCGTGTTGATGTAGCTGAGTCCGGCCCACTGAAACTGGAGTCCCTGCGGCGGCGGGTTCGAAGCGATCCAGTTTTCTGCCGAGACGACAACTTCTTTGACCCTCTGATTGTCGCCATCCACCATTTGTACCCAGATGTTTATGCGATCCTGGCTCGGGGTGATGAACTTGAAGAGATCATCGGGAGTGCCACCGCTCATCTCGTAGAGAAAGAGGTACTGCGCAATTTTCTCTCGGCTGTCGGCCAGGGACTGACTTCCCGGTTCACGACTGAGGAGTTCGAACTGGACTTTCTTCAGCACGTCGATGACTGAGCTGGCCGCGCCGACATTGTCGAGCCCGGCCACGTGATCTTGAAGCTGATCGGCCCAGGACATCCACTCGGGGTCGAGAAAGGCACCGTCCTCCGTCCCACTCAATTCGAGATAGGCGATATAGGTACCAGCGAGATGTTCGTTCAGAACACGGTCGGCGACCCGGAGAGGGCTATCTGCCTTGAACCAGTTGACCGGATTGTCATTGACCACGATTTTCGAAACCCCGTAGCCGGAAACAACCACGACGAGGAGCACGGTGGCCAGAACCAGCCCGCGACGGCCCACCGAAAACTGGGAGATCTTCTGGAGGTGCGTGTCGGGAGCAGCATGTCCTTCGGGCGTCGACCCGAACTTCGCCATCGTCTCTTCCGACATCAGCATGGTATAGGCCGGGATGAAGATGAGGGATAAGAGCCAGGCGACAAAGACACCAAACGCGACGAAAGCGCCGAACACCTGGACAGGTGGAATCGGAGTGGCAATGAGCGCAGCAAATCCAACTATCGTCGTCAGCGAAGTAAAGGTCATCGGAACAAAGAGCTCGCGCGTGGTCTGACGGAGCGTCTCGCTGATGTTCTCCTGCGTATGGTAGTTCGCATGAATGGAACTGAGGATGTGGATGCTATCCAACACGGCGATTGGAATGAGGAAGATCGGAATCATCGAACTCATGATGTGAACGGTGTAACCGAGACCGATCAACAGCCCCATCGTCCAAATGACCGTAACCATCGCGAGGATCATGGGAGCCGCGACAACTCGCCAACTTCGGAAGAAGAAGAGCATGAGAAGGAAGATGAGCAGAAAAGCCACCGGAGCCGAAAGGGCCATCTGCTGGAACATGGCAGCACCGAATGTGTCCTGCGCAACGGGTTGCCCCGCGAGATGGTAGTCCTCGTCCCCGTGGTCCTTGTCGATGAGCGCCTGGATCTGGTCCCCGACTTCCATGGCGACGTCTTTGCTCTCGAGCGGGATGAAGATAGCCATCGCTTTCCCGTCCGCTGACGCGAGTTTTCCTCGGAGAATCGGGTTTTGATCAATCTGCACGACGATCTTCTGGGCCTCCGCGGTCGTTTCCGGGACCTCTTCCATCAACGTCTCGACCCGGATCCCTCCTCCTTCGGCCGGCAGGATGTCGTCGACTTCGGTCGGAGCAAGAATATCGTCGGTTATGACTCCGTCTATGTCGTAGAGCGCCTCGGTAATGGTCTTGACGCGCTCGAGAATCTCCGGAGTAAAAACGGTTTCTTCATCCACGATACCGAGAACGAGGAAATCGTTGAGATTGAACGCCTCCTTCACCGCCGCGTGCATCACGCGAACCGGCTCGTCGGCCGGCAGCATGTTCTCCGGATCCGTGTCGATCTTGATCTTTGGCAACTGGGCGGCAGCTACGATCGTCAGGATCGCTACCAAAGCCATGACCAGTTTGGGATGATTGATCGGAAAACCCGGAAAGACTCGTTTCATCGTCCTAGCTCCTCGCCGAATTCGGAACGGCAGCCGAAATAACGTTTCACCGATTACGATCCATACTCTACTATTCTAGTATTCGGGTGTCAATGTATATTATTGAGTAGTAATATACAGATATACAAACTCACCCACGGAGGTGCCCATGGCGAAAGACCCACCTAACTCTATGAATAAAAAGACTTTATCTCTTGTCGCGGAACGATTCAAGATTCTTGGAGATCCGCTACGCCTCCAGATATTGCAGGTTCTGCAAGAAAAGGAGCAGTCCGTCGGCCAGATTGTCGATGCGACTGGCGCCTCCCAGGCGAATGTCTCTCGGCATTTGCAGATCCTCCTCCGGGCCCGATTCGTCGACCGTCGTAAGGAGGGGCTGAACGTGTTCTACAGAATCAGCGACCCGACAGTACGCGACCTGTGCACGGTTGTCTGCGATAGCCTTGCCGAAAGATTGTCGAGCGATCTCTCCGCTCTTGGACCGCGGGACTAAGCGAAGGGTGAAGAACTCTTCCGACGAAAGGTCAATGTTGACGGGCTCACACTTAAAGATCGCCTACGTCCATCCGCAGTTCCCCGAAGGGATGGCAGCCTTTTCGGTCAGTGACATGCTCGCTCTGAAGCGTCTCGGCCACCGCGTCGAGGTGTACTCCCTGCGGAACCCGCAATCAGACTGGGAGCACACTCTGCAGAAGGTCGGGTTGGAGGATGTCCACGTTACCCATACCACTGCGGGTACCCTCGCTCGGGCATTCCTTTTCAAACTGCGTCATCCGATCATGGCCGCGCATATGCTCCGTCTGATCGTGCGGCGCTGCCATGGAGATCGTGAACATCTCTTCAAGGCGCTGGCCGCCCTCCCCCGCACATTCGAGATCTACGCACAACTCGAAGCCAATCCGCCCGACGTCGTCCACGCCTTTTGGGGGCACTACCCTTCGCTTCTCATTTACATGGTAAAGCGCTTTCTTCCCCGGGTGCCGGCCACGCTCTTCCTCGGAGCCTATGATCTCCGTGCCAAATTCCCGATCAGTGCGGATACCGCGCGAATCGCCGATGCGGTGTTTACTCATGCCGAGATCAACCGGACTGAGGTCGAGGCTCTCGGAGCGCCACCAGAAAAGCTCCACGTCATCCGCCGGGGTCTCGATCTGAGTGCGATCAAACGCGATCCGAATCAGACCAGGAGAACCCGCCACATCGTCACCGTCTCCCGTCTCACAGAGCTGAAGCGGGTGGATCTACTCATCCGGACTTTCGCCCTCGTCAAAAAGCGATGGCCGGACGCGACCCTGACGATCGTCGGCGACGGACCTCGTCGCGCTTCCCTAGATGCTCTCGTGGCAGAGCTCGGGCTGACTGACGTAACCTTTACCGGCGCTCAGATGAGGGCGGACGTTCTCCCCTACATCGCCGAGGCGCCCTTCTTCCTCTTTATGTCTCCCAAGGAACGACTCCCCAACGTCCTCAAAGAGGCCATGGCGCTGGGATGCGTTTGCGTAACGGCCTACTCAGATGGACTCGAGGAACTCATTCCGAGCCCCGAATACGGGTTTATCCTCCCCGAGCCGCCTGTCGAGGAGGGGGCCAGAATCCTCGGAGAGCTCTTTTCTGGGAACATCGACGCGGAACCAATTCGGGCCCGGGGGCGGGAACAGGTCGAGGCTCTCTTCGACGTGGACAAAGCCATGACGCGCTATTCCGAGGTCTGGAGCACTCCGCGCACCTTCCCGCGTTGACACTCACGGGGCTGGCTACGTAGTCTCAACCCCTGATTCCGAGCCGCGGAATCGGTCGTTGGGGGTGTCCTTCGTGGACTGAGATAAAACCCTTTTACCTGATCTGGGTCGTGCCAGCGTAGGGAAACGACTGTTAGCGTCGAGAGCCACTCGATTCGACGGCGTTCTCTTTTAAGGCCCGCACCACAGCCGAATGGATCCTGTGGCCAAGAAATTCGAAATCGAAAGCGAACCAGACACTCCTGTCCACACGTTCGATGTCGCCATCGTGGGCGGCGGAATTCTTGGGCTGGCGACCGCCTGCGAACTGCTCTCGCTCGGATACAGCACCGTCGTCATCGACGATGCACCCGAAGACAGCGCCACCTCGGCTTCGGGCGGAATGCTCTCGCCCTTCGCCGAACTTTCCCAGACGGAACAGCAGCGCGAACTGATGGTGGAGGCACTCCAGTCCTACCCTGATTTCGTCGCCAATGTCGAGCGGACGGCCGGCTGTCGCATCGAGATCAATTTCCCGGGCACACTCTACATAGACACGGCCAGTGACGTTCCCCTCGATGAACTGACCTATCGCTTCCGTGAGTCAGGAGCCGATGCCAGCTATCTCGATCCAAACGATGTCACCCAGAACGAACCGAGTCTCGAGATTGGCGACAACGGTGCCATCCTCCTCGCCGACGAGGGCTACGTCGAACCACGTCAGCTTCACCGCGGTCTTCGGGCAGCTTTCGAGCTGCTCGGAGGAGTGTGGAGAAGCGCACACGCTCTCGATCTGGAATTCGTCGAGGACAGAATCTGTGGCGTCCGGACCGGCCACGGTTTCGAACCGGCCCGGTCCGTGTTCTGCAGTGCCGGTGCGTGGGGAGCGCGATTTCTCACGGAAGATGACCAGAAGAGATACGAACCGACACCCGTCCGGGGTGAGATCGTTCGGGTTCGCCCGACCCGACGCAGGGACAGCATCCGCCACATCCTGCACGGTCGGGATGATGTCTATCTGGTTCCCCAGGAAGACGGAACCGTCCTCGTCGGCGCGACATCTTCTTTTAACGATGGAACGTTGCGAACGACGAATCGTGGCGTCCGCGAACTTCTCGATAAGGCCAGCCGGATCGTTCCGATTCTCGACGAGTGGGAGTTCCTCGAGGCTTGGAGTGGAATTCGTCCCATGGCCCGCGATGGTGCCCCGCAACTGGTCGATGATCCGCGTCCGGGACTCTTCCACGGGATCGGGCTCTATCGACACGGGATTCTCCTCGGTCCGACCCTGGGAGCAAGAATGGCCCGGCGCATCGCGGCCTACCTCTTTCAATCCGGAGGGCGGCGGGAGCTTCTCGGTTAGGCAAGGCCGTCAAGGAATGGAGCGACTGGTTTGAAGCTGACACTGAATGGAGAGTCTCGAGAGTTCGACGCCGCATCGACATTGGCCGAACTCCTTCGAACTCTAGATATCGATCCGCAATCGAGTGGCCTCGCCGTAGCACGGAACAACAACGTGATCCCTCGCGCCGAGCTCGACCAAACCCCCGTCGCGGACGGCGATCGCATCGAGATCGTCCATGCGGTTCAAGGCGGTTAGTGCATGCACGGAGAACGTGCAGAAAGAGATGGAACCTGAAATGACCGACTTTCGTGGACGACGCGGCCCAGCGTTGACCTTGGGTGGCAAGACATACAGCTCGCGACTCATGGTCGGAACCGGAAAGTACAAGGACTTCGAAGAAACCGCGCGTGCCCTCGATGAGAGTGGGGCGGAGATCGTCACCGTTGCGATTCGCCGGATCAACCTCGATCGCAACAGCGCAGACAGCCTGCTCCGTCATATTGATCTCAGTCGCTACTCGCTCCTCCCGAACACGGCGGGGTGCTTTAACGTCGAAGACGCGGTCCTGACCGCACAGCTCGGTCGCGAGGCACTTGGAACCTCTTTGGTCAAGCTCGAGGTACTCGGCGATACTCAAACTCTCTTTCCCGACTCGAGAGGTCTCCTCGAGGCAGCCAAGATTCTCGTCGACGACGGGTTTACCGTTTTGCCGTACTGCATGGACGACCCTATCGTCTGCCGCCAACTCGTCGAAATTGGTTGCGCCGCTGTCATGCCCCTGGGGGCTCCGATCGGTTCAGGCCTTGGCATCCGCAATCCATACAATCTGAAGATCATTCTCGAGACAATCGACGCCCCGGTTATCGTCGACGCCGGTGTGGGCACGGCCTCGGACGTCGCCGTGGCTATGGAGCTGGGGGTCGACGGAGTTTTACTCAACACTGCAATCGCGGGCGCGAAGGACCCCATCGCG
>Ga0315338_1004664_pt1 | contig 10569 bp, 7 predicted proteins | sample ASW8metaG_FD_204518 | JGI IMG/M metagenome (GOLD analysis project Ga0315338, IMG submission 204518) | Ammonia-oxidizing marine archaeal communities from Monterey Bay, California, United States - ASW #8 | ecosystem: Environmental > Aquatic > Marine > Coastal | place: USA: California | collected...
GGCCGAGTTCTGGCTCGACAAGCCGGTCCTGGCGATCAACACCGCGACCTATTGGCATGCGCTGCGCAGCAACGGGATCACGGATCGGATCGCCGGGTTCGGGTCGCTGCTGGAAGATTACTGAGCTTGCGTACATTCGAGGGTTTTCCCCTCACCCTGCCCTCTCCCCAAGGAGAGGGAGTTTAAATGGCACGCAGATTAGAACCCTCTCCTTGGGGAGAGGGCAGGGTGAGGGGACTTAGGGGAAGTACCGCATGACAAGTTCTGAATTTGGCGATGGCGGCCTCCGCATCGGCGTCGATGTCGGCGGTACGTTTACCGACTTGGTGCTGATTGACGCCGCCGGTGCGACATCCGTCTTCAAGGCGCCGTCGGTGCCGGCCGATCCGGCCAGCGGGGTGATCGCCGCGCTGGAGCTCGCGGCGGCGCGGTTCGGCGGCTCGGTCTCCGATATCCTCGGAAACTGTGAGCTGTTCGTGCATGGTTCGACGATCGCGACCAACACGTTGATCGAGCGCAAGGGCGCCAAGGTCGGATTGCTGACGACGGACGGATTTCGCGACAGTCTGGAAATCCGGCGCGGCTGGCGCGACGACGTCTGGGCGCATCGCGAACCGAATCCGCCGGTCTTGGTGCCGCGGCATCTGAGGCTTCCCGTGCGCGGTCGTATAGATGCGGATGGCAGTGTGTTCCAGCCGCTGGAGCGAGAGGACATTGCCGATATCCGCGCCGCGTTCGAGCGCGAAGGGGTCGAATCGGTCGCGATCTGCCTGTTCAACAGTTTCGCCAATCCGCGTCACGAGCAATCCTGCGCCGAGGAATTGCGGGAACATTGGGACTGGGTTTCGGTGTCACACGAAATCGCGCCGGTCATCGGAGAGTACGAGCGCAGTTCGACGGCCGTGGTGAATGCCTATATCGCGCCCCGTACCGCGACCTACCTTAACGCCTTGAACGAACGGCTCGCCGGATTGGGGCTGCAGCGCCCGGTCCTGTTGACCCAGAACAATGGCGGCGTCATTCCGCTGGAACGGATCGCCGCGCGGCCTGTTTCCTTGCTGCTGTCGGGACCGGCGGCCGGGGTGGGTGCGTTGGCTTTCTACCGGCAGGCGATCGGCTCCGACAATTTGATCTCAATGGAAATCGGTGGAACGAGCTGCGACGCGATCTTGATGCATCGCGGCGATGTCGCGGTCAGCGACGAGATCAAGGTCGAGGGCTACCCGCTTGCGCTGCCCTCGGTCGACATTCACACAATCGGCGCGGGCGGTGGGACGATTGCGGGCGTAGATTCCGCCGGATTGCTATTCGTGGGTCCGAAAGGCGCGGGGGCCAATCCCGGCCCGGCCTGCTACGGTCTGGGCGGTACGGAACCGACCGTGACCGATGCGCTGCTCGTTCTGGGGCGGCTCAAACCCGGCCCTTATGCGGGTGGTGCAGTGAGTTTGGACGAGGATCGTGCCAAGACGGCGGTCGCGTCGGCGGTCGCCGAACCGCTTGGCATCGATCTCGACGCGGCGGCTTCGGGCATCATTCGCCTGCTGGAGCAAAATCTGCTGCATGCGCTGCAACAGATTAGCATCCAACGCGGTTACGATCCGCGCGAATTCACCCTCGTTGCTTCGGGTGGCGCGGGCCCGATGCATGGCGCGTCCGTCGGCCGCATGCTGGGGTGTGGCAAAGTTTATATTCCGCGCCTGTCGGGCGTCTTCTGTGCGTTGGGGATGCTGCACACCGATTTGCGGCTCGACTTCGTGCGCACCCGCTTCGACCGGCTCGACGATGTCCCTGCGGAAGATCTGGAAACGGTTTTCCAAGAACTGGAAGCGCAGGCCGTTTCGGAACTGGAGGCCAGCGGTGCGCCGCGGGTCGACTGCGCGCGCGAGATCGATTTGCGCTACACCGGGCAGAGTTGGGACGTCCGAGTGCCCGTCGATGCGGCCGACAAGGCGCAGATACGGCGACGGTTTGAACAGGAATACGATCGGCTCTTCGGCCATATCCAGCCCGATGGGACCTTGGAAATGACGGCGTTCCGGGTCGTTGGGACGGGGGTTCTGCCGCACGTTGATCCCGCATCGGTGGAAGCGTCATCCAAGCGGCCTAAATCGCTCGAACGGCGACCGGTCTATCTCGAGGACGATAGGATCGAAGTCGGCGTCTATGACGGCAGCGCGCTTCGGCCCGGCCACAGCATCGTTGGTCCCGCGCTGATCGCGGAACAGACCACGACAGTATTGGTTGGCCCGTCGGACCGGCTCGAGGTCGATGCGGCCAACAACTTCATGATTCATTTGGGAGGCTCCGATGTCTGATAAGGCGCTCGACTCGGTCACCCTGGCGCTGGTGCAAAACCGGCTGGATCACATCACCAAGCAGATGGGCTGGGTGATGACCCGGACGGCGCGCAGCCCGATCTTTAATCATGCGCACGATTTTTCCTGCTACCTGACCGACAGCACAGGGACCATCGTGGCGCAGGCCGACGGCATTCCGATCCATACCGGCGGCGGCGGTTTCGCGGCCCGCGCGCTGATCAAGGCATTCGGCGATGAGATCGCGCCCGAGGACGCGTTCCTGCTGAGCGATCCCTATGTCGCCGGCGGCAATCATTTGCCCGATTGGGTGATCCTGCGGCCGGTCTTCTGCGACGAAAAATTGATCGCCCTCTCCTGCATTCGAGCGCACCAGTCCGATATCGGTGGCGGGGCGGCCGGCACCTACAATCCGGAGGCTCAGGAGATCTTCCACGAAGGTATTCGCCTGCCGCCGCTGAAACTCGTCGACAAGGGCGTGATCCGCGAGGATGTATGGCAGCTGCTGCTGATCAATTGCCGCACGCCGCACTATTTGGATGGCGATCTGCGCGCCATGCTCGGCGCGACCCGGATCGGCGCCGAGCAGGTTTCGGAGCATATGCAGGAGCTGGGCGTCGGCGAAGGTCTCGCCTACATGGACGGCATTCTTGATCATGCCGACAAACGGCTGCGCGCCGCGATCGCGGAAGTTCCGGACGGCGTCTATCACGGCGAAGACCGGTTCGATAATGACTGTTTCGAGCCGATGGACATCCGTATTTGCGCCACGCTGACCGTTAACGGTGATGCGATGACCGTCGACTTTACGGGCAGTCACGAACAGATACGCGGCTTCAAGAACAGTTCCTTCGCCAACACCTATTCGTCGGTCTATATGGCGCTGTCGTCGTTCTTCGACCCGGCGATCCCGCGCAACGAAGGCACTTACCGCAACGTCACCATTGTCGCACCGGAGGGCTCCATCGTGAACCCGCGCCCGCCGGCGCCGATGACCATGAACACCGTATTCCCGGCCTGCGAGATTATCCACGCGGTTTGGCGCGCGCTTTCCGAGGCGGATCCAGAACGCAGCTGCGCGGGGTGGGGCAAAAACGCGTTCCCGATTACGTCGGGCATCGGCGAGGACGGCAACACCTTCGTCATGTATCACTGGTTCGGCTCGTCCGGCGGCGGCGCGGTCGACGGTCGCGACGGCTTCCCTCAGCAGGGTGGGGTGAATAGTCTGTGCGGGCTGCGCATCCCCAATGCGGAGACCTTCGAACAGCTCTTTCCGATCCGGTTCGTACGACAGGAACTGCGTCAGGACGCCGCTGGGGCGGGCGAATACCGCGGCGGCGCCGGCGGCAACTACGCCGTCGATATCTTTGCGCCTGTCCAATACGCCTTTCGTGGTGAAGGCTATTCCATGCCGACTGGCTTCGGCATGGGCGGTGGGGGCGACGGGGCCATGGGCAGCATGACGGTTACCCCCGAAAACGGCGAGGCGATGACGCCGCCGACTTATGGGGTCCGCCATATCGCACCATCGCGGCTGCAGATGCTGGCGCCGGGCGGCGGTGGCTGGGGCGACCCTCTGGACCGCGATCCCGATCTGGTGCTGCTCGACATCAAGGACGGGATCGTCAGCGAAACCAAGGCGGTTGAGGATTACGGTGTCGTGCTGAAGGATGGCGCGATCGATCGCGCCGAGACCGAAGCGCGCCGCGTGTCGCAACGCGTTTAAAGGAAGGCGGAAACATGGCCCGCATCGCGATCGGTGGATTCAGTCACGAGACGAATTGCTTCGTACCCATGCGCACCGACTACGCATACTACGAAGTGGGCGGCGAGATGCCGCCGCTTTCGCGCCGCGAAGAGATCATCGAGCGCGCGACGGGCTCGACCTTCGGGATGTCGGGTTTCCTCGACACGGTCGATCCGGCGCACGAACTCGTCCCGCTGATCTGGGGTCAGGGTGGGGCCGGTGGTTACATCACCGATGACTGCTTCGAACGGATCGTGTGCGAGCTCGTCGGCATGCTGTCCCAGGCAATGCCGGTCGACGCCGTCTATCTCGATTTGCACGGCGCGATGTGCTCGCTAACGCACGAGGACGCCGAGGGTGAGGTTCTGCGACGGGTACGCGCCTGCGTCGGACCGGATATTCCTGTGGTCATCAGCCTCGACTACCACGCCAATATCTCCGAGGAGACATGCCGGTTGAGCGACGGCATGGCGGTCTATCTGACCTACCCGCATATCGACCGGCAGGGCACCGGCAGCCGCGCCGCGCTTATCCTGCATCGAGTTCTTAAGGAAGGTATCCCGTCGGGCCGCGCGATCCGGCGCATACCCTTCCTGCTGCCGCTAAATTTCCAGTGCACCCTGATCGAGCCGTCAAAGGGCATCGTCGATGCGTCGGTGGCCGGCGAAGGCGGCGAAATACTCGATCTTTGCTACGCTGCCGGCTTTCCGCCTTCCGACCTGCATGAATGCGGCCCTGCGGTCGTGTGCCACGCCTACAGTCAGGCGGCGGCGGACGCGGCAGCGGATCGGCTGGCGGCGATGGTCATGGACCGCGAAAGCGATTTCGCCGAACCACTGATGCAGCCCGACGACGCGGTCGTCGAGGCGATGCGTATCGCGGAGACAGCGGCGAAGCCGGTTGTCCTGGCCGATACGCAGGACAATCCAGGCTGCGGCGGCACCTGCGACACAACAGGCCTGCTAGAGGCGCTGGTGCGGCATGACGCGCAAGGCGTTGCGATGTGCGTCATGTGGGATGCGGAAGCCGCCGCAGCGGCGCATGCGGCAGGCGAGGGGGCGGATATTACCGTCGATCTCGGTGGTAAGCACGGCCCCGAAGGCGTCGAACCGTTCCACGGGACGTTCACGGTGACGGCGCTAACCGACGGGCGTTTCGTGACCACGGGGCGCAGCATCGGTGGCCGGCGCATTGATATCGGCCCGACAGCCTTGCTGACCATCGGCGGCGTCAGCATCGTCACCGCCAGTAAGCGCATGCAAGCCTACGATCAGGATATTTTCCGCCATATCGGTGTCGCTCCGGAGAAGCAAAAGATCTTGGCGCTCAAGAGTACCTGCCATTTCCGGGCGGATTTCGATCCGATTGCAGAGAAGACCCTGGTGGTCGTGGCACCGGGTGCGCACATTGTCGATTCGACGGAATATCCGTTTCAATATCTGCGAGAGGGTGTGCGCTTGTTGCCGGAAGGCCCGGTTTTCGAACGCTAGAGCAAGTCAGGATTGAAGGGAATCGCCGAAGGCGATTACCATCGGTCCTGTTTCTTTGCTCTATCTATTAAGAGCGATCGGATTCACAGGATTGATGCCCTGCATCAATCCTGATCCGGTCTAGTACGAGTATTCCTCGTAGATCTTGTCGATGTCGCCCTGCCAGTGGCCATTATAGGCGTCCAGCATTTCCTCGGCCGGCGTGATGCCGCTATCGGCGATCTCGTCGAGAATGTCGAGAAATAGCGTTTCGTCCCGGTCTCGGCGGTCGAGACGACCGCGGGCTTTCAAGCCAGAACGCGCGATTTTGAGGACTTCCTTGGCGATATCCTGCAACGTGCCGCCGCGGAACGGCGTCTTTAGGCCGAGGCGCGGCACTTCGGTGCGCAGGAATTCGCGTTCTTCGTCCGTCCAGTCGCGGCAGAGGTCCCACGCCGCGTCGAGTGCCGTCTGGTCGTACAGCAGGCCGACCCACAGCGCGGGCAGCGCGCAGAGCCGTCCCCAGGGACCGCCATCGGTACCGCGCATCTCGATATAGTGCTTGAGGCGCACCTCCGGGAAGGCTGTGGTCATGTGGTCGGTCCAGTCGGCAAGCGTCGGGAGCTGACCCTCGAACCCGGCAAGTTCGCCATTCATATAGTCCCGGAAGGACAGGCCGCTGACGTCGAGGTAGTTGCCGCCGCGGTAGATGAAATACATCGGCACGTCGAGGATGTAATCGATCCAGCGCTCGAAACCGAAACCGTCCTCGAAGATGAAGGGCAGCATGCCGCAGCGGTCCGGGTCGGTATCGGTCCAGATATGGCTGCGGTAGCTGAGATAGCCGTTTGGCTTGCCTTCGCTGAACGGCGAGGCGGCGAACAGCGCGGTGGCGATAGGCTGCAGCGCGACGCCGACCCGCATCTTCTTGATCATGTCGGCTTCGCTGTCGAAATCCAGATTGACCTGCACCGTACTGGTCCGCAGCATCATGTCGTGGCCGAGATTGCCCTTGGTCGGCATATAGGCGCGCATAATCTTGTAGCGGCCTTTCGGCATCCAGTGGATGTCTTCGCGGCGCCATTTCGGGTTGAAACCGAGACCGATGACGCCGGCACCGATCTCCTGGCAGACCTCTTTCACCTGGTCGAGATGCTGGTTCACCTCCGCGCAAGTCTGGTGCAGGGTTTCCACCGCTGCGCCGGAAAGCTCGAATTGCCCGCCCGGCTCCAGGGTCACCGAGGCGCCTTCCGAATCCTTCAGCGCGATGACATTCTCGCCTTCCAGGACCGGGTCCCAGCCGAAACGCTGCATCCCTTCCAGCAAGCCCCTGATTCCCGGTACGCCTTCGTAGGCAAGCGGCCGGAAATTGCTCAAATCGTAGGCGAACTTTTCGTGCTCGGTGCCGATGCGCCAATCGGCTTTTGGCGTATTGCCGGTTTCGAGGTCTTCGATGAGCTGTGCTTTGCCGGTGACGGGCAGGCTGGACGGATTTTGCTGTGCGGACATGGGCGTTGTTTTCTTGGTTACAGTTTAGGTGTCGAGGGTTCGTGGCTATTGGGGCGCCCTTCGTGCCAGTCACCCAGGACGCTTTGCCAGCAGGTCAGCGCGGCGATTGCCGCGGTTTCCGCCCGGAGTATGCGCGGGCCGAGACTGACCATTCTGGTAAATGGCCGATTGCGAAGCAGCTCCAGTTCGGACGGTAAGAAGCCTCCTTCGGGTCCGGTGAGAATTCCCCATGCGCTGTCAGGCGGGGCGTTGCGCAGCATAAGATCGATCGGTTGCGCGGCTCCGAATTCGGCGCACACCAGCAGATAGCGATCTTTCGGCCAATTTTCCAGTAAAAAAGTGTATTTTTGTGCCGGACGCACTTCGGGAACCATCAGGCGTTCGCATTGTTCTGCCGCTTCGATAGCATTGGCCTGCATCCGGTCGAGGTTGATCCGGCCGGTGTTTGTATTGGCGGTTTGTATGGGCTGCAAAGCGGCTGCGCCGAGTTCGACAGACTTTTGGACCAGGAAATCGAGCGGCGCGCGTTTTAGCGGCGCGAACAACAGCCAGGGACCCGGTTCTGGACGCTGGGGCCTGCGCTGGCGTTGCGGCAGGAGCGTGCCCGCGCCTTTCCGTATCGTATCGATCCGCGACGACCACTCGCCGTCACGTCCGTTGAACAGCAGGACGTTGTCTCCCACGTTCGCCCGCATGACATTGCGCAGATAGTGCGCCTGCGCTGCCGTCAGCGCGACCGCTTGGTCCGCTGCGAGATTTTGTTCGGTATAAAGCCGCATTGCTTGTCTGCCGTCCCCGTTGTCGGCAAGATTAGCCGATGGATTCCTCCGCCGAAACCGAAAGCGCCAGCGACATAAAGTCCGACCATTGGGTCGAACGCTTGGCGCCCGGCGCGATGCGGCCTTATCTGCGTCTGGCGCGGATCGACAGGCCGATTGGGACTTGGCTGCTGCTCATCCCTTGTTGGTGGGGAATCGCGCTCGCGACGGCTGCCCAGCCGGACACACGCTGGCCTGATCTAATCCTGTTCGGGTTGTTCGCCATCGGCGCCTTGGTCATGCGGGGGGCGGGCTGCTGCTGGAATGACATCATGGACCGGGACTTCGATGCCCAGGTCGCGCGCACTACGCAGCGTCCGATCGCCAATGGCGATCTCACCGTGCGCCAGGCGGTGATGTTCATGGGATTGCTGATGTTGACCGGACTCTTGGTTCTCGTGCCGATCAATCTGTTTGCTGGTTTGGTCGCGGTGTCCGCACTGATCCTGGTCGTCATCTATCCGTTGATGAAGCGGGTCACCTATTGGCCGCAATTCTTTTTGGGCCTTGCCTTCAATTGGGGCGCACTGGTTGGCTGGGTCGCCGTGACCGGTGATCTTGGATTGCCCGCGATTTTACTCTACGCAGCGGGGATTGCCTGGACTCTCGGCTACGACACGATCTACGCCCATCAGGACAAGGAAGACGACGCGATGATCGGCGTGAAGTCGACGGCGCTCAAATTTGGCGACCGGACGCGTCCCTGGCTGTGGGGCTTTTACACCGCGACGATCGCCCTGATGGCGGCGTCGGGCGCGGCGGCGGACCTTGCTTGGCCTTACCACGCGTTGTTGGCGATCGGTGCGGCACAGCTCGCCTGGCAGGTCGCGACCCTTGATATCGACTCGCCCACCGATTGCATCGCGAAGTTCCATTCGAACCGGTTTTTCGGATTCATCGTGCTGGCGGGAATGATTATGGGCTGAAGCCCGCAAATCGGTTACAATCATATATAGTCTCTATCGACGTCTATCGCGTATTGGAGAGAGAACGGGAGACCTTCCGATGCCCTTCTTTTACGATTTCAACGCGCCGTCGCTGCCAGAGGCGGGCGCCGCATTCGACCGGGCCCGAACGGCCGCGAATCTGATCGAGCTGCGCCAAAAACTCGACGACGAGATTCCACAGCGCCGTATTTTCGAGAGCTTGCTGCTGGCGACCTGGAACATTCAAGCCTTCGGCGCGTCTCAGCGTACCGAAGAGAGTCTGTGGTACATCACAGAAATTCTATCGCGTTTCGACCTGATTGCCGTTCAGGAGGTCAAGCGGGATTTGGGCGAGCTCGACCGGGTGTGCCGGCTGCTGGGAAGTTGGTGGCGCTATCTGGTGACCGACGCTTCGGAAGGGAACGGCGGCAATGACGAGCGGCTCGCTTTCCTTTACGACACCAGAAAGGTGCGCTTCGGCGGCATGGCGGGCGAGGTCGTGCTGCCAGCGGTGCGGAATCAAGATGGGGATTTGATCAATGCGGACCAGATCGTGCGCACGCCCTATATCGCCGGTTTCAAGAGCGGTTGGTTCGATTTCATGCTCTCGACGGTACATATCAAGTTTGGCGAAAACGAACGCGCCGACCCCATGCGGCTCGCGGAAATCCGTTCCGTCGCGCGATTCCTGGCCGCCCGGCTGACTCAGACGGGCGCCTGGTCGCGCAATTTGATCCTGCTTGGCGATTTCAACATTTTCGACAACGAGAGCCCGACCTTCCAGGCGCTGACGGCCGCCGGCTTTACCATCCCCGACGAAATCCAAGACCTGCCGGTCACCAACGTCGGGGCGCGGCCGCGAAAATACGATCAGATAGCGTTCCTGCTTGCCGACCAAGCCGCCGCCGTGCCCCTGAACGCCGGAGTGCTGGACTATTTCGATACGGTCTACAGCGACGCAAAATTTCCTGACTACGAAGCGGGCTTGGTCAAAGCGGACGGCTCCGTGCCGTCGAACCGCCGCAGCTACTACCGCAACCACTGGCGCCGGCGGCAGATGTCAGACCATCTGCTGATGTGGGTCGAACTGCCAATCGAGTTCGCCGGGCCGTATTTAGCCGCTACGGCGAATGGGTGAGTTTCTAGTACAGGCTATCCTTGGACAACTTTGTAGGGTGCCGCAAATCGCACGGCATCGCTCATCAGGTCTTCAATGACATCGCGCCGATAATCGTCGTCCTCGACTAGCCGCAGAATGAAATCGTCGAGGCCGTGATCCGGTCCGATTCGGTTGTGAACATGCGCCAGCATCTGCGCTGTATCGCGCGCTGGGCGGTTTCGGTTTCGGGCCGGAACCATGGCCAGCGCTATGCCCTCGCCCTCGTGCAAGACATGCCCGCGGCGGCTGAAATAACCGTGCACGGATGCGAGTGTCGCGCCGCCCTCCAAATTGACTTTGACACCGTCGAGCCGTCCGTAATGATAGTTTCCGTGGCTCAGTTCCGTCTCGTGCATGGCAGCGAGCTGTGTGTCGTCCAGCCAGTTGACGAACAGTGTCACCGTCGTGCCGGGTGCCGCCTGCAGCATGGCGGGGACGGAACCGTAGCGGGCGATATGGGCGGAGTAGACCACGTCGAAGCCGGCCAGGTGGCAGCGCTGTACCGGGATCTCCCAATCGTCGATATGGCCGAACTTGCGGGTCAGTTGCTCCGGCGACTGGTTCGAACCGACCGCCAGCACGGGTGTCCGCCCCTCGGTTTTGGCGGGATCGAAGGCGTGAACCTT
>Ga0315338_1004668_pt1 | contig 10563 bp, 6 predicted proteins | sample ASW8metaG_FD_204518 | JGI IMG/M metagenome (GOLD analysis project Ga0315338, IMG submission 204518) | Ammonia-oxidizing marine archaeal communities from Monterey Bay, California, United States - ASW #8 | ecosystem: Environmental > Aquatic > Marine > Coastal | place: USA: California | collected...
GGCTGAGGCGCTCAACTTGCCAGATACTATGGCAGCCTATTGTTTGATACCAGTGGGGTATCCTTTGGGAAAATTTGGGCCAGTGACCAGGAAGCCCGTGGAAGAAGTCATGCGCTGGGATCAGTGGCGTTGAATCAAAAAGATACTGATCCAAGAAGGATTAGAACTTTAGGCGTAGGTTGTTCGTAACACTCGCTTTCAAAAGAGTACAGAAACAAGAGTTAGGTATTGATCAGCGTATTGTCAGGGTCATAAAGCGCTTTACAGCCCACGGCTTCTACCTTGATGGGGAAAGGCTCGTCAAAGTATTCCATAAGCAATTCCTGACCCACTGTCGCGTAGTCTTTTGGTAAATAGCCCAACGCGATATTCTTACCCACGGACGGGCCAAAGGCGATGCTGGTGATATAGGATCGTCTGCCCACGTCGTCAATCAGCACTTCATTGCTGTTTGGATCCAGAATAGGCCATTGGCCCACCGGATAGCGGGCGACACCCTTGGAATCGACGTTATCTGTCATGGTCATGGTGCACAGGTAAGCTGATTGGTGCTCGCATTCGCGTTGTGCCAGGTACGCCGCTTTACCATGAAAATCTGCCGCCTTGACCTTGGGCCGTGCGAGATCAGCCTCAACCAGGTTGTATTCAGTCAATAGATCAGCGTTTTGCAAGCGTAAGCTTTTTTCAAGACGTCGGGTGTTGGCATAGGTCTCAACGCCGACTGGGGTGGCTCCTTGGTCGTAAACCAGATCCCAGAGCGACAGGCCGTAGCTGAACGGCACATGGAGTTCCCAGCCCGACTCGCCGACATAGGATATACGAAACGCAAGAACAGGAATGCCACCCAGGGTGATATTTTTCGTCGTCGCGAACGGAAAATTGTCTGATTCGAGCACTTCAGGTTTGTCGGCAATAGCCTGGAGCATCTTGCGGGCATTTGGCCCCCAAAGGCCTAAGCAGGCCATATGGTCACTGCGGTCCTCGATATAGACAGGCCACCCCTTGTCCTCTGCTATTCGCTTCAGCCAAAGGTAATCACGGTTTCCGGAGTCGGCACCATCAATAACTCTGAACTTGTCTGATGCCAGGCGTATGACCGTCAGGTCTGCCCGGATACCGCCCGCATGATCGAGAAAATGTGTGTAGATCCCTTTTCCAACTGCGGTGTCGCCACCGACTTTGGCGACACAGGCATATTCCATCAAGGTTTCTGCGTCTCTACCGGTTACATCGTAGACCGCAAAGTGGGAAAGGTTGATCATGCCGGCATCATCCGACATGGCTAGGTGCTCGGCGTTGGAGACTCGCCAGAAATGGCGGTTGTCCCATTCGTTTTCACGAACCGGGACTTTGTCGCCGAATTTTTCGAGCAGATGTTCGTTTGATGCATAACCGTGCGCACGTTCCCAACCGGCCAATTCCATGAAGTAGCCGCCGAGTTCCTGCTCTCTCGGCCAGAACGGACTTCTGCGTAAGCTACGCCCCTTGGTGTACGGTTCTCGGTTGTGCACGGCCGGGTTATAGATTTTGAATGCCGTTTCGTAGCAGCGATCGTGGATATAGGAGGGCGTCTTTTGAATCGGATAGTAGCGGGCCACGTCGATTCCGTGTACGTCCACCTCAGTAATACCATCGGTCATCATGTCCGCGAGGACCTTGGCAATTCCCGGTGCGTCTTTCACCCAGACCGATTCGGCGTACCACAGGCCCCGGGTTTCCGGCGATTCACCGATGGAAGGACCGCCGTCGGCGGTAACCTGCAACAATCCGTTAAAAGAGTGTTTGTCATTCCAGCCGAGTTCACCGAGGATAGGTGTCAGTTCCATGGCGCGCTCGAGTGGCGCCATGATCTGCTCCATCTGAAGATCACGCTGCGAGGGGGACCAGTGTGATTCACCTTTCTCCAACAGATCTCTAGGGTGCACCAGGCGAGGGTCTTTTTCCTCGTAATATCCCCATTCGATCTGGCCGCCTTCAGCGGTGGCCGGGTCGCCGGTATCCCGTAGATAGGCTGAATTTCCCTGGTCTCGCAGCAGAGGGTAGCCGATTTCTTTTCCGGTACCCTCGAATTCGGTATAGGGCCCGAAAAAGCACAACGGGTGGTCGACCGGCATGATCGGCAGGTCCTCTCCGGCCATTTCAGCGATGAGCCGTCCCCAAAGTCCGGCACAAACGACTACCGTTTCTGTCGCAATATAACCACGACTGGTTTCTACCCCCTTCATCTGGCCATTTTCGATATCCAGCCCGGTCGCAGCGGTATTCTGAAATGCCAGGAGTTTGCCGCCCGCCACGGCTCGATCAACCAGTTTGCCCGCCACCGTTTGTGAGCGTGGAATCACTAGCCCGGCATCAGGGTCCCACATCGCACCCTGGATCATGTCTTCTTCAAGCAGTGGCATCTTCTCTTTGGCTTCTTTCGCACTGATCATCTTCACGTTGGTTCCGAATGCCTTGCCCGAGCCGACTTTGCGCTTGAGTTCTTCCATTCGGTCGTCGTCATCATGACGTGCCACCTCCAAGCCACCGACGCGGCTGTAATGCCCCATTTCGTCGTAAAACGCCACGCTGTATCTCGTGGTGTAACACGTCATGTTGTCATGGGCCGTCATGTAGCAGAAGTCTGACGCGTGGGAGGTTGAGCCGATATCGGTTGGGATTGATGACTTGTCGATACCCACGATATCCTTCCATCCTTTTTCAATAAGGTGGTGGGCTACCGAAGTACCGACGATGCCGCCAAGGCCAATGATGACGGCGTCAGCACTTCTGGGGAAACTGGCCATTTTTGTACTCCGTAATTAAGTCAAATCAATGTAACACGCCACATTTGATGAATGCGCTCAATCGAAAATAAACTATCGGGAAACAAAATCATTTCTAACTCTTCGGCTAATTGTTTCTGCAACGAGGCGATATCCTTTGGCATTGTAATGTCCGGGGCGACGATATGGAAAAAGCGAAAGGGGATCTGAGTGATGCCTAAAAACATCTTCCTGTATGTCTATGATTGGAATGCCTAGATCTGCAACTGTTGCGAGGACAAATTTGTGTAGCGTAATCTCAGAGGGATCTGAGTTGTAGAATATTGAGGGTAAGTAAACGAAATATAGAGACCCATCCCAACCAGAAACCAACTGGTCGGTTGTTTTTAGTATTGTTTTGAAAGTCGATTCCGACTCTGGACTGGGTAACCCAGCGTAATCATTTGATCTGCCCGTGTTCACCAGCAAGTCGAACATTTTCCGTAGGTATTCAAACTTAATTATCCTGATAAATACGTTATGTTTTCTTTTTCTGTAGTTTTTTACTTCATTCCCTACAAATTTCTTTAGTGAGCTATCTATCTCACTTTGCCTTTCAATTAAGTTTTGAGAAAAGTTATTTTCGGTAAGATATTTTCTAATAAACCGGGATTCCAATTCATGGTTTAGATTGGCTAAGTCATTCACGTAATATAGCCACACTACGATCTTAGGTTGAAGAATTGCTGCGTACTCTTTAACTATAGCGAGTTCAAGAAGTGGCCCACTTCCTCCTTTGCCTAGACTGATCGTATGATGCCCCAGAGTTCTAAGAACAGCGCCAATGTTTTGATTCGGATATACAGAATAGCCTTCAGCGAAAGAGTCGCCGATTATTACTATTTCTACAGCACCTCTTTTGTAGATCACATCTTGATTATTAAAACCATGCTGGTCTGTTTCAACTACAGCATAATATCCATTTTCATTTCCTAGAGTTGTCGTAGTGTTTGATATTCCTCCTAGGGGAAATATCTCCCCACCAGGCGTTGTTAAGCTGCTGTCTAATAAGAATTGTGGGAAGTAATTAGGGTATACAGGAGAATTGTTTTGTTCTAATGATGGTGGCGTCTCAATAGATAATTGGTGATAGGCCTCGAAAGAAAAAATTGGAACAAAAATGGAGACTAGTATTAGCGCTAAGTTGATCTTTCGCTCATCTCTCAACCTTAATGCGTAACTTAGCAAGGTCGTAGCAATGGCACCAACAACAACAACCAGAGAGAAAAATATAGGAATTTCGTGAAAGGTCCAAGAGTGACTTACTATTTTATAGACTGCACTGGCAGTACCAGCTGCGAAAAATATAGCACCAAACGCCAGCACGATGTTCGCACATTTAACTCTAAGTCTCGTCGAGTTTTTTTCTATTAGTTCTGACATTAGATCGGAATACTTGGACATCGTTTTGGATTAAGGATATATTTTCTTGCCTGAGCGTGTACCTTAGCGCTAGCCTGCCATTAGTTCACTCATTTTTTCAAAGAATCCAGTGATCGTGTTTATAAGGCAAGCGGCTACTACGGCAACGAAGAAGCACGGTAGGTGAGTGTATCTAGAGAAGTAAAGTGGTGGGCCCGGAAGGACTCGAACCTTCGACCAATGGATTATGAGTCCACTGCTCTAACCAACTGAGCTACAGGCCCATTTTTTTAAAGGGTTTTATGATTATTACTATTTAACGCATCTTTACTGCATTTAAATTAATTATACTTGTTGCGGGTAGTGGAACGTATTTTACAAGTAATGAGTAGCAACACAGCAATATTGTCGTACAATCCCATGCATGTTTTTACCCGTAGCAAAGCACCGGGGCCCTGAGATTTCACCAAATCCCTTGGCCGCATAAGTTTTTCAAATAGTGAAGCAGTATATTTTTCATATCAATCGAAACAGATGGTTGGAAGCGTCAAGTAGTAATTAAAAGAATTTGCATATAAAAAGCAGATTATTCATTCTGAACGAGATGATGGGGTACGTTCGAATGTGACTGTAGTGTATCGCCCTGATGTCGTTAATCTGCAGTGATTAGACTTGGTGACGTAATAGTTCTTCACTATGGCAACGCATTGCCTCAACGTTTGCGACGAGACGGCACTATACTCGTTTAAGGTGACTCTCCACTTTTGCGGTGCAGGTCCAGTATCGGTTTTGAATATTCCTGTTGGTTATAATTATTGATAGCAGCAATCAGCTCAAACTGAAATTAACTCGATGAGTACCACCATTTTACTAGCTAGGACGTTCGTTTTGATAATAGGCTTATTGATTTGCGTTGTTAGCATCTTTCTAGCATTCCAATGGCTAACACTTGACAAACAAAGGGTTCTTATTTTCTCGAAGGCACAAGGTGTAAGGCACCATAATATTGAGTATGCCATCAAGCAGTTGCCAACATTTCTTCCACCAAAGAACTGGGAATTAACCTTTACTGAAGATTCAACGTACTTCAACTCTACTCTGAAGGAGGATTTTGATAGTGTTGTATTCCTATTGACGACCGGCGACGTACTAAACATTCCGGAACAGCAACATTTTCGAAAGTTTATAGAAAGTGGGGGTGGATTCGTCGGCATCCACTCTGCTGCAGATACAGAGCATGACTGGGACTGGTATGGAAAGCTAGTAGGAGCCCGGTTTGTTGATCACACTACTGTCTCAAGGGGTCGTTTTTCAATATTGGACCAAAATCACCCTGCCATGAAGCATCTGGATCAAAATGAACTACTAATAGATGAATGGTATGAATACCAACCCAATCCGAGAGGTAGTGTCCATGTTCTTGCTACGATCAATCAAGGGGACTTTATTGACACCCTCGACTACGCCGCTACGGAGTTGGCTTTAGTCTCACAAGAGATTCCCATAATCGAAGAACGACCGATTACATGGTGTCATACGAACTTAGGTGGAAGATCCTTCTATACGGGGCTTGGGCATACAAAAATACTCTACCAAAAACCTTTTTTGCAGAAGATATTAAAAAATGCGCTTTTATGGACAGGAAAAGTAGTAGATGGAGATTGTTCTGCCGGCATCGACTCGAACTACAATCGAGAAGTCATATTGGATGGAATTCACGCCGGTATGGAGATCGAAGTCTCCTCAACTGGGGATGTCTATTTCATTGAAAGATCTGGGTCAGTAAATGTTTATAGCCCGAAGCAAGACATCCGATATCAGCTAGCTTCATTCGACGTATTTATGGGAACCCCATCCCAAGAATTTGGATTGCTTGGGTTAACACTGGATCCAGGATTCGAAACGAACCGCTGGATCTATCTGTATTATTCCCATCCATCAGAGCCTTATGAAATCTTATCTAGGTTCACGGAATTCGACCGTAAACTAGACTTAAGCTCCGAAGTCGAATTATTGAAGATTAAGTCAGAAAGAAACGCATGCTGCCATGTCGGTGGTTCAATCGAATTTGACTCGGAAGGCAATCTTTACCTATCGACCGGCGACAACACGGAAATCGATAAATCTGATGGCTTCGCCCCACTGCATGAAGGGATTCAGAATCTGACATTGGATGCTCGTCGAAGTGCCGGAAATACGAACGACTTGCGGGGAAAGATTTTGAGAATTAAGCCACAACCAGATGGAAGTTACACCATACCTCAAGGTAACTTATTTCCAAAATCCGACAAAACAAGAGCGGAAATATTTGTGATGGGCGTTCGAAATCCATTCAGAATATCCATAGACGAGAGTACTGGTTTACTCTATTGGGGAGATGTCGGCCCGGATGCTCGTGTCTCGGCAACTCGTGGACCACGAGGCGTTGATGAAATAAATCGTGCAAGCTTAGCCGGCAACTACGGTTGGCCATTCTGTATCGCGAATAACAAGCCATACAAAAAACCCCCCCCCATCGATACTGGAGACTTTCGAGAGTGGTATGACTGTAACAATCTTATGAATTTGTCTCGCTGGAATACCGGCGAAAATAAGCTACCAGCGGCTCGAGGAGCGTTCATTTGGTATCCATATCTGTCCTCACCTATATTCAAAGACATTAGTCAGATCGGTAATTATCGCGCCGCGATGGCAGGGCCCGTATATCGTTCAAGCGACAACAAGGGTTTTCCGGCTTATTACGACGGTGCTCTATTTATTTATGACTGGGGGCGAAGTACTATCAAAGTTGTAAAAATTGATACTAATTTAGAATCATCCGATGGTGTAATAACGCATAAGCAGCCAAACTACGGTGACTACGTACGAGTGCACGACGACTTATTAGCTGCATATAACGTGTCGAAAGACAACCAATCGATAGAAGCTTGGGGCAAGTTACATTACGAAAATTTCGGCCAATCAGAGAGTCGGAAATTGCCTTGGAGACAAGTTACAGCAGGAGCAATTCTAAATATCACCACCTTTCTTCCAAAAGAGAAATTCAATCGTCCAATCGATATGACTTTTGACGAGGCTGGAAATCTTTACGTTTTGGAATATGGAGATGCGTTCAATGGAAGTGAGGGGAAAATTTCTAGAATTGAGTATTCGAACTCTACGCTTCAGTAAATTGCATTTGATTTTTTGATTCAATTCGGTACAGACGTAGTTCCTTTTGCAACAAAAGCATTCCCGGAAGTAGTGTAATCCATCAATAATGGCAACTGTATCTCCCCTGAACACTTTACTAATGCCATTCTGAATATTCGATGGAAAGATTGTGGATTACTCAACTTGCTCTCGCTCTAGTTCTCAATTCATCATATATCGTCCGACTTGTTGACATAATTTCATTATCTCCCGCATGTGTTCGCCTACGCTGAGATGCCCTCTGTTTGACAGAATTGGCGGTGACATCGCTGCGTACTTGCGTCAATTCAAAAATTTGTCTTAGTCCTGAATCAGGCTCGAGACACAGATCTTCATAGCAAGAAAAAAAGTATTCCCTCATGATCAGCGATCACTCTATTCCCAAATACAGTGACATAGCTAAAATTTCCACCAAACTTATCGATAATAATCATTCATATCTATAGTGGTTCAACAACTCCACAAATTTTGCGTTGCGCGTGTTGATCCTTTTATTTTTGATAAACCAGAGCTAGATTCCCAAAAAAACCTTCATAACCGATTTAATGTCAAAGAATGCATCAAGGTAAGACAACGCGCCATGATATCTAATGTATTGCTCGCAACAGAAACCAACCTTAAAACTTATCCCGATCCAAATCATTACTAAGATCAATGCAAACACTACAAAATTGTTTCTACTGGGTTCCAAATTAATTAACTGAATCGATTTTAGTTGAGCAGAGGCATTGCGCCAGGTTGCTGGCACAAGTGAATTGATAACATCCTCTGATCTTATTACGGTAAGAATAATGACAAGGATTACAGAGTGGAACATAGTGGAACTTATCCATCTATTCCAATCAATTCCAAATAATATTGGACTAGTCGTGACTGAAATAAATAAAAGGGAGGTCATTCCCACTAATATTGGATCAAAATTTGTGCGTACCATGCCAACATACTTTCGACACACAATAGCAAAACAACAAATATAAATAATAAGAATAGGAATAGCTTGTGTAGTCAGAATGATGGCTCTAGTTTTGAAGTCGTCAACCACAGTGCTGATTTGGTGATCTACGGTCCAGGCGAGATATTCTATTGCTGTTGTTTCAAATCCTCGGGTCTGCATCAATCCAGCAGGCAAAGAGTCAAGGATTCCTTTAGCTATTTCAGGCGTTCCATGATGACTTGCCATAAAAGTCGTTAATACCAAGACAAGAACAATATAACCAAACAGAATCTTTCCCCAGTGTCTTAATTCATAAATATGCCCATTTAGACAAATAATCACGATTAAGAATGGAAAGCTAAAGAATATAAGTGCCTCGTGAATTAGGATTGCTACAGCAGAGAATCCAAATATCACAGTAATAAAAAAATAAACTTGCGACTGTTTATGTTGTATATTGTCTATGGTTAATTTGTATCGATAATTCAATATTGTTTTTAAGGCGCAGTACGAAGAAAAAAGATAGAAAATCATTTCTTTTCGTGCAAAGCAATAATCTGGATCAACCAATACTGCCATCTGTACAAAACCGGCCGGAGCTAAGATCACAAGCGCGGAGACAAGGTAGCTATTGAAAGCTTTTTTTGCCAACAAAATCGCTAGACTTATATTGGCTAGGTACAACAGCATCACGAAAGTATTGACTATCGGGACCATTGAATCCTTATCAAAGAAGGAAAAGATGTAGCCACTGAACCCGCGTCGAACAAAGCCGCCAGAATAATTAATGATCCATTCTGTAAAGGAATAACCAAATTTGACATCATGTGAGTTGATTATTGTGAGTCGAAAAATTTCCAACATAGAGACGATAACAAGCGTAATTACAAAAACAAATGAAAAGAATGTTTTGTAAGACTGTCGGTTTATTTCTTTGTTAACGTTCATTGAGAGTCAGTATAATTTCATAAATTGAAGTATTTGGGATGATAATTAAAAGTGGCGCTCTGGATTCGCTCTCGGTATCCGTTATCTTACCTACATATAATGAACTTGAAAATATTTTGCTACTGGTTCGGCAATTGGATGTTGTTTTATCTGAACGATCATACGAAATAATTGTAGTTGATGATGATTCACCAGACGGTACCTGGCGAGTGGTTGAGCAGGAAATGCTTCATAATTCGAGCCTTCGGTTGATCAGGAGAGTTACGGAGCAAGGTTTAACGTCGGCACTTAATGCGGGTATAGACTCAGCAAAAGGTGATATTGTCGTTTGGCTAGATAGTGACCTTCAACACCCACCAGAGGTGATACCTCAACTTCTTGCTCCAATAGATCGTGGTGCCGATGTCGTTTCAGGATCGCGCTTCGTCCATGAAAGAGTCAGCGATGAGCGGACTCAGAATTGGCGTGAGACTCAGACTGAAGTTTGGGTTCATGGCCAATTAAGTAGATTTCTCTCATTCGTCATTTCCAAGATATTAAACCGTCGATTCTCAGACTGGACAAGTGGTTATATAGCAATTCGAAGGAAAATTTTTGACCACTATTGCTTGGAAGGGTTCTACGGGGAATACTATATATCATTGCTAAATTACTGTCTTATTCAAGGGTACAAAATTATCGAAGTACCCTATACGCTAAACTTAAGATTACTCGGCTACTCCAAAAGCACAGGCTATGGTTATTCGAGGTTATTCATACTCGGCACGCGTTACATAACGGTTGTTTTGCGTTTATTGGTCAAAAAAATTCTGAGAAATGGCTAGTGAAGAAAAATCGAGCCAGAACTTACAATTTCGACGAACGTTACTCGTACTTTATAATTTCTTTCAAATCAACTTGAAGGGCTCAGATTTATGTCTGTAAAAGACCTACTATCAACTAACAGGGTTACTTGTTCAATCGTCATAAAAGCTAATATCTAAAAGTTGAAGGTAACCAACTTGGTATTTCTCAGTTGCGGACTAAAGCGACAAAGTAATTTGCTGCTGAGAATGGCCAGACACCCATACTCAGAGATGGGAATTGGTCAATTCGAAAGGATTCAAACCTCCTACCAATGGATTATGAGTCCACTGCTCTAACCAACTGAGCTACAGGCCCGTCTGTTGTTAGGAGACCGAACTTAAAGCATCGGCTCGTGATTACTGATCGAGGTAGCTTCTGAGTCTTTCCGAGCGTGTGGGGTGCCGCATCTTACGCAGTGCTTTGGCTTCAATCTGGCGGATGCGTTCCCGGGTGACATCGAACTGTTTTCCGACTTCT
>Ga0315338_1004669_pt1 | contig 10563 bp, 8 predicted proteins | sample ASW8metaG_FD_204518 | JGI IMG/M metagenome (GOLD analysis project Ga0315338, IMG submission 204518) | Ammonia-oxidizing marine archaeal communities from Monterey Bay, California, United States - ASW #8 | ecosystem: Environmental > Aquatic > Marine > Coastal | place: USA: California | collected...
TCCACATTCTTTGAATATTTAAATCACTATGCATATCTTTAGGAATATACTGACCAGTTAAATTACCAAATTTTCGTAAGTTATTACCTGTATGAGGAATAAAAGCTTCTGGAACTTGTGAATACAAGGCTCTATCTTCTTTTGATAAAGCAGCCCATTCATCAGGAGATTTCCCATATTTTATATTAACGCCATCATATATTTTATAGACAGCATAATCATTAAGCATAAGTCTTCCTGTAGCAGCAATAGCAAATGCTCCATCTTCTACTTCACCAATATTTTTTCTTTCTTTTAAAGTTAATTGTCTCCTCATTACTACATGAGTAGGTTGATTAGTATGAGGATGTTTAATAGTAGCTTCTTTCTTATATCCATCAGCTTCTAACTTTTTTACTTTATTTGGAGATTCTGGCTTACCTTTATTTGGACCTTTTGTATGTAATTTAATACGTACTGGATGTCCTCTTGCCATTGACGTAGTACCGATAACTCCTAACATATCTCTGGCATCAAGAAGTTGCTTCTCGTCTATATCATCAGGATATGCTTTTAATTCTTTTGCAATGTATGTTCTATGTACATATTTATTTAAGTTACGTTGCCAAGATTTTTCAGTGATAAGACCAGCATCAACCATATCACGACCTAGATCCTTAATTAATGCTCGTGCTTCAAAAGCAAGCTCATGAACTTCTTTAGCAATAGATTCGTTACCAGTATCAGGATCTATTAATTTCTTTGACCAAGGATCTATACGTGCTCTACCATCCAAAAATTCATAAACAAGACGTTTTACAGAAGCAGGTTGTTTACCTAATGTAGCAGCTATTCTTAGAAATTCCTGCTCCCGTGAAGATACATCCATAAATATTTTATCCATCATATTAGTGTATTCAGTAGGTAAATTATATCTTTCTATAAAGGCACGACCAAACCGATGAGCCATTTCCCCACCCAACTTTGTCTCGTCTATAAGCCACTTAGCCCCTCTACCAGAAAGTCCAGCAGCTAGAATCCCTGCAACACCAATTAAAGCTTGTGAAAGAGATCCAGTATCTAAATCACCTTCCTCTTCTTTTCTGTCAACAGTGGATGATATAAAATCATCAGCAAAATTCCAAGTAGCAAATGCAGTACCTGCTCCTACTAGAGAAGGTATAGGATTATCAAAGACAGGTTGATAAAGATGTTTATGAGTAAAATCGTAATAATTACGGACAGATGTTTGGTATGGTTCTACAAAGAATTTTTTAACTTTACCTGTAATTGTTTCTGGATCACTACCTGTAAACTCTCGTATTGTTGCAGCAGGATCTGATGTTAAATCTTTAGCTTTTCTTTTAGCAACAAACTGTCTACCTTTGCTAATAGCAGGAGCAAGGACACCTACTGTTGCAGCCCCGTACATAGCTTGTGACCACCTATCGGAAATATTTTCATCAACGTATCCTAAATAACCAGCACCACCACCCCATGCAGCCCCTACTACTGCCATCTTTCCTAAAGTTCTCACCTTGGCAAAAGGAACAATAAATCCTACAGGATCAGCAACCATACCTATCATCCAAGCAGCTTTAACAGAACCACCCCATTCAGGATGTTCCATAAGTTCATTGAGAAGTCTTTGATCTGCTTCTTCTTGAGCACTCCATCCTACAAGCTGTTTAACTCCTCTGACAGTATCTAATGTACCCATCCATGTTGCCCAAGCCACAGCATCTCCTTGAGTCCATTCAGATGCCTCTTGTTGGATAGTTTTTAAATTAGTAAATGGAGTTTCTTCTGTTGCTCTATGTTGTTGTAAAATTTCTTCTGGTGTGGGAAGAACAATACTATTTCTCCTTAGAGAAGTTACTTGTTCTCCTATAGGTGGTTTAGGAGAAAATCCTATAGAATTTAATTCATCAGTTAATACCATTATCTACTCTCGTATGCTCTTAAAAGTTGATTTACGATCATATTATAATATACATTATACTTGTTACTACTTGGTTCAATATTAGCTTGTCTCAGCATATCTATTGCTACTCCAGCTATGTATTTATCATGAGTTATGTCAGAACTAACACTATTTATATCATTAACTATTTTTGGTACTAAATTATCATAACCTGTCTGCTCTACCTTAACTAAATAGTTTGATATTCCTTCAGCTATATTTGAGGGAATTGCTTGATCATCCCTTATGTCAGGGTCTGTACGAGTTGGTATCTGTGAAGCATCAAATGCTTCTTGTTTATCTTGTCCTGCTGATTCTACTTCAGCATTAAATTTTTCTAAATGTTCTAGTAAAGCAGGAGACACGTTATCTCTAGAAATATTCCCTATATAGGATATAAAACGGTTAGGAACTGAATCAGGATCTTTATCATGATACAATAAATATTCAATTAATTTATAATGAATCGTATCAGCGTTAGGATTATACTGTGCATTTGTCTGAGGATTTCTTGGCAATAGTTCTCTGTCATAATGATCCTTTAAATATGTCTTACCCTCGTTAGAAAGTTCAGGATATACTTTTTTCTCCATCCCAATTTGTTGCTTAACCAAAAACCTTCTATTAGCAGCAACAGCCTTTCTAGCTTCATATTCATCATTATGTATACCAGTCTTAATTATAGTATTTCTATGATTTTGAGGCATAGCATTAAATACTTGTCTTATAGCATCCTGATCCTTCATAGTCTGATTATTACTTAGAAGAGTATCAATTTGTATATTAAAGTCAGCTAAAATCCTTCTAGTACGTTGATCTTCTGTTTCTACTCTTGAAGTAGTAGCTTTAATAAGATTGAGTGTGCTATTTGATCCTAACCTATACCCTGTTCCTTGTTGATATGGTCCCTCTGTTATGTTAAACTGATCACCATTTACAAGTTGTCTACCAACAAAAGCCTTTAACAATTCAGGATGTTGCTGCATTAAGAGTTTGTGATACTCAACTTTTCTTTCGGGAGTTGTATCTTCTGGGAGAATTATTGAATTGATAAGTATATCTGAATACTTTTCTTTTTCCTTATTTATTACACCTCGCTCTTGGATATGTGTAGCTAAAGAACCACTAAGTCCTTCAGCAAAACCTGCAAATGCAGCACTAACCATCTTATTCACCTTCCATATCTAAAAAACTGCCCATAATAGGCTCTTCTGGTTCTGTCATAACAGGCATTCGACTCCTAAAATCAGCCTCACTTTTAAGATTTTGAAATTCTTCTGGATTTAAATTTTCCATAACATTTAAAACAGTGTCCTCACTAATTTCATCATCTGAAAAGTCATTAAAAATTTTTGCATTAACTCCATCATCCCGTGCATCAGCTACTAACTCAAAGATAACAGGAATAACTAATAGCTCTTCTATATCAGGTGTCCATAGTCCTTCTAAAAATCCTCTAAAAGTAATTGTTCTAGCTATAGCTTCCGCAGGAACACCAGCATACATCAATTTAATCATATTAGTTTTATTGGAAGAAGTATCTTTTTGTTTAATAATAAAATCAAAAGCTTTAGTTATAGAATCCATTTCTGGAGGAGTCTCCCAAGGATATTTTCCTAATGTTCCTTTTTTGTTATCTTGTAAATCTCCTGTGAGGCTTTCTCCTGGAACACTAGAAGCTACAAAAGAAGCTACATTACTATCATCTCCTTCTGGTAGATCCAAATCATCAAGCATACCATCATAATTCTTATTTGAATCCTTAAAAGATTTAATATCCTCTTTATCCTTTTCTACAAGACTAATAATTTCTTCTATGCCACCTTCATATCTAGAAATAACATGCAACATAACTTCATTTAACTGTTGCATACCTTGTCCTTGTACCGTATCCTCTTCACTTTCCTCTACAGGAATAGACGGCTCCTCTCCTTGCATTTCAAGGAAACTCATATCTTGTTCTTCAAGAATAGCTGGTACTTGTTCTACCATATTATCTAACCTCTCTTAAACTAATCCAGAATAGTTTACTATTATAACTCAGATTGTAGAAAAGCACCAACTACTGTTCCTACTGCATTAAATACAGAACTTGACCTTGAAGCATTTTGATTTCCTCTAGCAATAGAGGCTTGTTGTGCAAGAGCAGCCGTTTGTGATTCTCTATCAAGTCCAGCTTCAGTACTTGAATATATATAATGAGCATCATCTCTATGTCTTTGCCATAAGAATTGATATTCTCGTTCACTAAGACCTAGAGCAGTCTGAGAAGCAAAGGTATTAGCCATTAATTGATTAGCATTATTAATTGTAGAAACTGACCTTTGCCAAGTAGCATTAGCTGCTCTAACAGATGCTTCCATATTAGAATTAAAAGTTTCTCTAGCTAATCTTTGATTTTCATAGAATTGTTCATGAGCATTTACTTCACCAGCATTAAACTGTCTCACTGCTGTAAGTCTATTTGCATTTGCTTCTTCTACTGAAGTTTCTAAAGTAGTAAAGAATTGCTCTACTTGATTTTCTGTAGTAGCATTAAATTGTCTTGCTGCATTCTCTGCTGCCTGATCAGTAAACAAACCTTGTGTAAAAGCATTATAAGTAAGAGTATTAGATGCTTGTTCATTTGTTAGATTAGCTGTATCTATAGCTAGAAAATTACTAGCATTATTAACAGCAGCAGTCATTCGTGCATTAAGATTTTGTGTTCTCATTGCTGCAAGAGTACTAGCATTTTGTAATGCTGTTGTCTGTCTATTATTAAGATTTTGTAATTGTATTCTACCATATGCTTCTGCATCAGCACTAGCTATTGGTAAACCAGCTTCAATAAGAGCTTGTGTTCTAGCTGATGCAGCCATAGAAGAAGCTCCTAAACCTCTCTGGAGCATAACAGAATCAACATTTCTAGCAGCAGGTGCAGCCCAAGGAGGTAGAGGTTCTCCATCTCTAATTGCAGATGTCACTCTTTCTAACTGAAATTCTACTGTAGCTCTCTCATCTAAGTCTGCTGTAGCTGCTTGAGCTAATTCTTCTGTTGGAATAGCTTCTTGAATATCTCCAATAACTTGAGTAGGTGCAACTTGTGTAGCAGCAGCCGCTGCTCCTGTATCTGCTACCCTAGCTGCTTCTGTTACAGTAGCAGGTACTCTTGTAGGACTAGGCTGTGCTACTCCTGTTTCAGGAACTAATGCTGTTGGAAGAATATCAGGTTGTTCTCCTACTTGAAGACCCTCTTGCTGTATTAATTCTGGAGTTCCAGCAGTTAGAGTAGGAACTTCTAGTGGAGGTGTAGTAGGTCTTGTAGGAACAGGAGAAGGAAAAGCACCTAATGCTTCTGCACCACTTAAAGCACCAGCACCTCCAGTGAAGGGAGAAGGAGTAGCACCTTGTTGTTGTGCTTGTTGTGCTGCTTGTCTTAACTGTCTAAGAAAAATCTCATCTTCTGTAGGAGGAGGAGGCGCAGGGCCTCTACCCAAACCACCTCCAGGAAGTGTATGGAACACGCCGCCGACCCCTGGTGTCACTGTTTGAGACACAAAAGGAGGAGCAACAGGAGCAGGAGCAGCAGCAGGAGGAGGAGGTTGTGTACCTGGAGGTGGTGTACCAAAAGCAACACTTCCATCTGGATTATAAGCCCAACCTTGTATTTGCATTCCAGATGGCGAACCTGGAGGTGGTGGCGTGAAAGTCTTTGTAACGTCTGGTGGTGCACCTGGAGGTGGTGGACCCGCTGCATCTGCTACTGCTCGACGACGTTGTTGTGCTGCTTGACGCTCTTGAATATGAGTAGGAACCTGATAACTAGGGATACCACCTACAGCATCTTCACCACTTCCTCCTGCATCTGTAAGAAGTTGTTCTTCTTTAGCATTAATAAAAGCTAATCGTTCTCCTTCAGGAGATCTACGCTCCAGCCATTTAATTGCTTTATCTACATAAGCAGGAGTTTTATTTTTGTCTGCCATTCTATTCTACCTTTATCTATACGTCAGAAGATCCATCAAAAATACTATCAGTCTTTAGTTTAGTATAAGCATGAGTAACTAGGTTACTACCTGATTCATCTCCTACTGAATAATCGTACTTAAACTTATCCATAGCAGGACAGGGAATAGTTTCTGGAATAGCTTTAGCTCGTTCATCTGCATCTTTATATACAGATACATCTACCATGAGAAACCAATCTGCATTATCCTTTCTACATACACGGGCATCAGTTACACGAACATATCCATTGTTATGTGTAATACCACCCTGTAGTGGAATATTTACTTGTAGTGCCATAGTTTAATCCTTTCTTTATACAGGTACAGGGAGAGCAGGAAGTTTCTGTTCTGCCAATCGTTCATTAAGTCTTGCACCAAATCCCGGTAACATTTCTTCCGTTACTTGTTTCATCGTCTCAAACATCGCTCTCTGTTGCCAAATAGCACCGTTATGAAGTCTTTGAAGCTGAGTGATGTTGACCATCGGATCACTGAGGTTCCCATCCTCATCCCACTGATCAGGGTCGTCTGGATCAATTTTTGAAATGATACCCGTATCTTCAAGAGTAGCTTTATGGTCTTGTGTCCATCGATCAAAAGTAGTTCTAATAATCTTATTTGGCGACCTCATTAGATCAAGCGACCTACACAACATCGCATCATCCTCTTCATCAAAAACCGTATCATTGCTAGAACCATCCAGATGGATGTCACCATCCTCATCGATGAACATTAGTGATCTCCAGCTACCTCCATCAGTGATCCTTCTTAATCCCCATATAAGACTATTTGCATCATATCCATAATCAGTGTCATATGCAGCAGCATAGTGAATATACGCTGATGTACTAACTGACGTTCCGGGACTCGTAGCAGGTTGGGTTTCATGCCAAGAGAAGGTTGTAATACCTGTTGTACCCTCCGAATATCCATCCATCCGTAGTCCACCTTCAGTAGCAGACCCTTTTTTGAATATTCCCCATGTGTCCGTTTCAACGCCAAAAGCGGAGGCGTTCACCGCCACATCCGAACTTTTAAAGCTTAGAATGTGATCATCTGCTGCACCTTGATTAATAGTTATTCCTTGTGTCAGATTACCGTCTGCTGTATCACCCAAAAACATTTTGCCGTCAGTTTGAATAATACCACTTCCACTTGCTGCTGTGAAAGTATTAGCAGTAAACTGAAAGTCATCAGCACCAGCAATTTTAATATCTATTTGATCATCTGTATCTGCGGTAATACTTGTATTTGCATTTGCATCAAGAATAAGTTCAGTACCATTTAAGTCTATACTAGTTGAAGCCACAATAGTCGTAGCCGTTAATGCTTGTGCGGCAATGGTACTTCCCGATTGTGCAGTAAAGGTATTAGCAGTAAACTGAAAGTCATCCGCACCAGATATACGAATATCTATCTGATCATCTGTATCGGCAGTTATGGAAGTATCCGCATCAGCATCAAGAATAAATTCTGCTCCATTTAAATCTCTATCTGCAAAAACATCTGTTGGTTTTGCTCCTATATATGGCATAGTATTCTACTCCTTTTATCCTTCTGCTGCTTTATCTCTAGCTGCTCTATCCTTGTAATCATTTCTTGCCAATAAAGCTTTCTGTAAACCTTCATCCGTAGCTGGCATAGTTTCAACAGAATCATCGGCTTTTAGAACTTGTGTGGCTTGCTCTGCCATTCGTTTACCACACTTATTAATTTTACCTGTGACTGCTGCTTGAACCCAAGCATCAACATCAAGAAGATCATTAAGTAATACTTTTTCTTGATGATCTGAAATATCTACTGTAATTTTTAATGCCATTTATTTATTCCTTTATCCTAGTAAACAACCACTGAAGCAAGACGTTGTTGCTACATCAGTTTGTGCAGTACCATCGTGATTGCGTAAAGTTACATAGGCCGTATCACTTGCATCCATATCAGCGCAAGCGGTGATATCCCAATTCCAGTATGCAGCATCTTGACCAAAGTCTGGGTCCATGATGGTGTTATAAAGTCTATTAGAGGTCCAGAGAATCAACTGGTAATAACTAGCGGCACTATCTAAGTTTTCAATCCTCATAGTAACAGTAAGCAAATACTTTCCCGTAACAGGAGCAGTGAATGTATTAGAAGCAAAATTAGCTCCTACATCAAAATTTTCTGTACCCCAGACAACTGTTACATGGCTACCAGCGGCCATGTCAGTTTGGGCACTAGCTGGGATCACATTGAACGCCGGTTGTAGAGGTTTTGTAACTTCACCATCTTCAGTAAAAGCCATATGCGTAGTTGTGCCTAGTGCAGACCCCTTACCAATAACAAGATCATCAGCCGTATCATCAAGACCGATATGAAAATCTTGTGCGTTACCATCAAATACAATCTTAGCATCTTCTGTTCCCGCATCACCAATAGTCAGTGTAGGTGTAGTTCCTTTTAAGACAAGAGAACTATCTGTTAAGGTAGCTACTTCAGCACCAGCTATGTCAAATCGTATTGTATCCTCGTCAGCACTTTCTTCTACTTGAATTTTTGTATCTTGATCGGCATCTTCAAGTACACTTGCTGTAAGAGGTGGTGGCTTTCCTAAATAAGGCATTAGGTGATCTCCATAATTGATAGAGCTACGTCAACTGCACCACTTCCTGTAACTGATAGAGTATCTGTAGTTTCCATAACTACTTTATTACCTGCCAATAATTCTAATGTACTATTGCCCGGAATGGGAGTAGTAGTAATTAGTTCAACATCTTGATTAGTTTCATTATTAGCTCCTGCTCTATTACTTGTATCTGTTCCAAGAGTAACTGTGGCATTAACAGAACTACTAGTCGTATTACCGATTATAAGTCCTAGTATAACCGTAGTAGTGCTACCAGCAACAGTATAAATTACGTCTGCTGATGTGACACCAGCTTTAGTTACAACTTTAAATGTATTTGCCATATTATCCTTCCTTTTTTAGATCAGCCTAATGCAATGGCAAGAGCCGTAGCATCTCCGCTTGAAGCGGCATCAATATACGTTTTCATATCAGAAGCTGGAATTTGTTTTGTAGTTGTTCCATCAATTACAATAAGCGCATCTGCATCAGCTATAGTAATTGAAGATGTAGATTTTGCAGAACCATCTAGTAGATTAAGTTCAGTGGTAGTTACATTTGCACCATCTAATATTTCCAGTTCTGCTTCAGAAATACCAGCACTTCCTATAGTTACTGTACCAGCAAAGGTTACATTAGCACCACTGAAAGTCATGGCAGTAGTAGTACCTGATTTAATAATTAAGTCTCCACTACTATTTGTAGCAGAACCAAAAGTTGTACCTGCGGATTGAAAGAAAATATCACCTCCAGCAGCATCTAACATTATATCATCAGCAGTATCTAAAATCAAATCCCCTGTATCATTTACTATGTAAGAATTAGTACCACCATGATACAGATTAAGGTCTTCACTTGCACCAATAGTTAATCGTCCAGTAGCACTATCACCTGTAAGATCATCTGCATCTGCATCCACATCAAGCTTGACAAGTCCACCCGAAGTAATATTAGATGCACCATTATCAATGTTACCAAAGCCACTTGCAATAGAACCACTAGCTAAAGCACCCACTGTAGTAGCTGCCGTAGTGACTAGATTAGGCATTGCTGTAATCTCATCGTCAAAGTATGCAGCAAGATCAGTAACAGCTACTTGCTTCATAGTACCAGCATCATTAAAGACTACTCTATCCGCATCAGCTACTGTAGTTGCAGAAGCAGAGGTATCACCATCTATAATATTAAGCTCTGTAGTTGTTACCGTAGCACCGTCAAGTATCTCTAGTTCAGCCTCACTAATACCTGCACTACCAATCGTTATTGTACCCGCAAAAGTTACATTAGCTCCGCTAAAGGTCATAGCAGTAGTTGTACCTGACTTAATTATAAGATCGCCACTTGTATTAGTAGCACTACCAAAAGTAGTTCCACCATCCTTAAAGAAAATATCTCCACCATCTGCGTCAAGAACAATATCAGTACCTGCATCAATTGTAGCTAGAGCAGAAGAAGATATTGTAAGGTCCGTTCCATCTCCTTCAATCTTTTCCCCGTCATCACCGAATGTAAGTCCTACATCCGCAGGAATGTTAATATCGGTAGTAGCAGTAAGGTTAAGATCAGCACTTGCACTAACTGTCAAGTCTGTGCCATTACCCTCTATCTTTTCTCCATCATCACCGAAAGTTACACCCACACCACTGGGAATATTAACATCAGCAGTGGCTGTAAGGTTAATGTCTGCTCCTGATGTAACTGTCAGATCAGTACTATTACCTTCAATTTTTTCACCAGTACCAAACGTAATGCCTACATCAGCAGGAATAACTACATCAGCAGTAGCGGTAAGTTTAATATTGTTACCAGTAATAGTAAGATCAGTACCGTCTCCTTCGATCTTCTCCCCATCGTCGCCAAAAGTTATTCCCTTATTTGCTGCTACATTTATATCTCCTGAATCAATCGTTGCAATCGTAGCACTACCTGCAACAATAGTAATAGTATCTGAGTCTGTATAACTAGGTGCTCCACCAGAAATACTTATAGTTTCTACAGTAATTTTAGTATCATTATCACTATCAGAAAGT
>Ga0315338_1004670_pt1 | contig 10562 bp, 12 predicted proteins | sample ASW8metaG_FD_204518 | JGI IMG/M metagenome (GOLD analysis project Ga0315338, IMG submission 204518) | Ammonia-oxidizing marine archaeal communities from Monterey Bay, California, United States - ASW #8 | ecosystem: Environmental > Aquatic > Marine > Coastal | place: USA: California | collected...
GCGTCCGTCTCTTGGAGACGACGCCTCCGCGACGACAATCCTATAAGAAGGGTGTCCCTTTTTACCTTTTCTAGTCAACCGAATTCTTAACATTTATTCTCCGAACAGTGCTGTTACTTATCAGGGACCGATTCTACGGGCTCCTGACATATGTGTCAATTTATAATAAAAAGGTCGGGCCCAGCCATATATTTTTTCTGGGCATCACCCTTACAAACCTTGGTCTTAGGGGCGATGATAGACATTGGCCTGGGCCCGACTGACGGGTCATATTTTTCTGGTCTAATTAGGAGTTGATCACCCCGTCGTGTCCAGACTGATGCCTACCATCGCCCCTACGTATTAAACTAACATCCATGCGCAATCACCTCCTTCTCAATTTACCCGCTACGCGGTAGACTTATTTTATCAATGGCCCAACTGTGAGTCAAGAAATCTTAAACCCTATTGACGGCAAAAAGACCCTTACCGTGCCTGGATCAATCTTCAATACGGGAGCTTGTTATGCGCATAGTTTTCATGGGGACTCCTGAATACTCAGCCACGGTACTTACACAAGTACATTCTGCAGGGTTAGGAGATATCGTTGGCGTGATTACGGTACCCGACCGGGAACAAGGTAGAGGCCGGAAACTCAATACTTCTCCCGTCAAACGGACATCTGAACAATTAGGGTTAAGGATCTTACAACCAAAGTCGCTGAGACCTCCCGACGTACACGAAGATATCGCATCTCTCAACCCCGATGTTGTCATCGTAGTCGCATATGGATTGATATTGCCTCAATCCCTATTAAATATCCCGATTCATGGATGTCTTAACCTTCATCCTTCCCTACTTCCCAAATACCGCGGCGCATCTCCTGTAGTCTCCGCAATTCGGAACGGAGACAAGCAAACCGGTATGTCACTAATGCTTCTCGACGCGGGGATGGATACCGGCCCAATAATAAAACAGAAAATCGTTGAAACTTCAGATACTGACACAGCTGAGACATTAACAGACGCTTTGTTTGCGTATGGATCAGAATTACTACTAGATTCATTGGTCCCATGGGTTAACGGTCACATAAGTGCGTCTCCGCAAGACGAGCATCATGCTACTACCAGTAAAAAAGTCGACAAATCCGACGGGCGCGCTGACTGGACATTATCGGCACAGGCGCTGGATAGATTGAGAAGAGCTTTCACTCCTTGGCCAGGGTTATATACTAGTTGGTCAGAAAAAACACTTAAACTACTCTCTACCGTACCCATAGAATCTCAAGATGTTACTGATATTCCAGGGACTGTCGTCCGAATCAATGAGCTTGACACGCCCCTAGCGATAGTCACTAGTAATGGCTTATTGGGTATCCAAAAACTGCAACTCGAAGGGAAAACCCCGGTTTCTGCACAAGAATTTCTCCGTGGATACCCAAGTGTCGAAGGAGCGGTTTTCCAGTGATACAGCAGCTATCTTGAATCTTACTAGCCCTTACTGATCTCGGTTCAATTTATCAATTAAATTATCGCTCAGGAGGTTTTATGTCATCCAGTATTCCGTCCGAACGACAAGTGCTCGATTGGTTTGAGTCTTTGAGTAACTGGGGAAGATGGGGCGAAAGCGACCAAAAGGGTTGTCTCAACTTAATAACTTCCGATAAAAGAATAGAAGCCGCCTCATTGGTTAAATCTGGTACCAGCGTTAGTTGCGCTAGACCAATTACTACCGAAATGGCTCCTGATATCACATATCAAGTACAAAGATTTATGGTTGATAGTGGCGAAGGTCGTGACACCGACTCCGAGGACCGTAGGCTTGTTAGGAGAGGAGCTGCAGAATTCATCGGCATGGTATTTCACGGTCAAACAATCACTCACATTGACGCTCTATCCCATTATTCCTGGAATGCGCGGTTATATAATGGCCGTCCAGCAAATCTGATTACATCTCGGGAAGGCGCGAAAAGCCACTCCATAGAAGTAGCTTCAGATGGCATTGTTACTCGTGGCGTACTTTTGGATATCGCGAAAGCACGAGGGGTTGATTGGCTCCCCGTGGATGAACCAGTGATGCCTGCTGACTTGGAACACGCCGAAAAGTTACAAGGCGTAAAACTCACAGAAGGAGATCTATTATTCGTCCGGACAGGTAACTACCGGATGCGCCAACAAATGGGCCCGCGGCCAAATACGGAACCTTCCACGGCTTGCCAAGTGGCATGCGCACCTTGGTTTAAAGATCGGGGCATAGCTATGCTGGGCACTGACACGTCCAATGACGTCAGACCCAGCCACTACAAAACTATCACCGCACCTCTGCATACCATCTCTTTAGTAACACTCGGTATGTGGTTAATTGACAATGCAAACCTTGAGGAACTCGCGACTGTTTGCTCACAACTAAATCGATATGAATTCATGCTCACCATGGGACCATTGCGGCTACAAAACGTTACTGGAAGCCCTGTAAATCCAATCGCATTATTTTAATATGCAACCTATTCCCCAGCCATCCCTCTAAGCCGTCTTGCTCGTTCCGAAACAGGGGGATGGGTAGAAAATAATTTCGACATCGTGTTCCCCCTAAGAGGGTTCACTATGAAAAGGTGGGACGCCGGTTCAGCCACTTTCATCGGCGTCACCTGAGATCCAATTTCCAATTTCTCTAACGCCCTAGCTAGTGCTTCTGGAGCACCCGAGGTTAGCGCGCCGGTGCGGTCAGCCTGAAATTCCCTAGACCTAGATATAGCCAACCTGACTACCGTAGCCACTAACGGCATAACAATTGCCACCACCAACAATCCAATGATATTCGAACCACCACGTTCCCTACCATGTCCGCCAAATGATCCGAAAATTGCCGAAAATTGAGCAATCATAGCCAACATTGATATAGCACCAGCTATAGTTGCAACTACAGTCATAATTAATGTATCTCTATTGCCTACGTGGGCCATCTCGTGCGCCATAACAGCCGCAAGTTCTTCCCTAGTTAGGAGCTGCCGTATCCCTGTAGTTACCGCTACTGTCGCATTTTGCGGATTCCTTCCGGTAGCAAATGCGTTCGGTGACGCGCTATTGATTTCATACACTTTTGGCATGGGTAACCCAGCTCGTACTGCCTGTTCAGACACTAACGTATATAGATCGGGGTCTTCTGTGGAGGAAACTTCATGTGCCTTAGCCATACCCAAGGCAATTCGATCGCTGAACCAATAAGCTCCAAAATTCATTATCAATGCGAAACCAACGGCCATTATTATCCCTATTTCTCCCCCTATGATCGCGCCAACCATCAGCAATAACATTGTTAGCACTACCAGAAAGAAAAACGTTTTCAAAGTATTCATTAATCTAATAACCCCTAGTTAATCGGATGTATTTGCCTCAAACGCACTGACTCAACCTTAGCCTCCATTATAGCAAACCCCGTGAAGGTTCTATCGAAAACATTATGATCGATATGGTGTTGCCATGCGTAGATTGACACTAATTTTACCTCATGATACATTTTTAATCATTCCAGACATACCTTGGAGATAGAGCTATGCCACTTACGATCGGCGTGTTAGCAAAACAAGTAATAGATCCTGATATGCCAACCGCTGCATTTTCTATAGATTCCAATGCACACGAGGTTACAGTGCCTGCAACTATACCGCCCGTGGTCAATGGTTTTGATGAAAATGCGGTGGAAGCAGCGCTACAAATCAAAGATAAGCAAGAGGCCCACGTCACTGTGATATCTTCTGGTGCTTCTTTCGCGTTAGATGTAATGAAAAAACCCCTTTCCATGGGAGCAGACGACCTAGTTTTGATCCAGGATGATGCTTTCAAAAATTCGATTGATAGTTTCTTTACAGCACAATTACTTGCCGCAGCTATCAGAAAACTTGGCGGCTTTGACCTAATAATTTGCGGACGACAAGCTTCTGATTGGGACAACGCTCAAGTTCCGTTGGGAGTCGCTGAATTCCTAGGCGTAGCCTGTATATCTCTCGGTAGAAAAGTTGAGGTCAACTCCGACAAAGTAATAGTAGAAAAAATTATTCCGGACGGGTACGAAATAGTCGAAGCTGGCTTACCCGCTCTAGTTACTGTTAGCAATGAACTAGGTCAACCTAGGTACCCTACTCTACGAGGGATTATGGCCGCAACCCGAAAAAAACCGACTATCTGGACAACGAATGACCTGGAACTAGATTCCGCGGCTCTAGATCCCAGAATAAAACTACACGACCTTTTCGTTCCGCAAAGAGATCAAGTATGTGAAATGATCGAGGGAGATGATGCCGCTGACTCGGCTCGTCTTCTAGCAATGAAACTTAGAGAAGTAAAATTAATCTAATCCTGCTATATACATTCAAACCGATTCAATTAAGACGGAAGCAATCGCCCAAAACACCGGAGGGAATATGCCAGAACCCACAGGAGTCCTAGTTATTGGGGACATAAATGAGTCCCAACTTGGATCCACTTCAAAAGAACTGATAGCCGCCGGAAAAGGGATCGCGGATAGTTTAAATGAAACACTCTCAATCGCGCTTCTCGGATCTTCTTTAGCGTCAATCGCACAACACGCTATCGAGGCAGGAGCGGATCAAGTTTATTCAATTGACAACCCTGTGTTGGAAACCTATCACGTGGAACTCCATTTGACAGCTCTCTGTACATTGATAGCAGAAACTACCCCGAGAATAGTACTTATGGGTCGTACAGTAGAGGGAAGAGAACTCGCTCCCCGGCTCGCATTTAGACTTGGTGTCGGACTAGCCCAAGATTGCCTGGAAATATCCATGGATACTTCTACTGGCAGGCTTCTTGCCAACAGACCAGTATATGGGGGAAGTGCTGTCGCGGTAGTGAGTTGTGAACAAAATCCTCAAATAGCTGCAATTCGGCCCAAAGCATACGAAGCACTTGAATCTGATACATCTAGATCTGGTGAGATCATTGCGTTTCCAATTGAACTGAACTCTTCTGATATTAAAACTAAAGTGATTGATACCGTGAAAGAAGAAGCTGCGGGAATCAAACTAGAAGATGCGCGCATAGTAATCGCCGGAGGTAGGGGACTCGGGGGCCCCGAACCTTTCGCTGACCTGCAAGCCTTAGCTGATATATTAGGCGCTGGAGTAGGCGCCTCGCGAGCCGCCGTAGACTCTGGATGGGTACCATACAGCTATCAAGTCGGCTTGACAGGCAAAACAATTACCCCCGAAATCTACATAACCGTCGCAATATCTGGAGCAAGCCAGCATATGGCCGGTTGTTCCGGATCAAAAGTCATAGTCGCAATTAATAAAGACTCAGAGGCAAACATTTTTAAAGACGCAAAATACGGAGTTGTAGGAGATTGGGAGGCTATACTCCCTGCATTCACTGAGAGTGTAAGAGAATTAACTCAAAACTAACCTAGTCTGTAGTCTCGCTCCCGTCGAGAATTAAGTTATCTATTAAGCGCACGCTTCCAATTCTCGCTGCCACCGATATCATCACTTCGCCGTCCACCTTCTCTACCTCATTTAAGGTTTTGGTATCTGCTACGCTCACGTACTCTATTGCCGTAATCGATTGGCAACTCCGAAGTGTGTTCTCAACAGATGACTTTAACCTTTGCGATTCTATTTCACCGTGACGCCACATCTCTTCGGCTTTTATTAGAGCGGTATATATGATCGAAGCGTCTAATTTCTCTTTTTCGTTCAGATAAACGTTCCTGCTGCTTAAGGCCAACCCATTATATTCGCGAATTGTCGGACAAACTCTCACTGTGACACCCAAGTTTAGATCACGGACAATTCGTTTTATTATTACTGCCTGCTGACCATCTTTCTGACCAAAATAACCGACGTTCGGATGTACTACACAAAATAATTTCGTAACTACGGTGGCGACTCCACGAAAGTGCCCCTTTCTTAAGCGCCCTTCTAGCTTATCTGCTATGTTGCCAACATCTATCCATGTATCATATCCCTCCGGATAAATCTCGGCAGTGTTAGGAACGAATACCGCATCCACACCTTCAGTTTCTAACACATCTAGGTCGACACCTAAGTCTCGAGGATAGGTATCTAGATCCTCACCATCTCCAAATTGAGTGGGATTCACGAAGATACTGGCTACAACAGAAGCATTTTCAGATCTGGCTTGACGCACCAGAGAAATGTGCCCTTGGTGCAAGGCCCCCATGGTAGGAACTAACCCCAGACTTTTATCTGCATTGTTAGACCATAGGGTCATGTCTTCTATATTATGAATTACCTTAATCATTCATTTTCACTGTGTTAAACCCAACAGCCCTAGCCCACAACTAGAAGAGTTCATTAATTTCCCGTTCGATTCTCTCAGTTTGTGTCTCAGATGTAGTGTCTCCAACACTTGTAGGACTCCCCCGCAACATCTGAGAATAAAACGTTTCATCATACGCCCGCGTATGCACCACTACCGGCATGGGTAACGCATGGCCGAAAATCAACGCCTGCTGTTTAGCTTCTAAGCGGGAGAGAACACCCCTTAGATGCCGACTTCCGGACACTCCGGACAATGCGGCGTCTATATCACGTTCGTTATCTAATAAACACGTCAACCTAGTCCCTAATTGGCTCATTACTTCAGAATCTATCGCGCTTGGCCTCTGGTCAATAACCATCAAAGTCACATTGTATTTACGGAGTTCGCGAGCAATTATGCCAAATATCGTCTGCGACGCCACACCTGGATTCAAAAATTTATGAGCTTCTTCTATTACAATTACGAGCGGCCTTGGGTCCTTGCCCTGACCACCATCCGCTTTCTCCTTAAGTTCAACATATCTGTCGTGAATCCGGCGTGTTAATAAATTGCTGAGCAAAATATATGCCGTCAAATCGTTACCATATCTCCCAAACTCCAGAACCACATGTTTCCCGCTTTCTAAATGTTCGATTATCCTTGAAGTCGCGTCGAAATTAGACTTTTCTTCCAAGAATCCAAATCTGCCTAATCTGCGTAATCGATTGTGCAGCGCGCCCAACGCCTGAGCCTGGACTCCGAGACTGCCTGCAAGATCCGCAAGATCGCTCTGGCCCTCAAGTTTTAAGAACTCGGCCATCCAGGAGTTTCTCCCATAACGTTGTTGGAGGTTATAAGCGGCAGAAGCAGCGACGTCTGATAGATTCAACGTCTCCTTTAAGAGTTCCACATCTTCCGGTTCGATATCGCCGTAACCTATCCGCACCACTTCATCAGCAGAGTAACCTCTCCATTTAGAGTGTTCTTCGTCAAGCGTGAATGTTGACACTTGAGAAGGGAACAATTGTTTCAAACCTTTCACCATAGTATTAGTGTCGGAGTCTCTACCAGCCCAGCCATATTCACTGTGCATATCGAATATCAGCGATGAAGCTTGCCGCCCTTGAAGTACCCCAACCAACAACAGCCTTGTCAGGAAAGTTTTACCTGTGCCACTCTTTCCGAAAACACCAATAGACCGCTTAACCAACTCATCAAGATTTAGACATACCTTTGTATTCATATCTAACGGGGTTCCAATCCAAAAATGCTGGTCGTCCTCTTCTCCAAATACCATTGCCACATCTTGTTCTGAGGCCGTATATACCGATGAAAAGTGTCCCGGTATAGTCTTTGCAGCGACAGGAGGATCCATATTATCCCCAGATACCACTGGCATGGTGAGTGTCGGCAACACTGAAATATTTCCGTACGCTATAGTTCCCGAAAGGACATCCGCTATAAAAGGATCTTCTACACCTGTAGGAGCATGCTTTAGACGCGCATCAGAGGCTCCGAGAGAAATATCAGTGACAACTCCAAAGAACCTGTTGCGCTTGCCCCTGACGGTTACAAACGATCCTACCTTCACGTCCTCCACTGACATGCCCGAAGTGTTCCCTAGTCGGATTTCCAGGCCCTGCCCGAGTGATCCTCCCACTACGACACCCAGTAACTCACCACCGGAACTACTTAAGCCAGTCAAGTCAAAATTATCATTCATAGTCGCGGCTTCACCCTCCGTAGTATTGAATTCAACCTCGGAAAATCTCCGGACAGTTCCTGAGCCAAAACACGACCAGCTTTCAACAAAAACTCTTCATCGTGTGATTGGCACGTGTCAGCCATTCTTATGAATGCCCCTATCACGTCATCCGATACTCTCTCTATTTGGCTAACGATTAGCCGAAGAAATGTTAGGTCAGAAGTGATGCGCGAGATCACATCCTCCCCGCATGTGTAGACGAAGGAATGAACTCTCGGTGGTAGCGGTGGCAAATACGGATTATCTATCTCGTTTTGTTGATGTCCAATTAATAGACCTTCGAAGCGAGTAGTCAAAAGTCGTGGTATCTGAGGATTATCTTGATAAACCTCGTCTTCCGTAGCCGCGTGCTCTCCACGAGCGAGTATAGGTCTACTAGGGTCCAGAGGCTGGGTTGTTATTAACTTAACAGCAGCGTATATGGGAGGGGAACCTATGGAAACTACGCTGCCCACAGGAGGAGAGTCATAAAGTTCGTAACACTGGGCAACGATTTCATATGTATTCGATTCAATAACTTCACCGATTCGCCGAGTGCTTCTATCTCCTTCTACAACCATCCTCGCTCACAGCTCTCCCTTAACTCAAGGTAACAAAACCATTTTAGCATGACGTAAATGCGATAGCACAACCACCTGTGTCAGGAATCCTTAAGTTGATTCTTAAGATACCCTGTGATAATGTACGTTATTACGAATTTTTGCAAGTGCAAGTGGAAGCATGACAGAGTACGATGAAGCGGTAGTAAGAATACGAGAGAGCGGACACAGACTCACCCCTCAAAGGCTATTACTACTGGACACTATTGCGGCAAGCCGGCGCCATATAGGTATAGACGAGATATATACAGTGGCGAAAACTAGTTATCCGTATCTAGATCTCGCCACTGTATATCGCACTCTCCATCTCTTCAGAGATCTCGGAGTAGTTACTGAGATCGGTATAGGAGACCGTCACACTTATGAAATCCGCACCCCCGACAGTCAGCATCACCATATGTTATGTCGAGTGTGCAACAAGACATTCTCCCTGAGCACCCATTACCTGGAGTCATTCCGAAACAGCTTAATACGAGATTTCAATTTTGAACCCGATCTCGATAACTTTGCTGTCGCTGGTACATGTACCGATTGCAAAAATAAATCCCATTAGCATTGCCAACTCATCTATCACATAGGAAGGTATCCACATTGAAAACCCTAGCCCTCTCCATTTTTTTCCTGACATTGTTAGCCGCTTGTTCCCCAGCAACACAAGACTCGTCCGGCGCAAGTGACACCGATTTTAGAATCGTCACCACCGTATCTCCCATCACCAGCCTAGTAGAGAACATCGGCGGATCCAAGGTGACGTTACATGGCCTGATTCCGGAAGGAACCAATTCACACACCTACGAACCTTCACCGTCAACAGTGGCCCTACTCGTAGATGCAGACTTAATCATCGCGAATGGTTTGTTTCTAGAAATACCAACTCTCCAGCTAGCCGAAGCAAACAAAAAAGACGATGCTATAATTTTAAGGCTCGGCAACGAAGTTCTTACACAAACCGAATGGACATGGGACGAGTCATTTCCCGAGTCTGGTGGACACCCCAATCCGCACCTTTGGACCGACCCCACCATGGGTATCCTTTACGCTGAAGTAATTGCTAAGAAACTTTCCGCTCTAGATCCAGATAACAGTCCGTATTATAAGAAGAACTTGGAAGCGCTCACAGTCAGGCTAAACGATCTGGATGCCCGAATAAAAGTAGCAGTCGACACCCTACCCCCTGAAGCAAGAAAACTTCTCACTTATCATGATTCATTCCCGACCTTTGCCCCTCGATATGGATTCGAGACCCTAGGAGCAATCCAACCATCGGATTTCACCGAACCCTCGGCTCGGGAAGTCGCTACACTAATTGACCAAATCAAGGAGCACAACGTCCCCGCCATATTCGGTTCCGAGGTCTTCCCTAGCTCAATCTTATCTCAGATAGCTAAAGAAAGCGGAGCAACTTTCGTAGACAAATTACGAGATGATGACCTCCCGGGCGATCCGGGGGATCCCGTACATACGTATCATGGGCTGATACACTACAACGTAATCATCATGATCCCTGCATTAGGTGGCGACGCCAGCAGTTTAAGAGATTTTGATACTACACCAGTATTCTCCCAAGCGAGCCAAGCCGTTTACGCTAAATAAACCACGGGATACCGATCAGGACGCATATTACACATGTCGTACAGAAGAATATCCTTGACACATACATACTCCAACGTTAGAGTTGGCAGATCATACCTTAACAATTTATTCAGTACTAGGTTCATTGTAGATTCAATGGGGAAGGCGGTGAAATTCCGCCGCGGTTGCGCCACTGTTAGAGGGCTCATCTCGTGATGCAGTCCATAAGCCAGGAACCCAACCTAGATACGAGGGCTAGCTTTTGCGCTATACAAAAAACGCCTAATGAAAAAGACCTAATAAACACGAAACCCCTGGTTATAGCCAGGGGTTTCCTGTTTATTAGGAAAAAAGCCTTGAAAATACCCA
>Ga0315338_1004671_pt1 | contig 10561 bp, 8 predicted proteins | sample ASW8metaG_FD_204518 | JGI IMG/M metagenome (GOLD analysis project Ga0315338, IMG submission 204518) | Ammonia-oxidizing marine archaeal communities from Monterey Bay, California, United States - ASW #8 | ecosystem: Environmental > Aquatic > Marine > Coastal | place: USA: California | collected...
ATCCAGCCTGGCCCGCACCCCCTCGCCAAAGCGGGCCGCAAGGGGCGCCGGCGGTAGGGCCAAGAGATCCGAGACGGTGCGGATTCCGAGACCATGCAGCCCAATGACGGTGGCGGCCGATAGCCTGAGCGCCGAGACGGGCAGCGATGCGAGGGCGGCTCTGGCGCCGTCCGGCAGGACGATCGTCCAGGGCGTCACCGGCGCGGTGAACCGTGCCACCGCCCAGGCACAGCCCGGTGTATCGGCTATCGCCGCCCGCACCGCATAACCGGATTGTGCGATACGGCTGGTGATGTCTTTGAGCATCGCTTCCTCGCCGCCAAACAGATGAGCGCATCCGGAGGAATCGATCCACAGCCCTCCACCGCCGGCACCTTCCAGCGATATGTGCGGTTCTGTATCGGGGATTTCTCCGCGCGCCTCACAGGCCGTCGTCCAGGGGCTGTAGCGGCCGCACCAGCCTGCCAGGCGGGCGAGCACGCGGGCGTCATCGTTGGGGGAGGCAGGGAGGATGGTCAGCGATGGCAGAATCGCGCGCGCATTGGCGAGCGCCATGCCGGGGGTAAGGCCGGCCCGCTCGGCGGCAGAATTGACCGCGTAGAGCCTGGCCTGGCCCCGGCGTTCCAGGACTTGCGCGAACGGCCTATCCCGCAAGGCCGGCGTCGCGCGGCCTGTCCGGTCGGTTGCAAACCGGGGCAGCCAGAGCGAGATCACCCGTCTCATCACACCACTCCATCAGCCAATTACCCGGCGCACCGCCGCGGCAGCGGAACAGGGTCGCCTGCCAGCACACCGCGCCCGGCTCGCCAAGCTCGGCCACCCAGCCGCGCGGATTGCTTGGGCCGGCGGCGAGGCGCCAGCGGGTCGTTGCGGCAGACGGGCCCGGCACGTCCGATGCAGGCCGTAACAGCAGGGCCGTGACGCCACTGGTTTCGGCGGCAAGCTGCAGACGGCGGCTCGCCGTCAGATCGGCTGTCCTGACCTCTCCGACAACGGCGCCAAGCGCGCGGCAACGCAACGCCTCTTCCATGACCCGCAGCACATCGGTGTCGTGTTTGGCCCGGACAGCGAGAACACGGGCTGGATCCAGCCCCAAACGGGAAAGGCCGGGCGGGTAGAGGCCGCCTGCATCCATTACCTGATTTTGCAGGCACCACAAAACCGGCTGTTCCCGGCTTCGGGTCTGGGTTTTGAGCAGCCGGACGAGAACCGCGACACAAAAATCGGTAACGGCACCCATATCGTTATGGCTACGGGCAACCAGTTCATGCAGGGCGCCGCGTGCCAGCCCACCCGTGGGCAGGTGCCTATCGATCCCGGGAATACCAAAGGAAATGGGTGGCACCGTTTGCTCTGACGGCAGGCCGGTTTGTTCAGCTCTCCTGAGATAAGCCCGCAAATCTTTGATTTTTTGCGGCGTGGAGCGGAGAGACGGGGACGGGCCGGCGGCCGATGGGGTCGGGTCCCGGGGCATGATATCTTCTGCTTGCTGATAGAGACAAATGTTCCTGTTTTGTTCTTATCTGAGTCGTGGCCAGAAGTCAAGCAGAAGAAGAGGCCTCTAAAAAAAACTCCGCCGGAGGGGGGTCAATGTCCTATAAAATTCGTCTCAGCAGCCCTTGACGCATCTGGCGTCGCTGTCGAACTCCATGGTGATGCCGCTGTCTCCTGACATATAGACCACAAGCCCGTTGGAAAAGGTCAGCGCATAGCCGTTATCCGGGCCGACATAGGCGGTCAGACCGTCTTTCTTGAGTTGAGCGGTAAACTCCTTGCTCAGGAACGAGGGTCCGATACCATTGCTGTTGGGCATCTTCACGCTGGCTTTGGGCTTGGCGCAGGTGCCGGCCCTGGGATTCGGAATGCGCGCGGAGCCCAGATGGTCGCCATGCACGCTGGAAAGCACAACCACGTTGATCTTGCCGAGCCGCGGATCCTTGGCCCCGGCCACGGTAAAGCCGGGGTAGAACAAGAGATGCGCGCTATCCGGGTCTTCGAACAGCATGGTGCGGTCACGACGGCAGAACTCGCCACCATGACTGCCGATGCCGGTAATCTTGACGGTTTGCGCCGCTGCATTGACGGCCAGTAAAGTGGCGGCTGAAATTGCCGCAGATAGTCTCCTCATCCCGATCTCTATAACGAAATCGTATGACAGTGTGATAGCAAAATTGTACGCGTCCACTAAACAGTTAGTGAGGCAATTCTATATCACCAGACGCAATCGGTATTGTCAGCTGTGTCGCCCACGCCTAAATAGTAGTCGGGCAGGAGCAGAGTGTGAGAGACGATATTTTCCCCAGTGAGGAACAGGACCATCGGGCGCGGCTGCGCAACTTTGTCGAATGCGCTCCGTTCCGTTACACAATCCTCGTTATCATTGGTTTTAATGCGGTGATATTGGGGCTCGAGACATCGCCCTCTGCGATGGCTGTGGCAGGTGACACACTCCATTGGCTCGATACCATAATTCTGTGGATTTTTGTCGGCGAGCTGGCGCTGCGTCTTTATGCCCACGGGTTCGCGTTTTTCCGCGATCCCTGGGGCATTTTCGATTTCGCTATTGTCGCCGTTGCCCTGGTGCCGGCGAGCGAGCAATTCAGCGTGCTCAGGGCGTTGCGCGTGCTGCGGGCGCTGCGAATTGTCTCGGGCGTGCCGCGGCTGCGCCGCGTCGTCGGCGCCCTGCTCGGCGCGGTGCCGGGTATTGGCGCTGTGGCTGGCTTGCTGTCCCTGATCTTTTATGTGTTTTCGGTTATCGCGACCAAGTTGTTTGGCGGGGCTTTCCCGCAATGGTTTGGCAGCATCGGCGAATCCATGTATTCGCTGTTCCAGATCATGACGCTGGAGAGCTGGTCGATGGGTATCGTCCGCCCGGTCATGGAGCAGTTCCCCTACGCCTGGTCGTTTTTCGTGCCCTTCATCATCATCTCGAGCTTCACCGTCCTGAACCTTTTTATCGCCATTATCGTCGATTCGATGCAGACCATGCACCGGGAAGAGGACGAACAGATAGTGGACAGGATAGAAACAGTGGTTGATCAGGATACGCGGCTGGTGTCGAGCGAGATCAACCTGCTTCGCGAAGAGGTCCGCGCCCTGCGTGACGCGCTTCAGGAACGCCATATTTAGAGCGTTTTGTCTTTATCTTTCGCCGTTTCCTCCGAGGGCTCCATATCGTCGGCACCGTAGAGGCCGTCGGGGTCGATCGCGGCTTCCGGTTCCAGTTCCCGGGACTGGTCTTTCTTTTTAAGTTTTTGGAACGATCCGATGGCAAACGGGATCGTCGCTGCATAGGCAATGATTGCACCGGCCAGGGTAATCATGGGCTCGGTGAACATAGCCACGGCCATGACCGCTATACCCACCATGACCGCTGTAACGGCGCCATGAGGCACCCTGATGCGTTTGAACGAGTAAGTAGGAAGACGGCTGATCATCAGGGTCGAGACGAGAAGTGTCCAGACGATCGTCAGCCAGGGCGATTGAGCAAATGTCCAGTCGAGTTCCACACCCAGAATAAGCGGAAGTAAAACCAGACCCGCACCGGCCGGCGCGGGAACCCCGTTAAAATAACTGCCCGCCCAGGCCGGTATGTCGGGATTGCTGGATGCCACGTTAAAGCGCGCCAGGCGCAGGACGCAGCAAACAACGTACAGGACGGCGATGGCCCAACCCAGCCCGCCGGCCTTTTCCAGTGACCACATGAAAACCAGCATGACGGGGGCGACCCCGAAGGAAATCGCATCCACAAGAGAATCGAGCTGACCGCCGAACTCGGTGGGGCCGCCCATCAGGCGCGCAATTCGTCCGTCGAGCGTGTCCAGCAAAGCGGCGCCGGCGATCAAGGCGATACCAATTGCCCAACGCCCCTCCATCCCAAAACGGATGGCGGTCAGGCCCGCACACAGACCAAGCATGGTCAACGCGTTGGGCAGCAGGCGGTTGAGCTGATAGCGGCGCAACCGGCGCCGGGCCACCCTGTCTCCCCTTAGGCGTCTACGGGCCACTAGAGAACCTCTCCAATTCGGTCGGCCCCGGTATTCCGCAATTCCGCTAGAACGGTTTCACCCGCCGTCGCGCGTTGGCCTTGTATGACGAGCACCCTGCTGTCATCCGGTAGATAAACGTCGACACGGCTGCCAAAGCGAATCATACCGTAGCGTTCGCCCGCCGCCAGTTTTTGGCCGTCGAAGGCCCAGCAGACGATTCGTCGCGCGACGAGCCCGGCTATTTGCACCACGGCGAGTTCCTGACCATCCGGTGTCTTTAACCGCATGGCGCGGCGTTCATTTTCTTCGCTGGCCTTGTCGAGAGACGCATTTAAAAAGCGGCCGGCGCGATAGGCAAAGGCAACGATCGTGGCGTCCACCGGGCTTCTGTTTACGTGGCAATCAAAGACATTCATGAAAACGCTAACACGCTTGAGGGGGCGTTCTTCCATGTCCAGTTCACCGGGCGGGAGCGCTTCCACGACGGCCTGAATAACACCGTCCGCCGGGCTGATGACCAGTTTGGAATCCTTCGGCGTGACCCGGTCGGGATCACGGAAAAAATAGACGCACCAAACCGTCAGGATCAGCCCGACCCATCCCAGCCACTGCGCCACGCTGAAGAATACCAGCGTAATCACGCCAAAGATCAGGATGAAGGGTCCCCCTTCGCGTCGAATACAGATTTTTGGAATTGCAGACACGCGTTTTCCCTACATGTTGGTCTTAGAAAATTTGGTCTTTGCGTAATCTTTTGTCTAATCTGGTGTCAAGACCGTGACTAGCGCACCGACGCTGAGACCGAATTCATCAGCTCGGCCCTGGTTTACGGCAATTTCGGCGAGCCCGTTAGCATTCTCGTACCAGAACAACGCGCCGGTTGCCACGTCGGAAAACACGCGGGCGTGTGCAATGGTGGTATTCGAAATTTGGAACGTCGTGCCGGATGGCAGGGTCTTGGCCCTTATTCCGGTCATCGCGTTCCCGAAATGATCGACGTAAATAATTTTTGCGAGATCGTCGGGCCAGCCGGTATGACGCAGGGCATCGACTGCGATTTGTTCGCCGGGAACGGCATGGTCAAGTGCAATCGCCGCTGCGGCCGGTGCAAACAGGTCCCGTCCATGAAAACTCGCGGATAAATATTCGGGCTCGTGGGTAATCTGCCAGGCGCCCCCATCGTTTTGATTTGAGCGACGGATAACGATGTCGAATAGACCGTTATCCGGCCCGACAAACCACTGTGCCGCCGCCTTTACGACAACTGGCATTCTGTCTCCACCAACTCCCGGATCAACGATTCCGAGGAAGATGGAACCATCGGGAAAATCGCTGATAAGCGCCGATAATAGATATGCCGACGCCTGCGGATCAAAAGCCGGCGCATCGCTGAGAAGGTCAATGACAGGGACATGAGGCGCGGTCTTGTGCAGGGCCGCCGTCATTTGACCGGTATACGGCCCGGCCGCCCCGAAATCGGTAAACAGGACGATCATGGTGGCTATTATGGCGTCCGCCTTTCGCATCCGGCAAGGTTTTTGAAACAAGGAGAAATCAGGCGGAATTTTGCAGATAGGGATAATGCTTCCTGCCCGGCCCGGTTCCTTGGCCTTGTACAAAAGGCTGTCGGCGCGGGCTACCAAAGCTGCCAGGGATTCCCCGCCGCCATAGCGCGCCGAGAAATCGCGTCCCTGGGTGCCGTCATCGAGCGTGCGTCCAACCAGTCTGAGCACCTGATCGTCGGTCTGATGTCCATGGGTGTCGTTGAAATACTTAAAGAAATCGATATCAGCGATGATCAGGCAAAGACGTGTTTGTTCTATCCGCGCTTCCACTGTCAGTTCTTCGAGCGCATGATCTAACCCTAGGGGGTTTTCCAAGGTGGTTAGCCGGTCGGTGACGGTGTCTCGCTTTGTCGTGGCAGGCTGGCTGCGCAGGTCATTTATTTCCGTATAAGAATTTTTGATCTGGCCCTGAAGAGACTGAATTTAGCCGTTCATTGTGATGGTTTCGGACAGGATTTTACCCACCAAAGCGGCAATTTCAGAATTGCTTTCGACCGAGTTGGAGTTGCCGGTAATAGCAGTCAGGGCGGCGCCAATTTTTTTCGTGACCACGCCTGCTGCATCCAGGGCCTGAACGATCTGGCTCGCTGCTGCCTCGATTTTTTCGCTCCAGCCTTCCGGCATAGAGCCATCCGGCCCGCTGGAAAAACACTTCGAATAAAATTCATTGTGCCGCTCAGCGGTGAGTTTAAGCCTCTTTTCGCGCGCTTTATCGTTATAGCGCACCAGGGCGGAGTTTCGCCCGATAAGATATTCGAACCAGATGATGTAATTCTGGGGATTCGGCGTAACGCCTCCGATCTTAAGCTCTTTAAGGGCCGCTTCAGCGATTTCCGAGGGTTCGGATTGAGTTTCTGGATAAATCACGCGGTGTCGTCTTTCTCGTGTCTTTTTACGGTTTTATCAACGGCTTGCGGATCATGAGGGAAACGGATCTCAAGAATTGTACGGGCGGACTTTCATAATTGACGCTTTGTTCAACAAAAAATTTAATCACTGTCGTCGATAAACGGGATAAACTGCATTTCACCGATTAAAACGTCCTGGTTACGCGACGTTGCTTCGACCAACATGTAACCGGTTAGGATAGAACCATCCGTCATCGTAAGCTGAGCATGCTCCCGCACTTTCGGGATTTTCGACCCCTATTGCCTTGGAGTAGCCCAATGGCCTTGCATATGCACTGGTAGCACCTTGAGTCAGTTCCTAGATGACAGGCTGAGGCGGTTTCCTCTGCTTATCGATAAATTGTTCAGCGTTTTGCTACCCAAGGATTAATTTTCGGGTAAAATGTTCACTATCTATCCGCATGAAAAGTCCACTATCCGCCTGGATGGTTGAAGGATTTGACTCGGGGGACAGGGCTGAGTACGACATCCGCCACCATGCAGATCATTAGGCAATTAGAAACCGTATCCGATGGCCAACGCGGTGCTACCGTTGCACTCGGCAATTTCGACGGGATCCATCTCGGGCATCAGGCGGTGATCGGGGCGGCGTGCGAGAAAGCGGGGGCTGCCCGCGTTCCATCAGGTGTGATGACGTTTGCTCCCCATCCGCGGCGGTTTTTTGATTCCCAGGGGATATTGTTCGAGCTGACCCCTTCCCATGCAAAATCGCGGCACCTCGCGGCCCTTGGCGTCGACCTCCTTTTCCTTATGCAGTTCGACCGAGCACTGGCCGCAATGCCGGCGGAACGTTTCGTCAGCGATATCCTAGTCGCCGGCGCCGGGGTATCGCATGTCATCACCGGGTACGACTTTGTCTTCGGTCAGGGCCGTAAAGGGGACGTGGCTTTGTTGAAGCAGATGGGTGACGCCAATGGATTTGCCGTCACGATCGTCTCAGCGATCAAGGGTAAGGAAGGTATTCCCTATTCCTCGACCGTTATCCGCGACCATTTGAGGCAGGGTCGCCCAAGCGAAGCGGCAAAGCTGCTCGGACGGTATTGGGAAATAGAGGGGGAGGTCCAAACCGGAGAGCGACGTGGCCGTCAGATCGGCTTTCCAACGGCAAATGTCGACCCGGGAGATTATGTCATGCCGGGATTAGGCGTTTATGCCGTGCGCGTCGGAATCGTCGATGGCGAGAGTACCGATTGGCGGGACGGTGTCGTCAATGTTGGGCGGCGCCCGACCTTTGACGGTGAAGGCATTACGGTCGAGGCTCATCTTTTTGATTTTGACCGCGATCTATATGGCAAAACCCTGCGGGTAGCCTTTATCGAGGCGCTGCGTCCGGAATTGAAATTCGATGGGATCGAGGCGATCCGCGCGCAAATCGAAAAGGATTGCGCCGCGGCGCGCATCGTGCTCGAAGCATGTTCAACCGATAACGACGCGGGCAATGGGTAATAAGGGCAGACGATGAGTGCCGATTACAAATCGACGGTGTTTCTTCCTAGGACGGACTTCCCCATGCGGGGGTCGCTGCCTGAACGCGAGCCCGAAATCCTGGCCCGCTGGGAGGCGCTCGATCTCTATCGCCGGCAGCGCGAGGCCGCCAGGGGCCGTGAAAAATTCGTCCTGCATGACGGGCCGCCTTACGCCAACGGTCATCTCCACATCGGCCACGCTCTCAACAAAATTCTCAAGGACGTCATCAACCGCTCACAGCAGATGCTGGGCCGTGATGCGATTTATGTTCCAGGGTGGGACTGCCATGGTTTGCCCATCGAGTGGCAAATGGAGGAGAAATATCGCAAGGAACGCCGCAATAAGGATGATGTGCCGATCAACGAGTTCCGCAAGGAATGCCGTGAATTCGCCCAGCATTGGGTCGCGGTACAGGGCGAGGAATTTCGCCGGCTCGGCGTCATTGGCGATTGGGAGCATCCCTATGCCACGATGAGTTTTGGTGCCGAGGCGCAAATTGTGCGGGAGCTTGGCAAGTTTCTGATGAATGGCGGGCTGTTTCGGGGCGAAAAGCCGGTCATGTGGTCGCCGGTGGAAAAAACCGCACTGGCCGAAGCGGAAATCGAATATCACGACCATAAATCGACGCAAATCTGGTTGCGGTTCCCAGTAATCAAATCCAATATCGATGCGCTGGAAGGCGCCGCCGCGGTTATATGGACCACCACGCCGTGGACCATCCCGGGCAATCGCGCCATCGCTTACGGCGCGGATGTCGATTATGTGGTGGTCGAAATCAAGGCGGCCGCAGACGGTGTCATGGTAAAGCCGGGCGACAAGCTCCTGATGGCAGCAGTGCTTCAGCACAGCGTGTTTGAAGCGACTGGCGTGTCTGACGCGACAATCCTGGCGACAATTCGTGGTAGCGACCTCGACGGGACCATCTGTTGCCATCCGCTGGCCGATCAGGGCTATGACGATTTCGATGTACCGCTCCTGCCCGGGGATCACGTTACCGACGAAGACGGAACCGGGCTGGTTCACACGGCCCCGGGGCATGGCGCGGAAGATTTTGTGGTTGGGCAGGCCTTCGGTCTGGAGGTGCCCCGAACGGTGGCTGATAACGGCGTCTTCTATGACCATGTGCCCTTGTTTGCCGGCGTGCACGTGTTCAAGGCCGATGCGCCGGTGGCCGACGCGCTGGCCGGAGCTGGCAATCTTCTCTCCCGGGCGACGCTGGTCCATTCCTATCCCCATAGCTGGCGGTCCAAAGCGCCTTTGATTTACCGCACCACGCCGCAATGGTTCATTTCGATGGACACAAATAATCTGCGCGAAAAGGCGCTCGCCGCCATCGACCGGACAAGTTTTTATCCGCCGGCCGGGCGCAACCGGCTGCACGGCATGGTCAGCAACAGGCCCGATTGGTGTGTGTCACGCCAGCGCGCCTGGGGCTCGCCGATCACGGTATTCTATCACAAGGAAACCGGTGAGCCGCTGCGTGACCAGGCGGTGATCGATCGCATCGCCGAGGCGGTGGAACAGGAAGGCCACGATTGCTGGTTTTCGAGCCCGCCGTCCCGGTTTCTCGGTCATGATTACGACCCCGACGATTACGAACAGGTCACCGATATTCTCGATGTCTGGTTCGATTCCGGATCGACCCATAGTTTTGTTCTTGAAGCGCGTGACGATTTGAAGTGGCCTGCGGATTTATATCTCGAAGGGTCGGATCAGCATCGCGGCTGGTTCCATCTGTCGCTTCTGGAATCATGCGGCACAAGGGATCGCGCGCCTTTTGACGCTGTGCTGACACATGGTTTCGTTCTCGCCGGAGAAGGCGTGAAGATGTCGAAGTCCACCGGCAACGTCGTCGCCCCTCAGGAAGTAATTAAACAATATGGCGCCGATATTCTGCGCCTTTGGGTCGTTGCATCGGATTATTCAGAAGACCTCAGGATCGGACCGGAAATTCTTAAGCATCAGGCTGACGCCTATCGGCGGCTGCGCAACACGGTGCGGTACCTGCTCGGCAACCTGGATGGGTTTGACGAAAACGAAAGCGTGTCCGTTGAAGATATGCCGGAGCTGGAGCAATTTGTCCTGCACCGGGTAAGTGAGCTCGATGGGTTGGTCAGGCGGTGCTGCAGCGAGTATGATTTCCATACCCTCTTTACCGAGCTGCATAACTTCTGCGCCGTCGAGCTGTCCGCCTTTTATTTCGATATCCGCAAAGACGCGCTGTACTGCAACCCGGTCGATGATCCTACCCGCCGTGCGACACGAACCGTGCTCGATACGCTTTTTTCATGCCTGACCGCCTGGTTGGCGCCGATCATCTGCTACACGGCGGAGGAAGCCTGGCACACCCGCTACCCCGATCGGACAATGGACGACAGCGTTCATTTGCGGCTGTTCCCCGATATTCCCGAGAACTGGCGCAATGCGGCGTTGGCCGGGAAATGGCATCGTGTCCGCAATTTGCGCCGCGTCGTAACGGGGGCGCTTGAGATTGAACGCGCCGCCAAACGTATTGGCTCCAGCCTGGCGGCCACCGCCATGGTCTACATGTCATCTGAAGACCGGGCGCTGCTTGACGGTATAGATGCCGCGGATCTGTTCATTACCTCAGCGGCGCAGTTTCCCGATGGCA
>Ga0315338_1004672_pt1 | contig 10560 bp, 12 predicted proteins | sample ASW8metaG_FD_204518 | JGI IMG/M metagenome (GOLD analysis project Ga0315338, IMG submission 204518) | Ammonia-oxidizing marine archaeal communities from Monterey Bay, California, United States - ASW #8 | ecosystem: Environmental > Aquatic > Marine > Coastal | place: USA: California | collected...
TCCGTTCAAACCGGGCTGCTTGTTCGTAAATCTGGACATCAAACCCAGATCTCCGCAAGGTAGCCGCTGCAGTCAGCCCCCCCATGCCCGCACCCACGATGGCAACCGAAATATGTCGCGGTTGATGGTTACCCAAAAGCCACCTACTCAGGTACTTCTGCTTCCCCTTCAAAATTCAATATCTCATCTTCGAAAGGGGTGAAATTAACATTATCCATGCATACAAACTCTTCTATGTCCCAATCAACGGTTTCGTACAACCTCTGTCCGGTCCATGGCCTAGTGAATGCCACTGGATCTTCAATGGTGACATCTATCTGGAGTCTATTTTCATCCAGCCGCCGGATATGTTCGACAACTCGCAACTCTTCACTATGAGGTACGCCTCGACGATCCACCCAAGTCTTGTCATTAAAATTTACGGTCTCCACCACCAGCGTGTCACCCTCCCAGTGACCAGTAGAATCGCCCATCCAGGAGGGCGCGAGATCGGTCCTGTGATCTCGGCCATCGGTATAGATCTGCCGAATTAGGTGATCATATTCGAATACCATCATTACCCGGTCTGGTGTCTGGATAATCTCCATAGGAAACGGGTGAAAATAAATCCTTGGGGTGCCCGGAGGGAAGCACTGGTACACAGGATCATTCGCAGCAGCCACTGGAACACTGTTAGGGCCAAAAGTAGGCTTGGCTTCCTGGTATCGAGACATTGCCCATTCGGTCATGGGGGGTAACTCGTTTGTGAAGGCATAAAGAGCATAAGGCGCATCTGCCGGCCGCCTACCCGTCCAAACCCCAGTCAAGTCTGTTTCAATTTCTGACTGTTGTGCCCTTAGTGTTATAAGGCTAACAAATACAACCGCAAACCCTGTGGATACTACTACGCCATAACGCATAACCAACCTCCGCATGGAATCATTAACCTCCGCAGCCAGACCAAAATCTGGCAGTCAGAAGGATAGGCAGCAAAAAAAAGAATGTCGCTAACAGTCCTTACTAGAAGATTTTCCTTGGCCTGTCCTGCCGCCAAAGAATACCTCAGCTATCTCCGCCTATTAGTACTACCCCATTTGCATCTATAACTTTCGTAAGGCGCAAAGAAGGTGCCCCATTTACTGCGGGATTACCCCCAAGCTCGATCATCTCCCCGAGCTTCAGGCTCTCCCTATGCCACTTAACCGTGGCACCGCGGCTACTTCGAGCAAGCCTATTTGGGCTTGTTAATTCACCTGACCACTCCACTACCCTGCCGTCCCGGTTCTGCACCTCAATGTAGATGAGTACGTGCGGATTAATAAACTGGAAATCAGTAACCCTTCCTGTAATCGAGATATTTTTGGATGTATCGTACGCTGCAGAACCATGGTGGGCAGACACAATGATAGAAAAAAACAGAAATCCGACTGCTAACGGAAAACTACCAACCGACAAGCCCCTCATCAAGCTTCTCCTGCATTGCTAGGAAATGTATTATCCTTGTGGCACAAGCGGCGGTCAACGCGATTAGCTTGAAGCCAAAAGTAATGAACTAGGGTTCAACTTGGCGTTACAATCGTTCCATACTAAATTCCTTAAAAGGGGCTAAAAAGATGACAACTATTAAAATCCCAAGAAAAACGATAGCCGTACTGCCGTTTATTGTGATTTTAATTTGCACAGCATGCAGCAATGACTCGACGGTAGCCCAAAATACTAGTGAAACAGAAACAAACAACGCTGATGTCGATAACCGCGCGCAAATGGCGGAATTGGGACTACAACATGACACAGCCTGGGAGCTCTATCAGGCCCTTGTAGAGGGGGCGGGCGGGGGTGAGTCACTTGTCTGGGATAGCCTACCGGACTGGTCCGGAGTCTACACCCGGGGCCGGGGAGGCATCACTTTTGACCCAGACCAGCCCCAGGGAGGACTACCTACAGCAAAGCTGACCCCGGAGTTTCACGAGAGAATGCTCCAAAAAATTGCAATCGCGGATGCAGGAAATGACTACGACCCGATTAGCGACTGTCGGCCACCCGGCCACCCACGATGGCTAACAGAACCCTTCCTTAAAGAATTTGTTGTCACTCCGGACCAGACCTGGCTGATTAATGAAATGGTGAACGATGTGCGGCGAGTGTACACGGATGGCAGAGGGCATACCCCAGAAGAAGACAGATATGCGACATGGAACGGGGATTCTATAGGTTTTTGGGATGGTCACCGATTGATATTACACACAAACGAACTCATGGCAGGCCAATACCAGAGACGCAACCCTGATTATACTGACCAAGTGGAGACTGTTGAGATCTGGGAAAAAATCGATGAGAAAAACATCGAGGTCGATGTCTGGATATACGATCCCCCGGCTCTTGTGGAACCCTGGTACACCAAACAAATCTATACAAAACTCACCGATCCGGAAAAGAGACTCCGTCTTCGATATTGGTGGTGTGGTGAGAACCAGAACAATGTGATCGTTCGAACCGAAGAAGGTGGATCCCAGTTTGGTGATTTTTCGTTTACAGAACAAGAGAACTAATATTTTGAGGCCTAATGATGGGTAACCATGCAGCTCGATACATATCCACGCTTTTAGTTCTTCTGATCGCAGGATTCCAGCCAGCCATCTCAACGGCCCAGATGGGAATGGGAATGGGAATGGGAATGGGAATGGGAATGGGAATGATTGCATCGGACGCAGGAAAAGCGGATCTCTTCGTTGGTGGGGAGCCGCCGGATATGCGATTCGTTGGTGCGCCTGAAATTGGCGAGCAAATTTCCGACGTCACGATCGTAGACGATCGGGGTAACCCCGTTAACATAAGAGAGCTTGCGAGTCAGAGCCCGTATACGGTGCTTACGCTCGGCTGCCTCACGTGACCCCCTTATCTTCGTAACGTCCCCAGTTGGGAGACGGTAAAACTAGACTACACAGACAAAGGCGTACAGTTCTTTTATATCTACAAGCCATTAGCGCATCCGGAACTCAATAACTTTGTCAGCCCGTTCAGCATCGAAGAGCGCCTGATGCATGTTGCGGAGGCCAAGCGCCTGCTAGGCACGAGTGTTAACTGGCTCGCCGATACCATGGATAATGTCTATCACGACATCGTGGGTCGGACACCGAACAGCGAGATTATTCTCGACAACAATGGCGTTCTCGTCGCCCGCCGTGCCTGGAGTGATCCGGTAGCACTGCGCCTCGATATGGAGCGTCTAGTCGGTGCTGTGGATCACCCGACCCGTATCGCTGACCTTAACCTGCCCGCGCAACCGCCGATTCCGACCGTAGCGAAGGGCATCGTACCGCGTGTTCCGTTGCCGGCAGACATGATGCCGATGGCTATTGAGCCGCAGACCAACAGTTCCGGCATTCCGTTCTACGCCAAGCTCCGTGCGGAAGCGACTCGGGAACTTTTCGATACCGGTAAGGGTGAGATGTACATCGGCTTCCATCTGGATCCATTGTACCGGGTGCACTGGAACAATGAAGTCGATCCCGTGGAGTTTCAGATCACAGCGCCTGACGGGATTAGCGTTACGCCCGCATACGGAGTCGCGATCGACCCGGAAGAGCCGGCCGATGCAGATCCGCGTGAATTTATCGTCCAAGTAGATGCAAAGAATCTGAGCCAGCCGCTCGATCTGCGGGTGCAGTACTTCGCCTGCGATGATGCTTTGACATTCTGTATTCCCGTGCGCCAGGACTACAAGGTCCACCTCCGGCAGGACGAGCACCACGGTTGGAGTATGCGCATGAATCCTAACGGTACGCGAATGAGATGATGAAAGGTCACGCTCCATCAGGTAGTTGATAATTCGGTACCGCATTCATATCTGCAAAGAACTTATCTCCAGCAGCCGACGAAAAGGTAGCAGAAATACCTACCAGGCCGTCCAACCCCCGTCGATTGGTAGCGACGTGCCAGTGATCATGGCAGCTGCGGGAGAAGCTAAAAATACTACCGCGCCCATGATGTCCTCCATCTCACCTATGTGACCAAGCGGAATACGATCAATAGTGTCTTTCCTGAATTCCTGATCTTCAAAAAACGGCTCAGTCATTGGCGTCAAGATAAAAGTTGGTGCAATGGAGTTAACACGAATATTATCGGGCGCTAACTCTACAGCCATTGCTTTTGTCATACCCTCCATGGCATGTTTTGACGTGCAGTAAACGGTTCGATTCGGGGCTCCCACGTGCCCCATCTGTGAAGAAATGTTAATGATCACTCCCCCGGAACCAGTGGCTCGCATACATCGCACGGCCGTTTGGGACACCACAAAAGCGGCCTTTACGTTGAGCGACATGGTCTGATCAAAGTGATCCTCGGTCACATTCAAAAAGGGTTCAGGAATATTGATGCCAGCGCCATTGACCAGTACATCGATCCTATCCAGCTGACCAATTGTCGCACCTACCTGTCCCGCATCTGTTACATCGCATTCAATTGATGAGGCAATTCCGCCACCGGCACGTATCGTATCCTCTACCTCCTGCAGTTCACTCAGAGTCCTGCTCACTAATACTGTTTCAGCTCCTGCTTGTCCTAACGCTAGTGCGCAAGCCCGGCCTAAACCGCGCCCTCCTCCAGTAATCACTGCAATCTGACCATTCAGCCGCATGGACGGCATCTTTAAGTCCCCGCCAATCATGATCGTCATGAATATTTACCTCCCAGAAAAGGACCAGTTGAGTGTTGACTTCCACACTGCTATCTACCCTAATGCGGTAAAGCCACTCCCCGCACGCAGTTTACATCTACGGAGAACTACTATGCCGCGACACTACAGCAAGGGCAAACTGGATATGTCCATTCTGCAAAAAACAGCAGAACATTGTAAAAACTGGAATCGCTGGGGACCAGACGACGAAGCGGGTACGCTAAATTTTGTATCTCCAGAAGATATCATTAAGGCTGCTTCGCTCATCCGTAAGGGCAAAGTATTTTCCCTGGCACTGAACTTCGACAATCAAGGACCCCAAAAGGGACTTTGGGGAAATCGTTTCAACCCAATCCACACCATGCTTGCTACAGGTACTGATGCAGTTGCCGGCAACCAAGATGAAGGGCGCTTTCGGTTTGCCGACGACATGGTGTCACTACCTCTGCAATGTGGCACACAATGGGACGCCCTGGGACATATTTTTTACGAAGACAAAATGTGGAACGGCTATGACGCAAAACTTGTTGATGCAAATGGTGCTAAAAAAAATGGTATTGAAAAAGTAAAAGACCGTTTTGTAGGTCGGGGCATACTTCTGGATGTAGCCAAGCACGCGGGAGTTGAGTCACTTGAGCCAGGAATGGCAATCACGAATTCGGATCTTGATGAGACTGCCGAAGCACAAGAGGTAGAAATTCGTCGAGGTGACTTTGTTATCGTGCGTACCGGTATGATGGGTCAGTGCCTAAGTGCGGGTGAATGGGGAGATTACGCCGGCGGCGATGCCCCAGGAATGGCCTTTGAGACCGCAGAATGGATCCACAAAAAAGAGATTGCGGCTATCTGTTGTGATACCTGGGGCTGCGAAGTAAGACCCAACGAAACTGAAGAGGCCCAACAGCCTTGGCATTGGGTAGTTATCCCGATGATCGGTATATCCATGGGAGAAATTTTTGTCGTCGACCACCTTGCAACAGATTGCGCTGAAGATGGTGTATACGAGTTCTTTTTCTGTGCACCACCGCTTCCTATTACTGGCGGCGTAGGTTCGCCACTGAATCCGATAGCGATTAAATAATTTTAATTTGTAAAGAAATCAAATACATTTTCAATCCGTGAAGATGGTTGCCCCCTGTAAAACTCTGTATAGGAACATTTTAAACACGAAACAGAAGCATATTTTTTACTTTGAACATTGAATATTTTAGTCCAAAAGCCTCCTGCCACCCGTATTTCACCTATCTCGTATTCTTTATGATTACATTTTGGGCATGACCAATTTTCATGTTGCATAATCTAAACCCACCATTTTTATCAATTAATAATTAAAGCAGAACTATGGCTAAATATTTAAAGCGTAAGGTAAACACGGCAGAGATTCGAGAAGTAGATGCCCAAATACAAAAAACCGTAGAAACTATTTTGGCTGACATTGAGAATCATGGAGATACTGCAATTCGAGAGCTTTCGGTCCGTTTTGATAATTGGTCACCGAACAGCTTTCTCCTATCTAAAAAAGAGATTGATGAATTAATAGCGATGGTTTCAGACCAAACTATCGAGGATATTCAATTTGCCCAAACGCAAATTCGAAATTTTGCCGAAGTCCAAAGATCTGCCTTGCGAGATGTTGAGGTTGAAACTATCCCCGGCGTGACACTTGGCCACAAAAATATTCCAGTGGAAAGTGTCGGCTGTTACGTACCAGGGGGGCGGTATCCTATGGTTGCCTCAGCTCATATGAGCATTGTTACTGCTCGTGTAGCTGGTGTGAACCGTATCATTGCCTGCACACCTCCAACAAACGGTGCGCCACATGCAGAAACCATTGCAGCGATGTCAATGGGTGGCGCAGATGAAATCTATGTACTGGGTGGGGTGCAAGCAGTGGGTGCCATGGCACTCGGCACAACCAGCATTATTCCCGTAGATATGCTAGTGGGCCCAGGCAATGCTTATGTAGCAGAGGCAAAGCGTCAACTATATGGGCGGGTAGGAATCGATTTATTCGCCGGTCCAACGGAGATCTTAGTAATAGCAGACCATACTTCCGACGCAGAAATCGTAGTAACGGACTTACTAGGACAAGCTGAACATGGTCCGACCTCTCCTGCCACAATAATTACAACATCACAGGCACTGGCCGAAGCCATTCCAGATGAAATAGAGCGACAGCTCACCACACTAGCAACAGCTGAAATAGCTGGGGCAGCTTGGCGTGATTTTGGTGAGATTATTTTGGTTGAAAATGATGAGGAAGCCATCATTGAAGCCGATAAAATTGCTTGCGAGCACGTGGAAATCCTGACAGAAGATCCCCGGCTCTACTTAGATAAAATGACGAACTATGGATCCATGTTTCTTGGCCCAGAAACAAATGTCTCCTACGGAGACAAGGTCATTGGCACAAACCATACTTTACCTACCAAGGGTGCGGCACGTTACACAGGGGGGCTTTGGGTTGGAAAGTTCCTGAAAACCGTGACATATCAAGAATGCTCAGAAGAGGCATCGGTGATGATTGCTGATTATTGCTCAAGGCTCTGCGCAATCGAGAAATTTTGGGGACACAAAGAACAAGCTGACCTCCGGTTGCGTCGCTTCAAGACATGAAATATTGGGGATCCCTTAGATCCGCGGCACTGCTGAGGCAAACCATTTTTATGGACGACTGGTGAGAGTCGAAACCAATTCAGCGTACTCGACCGATTGTTGCCTTCTAACTAGCTCATAGGCTGGTCCCGTTAAATACTCCAGGTTCTCGCCCAGCCGAACCATGGCAGCTTGATAGTCCTTATCCATTTGAAGTTGCTGCAGCGCGCCCCGCAGAACGGCAAGACGGTCATCCGCAATACCTGCTGGTGCCATTACTATGCGGTGAATATAGCCTGTACCAGGCGCTAGGCCGATCTCTGCAAAAGATGGCACACCCCTTATGGTCCGCTCGGGGCCCGCAGTAGCCAGAATCCGTACTTTTCCGGCTTCCACATCCTGGGCCACGGTTGCCGGAAACGCCATGGAAAAGTCCACATCTCCAGCCATAAGAGCTGCTTTTGCGGGCCCACCCCCGCGGTATGGAATCATCCTGAAGCGTAGATCAAACTCCTGCATAATCCGCCAGGCTGGAACAAATAAAGCCGCCCATAGGCCACTGTGAGCCATTTTCAACTGACCAGTTCCTGCCCTAGCCGCTACCAGGAACTCGTCCCAAGATTGATATGGACCGGTTTCACGCACGATAATTGCGATCTGTCCATAATTTATGCGGGCAACAGTCACCAAATCCTCATTAGTGTCATAGAAATCATTCGGGAACGTATACTGGTGCAATTGATCCCGATAGTTATCTATGAAGACCAGCGTATACCCGTCCGGGGCCGCCCTAATCGCCTCCAAGGTACCCTTCTGACCTGCTTGGCCTGGAACCAGCCTTATCAGCATGGGCTGAGCGAGGTAATTATTAAGGTAAGCAGTAAAAACGCGGGCAATTAGATCACTAGATCCTCCGGCCGCAAAGGGAGTAATAAGAGTAATGGGCTTTTCTGGATATTGCGCCAATGATTCTTGATAAATCAATTGCCCAAAAAAAATAACCCATAACTGCATAACCAATGTGGCCAGTTTGTTGGTCAGTAAATGTTTGGCCAAAAAACTCATAGTATCTATTTCCTGTCACTATCCAGCGACCGCCTTCTAAACCGGTTCATCCGAAACCCTAAAATAGTCCCAACAAGCGGCGTAGCTAACAATATAGCTGTCATGCCTAGGCGCTCCCTAAAAGCAAAATGAATCCAGTCATCACCTGCCAAAGCCAATGTTTGCCCAAAAGCGTACTCAAGTTCCCGACCTAAGATAAAACCCATAACCATTGGCGCTACATCAAATTTAGCCATTCGAGCAGCGATGCCTATTAGGCCAAAACTGATTAGCGTAATTATGTCGAACGGATTACTGCGAGCCAGATAAGTTCCCGCAAAAGCTAACATAATTGTTACGGGTATCAGAAGAGATTTTTTGATTGTGACAACACGCGCAAAAAGCGGAATAGTCAGGTAACCGATAATTACAAACAAGACATTCGCGAAAATCATTGCTATCAAAATCGCAAAAACTACATTCCCGCTGGATTCAAGCAAAGTGGGACCTGGTCGCAAGCCCTGCATCATAAAAGCACCGAGCAACAATGCTGTCACGGAATCACCTGGGATGCCTAGCGTAAGAAGCGGTATCATGGTGGGACCATTTACAGCATTGTTCGCAGACTCTGCAGCAGCCACACCATCCAATTCACCTTCACCAAATTTTTCTGGATATTTGGATGCATTCTTCGCCGCAATATACCCCATCATTGCAGCGATTGGCTGACCCAAACCAGGCACAATGCCAATTCCAGTCCCAATCATTGTCGATCGAAAAATTGTTCGGAAACTATTTTTTAGCTCCTGTAGGCGCAAACGCTCGCCCACGAAAGTTGATATGCGCTTCCCTCTTGTATCGCCCTCTTTTACTGCATTAAAAATTTCCGGCAATGCAAAAAGTCCTATTAGTATGGGGATTAGGTGAAACCCATCGTAGAGCTCCGTAGTACCAAATGTATACCTTGCCATAGCAGAAAATGGGTCAGCTCCAACAAATCCAACCCATATACCCAAACCCAGCATTATCAGGCCCTTAACAGCGGGGCCTGCAGAAGTCACGGCAATGATAACTAAACTCAAAAACATCACTGCAGCAATCTCGGGTGGCCCAAAACCAAGTACAACTGTAGCAACTGGAATGATCATCACAAGGGTAAAAATATCACTAAAAAAATCCGAAAGGCCTGAAGAGAACAGGCTCATTTCGAGCGCCTTTCTTGATTGACCTTTTTTTGTCAACGCATAGCCATCAAGTACAGTCGCGATTGAGGCCCCTGTGCCAGGCATGGAAATTAAGATAGCTGGCACACTGCCCCCATAAATTCCGCCCTTATATACTCCGATCAGAAACGGAATCCCAATTAGTGGATCACCCACCAGAAAAGAAATAGGCACGAGTACCGACATACCCATTGAAGTCGTAAAACCAGGAAGAGCTCCCACGAGCATCCCAAGAAGAAGTCCCCCACCTATCCAGATAAAAGTATCTAGCCGCAGGGCGTCGTTCAAACCAAGCATCAACATGTCAAACATAATGAATCAGCCCATCTAAGTGCGGCGCAGAAAGAACGGCCAGCTGGAGGGGAAATTTTTTATCTATGTGTTCAGTGCATTAATAATCATGGCTAATGTGCGCTCCACAATATCAGCTTCGGGCAACTGAGTCCTAAGCATGTACGTAACAATCATATAAAAACTCAGGGGGGTAACCAGACTAATAGCAAATATTTGCAGAGAACTACGGTTTCCTACCAATAATGATGTGCCGGTCATTAACAAAAACATAGTGGCTAGAAAGCCAAGCGTGGTAAGCAATAACGCACAACCAACGGCAAGCCCTACAAAACCAACCTGGCGGTATAGGGCTACCGAACTCTGTGGAGAACCTTCTTTCAATGTATTACCTGCGAGAGAGCCCTTTCTGCTCTCTGTAGCCAAAAAAATCAAAGAAACCAACAGAATAAAAAAGAGAACTAAGGTCGGAAATACCTTTGGGTTCATTGCCAGAATGTCACGACTCAACAATATTGGGGGATCTACGATCAACCATCCACCAAAAAGTAATCCGAGTACTGCAAGGACCAAGGCACCGATTACAAAAACAACATCAGCCGGGAATTTAGCCATACCCCATGCCTAAAAATAAAATCCGATAAAACTATGCGGCGGCTACAGCAGAAAGCTTCGACTCGCTCAGTGGCAAATCTACCACTTCATTACGCTCATCCGACAAATCCGCGGCCATATAAACCTCCATAACCCTCC